>JACCDH010707121.1_pt1 | contig 23132 bp, 20 predicted proteins | sample 7442481 | NCBI WGS metagenome assembly JACCDH01 (sample SAMN15323433, study PRJNA562643) | freshwater metagenome | isolation source: river surface water | place: USA:Blue River Watershed | collected 2017-08-15
ATGTTTAACGTGGACATCATGCGCGCCGCTCTCTACATATCTATTCCAATCGTCAACACATACTTCTGGCTCTATACCGCCATGATCTTGGTTGAATGTTTAACTCTCTTCTGGTCACCAGCGAAGGAAGCATCAGTTCCCAACCTTGTTCCGCGCGACAAACTCGAAAGTGCAAACCAAGTTTCACTCCTTGCCGCTTACGGCACAGCCCCAATCGCTGCGATTCTCTTCTCACTCCTTACTCTTCTCTCATCCGCAATCGCTGCAATTAGCCCGTTGATTCCAAGTGACTCAATCGCAATCGCGCTCTATCTCAACGCACTGTCATTCCTCTTTGCCGCTTGGACGGTCTTTAGTATTAAGGAAATTCCAAAAGGCGCAGCATCTAGATCACAGAGTGATAGCAACGTCGGCCAATCACTTATCCAAGGCTGGAAAGCTGTCTCTGAATCCAAAATCATCCGCGGCCTTATCATCGGCATGGTTGGTGCATTCTCGGCTGCAGGTGCAGTTATCGGCCTTGCTCGTACCTTTGTAGGAGACCTTGGTGGCGGTGATGCTGCCTACGGCGTTCTCTTTGGCTCAGTCTTTACAGGCCTTGCAATTGGTATTGCTTTCGGGCCGAAGATATTTGCGCAATTCTCTCGCCGCCGTTTATTTGGCGCCTCCCTTACAACATCAGGGCTATTCCTCGTACTGCTTGCACTGATTTCAAACTTAGTTCTCTCAGTCATCATCGTTGCAATTCTCGGAGCCTTCAGCGGTATCGCTTGGGTTACCGGCTTCACCATGCTCGGAATGGAAGTCCATGATGATGTCCGCGGGCGCACCTTTGCCTTCGTACAATCAATCATTCGCATCACCTTGGTGGCAGTTCTAGCTATCGCTCCTATAATTGCAGCCACTATCGGTGAGCACAGCTATCAATTTGAGAACTTCACATTTGATTACAACGGCGCCCAGATCACTATTGGCATCGCAGGGCTCATTGCCGTACTCATCGGATCAGTCTCTTATCACCAGATGAAAGATCGCCCTAACGTGTCTCTTTGGTCAGATATCAAGTCCGCTCTTCAGGGTGAACTGGGTTCAATTACTGGAGCACCAACCCAAGGAATCTTTATCGCTTTCGAAGGCGGAGAAGGAACTGGTAAGTCAACACAATCCAAACTTCTTGCACAGTGGCTTGAGCAAGAAGGTGAATCCGTTGTTCTCACACGCGAACCAGGCGGGACAGATCTAGGAAAAGATTTACGCAAGATTCTTCTTGGACACGAAACCGGCGTCATTAGTCCGCGTGCTGAAGCACTTCTCTATGCTGCAGATCGTGCGCACCATGTCTACTCTGTGATTCGCCCAGCGCTTGACCGCGGGGATGTTGTCATCACCGACCGTTACTTTGATTCATCTGCTGCCTATCAAGGTGCAGGAAGAATTCTTAATCCTGCAGAGGTTGCTCGCATCTCTCGCTGGGCAACAGAAAGTTTGTATCCAACCCTAACAATCTTGATTGATGTCCCAGCTGAAATTGGTTTAGGTCGATTGCAGTCACGGGACCGCCTTGAGGCAGAATCAAATGACTTCCACGAACGAGTCCGCCAGGAGTACTTACAAATTGCCATGATGGATCCTGAGAGATACTTTGTTGTCGATGGCACCCAACCAGTAAATGAAATCCATCGACAGATAATTGAACGTGTCAGTGAACTTCAAGCACTTAAGCGCAACTCTGAACCTGAGAAAAAGAAGCGGTTTAGAAAGTAAATGACATCTGTCTTTGATAACCTCGTCGGTCAAGAACACATCATTGAAATTCTTCAATCAGCTGCAACAGCTTCACGTGATGGCGCTCAGACTCAAGAAATGACCCATGCGTGGCTCTTTACGGGCCCTCCAGGCTCAGGCAGATCCCCAGCAGCTGTCGCCTTTGCACAATCCCTCATCTGTTCCAACAAAGGCTGCGGCATCTGCAGTGATTGCAACGCTGCAAAAACCAGCGGACATCCAGATGTTGAAGTTATTCGTACCGAAGGATTATCAATCAAGGTAGAAGAAATCCGCGAACTAGTTACAAGAGTTGCTTGGGCACCCTCTATGGGTGGATGGCGAGTGGTTGTGATGGAAGATGCAGACAGACTTACCGAATCAGCAGCGAATGCACTTCTAAAAGCTATCGAAGAACCAGGAACAAGAACTGTCTGGTTGCTCTGTGCGCCAACCCTTCATGATGTATTGCCAACGATTCGTTCACGTTGTCGCTACCTTCAACTTCGGACACCGTCAATCGAAGCGGTTACTCAAGTATTGATAAATCGAGACAGGATTTCACCAGACATGGCGCAATTTGCTGCCAAGGTAAGTCAGGGGCACATTGGACGAGCTCGATATTTGGCAACGAATGAAACCGCGCGCAGTAACCGCAAAGTGATTATGCAGTTACCCATGCAATTGGGCTCACTTGCTTCCGCTCTTCAGGCAGCACAAACTCTTGTAGATATTGCATCCGAGGAAGCAAAGGCAACTTCAGAGTCACGCGATGAAATTGAGATTGAAAAACTTCAAGAGGCATATGGAAAAGGTGCCACAGGCCGTGGTATGGCAACAGGTGGATCTAAAGCAGTTAAAGAGCTTGAGAAAGAGCAAAAATCTCGAGCCACCCGGATGGTTCGTGACTCTATCGATGGCGCACTCCTAGATATGGCTACTTTCTACCGGGATGTGATGATGGTTCAATCTGGTTCGACAGAGACCCTTATAAACTCAGATTTATCTCGAGAGGTGACCACATATGCCGCTAGCGCACCAGCTAGCTCCAGCATCAAGAAGTTAGACGCCATCATGGAATCACGCACCCATTTAGCAATGAACGCTGCTCCACTGGTTACGTGTGAAGCGCTCATGTGCCGCCTTGCCCAGCCTTAATTTTTGGTAAGTAGCACCCCTTGCCATGGTGCAGAATTCCACCATGCGTCTAGACCATGTTTCTTATGTGACTTCCCATGATCAACTTGCTGACACAGTGCAACGCTTAGGCTCTCGCCTTGGCAGCACCTTCGTTGATGGTGGTATCCACCCTCGATTTGGGACACGAAACTTCACGGCTTCATTAAAGAATGGTCAATATATCGAAGTTGTTTGCCCACTTGATCATCCAGCAACAGAACAAACACCATGGGGCAAGGCTGTATCAAAGAAAGCCAACGAAGGAGGCGGTTGGTTTACCTGGGTGTTCAGCACTAAAGACATTGCTCCGATTGAAAAGAAGTTTGGCCGAGAAGCAATCGAAGGGCATCGCACCCGCCCAAACGGTTCTGATTTAAAATGGAAACAAATTGGCGTGAAGGAGATAATCGATGCTCCTGAGTTTCCATTTTTTATCCAGTGGCTATCAACGGAGCACCCATCGCAAGACGGTTCAGCACAAGCGGAGATTAAGAAAATTATCATTGCGGATCATGCACAGTTGGCGGACTCTTGGTTTAAAAAGGAAATCCTTGCTTCGCTTGAAAATGTGATTGTCGAATGGATTGATCCATCGGAGAATGACCACCAGTCGGGTATTGTCGCCGTGCAGCTAATGGCACTAGGTGAAGTTGTGACTCTTGATTGATTTCTAACAAGCATTGATGATGAATGCCTCATAGATTTCCAGACACACAACCATAGCAAGAGGTATCCCCATGATGATTCCTGTCTTGAAGTGAAAACCTCTCACCGAGTTCAACCAAATCAAAGTTTCACTGATAAGTTAGGTATATGGGCTCACCTAGCGTTACTAAGTTAGTGACTGAATCTCGTATTTTGGCAAAGGCATCGACGATTAATGCACTAGAGATGACAAGCGCAGCCAAGACCTCTCATATCGGTTCATGTCTTTCTGTCACAGACATCCTGTCTGCTTGCCTAGCGATAAAGTCACAATTTGCACCAGAATCTGAAGTCTTGCTTTCCAAAGGGCATGCCGCTGCGATCCTTTATGCTGCCTTGCATGAACTTGGAAAACTAGATGGAACAGAGTTAAAAGATTTTTGTTCAAATGGATCCAGCATCTATGGGCATGTTAACCATTTTGCTTCGAATTGGATCCCTCTTTCTACGGGATCTCTGGGACATGGGTTTCCTTTCGCCCTAGGAATTGCTGTAGGAAAAAAGAAAAAGAAAATTGATGGAAAAGTTTATGTAATAATTTCCGATGGTGAATGCAATGAAGGGACCACGTGGGAAACTGCCTTACTCGCCAATAAACTAAATCTTACTAATCTAAGAGTTATCATTGATCGCAACAAAATTCAGTCTCTTGGACGAACCGAGGAGGTTCTACCGCTCGAACCTTTGAGTGAAAAGTGGAAAGCATTTGGATGGTCAAGTTTGCATGTTAATGGTCACAATACAGAAGAACTGATCCGCGCACTCTTAGAACCGTCACCTAAACCAGTTTGCATAATTGCGGATACAATAAAGGGTCACGGCGTTGATTTCATGGAAGATAAACTTGAATGGCACTATAAAGCCTTAAACCAAGCGGAATTGCTCGATGCAGTAAGCCAAATTGAAGCAAAGTATTCGTCATGAGAAATACTTTTATCAATTCCTTGCAAGATGCCGCAAAGCAAGATGAGAGAATTATTCTGATCGTGGGCGATCTTGGTTACGGTGTAGTGGATGAATTTCAGAAAGAATTACCAAATCAGTTCATGAACTTTGGAATCAACGAACAATCAATGATGAGTGCTGCGGCTGGCTTAGCTTTAGAGGGATACCGACCGTTCGTTTACAGCATTGGAAATTTTCCGACTTTACGATGTTTGGAACAAATAAGAAACGATGTCTGTTTCATGAATTTGCCTGTTACATTTGTGGCTGTAGGTGCCGGCTTTTCCTACGGCTCTTCAGGTTATTCGCACCATTTGATTGAAGATATCTCAATTCTCCGAGGACTCCCAAATTTGAGAATTTACGCACCAACAGACACAACTGAAGTAATGGAGACAGTACTGAAAGTTATTGGAGATCAAAAACCTGCATATGTCAGACTTGGTAAAGGAGGTGAAGAAGAATTGCAATCTTTGAGAAAAGATTCGACTTTCGGAGTCAGAGAGTATTTTTCAGGGGAAGATGGTCTTATCTTATTCACAAGCACAATAGGAAGGGAGGTTATCACTGCAGCAAAACTTCTCCAAAGTCGAGGAATTTTCCCAACCGTCAGATCTCTTTCATATGTAGAAGCTGAAGTTGCAAAATCAATATTCCTTGATTCAAAATTTAAGTTCATCATGACAGTTGAAGAACATATAGTTTCTGGTGGATTTGGGAGCTTCATAAGAGAGATACTTGGAAATCTGCAAATTCAGATGCAGATTACTGTATTAGGAGTAAGCAAACTTCAAGAGCGAGAGACTGGAGATCAGGATTACTTGAGAAAAATCTATGGTCTAGACGCTTATTCAATAGCTGACAAGTTTGAGCAACTTAATGCTATTTCTAAGATTTCGTAAGTGAATCCTGTCATCTGAGGAGTTAAAATGTTTGAACCGCTTGAGAGTGATCTTTCGGAAATATCTGCAAGAGCGGAGGCTTGCCAGGAAAGCTTCAAAAATAGCAGAGTTTTGATTTTGGGCGTAAATGGGTTTATTGGAAGCTGGCTACGTTCAAGTCTGTTGCACCTAAATAAAGAATATGGGCTTAATCTGGCGATTACTGGAATAGTCCGTAAGCAAAAAATGAAAACAGAGATAAAGGTGGATTCTTATCACGAGTTAACTTTTCACCAATGGCAAGCGTTGAACGAAGAATCGCGAAGAGTGACTCATGTATTTCACTGTGCAACAAGCGCTTGGAGACCGGAGGGTGCAATCAACTTAGACGTGAATAAGGTCGTTGACTTCACAGAAAGTGTCATCCACGAGGTATCTAGATATGGTTTGGCACCGAAGTTTATTCATTTGAGTAGTGGTGCCGTCTATGGACAGTCAGCTAGAAAGCTCGGACTAGTATCAGTCTCAACCCCGGAAGAAGATTATTTGAACTTAGATTCGTACGGCCGAGTAAAAATAGAAATTGAGGATGCTGTAAGAGCTGCAACCAGAAGGGGTCTGATACTTGGAAGCAACCCGAGGCTATTCAGCTTCTTTGGGCCCGGTCTTCCGCTGGAAGCCCCTTATGCGATTACATCCTTTATTTATTCAGCCATGAAAAGTGAAAAAATCAAGATTAATGGAAACCCGTATACCGAGAGAACTTATCTGTACCCAACAGACTTAGTAATTCAATTAATGCGTGTAGCTATGTCCCCAACCCTGGATGTTATACACATTGGGGGAAGCGAAAAACACACAATGCAGAGTATCGCCGAGCAAGTTACATGTTTCTGGAGGGCTAACATTGAAGTCTTGAACGAAGGAGATGAGGAACCAAACTTTTACAATCCGGAAGTTTTGAATTCTCCAGATGAGGTAAACCTTTTTGATGGACTTTCCAGATGGCACAAATGGTTATCCAAAGTTAATCAATAATAGTTCTTTCTATTTGCCGAAATTTAACCAAGGTACTTCACCGGATTGCAAGAATTTTTCAAGATCTTGCTTCTCTCTCAAGGTATCCATTGGCTGCCAGAACCCCTCATGTTCAAAACACATCAATGCCTCCTCCCTTACCAACCGGGGAATAGCACCTGTTTCAAAAGGCTCATGAGTGGAATGGATGAATGATTCAACTTCAGGCTCAAGTACGAAAAAGCCTCCGTTGATCCAACCGGCATCAGCTTGATTTTTCTCTCCGAAATGGGTGACTAAACCATCTTGTGTTTCCATCACCCCAAATCTCGCAGGTGGGCGTACAGCAGTGACTGTAGCTAGTTTACGGTGCTGATCATGAAAACCTAAGAGTCGATTTACATTTACGTTACCCAAACCATCCCCATAAGTGGCAAGCATTCTTTCTCGAGGAAAAAGTCGCATACATTGAGCGATTCGCCCTCCCGTTTGGGTTTCCAATCCCGTATCCACCGGTGTAATTTTCCAAGAGGAATTTAAGGAGTTGGCCCAATCATGGATCACTTCTCCCCGATAACCAGTGGCAACGACAAATTCATCAAGCCCTTGAGAAGCAAAAATATTCATCAGATGCCATAAAATTGGCTTGTCACCTAGAAGCACCATCGGTTTGGGCTTGTCAGAAGTTTCTTCAGAGATACGCGTTCCGAGTCCACCAGCAAGAATAATAACCTTCACTCGAAAATTATACAGATTAGGGGCGTGCTATGCTTGAAATGAATCACTTCTGCGCAAAAAAAGGAATTGTTGGATGAGAAAGCAAAGGATTTTTGATTGTTTTACATTTCTAAACGAATTTGAACTTCTGGAAATCCGACTGTCACATCTAATGGATGAGGTGGATGTCTTTGTAATTGCCCAGGCGCTTCACACACATCGTGGCAAAGCATGGACGCCCCTACTTAATGAGAATTCAGCCATTATTCAGAAGTTTCAAAAAAATGCAGAATTCAGATTTGTTGTTCAATCAAAGCCCTTCGATGAAGTTTGGGAAAGGGAAAAGGCACAACGAGCAAAAATTGACACAGCACTATCAGATTTAAGCGTTCACGATTTGATTATCGTTGCTGACCTCGATGAAATTCCTGACTTAGAACAGATTAAATGTGCAAAGCAACTCAAGAATGTATTCCATACGCTACCCATGAGAAATTACTTCAATTTTGCAAATACACATAGTTACGGTTATTGGGATCATGCCAAGATTTGCTCCGGGAGAAATTATCCAGGAGCACAGATTATACGAGAAATGACACTACTCCCAAGGATTCGACCCGCAGGTATGCACCTTTCAGTAATTCAAGGGGAGAATAGATGGATTGAAAAAATTGGAATCACGCCACACACCGAAATGGGTGAAGGCATGTCGATAGAAATGATAAGAAAATGTCTTGCATTAAATCTTTACCCAAACAGAAAAATTGCAAAGTTGTGGGGGGGCGGTAAGTTGAAAGTCAACAATACAATTTCGAAAACAAGTGCATCAAGAGTGATTTATGAAAAATTCCCAGAGTACTTTTCTAAGTCAAGTAAACCTTCTCTGAAGAACAGGATCGTGACTATTGTAGAACTCTACTTTCAAGGCACTCAAAGTAACTACAACCCTGTGACTTCCAGCTATTTTAAACGAAGACATTTTCTCTATACTGGTTACTGTTATGCCGTATACACTTCATTTTTTCCAAGTCGCCTGTGGTCTCTTGTTTACAGAAAGGCAAAAGTGAGAACCCGATTGAAAAAAGTAACTAATTGCTTCAGATAAATTGAAGTGGTATACATGGACCACGAGTCAATTTGCCTAGTTAGGTTGATTATCGAATAAAGCTTCTTTTAAGAACATCTGGTCATCTTGGTTGAGGGCAACCAAGACCCAAAATTGGGGGTTACCTTCAACCCACCTCCGTGTTTAGGCGAATCACAGGATCGAATGCTGCTGGATTGTTCGGAGGAAAATCCAGATCTCTGAGAGCAAATTCTTTCATCGCAAACGTGGTGCTGTCCTTCCTTACAAAAGTTACCTCGACGGCATCAAAAATCGTATAATCCGAAGTGATAAAGCAGGCTGAAAAGTTATTCCCATGAATGTATAAGACTTCATAGAGATTCAAAAATGCTTCAAGTTGGCTTTGAATTAAATTCCTTTTCTCCGAATCGTCTATCCACAGAAGGTTATGGAGTTCACAGGTGACCACGACAGGAAGGTTTGGTAAATGCAAAATATCCTTTAACAAGACCCATTCTGCACCTTCAATATCAAACTTAATACTCCAGGGAGATTCTTGTCCAACACCAGAAATTTTCAACAAAGAGTCAATAGTTCTTAGTTTGTTTACATTCTCTGGTCCTAGACCCAGCCTTTCCCATTTGATTTGAGCAGGCATTCCTTTCGGCCTATAAACTAACGTATGATCAAAGGAAGTGACCTTGTTTCCATTGTTGACCAAATCTGATTCAAATTGCCAATTGTCACCTAATCCTATACACAGCCAATCTGTTGAATGAGAAGCGACAACTGGAATGGCATAACCACCGTCGTTGGGAGAGCCAACCCGGATCAAGTATTTATTCCATTCATTTATGGGGATTAACCAAGTAAGAATTTTTCTATGCCAGTCGTCAATTGACTCTTTCTGATGAACGTATCGGAAATTTAACTCTCTTTCAATCTCAAGTCTAGAAACTGACCCCTGTGTAAATGGGTAGGTTGTGAAATTGAGAAGTTTGGGTGCGATATTGGACAACACCGTGGAAAAGCCAGGTATCAAATTCGTAAGTCTAAAGTGTAAGGTCATAAGAACATAAAACTACCACTCAGACCAAAGCCTAAACCTGATTAATGTAGATTTCTCGTATTAATTTTTCTGTTGTGATGCCCCAGTCAAAATCCATTGACCTGGCGTATGCGGCACGTGAGAACTCATCACGCTCTTTCAAAATTGAAATCACAGCCAGTGCCATGGTTTTTGAGTTTGAGGTATCAACCGCAAGCCCTCCTTCTTCAAGAACCTCAGCTGTGGAGTGCCCAAAATTGACGACTGCTGGGCAACCGCAAATCATACCTTCGAGAACCGAAAGACCAAATCCCTCGTGTCGTGAGGGATAGAGATTTACCTGGGCATGAGAATACAAATATTTTATTTCCTCATCCGAGAGATCAGCAGCCATGTGAACAAATTCTTGCAGGCCATAGCCCTGAACTAGTTCAAGTGGCTTTCTATATGTACCTACGGGTTTGCCAACTAATACTAAGTTTATATTGAATCCAAAGTCATCCCGCAAAGATCTCAAACATTCAACGGCACGTTCAACCTGCTTATGCTCTTGCCACCTAGAAACACAGAGCAGATAGTTGGAGTCCAAAACTGTTGTTGGAAACTGTGTCGGAGCATGCATCGACAATTCATGAAATCTAGAGGCCAGATAAAGTACGGAAATTTTTTCGGGAGTGTACTTTCCTGTTGCAACCAAATCTCTCTTTGAAGCTTCCGAATCTACAATAATCTGGGATAAGTACTTCTGCCATTTCTCAGTGACTTTCATAAAAACTCTTGTAGATAATGTATTCACATTTGGAAGCAAGTAACTGCCAGCGTCATGAAGGGTCAAGATATGTCTTTTTGCTGGCAACAGAAAGAAAAAGGGATAGATTCTACTAACGTGCCAATGCGCAACGTCGAACCGGGACTCCATTTTCAACGTAACTCGAATTCTTTGTTTTATTGAAAAAAAAAGAAAGGAGAAAAAACGTCCTCCAAACTTGCCAAATGCGGGTGGTACCAAATGCTCTTGAATTCCTGGAAGGGAGTAAATCGGATCTGTCGAAGAATCAAAATGCAAAAAATGCATCTCGATGTCTGTCTGATTATTCATATAACTGATAATCTCTCGGGCGACTCTCGCAGTACCGCTATTGAATCGGCCATCAACGACTGAAGTAAGGTGTAAAATTTTCATATCAGCGTATGATTATTCCTAAAGCTGGTCCCTTATCTATCATAATCCTGTATCCGCTCAGCCCATTCCGTTTACAAAAATCGTGGAAGGCACTATTTCCATCTATATCATCGGATAGAAGAAGCGATACCTTTAAGTCATTCCAAGCAAAGTCAAATTCACTATACATATTCTCATAAGAGTGATCACTATCGTGGAAGAAGAGTACCGGTGCCTCGTTGTACTTCGCGCAGATTTTCTTAAAATTGTTGCGAGCTGGTCTCTCCAAAATTACATACTCTATTCCCGTTGCAACGGAAATTATCCCGTTATCAGTGACATCTATCGATAGACACTTTCTCACAATTTCTGATTCGAAAATTGCAGCATCAACTACGGAAGCTGAGAGTCCATGCTGGGTTCCTGTCTCGATAAAGGTTTCAATTTCGAAATTTCTGATGAGGAAATCCAAAAGTACTAGACGAGAGAGACTCGAATCTTCTTCTAATACTGACTTTATTGAAATTTTTGATTCGTTTAAGCGCTCTTGCAAAAATTTGATTTGGTTATCTACATTTTGCCTCGACAGTGCCACTTGTGAGGGTACATCCGCCTTTGGAACACAGGTCATCGTTTCTGCAAACATTTCCAAGCCTAATGTCGGCATGGTTAAGGAAAGCTTTTTGTCTTGCCTAAGAAAACTAAAATACAAATACCGCGCAAAAGCCAAAAAACCGTAGTTAAGAAGACGCCATAAAGGAGAGCCGATCATTTTCCCAGTCTACTTGATGAGACATTATCTCGTTTTAGGCACGGGCCTCAGCTTCTCCTTTAACCTCCAAAAAGGGAATGTCGCAAAAAATGACAAGAGTTGAGTCATTTTCCATCGGGATGAGACCCCCAGGACCAGGAATCCTCTAAAGTCTTCATTTGATTTATACATTGAAAATCGATGCCAATTAACTTTCCACCACTTGATAAACTCACTCCTCACATATGTGTCGTCATTAGTTGCGAGGCAAGCTATGAGCTTTCCGAAGAAGACCCGTGAGTCTCGCTTGCCATATTCTGACCGAGGCTTCAATGGATCTTGATTTACCTTGTAGTGGTAGTCACAGAGGTCTTGCATATCAACAGGGACAATAGTCTCTAGTTTTTTTCCAACAATTAGTAGATTAAGCATCGCAACATGCGAATAAGACGAAAATGCAAATTCTAATGCTTGTTCTACATCAAACTTTGTGAAAGTCACCTTATAAACAGTCGAAGAAATAAAGGTGAGCGTACTGCCATAGTTATCATTCAACTCAAGAAATGACGTGGCATTACAAAGTTCCGCCATTGAATTCTTGCTTCCAACAATCAAAGAAGGTCTGCGATTCTGGATTATTCGTGAGATGGTCAGAATTGCGTCAGGGGCAATAGGTTCATCGTCCCCGATTATCCAGAGATAATCCCAACTTTGATTAAGCGCACAAGCAAAACCCAGACCTATATTTACATCTGCACCCAAGTTAACTTCTCTTTGGAGAAACAAGTCTGTCAATTTAGCAAAAACATCATTGTTGTAACTCGCATCACAATTCACCGAAAGACAAATCCGGACATCAAGATTGATATCTTGCGAAGAAAGCTCCTTTAATTGTAATTGTAGATTCTCTAATGTTGCTAGAGCAAGATTAGAACGGCCAAAACTAGGAATATAGATTCCAAGTGTTGTCATTTGCTTGCTCCTGGTTGCTTAAAGCCGTATAGCTCAACCAATTTTGTTGCCATTTTGATTACGTCAAATCGCTCAAGAACCTGAATATTGTAAGACCTGCAAGTTCTTGCGATTGAATCATCAGTGGCCAGCACCATTTTTTGAGCGAAATCCAAATAATCGCCACTTGCAGCAAGAAGTGGATATGAATCACCTAGTACTTCTGGGATAGCAGAGATTCTGGAAGCTACGATTGGCACATTCACATCGGCTGCTTCCAATAAAACAAGACCGAAACCCTCGTATTTGCTAGTCAATACAAACATGTCCCATGTGGCAAGATGAATTTGGATGTTCATGACACGGCCAATCCAAATCACGCTTGAAGAAATATCAAGTTTGACTGCCAGCGCTTCAAGGTCACTTCGAAGATGCCCATCTCCGATTATTTGAAGTTGGGAATTAGGAAACTGGTTTAGAAAGACTTTAAAGGCATTTAAAAGAACTGGAATATCCTTCTGTTCCGTTAACCTTGAAATTGTTCCCACCACAAATTCTTTCTTAATGGCAGTCTCGCCTAGATCTTGCACAGTAGAGTTGAAGTGACTTGAAGGGCGATAGCCGTAGTAGACAACCTCAATTCTCGTTTTTGATGTTACTTCTTTTGATTCGTACAAAAAATCTTTAACGGCAACAGAAATTGCAATCACTGCTCTTGCCCTCGAAGTAACAAATCGGGAGAGAAGAATAGAAAGCCATGAATTAGCCCTTGGGAAGAATTTTTCAGCGTTGTGCCGGGTTACAACAAGGTTTCGTGGACCCAGCAAACCACATAAGATTTCTGCTCGTGGTAAGTGAGCATGAACCACAGATGCATTTTTTATCAATCTGCGTAGCAGAAAAAGTTGCAACCACGGGGACTTATTTGCTAGTGACTCAACAACCACCCCACCTGCAATTTTGATGTCAGAATTAAGTTGGTTCTCACCTTTTAGAAAAACTATCTGTACTGAAAATCCCAAATCCCTTTGCGCGGCTACTACTTGAACTAACTGATTTTCGGCCCCACCCCGCTCCAAGGTGGTGATGATGTGAGTAATTTGTTGCACTTAAACTACGGTCCTGAAGTAGGATGAAGTTAGTTTTATACCTTCAATCAATTCCACAGATGGCTTCCAGTTCAAAAATTGAATTGCCGAAGATATATCTGGTCTACGTTGTTTGGGGTCATCCTTCGGTAGCGGCAAGAAGACAATTTCAGAAGTTGATTTAGTTATTTCAACAACTGTTTGTGCAAGTTGATTCATTGAAAACTCTTTTGGGTTACCCAGGTTGATCGGTTGGTTAAAATTGTAATCTGCAAAGGACATTTTCATTATGCCACTTATCAGATCATCAACGTAGCAAAAAGAACGAGTCTGTGAACCATCGCCATAAATGGTAATTGGTTCTCCTCGAAGTGCTTGAACAATGAAGTTGCTTACAACTCTTCCATCACCAACGGCCATTCGAGGGCCGTAAGTATTGAATATACGAATTACGCGAATATCAAGGTTAAACTGTCGAAGATAATCAAAGCAGAGAGTCTCTGCAGCTCTCTTTCCTTCGTCGTAGCAGGACCTTATCCCTATTGGATTCACATTACCCCAGTAGGTCTCGGGCTGAGGCGATATCTCCGGATCACCGTAAACTTCGCTTGTAGAGGCCTGCAAAAGTCTGGCGCCCGTTTTTTTTGCTAAATGGAGCATGTTAATGATCCCAAGGAAGTTCGTCTCAATAGTCCGAACCGGATCTGCCTGATAGTGGACCGGCGAAGCAGGGCAAGCAAAATTCAAAATTAAGTCTTGCTGAGTTAAGAAGGGTTCACGCACATCATGCTCAATGAAGTCAAAATTCGCTGAGTTCTCTAAATGAATGAGGTTTGTGAGACTCCCAGTTGAGAGGTCATCAATTCCAAGTACATCGTGTCCAAGGGCCACCATCTGAGTTGAAAGATGAGATCCTAAAAAACCTGCTGCGCCAGTAATAAGAATTTTCATACTTATAGTCTTCCATAATCGCGAGAAAAGGAAGCTCCCTGGTAATCGGATTCCAAGATATTCTTCAACCTGCTTACCCATGAAGTCAAGGAATGTTTGTCTAGAGCTATGGCGTACCTTTTGTTGATTAAGTCAATCCTCTCAGACTCATCCATGGTAAGGAAAGAGAGTAGTTCCGACTCTAAAGTTAGAGAATCATTATCTTGTGACCATTTTCCGAACACGTGAACATACTCTGGATTAATGGTAACAACAGGAACTTTACAAAAAGTAGCTTCCACAATCGCCTTGTCTAATGATCCAATAAATGCATGCAAGAAATAATCTGAATCCACTAAAGTATTGGGTAGCAACTTTCTTGCCACGGTTCCTACTTCAATAACTTGCCCAGTTGCAAAAAAATCTTCAAAGTTTTTCTTGCATTTTTCCCATTCAATGGTGGATGCCACGTTGCTTGGCTTTCCTACAATCATTAATCTTCCATGATTGTCTGCTCTTTCTAAAAAGCAAGTCAGTATCAGATCAAGATTTTTTGATGGATCAATTCTTCCCACATGAATGGCATTCTCAAATTTTTTAGGTTGCGCTTCTCTGGGAAGAAATAAATCATTTCTAATACTTTGGCCAATTGCAAGTATTTTTCTTGATTTAAAAGGGAACGAGCCATATGTAGACGTGACAATTAAATTTGCTAATAGTGATGCAATCTTAAGTCGAAGAGAACCGGATGTATGTGCGTACCACAGAACATGTTTTACACCCAGGATTCTTGAGAATAAACCAGTGGCCAAGGTGTAGTTCTCTGTCATGTGCGAAAAGATAGCAATTGGTCTATCAAACAAACACACTCTCAAGAAGTGATAAATAAGCAGGAGCAAATTCTTTATCGGCATCCTTGGTTTCCAGTGCAATGAAACAACAGTCATATTCTCTGGAGGAAGGAAACCTCCTATATACCCAGTTATCACTGTGACACGCTGGAATTTTTTTGCAAGCTCTAAAGAGATTTCAGCTTGGTGAGAGAGAACTTGATTATCCTCATCCAGGCAGTAGTTCATTATCAGCAAATGAGAACTACTCTTTCGTTCAGAGGGGTTGCAAAGCTTCCGCATTAGTCTAGGGTAATAGACTTATGCCATAACTGATAGGAATATTGATGTGGGGGGGAAAGTGAATTATTTAGTCACCGGTGCTGCCGGCTTCATCGGCTTCAACCTGATCAGGAAGCTGTCAATCAGTGGAAATAAAGTTATTGGCATTGATAGTCTGAATGAGTACTACTCCCCCAAGTTAAAGGAATTAAGGTTAACTGAATTAGGCACATTCCCGAATTTCAAATTTATCAAGTGTGATTTGCTAGATAGAACCAAACTTCTAGATATCATGACTGATTTCAAGCCCGAAACTGTCATTCATTTAGGTGCGCAGGCAGGTGTACGCTTGCCAACAAATCAGTACTCAAAATACATTGATTCAAACATAACGGGTTTCCAAAATATTCTTGAGATGACAATTTCTAGTGATGTGCCAAACTTTCTATATGCCTCGTCTTCGTCCGTCTATGGAGATCAATCACGATTGCCCTACAGTGAAGTCGAGACCAAACTCATTCCAACCTCTTTCTATGGAATTACAAAGCTAAGTAATGAATTATTGGTAAATGTGTTAGTCCCGAAAAGCCGAACACGTGCTCGAGGATTGCGATTTTTCACCGTCTATGGGCCTATGGGAAGACCTGATATGGCATATTTCAGGTTGATCAGTAGCTCACTGAATGATGAGGAATTCAATTTGTTTGGGGACGGAACTGTAGAAAGAGACTTTACATTTATTGATGATGTCGTTGATTCTTGTGCCGCACTTGCTATCGAGCTCTCGAATCGAGATGCCGGCTATCGAGACATCGTTAATATAGGTGGTGGTAGCCCTGTATCAATGAACTCTCTTATAGCAATGATAGAGAACCTAACAGGAAAAAAGATCCAGATATCGTCAAAACCCACCAATTCTGCCGATGTGAGAGTAACTAAAGCGGATGACAGACTCTTAAAGTCACTTATTAACTGTGGAAGTTTCACCCCACTTATGTCTGGGATTCAAACCACATTGAATTGGGCATCGAGTGAAAAAGTTAAGCGGGAACTTCAGGCATGGGTCAAATCTTCAATATGAATGTTTTATTGATAACAGGAATATTTCCGCCAGATATTGGAGGACCTGCAAATTTCATTCCTTTATTGGCTGCAAAGTTGACTCAAGATAAATTCAACGTCACAATAATCACATTAGGCGAGAGTTTTTCCAAATATGAACTTGATGGCTACAAAGTTTTAAGAATCCGGCGTAAATTGCCCAAACTCTTGAGATCCATTATTGCAATCTTGGCCATTTTTTACTTTAGTAAACGTAGTCGCTATATCTTTGCTAACGGGATGCATGAAGAGGCTGGTGTGGGAATAAAGTTCGCCGGCAACAAGGTCGCTGTAGCAAAGATTGTCGGAGATCCCGTATGGGAACGTGCAAGAAATCTCTCTAGAACAAAATTTGACATTGAAGATTTCAATCGCAATCTAAATGGTACTGGAGCATTTTTGGAACGGAAACTCTTAGTGGCTTCACTTAATCAGTTTTCAAAGGTGATTACGCCCAGTTCTCAACTATCCCGTTTAGTGGCTCAATGGGGATATAGTCGTGAAATCGTTACCATACCAAATGGTGTGAAAAGCATAAAGAAACAAAACACAGAAAAGGTTTATGACGTGGTAACGGTCAGCCGTTTAGTCTCGTGGAAAAACATTGACATTCTAATCGAAGCCTCAAAAACATATCATTTTTCACTACTCATTGTCGGTGACGGCCCCGAAGAGAACTTTTTGAAGCATCTGGCGGGTGGTTCTCATCTGATTGAATTCTATGGGAGAGCAAATGAACAACAAGTCCTAGATTTAATGCAAAAATCACGAATTTTTGCGTTGGTGTCGGACTATGAGGGAATGTCATTTGCGCTACTACAAGCTATGGCGTCAAGAATGCCGGTTATCGTGTCAGGGGCACCAGGCAACGCCGAAATAGTTGACTCGAGTAAAAATGGGTTGATCGTGGAGCCTTGCACAAAAGATTTTGTTGGGTCTGCAGTTAGGGAACTACTCGCAGACCAGATAACTTTTATGGATCTAGCTAGTGCATCGGTGGATGCCATAGAAAAGCGATACTCGTTAGGACGCTGCCTAGATGACACAGTGAAGGCCATTCTAAATTGAAAATGAAAAACCGAGTGTTAATCCTGGACATTCACGGATTAATTAATGAGAAAAAGAGTGATTCCATGAGGCGACATTTCAAATATCATTCTGAACTCCTCAGATTATCCAAGAAAAGCATGCATCTGATGGTAATCTCACGTTTAACTGATAGAGAAAAAAATCCACAAAGAAATTCATCAACGTCAACTCTTGAAATTCAGACATCCAGGACGGTCAACTTCCTTTCTAACAGTTTAAGAACTGTTAGAAAATGCGGAACGGGAAGTGTGCTCGTATGTGGTGACCCGTGGATTAGTTACTGGGTTGGTTCCGCAGTCAAGTTATTGAGCAGACGAAAGATACCAATTCAAGTTCAAATCCATGCCGATATCTATGACTCTCTATTTGTGCGAAGAAATCTCAAGAATTTTGTAAAACTAAAAATTGCATATTTTGCTTTTTATAACGCGGATAGCATAAGAACTGTATCGAAAAGGCAAACACAGAATTTGATTAAGAGGCACCCTGAATTTGAACCTAAGATAGTGAAGTCAAGCGTCCCCCTGAATAGCGATTTTCTAAAGAGCAGATCAAAGCGACCTCCAGACGGATACCTTAACATTGGAATTCTTGGAAGAATTGAAAATGATCGAGGCCTAAAAAAACTTTTATCGGTTATCGAGATTTCAAAAAAAAGTCAAACAAAAATCAGGTTCATTATAGCTGGTAGTGGGAATTTCAAAATCAAGGCTCCAATTTACTTCGAAAAAGAAAACCAAGTTCCAACCTTCACATTCTTGGGCGAGATATCTAGTCAGAAATTGCCAGATTTCTTCTACCAAATTGATGTGCTTTTATCGTTAGCACCGACTGAATCATTCGGTAGGGCTATCCGAGAAAGTCTACTCGCCGGGCGTCCTGTGGTAGCGATAGAATCATCAGGAGTGTTGGAGCTACAAGAATCTGTCGGCAATAACTCAATTCACATTTTGTCACAAGATGCTTCAACTGTTTCCATAGTTGAAGCTCTATTAAGTGCAAGTAGAAACTCCATTTCACGCAATGTGACCAGAACAATTCAAAAAGAGCAGGAGCAATCTGTGAATGCGCTCGTAAAGTCATGGATGAATCTCTCAAGTATTGGAAGCCGAGGATCTTCGAATGATTCGTGAGCAAGTTAAAATAGCCACTTCGTTGTTATCTAGGAGAGACAGGCGAATTGTTGGGTCTATTGCTCTTTTGCAAGTGATATTTGGATTATTAGACCTTATTGGTGTCGCAATTGTAGGCATGATTGGAGCACTTGCAATCAGAGGGGTTCAAAATCAAGAAGCCGGTGACAGGGTAAGCCGCGTTCTGTCTTTTTTGAATATAGAGTCATTCCAGTTGAAACAACAAATTGTGATTTTAGGTGTGTTGGCAGTTGTTGCTTTTGCCGTCAAAACTGTATTCACGATGTATTTCTCAAGAAAAATCATGTTTTTCCTGAATAGGAGGGGAGCAGCACTCACATCAGAGCTTTACTCTAAAATTATGGCTCAACCTCTTGATCGTATTCAAGGCGTATCAGTTCAAGAAAGCATCTGGATTCTAACCACAGGTGTCTTTAATATTACCGTTGGAATTTTGACTAGCGTGACTGCAATTATTTCTGATTTCTCCCTGCTTTTAATCTTAACTCTTGGCCTATTTATTGTTGATCCTCTCACAGCGACTGTGACATTAGTATTGTTTGCAGTTGTCGGCACCTTGATTTATCTGGTTTTGCACCGAAAAGCTGAAGTCCTTGGAATGCAACGTACAGAATTTGAAATTTCAAGCACTCAAGAGATCTCACACTCCTTGCTTGCTTTCCGAGAGATATTTGTTCGAGATCAAAGAGGGAATTATCTCGACAGAATTTCAAAAACTAGATTAGCCCAGGCTGATGCAGATGCGGAGCTCCGATTTATACCAACCATAGGCAAATATGTAATTGAAATCTTCGTTGTCATATCTGCCTTGCTCATTAGCGCATTGCAGTTTTCAATTAATGAAACCTCAACGGCCATTGCAATTCTTTCAGTGTTCATGGCTGCCAGTACGCGCATTGCACCAGCTGTCTTGAGATTGCAGCAAAGTTTTGTGCATTTGAAATCAGCTGTTTCAACTTCTAAGCCGACCTTAGATTTAATGAATTCATTGCGTGATATACAAAAATTCAATCCGACGATATCCGAGTTTGCCAAAGGAGATCCAAATTTTATCGCCGACCTTCAAATTAAAAAAGTCTTTTATAGTTACGCTCAAGATGAACCGGTCTTGAAGGACGTAAATATTCACATCAACCATGGCGAGAGCTTGGCAATAGTGGGACCATCAGGTTCAGGTAAAACTACTTTAGTTGACTTGATATTGGGTCTACTGACACCTTCTTCGGGAGACATTCGAATAGGAGGCCTGTCACCTATTGATGCGATACGAAACCATCATGGCTCAATTTCTTATGTCCCTCAAGATTCGGTAATTATTGAAGGATCAATCCGAGAGAATTTAACGATGGGGTTTAAGGAGTCTGAGATTTTAGATGAGGATTTGTGGAGAGCACTTAAGGCGTCAAATCTCGATGAATTCGTGAGAATGTCTGCCCTTGGATTAGATACATTAGTGGGCGATCGAGGTTCACGTCTTAGTGGCGGCCAAAGGCAACGACTCGGCATTGCGAGAGCACTGCTCACGAATCCTTCTTTGTTGGTTCTTGACGAGGCCACGAGTTCGCTTGATGGAGCGAGCGAGCGACAGATAAGCGATTTCTTGGATGAACTTAAGGGTAAAGTAACATTGGTTGTTGTTGCGCATAGGCTCTCAACAGTCCAAAAAGTTGATAAACTGCTATACCTGGAGAATGGGAAAACAATAGGCATTGGCTCCTTTGATGAACTTCGGAACTCTATTCCCAATTTTCAAGTTCAAGCGCAGCTTATGGGTCTTTAACTTGATATCTAGAGTCGGAGTTCAAATTGGAAAATGAAGTTGGCATGCATGCAGACATTTCTAATTTGGTCTCAAAATTTGGAAATTTGACTACTCCAATTAAGAATTTCTCCCCCGGAAATGATCCCATTCCTGTCTCTGGAAAGTTAATAGATGCTATTGATTTAGAAACTACTATCGAATCAGTTTTAGATGGATGGTTTACTTCAGGTAAATTCACAAAAATTTTTGAAAGAGATCTAGCTAATTTTGTTGGCGCACGATCCGCCTTGTTTGTGAATAGTGGTTCCAGTGCAAACCTTTGTGCATTGAGCGGCTTGACTTCCCCCAAGCTGGGTGAAAGAGCCCTCAAACAGGGCGACGAAGTGCTTACTGTTGCGATGGGTTTCCCAACTACAGTAAACCCTATTATTCAAAATGGACTCAAACCAGTTGTTGTTGATGTAGACCTAGATACGCTAGATGCGAATTCCGACAGGTTGCGAGAGGCAATTTCTCCTAAGACAAAAGCAATTATGATGGCTCATACATTAGGAAATCCGTTTGATCTCGATACGGTTCAGGATCTATGTAAAGAGAATAATCTTTGGCTTGTGGAAGACTCATGTGATGCACTTGGATCAACTTATCGAGGCCAACGCACTGGTAGTTTTGGAGATACTGCAACTGTTAGCTTTTATCCCGCACACCACATAACAACCGGAGAAGGTGGAGCTGTCTTCATAAAGAATCCACTTGTAAAGAAACAAGTAGAATCTTTTCGTGACTGGGGCAGGGATTGCTATTGTGAAACCGGCTGCGATAACACCTGCTTCAAGCGCTTCGAGTGGCAACTTGGAGACCTACCTAATGGATACGATCACAAATACATCTACAGCCACATAGGGTACAATTTGAAGGCAACAGACATGCAGGCAGCTCTCGGTGTTTCACAGCTTTCAAAAATCAACACCTTTGTAGAAAAGCGAAGAGAAAATTTCAATTATTTGAGCGAAGCCTTATCTAAGGTTGAAGGTCTTTCAGTCGCGGTAGCAACCAAAAATTCTGAGCCATCTTGGTTTGGTTGTCCAATCACGCTTGATCCTGAACACCCTGTAAATCGCGAGGAGCTACTTCGCTTTTTAGACGGCCGTAAGATTGGTACACGTCTTTTATTTGCTGGCAACATTTTGAAACAACCAGCTTATAAAAGAATAGATTTTCGAGTTGTTGGAGACCTTAGAAATACTGACATCGTAATGAAGCGGTCATTCTGGGTGGGTGTCTACCCAGGGCTTACCAGACCTATGCTGGACTATGTCATAGAGTCAATTTCAGCGTTTATGAGTGGAAAAGCTAAGGTTTAGCGTGCGTTATTTGATTACGGGCCATACGGGATTTAAGGGCAGCTGGTTATCTTCAATGCTTTCTATCCAAGGTCATGAGATTGTTGGAATTTCATTACCCGCAATCGATCGCTCACTTTACCTAGAAGCATCCTTACAGGACTTATTTGTAAAGGAACACTTCATTGATATTCGTGACAGAGAGAAACTTGTCAGTGCAGTAAAAGACGCCAAAGCCGATGTTGCCATACATTTAGCAGCTCAACCTTTAGTAAGAGAGTCATATAAGATTCCCATTGAAACTTATGAGACAAATGTAATTGGAACTCTGAATTTTCTTGATGGTGTTCAGCAGTCAGAAATTGGAGCGGCACTCGTAATAACAACTGACAAAGTTTACAAGAATGAGAATCTTCTCCGTGGTTATGTTGAGAGCGATGCCCTTGGAGGACATGACCCATATAGTTCTTCCAAAGCTGCGGCAGATATTGCGACTCAATCTTGGATTGCAAGTTTCGGATCCAAGAACATTTCAGTTGCCCGGGCAGGAAATGTTATCGGTGGAGGCGACTGGGCCATAGATCGACTCATACCAGAACTGATAAATGCTTTTGTTGAAAATCGTCCTGCCAAAATTCGATACCCAGATTCAATCAGACCCTGGCAGCATGTTGCAGACTGCCTTTCCGGCTATATTTCACTAACTAACAAAATGATTGAAGGGGAGTATGCAGGTGAGTGGAATTTTGGCCCAAGAATCAATCTTGAGAATAGAGTTTCGCACGTTGCTGATCTGGTGTGTGCGAATTGGGGGGGTAACGCAACTTGGGAACTAGATCTATCATCGCAACCACATGAAGCTGGATATCTGCTCCTGGATTCAACAAAAGCTCGCACAAATCTCAATTGGGGTGACAATCTAGATTTTGAGTCAACATTGCGCTGGACGGTTGATTTTTACAGAGCAGTTTCAAATGGAGAAAGTTCACGAAAGCTGCTCGAACGCCAGGTCGAAGCCTTTTTTTCTTTGTAAAATTGTCCGTTTTGTCCCCTTCCCGCGACAATCTAGACTGGGATTCGTAGTAGGGAATAGAGGCGGCGACGGCCGGCTCTGTAGGACAAAACCGGTTAACGAAGGATCAATAAAGTGGCACTTAGCGTATGGACAGTTGCTGAACTGGGGGCTTTTTACACTGCGCACCGTTCAGAGCTACTCGCGCATGCCAATCGCGTATTGAAGGATTCAGCTAAAGCTGAAGAGATTACCCAAGACTCACTTATCAAGTTCATGCTCGCTGCCCCTGAGCTTGAGTCTGAAGTGCACGCGCTCTCTTATCTGCACCGCACCATCGAAAACCTCTGCATTG
>JACCDH010319498.1_pt1 | contig 23126 bp, 19 predicted proteins | sample 7442481 | NCBI WGS metagenome assembly JACCDH01 (sample SAMN15323433, study PRJNA562643) | freshwater metagenome | isolation source: river surface water | place: USA:Blue River Watershed | collected 2017-08-15
ATTGTGGTATGAGGCACGTTCATGTTGAGCCACTTGAAGATACAAGATTGCCTGAGGGATTTTGCTGTGATGTCAGTTTTAAATTCTCGCCTTAAATCTTCGAAGAACAATTCCGTCCCTCTCGGAGAGAGCCCGCCAGAGAGAATTTTATAGGGGTTGGCATTGAATAGGAGCTCATGAATTTTAAGATCCTCTGTCTTGAGGTACTCTTGAAGTTTTGTTTTATAAAAAAGGAAGTCTTGATTAAAAATTGTTGGCAAAGGAATGGAGTAGGGGTCTCTCTTCGGGTGCTCCACGAGGACTCGGAAGTTCCCCTTATCTTTTAAGATACCATCAAAATTTAATTTCGCCATGTCTGAAACTTTCAAACCGGCCCCATAAATCAAATGGAAAATAACAAGGTTTCTCGCTCCAACTAATTCCTGGAGTCCGTCGCTTTCTTCTGTCCGTTTTTTAAGTAATTGATAGGCCTTGATCACTTCGTTAAGAGGAGTGGGCTCAGGATTATCAAGCACCTTGGGAGAGACGGCCATTTTCTTTAGCGGGTTCTCGGGGAAGAGGTCTTGCATCATTAAGAAATCAAAAAACAAGCGCAGGGCCTGGACACGCCTTCTGACTGAATTAGACGAATGGTATTTCTGATCTAAGTAAACCGAATACTCCTGAACCTGTGTAGAAGTGAAGGCGCGAATTTTCAAATTCTGTTGTTTATCAATCAGAAAATGGTTAAAGCACTGAAGATCCGCTTTATAGTTCTTTATAGTATTAAAGCTCTTCCCTTGGTGCTCAAGTTTTTTGAGAAATTCATGCTGCTTATCAATTAAATTCCAGTCCATAAGTCTCCCTGATGGCTTCGTATATTACGAAAAAAGCTTGGATATGTATAGGAAATCCGATAATCTTTGGCCTTCCGGAGGAATCATGATCACAGTCTCAAATTTAACCAAGTCTTATGGTGGGCAAGTCCTATACACAAATGGTTCGTTTTTTATCGGTCCCGGTGAAAAAGTCGGACTGGTTGGACCTAATGGTGCTGGAAAAACTTCACTGTTTCGTTTGATCACTGGTGAAGAGAGAGCTGATTCAGGATCAATTGATTATTCTAAAAGTCTTCGTCTTTGTTACTTCTCGCAAAATGTAGGAGAACTCAAAGGTCGTAGTGCTCTAGAAGAAGTGATTCACGGAAATGTACGTTTAGGATTTTTAAAAACAGAAATCGCCAAAATTGAAAAGGCCCTGGAAGACGGAGAGTATTCGGATGAAATGCTCGAGAAGCTTGGTGACTATCAAACTGAGTTTGAAAAACTTGGTGGCTACGATATCGAATACCAAGCAGCTGAAGTATTAACTGGTCTCGGGATACTGCCTGAGGATCAGCAGCGACCGGTAGAATCGTTTTCCGGTGGTTGGAAGATGCGAATTGCTCTCGCGAAAGTCCTCGCGCAGCGACCAGAATTTATTTTGATGGATGAGCCTACCAACTATCTTGATTTGGAATCGATCATCTGGCTTGAGGGCTGGCTTAAAAACTTTAAGGGGGCTGTCTTCATGACAAGTCACGATCGTGATTTTATGAACGGGATTGTGAAAAAAGTTGTGGAGGTCAACCACAAGGCCATCACGGTTTATTCTGGAAACTATGACTATTATGTGAAGGAAAGAGAAATCCGTCGCGAGCAGTTGATCGCGAGTTCCGAGCGCCAAGAGGCGATGCTTAAAAAAGAAGAAGAATTCATTGCGAAGTTCGCTGCCCGTGCCAGTCACGCGGCCCAGGTACAATCGCGAGTGAAAAAACTCGATAAGATTGACCGCATTGAAGTGATGCCTGAAGATCAGGCGATTAATTTTGAGTTTCCCAAACCACCTCGTTCAGGAAATGATGTGGTGAAAATGGAAAACCTCGCGAAGGTTTGGGTAAATCCTGAAGGCAAGGAGAAGCAAGTCTTCTCGGGAGTTTCCGGTCTCATCAGGCGCCTTGAAAGAGTAGCGGTCGTTGGGGTGAATGGTGCAGGAAAGTCGACTCTTTTGAAAGTGATCTCGGGTCTCACTGAGGCCACTGCAGGTCAAGCGGTGATCGGGGCCAATGTTCAGATTGGTTACTTTTCTCAATACTCAATGGATGTGCTAAATCCGAATAAAACAGTTTTTGAAGAAGTCAGGGATAGAGTTAAAGATAAGACCGATGGTTACATGAGAAACCTTTTGGCAGCATTTCTTTTTAGGGGAGATGATGTTGAGAAGAAAGTTTCGGTTTTATCGGGAGGAGAAAAATCCCGTTTAATCCTTGCGACGATTTTAACTAATCCTTGTAACCTTCTTATCCTAGATGAGCCTACCAACCACCTTGATATCCGCTCGCGAGAGGTTTTAATCGAGGCCTTAAAGGCCTTCGATGGAACAATTATGATCGTATCCCATGATCGTCACTTTTTAAAACAACTCACAACTCAAGTTGCTGAAGTTGATAAAGGCGGCGTAAGATTTTATCCAGGCACATTTAACGAATACCTCTCAACTGTCGGAGATCATTAATGGCAACTCCAATAAAACTTTTATCTAAACATATTCTTATTAAGGAAGGCGAACTCTCGCACAATATGTATTGGGTCCAGTCCGGAACTCTTGTTGTGACAAAAAAGCAGGGGGATGAGGATATTGTTCTTGAACAGATTAATGCAGGAGAGCTGGTTGGAGAAATCTCATTTCTTGATCAGAAACCAAGAAGTGCCACAGTGAGGGCCATTTCAGATTGTGAGCTGATCCAAATTCCTTACGAAACGATTGATGCTATTTTTAAAACTCAGCCTAAGTGGCTTGAAATTTTAGTGAAGACTCTGGCCGAACGTTTACGTCATGCCAATGAACGCATAAAGGTTTAGCGCTCCGGGTTATTAGAGAAATTTTTCCCAACCCCTCTTTAGATCGTTGCTTTAGAGGAATAAAACCATTACAACCCTAAGACTTGAAACAACTTTGCTGAGGCTCTCGAGGGGCTTCAGATAGACGACCTTAGGGTGATATATGTCACGGCCTCGTTTGCACGATTTTCTCTCCCATTTATTTGAGTCCAAGGATACGGCGTCTTTGGAGGCCGTTCTCACTCACCAGGATTTTTCAAGCTTCGCACAGATTCATCATCTTAAACTGAGTACCAGAGATCTTGCCCTGGCCTTCACGCATACGTCGTTTTCTCATGAATTCAATTCTCCCCATCAAGAGCAGCTGGAGTTTTTAGGAGATTCAGTGCTTCAGCTTATCCTGACCGATGAGATGGTGAAGAGAATGCCGCACTCAAGTGAAGGGCACCTTTCTAAACTCCGTTCGGCGATTGTGAATGAGAAGAGTCTTTCAACTCTTGCACGTGGCCTCGGTCTTCAAAACCTTATTCTCGTCGGTAAAGGGGAATTTAAGAAGAAACTCTTCGAGCAAGATCCGGTCCTGGCCGATACCTTCGAGGCCCTTCTCGCTCAAATTTATCGTGCTCACGGTTTGGAGTTCACCAAAGCACTCTTCTTAACTTGGCTCGAAACATTTATTCCGAAGGCCTTTAGTGCTGATTTTTTGACGAGCTTTGATGCGAAATCGAAACTTCAGGAAAAGGTCCTTGCAAAATATAAAAAAGTTCCACGCTACAGCTCAGAAGCCTCAGGGGATGGATTTGAAATCACCCTATGGATCAATGATCTTGCTGTCGCCAAAGGTCTTTTTCCATCGAAGAAAATCGGAGAAAAAGAACTCGCTCAAACCATTTTAGAGAAAGATAATTTTTAAGGAGATATTATGTTATTAGAAAATCAACATCCGCATAACAAAGCGATCATGATTGCAGTTCTCGGTAAACCAAACGTCGGAAAGAGCTCTTTCATCAACCATCTCATGGGATTCGATCTTTCCATCGTGAGCAATAAGCCACAAACAACACGTAACCAATTTCACTGTGCTTTTACGATTGACCGAACTGAGGTTGTCCTTGTTGATACTCCGGGAGTTCACTCGACGGCCCAGGAACTTAATAAGCGTATGAATGGCCAGGCCCAGATGGGGGCGGAAGGCGTGGATATCAATTTTATTCTTTTGGATCTCACACAAGATGTGGTTTCAGAGTTCAAAGACTTTTTGAAAAACTTTGATGCTCCGTTAACTCGAACTTGGATTCTTTTTACGAAAGCAGATCTTGTTAAAAAAGAAGAATTAAACCTTGCGGCACAGTTAGTGAAACTGCAAGAGCTATGCCCCTCGATTGAGAAGCATTTTATTATTTCGTCGAAAGATGGTCACAACATTCACCAACTGACTGGTGCGATCGTGGATGCTGCTCAGAACGCTCCACACTTGTATCCAAACGGCGACGCTTCGAACATGAACGAGAGATTTTTTGTGACAGAGTATATCCGTGAGCAAGCCTTCAGATTGCTCAAGGAAGAACTTCCTTACGAGATCGCCGTGATTATAGATGAATACAAAGATGTTAAGAAGAAAGATGAAATGGCCGTTCCTGAAGCTCATATCTCGGCTTCTATCTTGGTGAATAGACCTTCGCAGCGAGCGATCGTCGTTGGCCGTAGCGGTTCTATCATCAAAGAGATTGGAATGAACGCCCGTAAGAAAATTGAAGCGATGATTGGTGGCAAAGTTCACTTAAACCTACACGTAAAAGTTTCGCCGAAGTGGTTTAGTAATAACTACGTTTTGGATGAGATTGGACTTCCTCGAACTCAGAAATCATCGCGCGTGTGGAGGAAAAAATGAGTCAAAGATCTATGGTGGTCTCCATTATCGGGAGACCGAATGTTGGAAAGAGCACAATCTTTAACCGGATGATGAAAAAGCAACACCTGGCCATGACCCATGATCAACCGGGTGTTACTCGCGATCGTCATTACGGGATCATGAGTCTAGAAGAATTTATTGATGGGGAAGCTCTTAAAGAAGAAATCATCTTAGTTGATACTGGTGGTTTTTATCCAGATAAAATTGAGATTGATACTCACAAGAAAAAAAATAACGTTGATCCCTTCTTCAATATCATGGCCGATCACGCCAAGCTTGCGATCGATGAATCTGATCTTGTTCTCTTCATTGTGGACGTCAGAGAAGGTTTGCTGCCTTTTGATAAAGGAATTTGCGATTACATCAAGTCCACGAAAAAACCTTTTTGGCTCGTGATGAATAAGTTTGATACTGAAAAGCAAGAAGGGGATCAATACGATTTCTACACTCTTGGACTCGACGAAGAGGATATGATGAGAGTGTCGGCCGAGCACAATCGTGGCTTCTATGATCTTCGTGAGAAACTTCTTAAGACGGCTATGAAGTTTAAGAAGACAGAGCAAGTGGCTGAGATCGATTTCCTTCAAAAAGGTGTGAAGCCTCAGAACGATGTGGTTTCTTCTGTTGCAATCATTGGTGCGCCCAATGCAGGGAAATCAACGCTTCTTAATTGCTTAGTAGGAGCGCAACGAGCACTAGTTTCTGAGATTGCTGGAACAACAGTGGATCCGATCGAAGGCTACATTGATTTATACTTTGGGCCAGATGTTGAAATGCTAAGTGCACGGGATAACCAGTTTCGAAAAGATTCTGCTGAAATTTTTGAGGAATTAAAAAAATTCCAGGAAACGGGAGACGTGGATCTTAATATTTCAGTAGATGAAGATGATCTTTCTGAAGAAGAGAAGAAAATATACGTTGAGTATGGTCAAACTGTTGAAGCGACATTTGCTGATGAAGAAGAAGTTGAAGTTGGGGCAAGTTCTGATTTTTCATTTGATGAATCAAACACCGGCGCTGATCTTTATACAGAAAAAGAAATCTTGAGCTCCATAGAGAAGAACTGGGACAATGCTCCTGAAGAAGCTGTGGCGAACATAGAGTACGCTCAACAAATCAACAGATGGCGTTCGATCAAGATTGTGGATACGGCGGGAATTAGAAAATCAAAACTCGTTGAAGGTTTCATTGAAACCCAAAGCGTTTACCGCTCACTGAGATCAATTTCAGAGTCAGATATCGTCCTTTTCATGGTGGACTCAACTCTTGGAATAACCCATCAGGATAGAAGACTGTGTGACATCGCTCTTGAGAAAGGGAAGTCGGTTATTATTTGTCTTAACAAGATTGATCTTCTTCGTGAGACGTTTGCTGATGCGAAGAAAAAGAATGAATGGCTCCAGAACCTTCGTGACGAAGTTCCTTGGCTTGGGTTTTGTCAGCTTGTGACCATTTCTGCTCAGAAAAATAGAAACATTAATTACTTGCGTGAGGCGATTAAGCGCACTGTTGTTACACGAAACAGAAAAATCCCAACAGGTGCTCTCAATAGATGTCTCCTGACCTTAACGGACAAGAACCCTGTTATCGTTAAAAAAACTAACGGCACAAGATTTAAAGTGAAGTACGCTTCGATGCTTAAGACGAGTCCACCAACCTTCTTATTATTTAGTAATAAGTCTCTTGGGATTCCAGAAAACTATCGTAAGTATCTCATTAACGGTCTTCGTAAAGAGTTTGATTTAACAAATACACCTGTGCATTTGATATTTAGAACTTCTACCGATATTGAACGAAGAATGAGAAAAGTCGAAAAGAAAAAGAATCGCTCTTAAGTTTTCTTGTGGCCCGATCATTTAGTGCTCGGGTCACAATTTAATAGTTACCAAGTAAAGTTGTAAGAAAACATTAAGGAAATCACGTTACCCGCAAGATCCTCGTAGCCGTAGGTACTGTCAGGGTCTTGTGGTTTTTGGCGATAGTTTTGGGTGTATTTATCGTAGAAGTTGACGACGTGGTAGAGAAGTTCGACACCAATATAAGACTGCTTCAACTCAACTGGAAATTCTAAACCCATCCCAAGTCCTGTTCCAAGGCCTCCGCCTTTCTCTTTTGGGATTCCTTGAAGGTCGATGAATTTACTTGTTTGGTACCAGTACTCAAGCCTTCCAATGATATGTGGGTTTGAGTAAGTGATGGCCGTTCCAAGATCTGTGGTATCTAGGTAGTATTTGTAACCGACAAAGACTCGAGTATAATCAGTCACCACGGCACCAAGTTTTCCTTGGTTCGGATAACCATTCACTTCAGTATCCAAAACCATGGTTGCCTTGGAGAACTCAAGCCCCAAGATGACGGCCTTTTGAAAATCTAAAAAGTAATTCGTTGAAAGATGAAAAGTAGGAGGATTATCTTCGTAGGCCTGGCCTCTATTTCCAGTGAAGGTCGTAAAGCCTCCACCAAGATTCACCGAGAAAAATCTTCCATAACGATAAAAGCGCTCGTCTTCTAAAACCTGTGCGCTCTCAAGATCTTCGTTGAAGTCAGAAAAAATATCAGATCCCGGGGTGAGCTCATCTTCTAATTCTTGCATGGCCTGATCAGTTGACTGGCCCCATGCGAGGAGCGGCGTAGACAAGCAAATAAGGACTAGGAGCTTACGAATCCACATAGCTTAAAGATAGAAGTGGATCGCCGCTTTTAAAAACTGATCGCCCAGTGTTTCAAAGCTTGTTCCATTTGATTTATTGTCGTTATTCGCACTTCGAACAGAAAGACCAAACTCAAAAGACAGGCCCAGGCTCTCTAGACCTTGAAAGTGAAATTCTGAACCCATAGTTCCGTCAAGTTGATACCCGGATTTAAGTTTATCAGTTTCATCCAGATAGTTTTGGGTGGCAAAAAGACCGGCCATGTAGAAATTAAGTTGAGGCTCGTCAAAAATAATGCGGTATAGCTTAACTCCAGCACCATAGAGTGTGTTGTCTTGATCTGATTTGAATCCCAGTACTCCACCAATAGCGAAAGTTTTGGTTTGCTGAATTTTCAGCGATATTGCCGGGAGTCCGTTGGCCAATTGGTTAGTAGCACCAACACCCATCCGACCTCTTAAATCGGCCGCGAGTAATTGAGTTGAAAAAACCAAGAGGAAAATGACTAAAATTTGTTTCATTCTTTAAGTCTAGGGAATCTTTTGATCTTTGACAACGTAGCAGCTACAGTTTTAAACTCGTAGAGTATTTTAAAGACAAAAAGGACTATAAACTATGAGCGAAGCGACTCAGACCCAAACTCTTGAGCAATCTCTTAACAAAACTGACTTCGGTCATCTGATCTATGAAAATCGCAAAATCTTCTTTGCTGCTTTAATCGCTGTCATCGTGGCCGTTACTGGTTACGTAGGTTGGAAGCAGAATCGCAAGAGCACAGCTCTTAATAACTCAGTCAAAGTTTTCGAGTTTCAATCTGGACCATGGACTGAAGCGAAAGCTGGAAAAATGGCAACGGCCGATCTGGTAAAAGCTTTTGATGCTCTAGACGAGGGTGTTCGTGCTGCTCCCGTGATGTTACCGGTTGTTTTAGAAATGGGGAAATTTCTTTACGAGAAAGGAAATTTTGCTGAAGCTGAAGCCATCCTTTCAAAAGTTGATGCAACTACAAAGCATCCAGTTTCGTCTTTCTTTGTAAAAATGCAGAGAGTCGTTGTTCTTGAAAAATTAGGTAAGACTGATGAAGCGATCAGTGTTCTTGAGCCTCTTGCTCAAGGCAAAGAGACGTTGATGCCGGCCAAGATCTCTGTTGAATTAGGTCGTTTCTATTTACTTAAAGGCGATAAAGCAAAGGCCAAAACTCAATTTGATTATGTGATCTCAACTTTTCCAAATGATGATCAGGCGAAACTCGCAAAACTTTATCTTGCTCAGACTGCTCAATGAAATATTTCTTCCTACTTTTTCTTGTCGTGGCCTGTGGGTCTTTTAGACCTACGGCCCCTGAAAAGCACAACGATTTCTTTAAAGTTCTCTGGTCAAAAAATCTCGATCTCAACTACGTTTCAGGTAACCTTCCCATTGGGGTAGGAGCTCCTCGGATATTTAGAGACATTGTCTACATGGGAAGTCTTGGTGGTGAAATGTCGGCTTACGACGTTGAGTCGGGACGTGTCCTTTGGACGAAGAATGATAAAACTCCCTTAGGGGGCCCTGTTGAAATGTTCAATGACTACATCGCTTACGGTGGACTGAATGGCCGTTTGTTTGTTCGTCATTACCTCACTGGTGAGTTGAAGTACGCGATTGATCTAGGGGCTCCGATTGAGAGTGCTCCTCATTACTTTAAAGACCGTATGGTGGTTTACCTTCGCGGCCACCAGATTGTTCACTTAGATGCTGAGACAGGAAAAATTCTGTGGGTCTATAAAAGGGCAGTGCCTATCACGACAACTCTTCAGCGCACAACTAAGCCCTTGGTGCTTGGGAATAAAATTATTGTAGGTTTCGCTGATGGGTTTATTGGAGCTTTGTCGGTGGATGAAGGTCTTCTCCTTTGGGAAACAAAAATCGTTGAACAAGCGAAGTTTATCGATGTTGATCTTAACCCATTGATGGCCGGAGGCCTGATTCTTTCTGGATCACCGGCCGGAGAACTAAAAGCGATTAATCCAGATAACGGAGCTCTCTCGCGAAGTTTTGGAATAAGTGTTATGGCCCATCCCGTTTTGAGAGGGGAGCAGATCATTCTTGGCACAAATGACGGTGAAATTGTTTTAATGGGGCTTGGCGGAGATATTTTAAAGCGAGTAAAAATTTCTGATCAACCAGTGAGTGCAGTGGCCTGGTGGAAGAACACACTTGTGGCCGCAAGCTTTGATGGTTATTTGAGAGCAATTGATCCACTTACCCTGAAAATAGTCGATGAGTTTGCCCTAGGTTATGACTATTCGGCGGTTTTTTCTGACCTTGTTGTCACCGACGATTATATGGCAATCTACTCTTCTAGAAATCGTCTGTACCTCTTCAATTAAAAAAGTTTTATCTAAAACTTCCTGTCAATTATACACTCCTCTTTGCAATTCAATTGCCGAGGGGAGTACAATCGTAAGAATTCCCAACAAAGGATTTCACGATGAAATTTAAATCAGCTTTACTCGTTCTTGCATTCTCTGCTTCCAGTTTTGCTTCTGTGACGATTCAGGAAGAACTCTTTGTTCTCGGTCAGAGTCCAGATGTTGTAAAATCACTTATTGATTCAGGGTCAGTCGAAATTGATCACGTAACTAGTGAAGGTTTCGAAATTTACGGTGCCAAAGGACTATCTAAGTATTTGGATGCTGAAAACATCCCTTACATTAATACGAAAATACTGAAATTTAAGTCTCTTGCGGGGTACCCAACTTCTGCTCAAGTGGCGCAAAAACTCTATGCTCTTGCAGCGAAGTATCCGAATATCATGAAACTCACGAGCATCGGAAAGTCGTCCCAGGGCAAAGAGCTTTTGGTGATGAAGATTTCAGATAATGTCGGTGCTGATGAAGTTGAGCCAGAGTTTAAGTATATTTCCTCTATGCATGGAGATGAAATCACAGGTCGTGAATTGACAGTTTCTTTAATTGAAGAAATTGGAGAAAAGTATGGTTCAGATTCTGAAATCACTAACCTTGTGAACAATACGGAAATTTTTATCATGCCTTCTATGAACCCAGATGGCAGTGATCTTAAGCAGCGCGGGAATGCCCGTGGAAAAGATCTCAACCGTAATTTTCCCGATATGACCAGAGACACACAAAGTAATCCTGCTGGTCGTGAGATTGAAAATCAGGCCGTCATGAAATTCCAGAGCGAGCGTAATTTCTCCCTTTCGGCGAACTTTCATGGTGGAACAATTGTCGCGAATTATCCCTGGGATTCAAAATATGATCTTCATCCACTGGATAGTTTTATCAAAGAACTCTCACAAGGATACTCTGACTTAAATCCAGAAATGAGAAGTTCAACTGAGTTCTCAGGAGGGATTACGAATGGGGCAGCCTGGTACGTGGTACGAGGTGGCATGCAAGACTGGAGTTATGTCTGGCATAACGATTTACAAATTACCGTCGAGCTATCCCACGATAAATGGCCTTCATATTCTGAGATTCCTGGATTTTACAAAAGTAACCGCGACTCAATGGTTTATTTCATGAATCAGGTTCATAGAGGTGCTGGTGTTAAATTTGATCGACCTGGAATTGAAGGTGTTGTTGATATTAAACAGGTCTCTCCGATTGCTCAAAACTTAGGAAGTTTTGCATTCAAAGGTTCAGAATTTTATAAAGTTATGCCTGAAGGGGAGTATATCTTTACAGTGAAACAAAAGAACGCTGCTTCCATCGATGTGAACGTTCGTGTAGAAAAAGATCATATCACTTCAAATGGAAACTATATCAATCTCTAAGCTAGACCAAGTGCTTTTATAAATTCAAATTCTTCTTTGGTAACCGGCAAAATTGAAAGCCGGTTACCTGGCATCAGTAGTCTCATCTTCGCTAATTTTTTCTGACTCTTCAATTCAGCTAAGCTTACATGTTTGTGAAGATCTTCTTTGAAGCTCACATCCACAAGAAACCAACGAGGAGCTTCTTTTGTGGCCTTCGGATCAAAATACTCGGATTTTGCGTCGAACTGGGTGGCATCTGGGTAGGGGGCGGAGCTCACCTTCGCGATTCCTGCAACTCCGGGGACTTCACAAGAAGAGTGATAGAAAAGAATGAGATCACCTATTTTCATTTCATCCCGCATGAAATTACGTGCTTGATAGTTACGCACACCATTCCAAGGTTCTGTTTTATTTGGACGTTTTTTTAGATCTTCAAAAGAGAAGACATCGGGTTCCGATTTCATAAGCCAGTATTTCATGAATGTATAATGGACAATTTTTGACCGTTAATCAAGTTCCCATTTTATTTGTCGACAAGCTCCGGTGAGGTAAAAAAATGAAAAATCTAAACTTTGCTTTGTTGTCACTTCTTCTCGCGAGTTGTGCTCAATTTCAGGATGCACCTAAAACGGTTCATTTCCCCTATGCGGCCGATTTACTCATAGAGGTTCAGAAGAATACAGGCCGAGCACCGGCGCAAGTGGAAGTTTCCACTGTCAATGAGAAGTCTCCAAGGAGAGTATATTTTAGTGCGCTTTATCATCAATATCTCACGCTTGGACAGTACTTGAATAAGAAAAATGATACGAGTTTTTGTCCGCAGTTTCATCACGACAGGATAGAGACGGATGCGGGTCTAGTCCCGAAGGTTTCACTTTATCAGTCATCGAATATTGATTCTGAAGGAAGAGATTATTTTCCAGAGCTTGCCTTCAATAAAAAATTCTCCCTACGTGACTATCACAAGGTCATTAAGGAAGAGTTAGAAATTCTATGTGAAGATGGTGTATCTGATAATTTTTATAAGTTTGAAAATCTTGTGACCCATTATTCGGATAAGATTTCTTTTCACAAGGATCCTACGGCCATGAAGTCGGTTTTAAAAATCCCTGTGTTCGCGAATTTTTATCTGGTAAAAATGCTTGAGGTTCAGGGGTTTCATTCAACCTCCCCTGAAGAGATAGCCTTTATAAAAATGACGAAAACATACTGGTTCGGAAACTACGTTTCACAGGCAAGTAAGGTGCGTAATAATTTTATCAAAAATAAAATGGTAGGTCGCTAAGATGAAGTCCTCACTCTTAATCACCATATTGCTCTTAACTGCATGTGGAGACTACAAAGTCTCAGGCACTGGTAAAAACAGTGTTGGAGAAATCAAAGAGCTTACTTCTATGTCTGTGTCAGGTACTGATCTGAGTCGCTTACAGTCAGCGTGTAATGCTCTCCAGACACTAGAAGGTAATTTAGCGAGTGCAGTGAACTCCACTCACTCTTATTCTATATATCAAACTGACTGTTCAGGAAGTCTTTTAGAGAACCGAGAAGTGAGCACTGTACTTGTACCAAGTGGTTCAAACTATGGTATCAAGCGAGCATCTGACGGTATTGATTTCATTTTCCCAAATGTTGAAACGGCCAGTAGTGGCATATTTTCTGAGATATGTTCGAACTTAAACGACTTATCGAGCCCAGTCGGAAACTCGAATCAGAAAACCTACTTCACAACGATGGGGATCAATGCCGATGATTGTGCTCAGGTAGTTGGAGAAGTGTGTGTAAAAATTGAGAAGGCCACCGTGCAGGGATTGACTGCAATTGTCCATACAAAAGATTTTCTCCGAGTGAGAGTTTCACATCCAACATACTCAAAAATTGGGTTCATCACATACAGAAAAAAAATCACAAAATCAGTATGTGGCACGAATGAGGTTCTGCTCTTTCAGGCGAGTCTACTCTAAAAATGTGTTGCCGACCTCATTTTTAATCGAGACAATTTAATCACCTAATATATCGAGGTGATTATGTCTAAACTTTCAGTGTTATTTCTTCTTGCGGTTATTTCATGTGTGAGTGAAAACAAAATAGATCCAGTGACTGTTGGCAATCTAACAAGATTTGAACCTCGCCTGTTAAGCTTTGAAGAAACCGAGAAGGTTGCGGCCATCTGCCGTGCTCTTGCGAGTAAAGAAGAGCTTCTCAGTATTTTGGTTACAACTGGTACAGAGTACAATTTCTCGTACGCTCAAAAAGGCTGTAATGATACGGCACTTCCTTTGTCTAAAATAGTCTCAACGACGATTCAGACAGTCGGAGACTCGAGCTATGTTTTTAAGGCCAAGGAAAATGCAGTTTTTGGATTCCCAGAGGTTGAGACTTCAACTAAAGGTGTAATGGCAAAAATCTGCGAAAATCTTGGTAACCTCATGAGTCCTTTCCAGACTTCAAGCAGTGGGGCAACTTGGTTCACGGTCAATACAGCATCTGAAAGATGTAGACCAGATTCTGAGAGTTTTTGTATTCATATCCAGCGAGGGACAATTGCTTACGATGTAAACTACACCATTCATACAAACGAGTGGATTAAGTTTAAAATGGGAACTCCAAATCTTGGTTTCTTTACCGAGAGAACTCTTGTGTCTTCGGCCGGGTGTTCTGACAATAAGACCATTGAAAGAAGTGCCGTTCTTAAATAGCACATCCCTGTGACATTTTAACTAAGACCTGCTTCTGCAAGTCTTCATTCCAAATTAGTTTGCAGAACTCGACTTTAAAAGGTCCCGTGGTAGAAGCAATTTTCGTTTTTGGGCACGGGGAATTTTCTCGCTTCTCCTCATAGGAATTTAGTTTTGAGAAGTCCAAATTTTCAATTGCCCACTGGCCTTCAGATGAAATCCTCAAAGTATAAAAAAATCCATCATCCTCTTTCAGAAGGTAGAGACTTTTGTTTTTAATAAACAGCGGCTGGTCCCCAATCGGAACCTGGTAGGTTATGGACTTTTCCCCATCGTAGACAACTACTGACTGTGGGGTGAGGAGTTCTCCCAAAGGGATTTCGATTTGGGCCTGGTCTCTCCAGATTGTTGCCTTCGTTTCTGAAATCGATTTAACAAAAGAAATTCCTCGTAGAATCTTTGCACCTTCTTTTGGATTGTGTTCTCGACAATGAGAACTAAAAAGAAGAGGTTTAAATCCAAGTTGGGATTTTTGAATGGTATAAAATTCAACAGGGATTCCATATTTTTCACGGAAAAGTTCCACAAACTGCATTTTTTTAGCGTTCTCAATCTTGTCACCATTAAGTTTTGAAATCAGGTTCTTCCAGCGTGTGAGTTGGAGACCCATGACTTGGTCACATTCTGAATTTTCCAGACACCCTTTGTATTGATGATCAAAATCTTCGATGGTCTTGGGTTCAGAAACCACCTCAATCTGGGTCGCGGTCATTGAAAAGGCCGAAATTGAGATAAAAAAGAGCAATAAAGTTAAAGGCATTGGCGTTCCTGTCGTTTTCAAAGGCTTTTTTTTATTATAACCTCAGGCGAATTGTTTAATTGAGGAGGATTTCATGAAAAAGTTAAAAAAAGCTCGCCCAGCTAAGAAGGCCACAAAAAATAAGAAAAGTGGAGTAAAGCTTAAGCGTCTTGCTCGCAAGAAGAAACTTCTTAAAGGTCATCAGAAATAATCTCGATTCTGTCGAAGATATATCTATAAAAAGACCCTCGTGCGAGGGTCTTTTTATTTAACACGTCGCAAACTGTTGGTAATAACAATCTTGTCAAAAATATGACTGAAAGAAAGTACTATATATAGTGTTTTATGTTTGACGGGTTGTTGATTTGACAGGTTTAATAGTTTTATTAACAGCTTAAATGATTTAGAGCTTTAATTTCCTGCACACACACATAAAAGCCTCCGAATGGAGGCTTTTTTATTTGTCGAACATGCCAAGTAAAGGCGGAACCTTTGCCTCAAATGCTCCTGCTTTTTTCATTTGATCTTGAAATCGAATCCGAGTCTCGGGTCGCTTTGACCAATGCTCCTGAGGAGAGATGTGATGTTCTTGATGAAGGCCTTCGTTAAACATCAAAAAATTGTACCAAGATTTGTAGTAGCTCACAGCATTTCCAAATCTGTCAGATGGGCCACGGGCCCTGTAGTGTTCGTAGTAATTTTCGACATGAGCAAGAAACCAGCCGAAGTAGAAGAGTGGGATGTAAGAGTACGCAAAAAAACGCCAATTAATTCCTAAAAGTATGACCCAGAAAAGGACACAGGCCCCAATCTCAATTCCAAGGAGTTGACCTTCTTTTTTTTGAATGGTCTGGGCCCATGCTTTTTGTGTTCCATCTCTAAGAAGAGAGAGAGCGGAATAACTCACCCAGTGTTCTTGTTGTCCATTATTCCCGAAAAGATATGTCGATGATGGGTCTTCTAGGGAGTTATTGTGCCTGTGGTGATTCAAGTGGTGGTACTTATAAAGAATCTGAGGGAGACCAAGATTCATGGAGTTGAATATAGGAAACAACCGGTTCAGAAATGGGCTCTTGAAAAAAGGTGTGTGCAAAAAGTTGTGAGTGATTACGATCGGATTAAAATAGAAGAGCATGAGCTCAGCGAAAAAAATCATCAAATGAAGAGAGAGTGACAGTTTTTCATACATCAGTGCCCAGAGCACTAATGAAGGCAGTTGAACTACTGAGACCGAGATTAAAATTAGGTCGTATTTTGAATACTTCATTTCTTATTCTGAAGAGTTTTCCGAACTTCTTTTTTCATTTGAACTCGCTTGAGAGCATTTTCATGCCGGCGAATTTCATCTTCTGTTTCTGGTTTTAAGGGAGGAACAACCACGGGTTTTCCCAGATCATCCAGGGCCACAAATGTAAGATAGGCCTTGGTGGTGGTGCGTGCTTCACCTGTGTAAGGGTTTTCTGAGGTTACCTTCACTCCTACAATCATAGAAGTTTTACCGACGTAATTGAGTGAGGCCTGAATCAGGACGTGGTAGCCCATTTTAATAGGAGCAATGAAATCGATATCATCAATGTGGGCCGTGACCACTGGTCTTCCACAGTGACGAGCGGCCACCATCGCAGCTGCGATATCAATCCAACTCATAACCATTCCCCCAAAGACTGTTCCGTGAGTGTTCGTATGATTGGGCATAACCATCTCACGCATTTCAATGGCGGTTTCAGAGGGAGTTTTTATTGGTGTCATATCATTTTCCTTAGTCGTCACAGTAGAGGTGATGGTTCCATCTAAACCCTTCTGTGAAAGAGTAGTATCCAGAACTCGTTGTGGTTCCAGCATTAGAACTTTGACCTACATCTCGACTTGAATCAACTATATTGTAGATTCGACTTGAAAGATTTGTGGAGGCCCCCTGAGGCTCAGGTTCATAGCTTCCGAATGCTCCACCTTGTCTCACTGAACCACTGTCACAGTAAGCAACTCCAAGGGCCCTGATTTTATCATTGATCGCGGCCGTGAGAAGTGGCTCTCCAGTTTGAGCATCGAAATCCGCTTCCACTAAACCACCACCAGGTTGTTCACTACCTTGGCCTTCATTTGAAACAAAGCGGTTAAAATAAACCATGAGGTTTGTTCCCGCAGGAAGGGAGCATGTTCTTTGAGTGCCATTAGTGCCGTCAGCGGTGCCGTATCCTGAGCAACACTTACTAGCATCCGTAACAGTTTTCCCAAGGGGTGAACAACATTTAAAGTCATTGGCCGAAAACACCGGCTCGAGCTGAAGACCATGCATGTTAGTGAATCTTTGAGTTGTTGAAACGGTGGCACCAGATGAGTTCTTCGCGTTGTACTGTTTGTTATAAGAATAAGTATTGGAAGCAAACTGGGTCGTGGTCGTGATGCCGAAATCGAAAATTCCTTGGATAACTTTACTTGAGTCATCATTACAAGTCAGGATCTCATAATTTATTTGCGGAATTCCTGTGAGTTCAAGACGACCAAGGCGTTTTAAATAGTACGCGCTTGTTCCAGGTTTTGTTCTCGTCACTCCTGTACCGGCAGTAGTGATACTGAACTCGACTCCAACTCTTTTGTTCTCAAAAGCACCACCTGAAGCGAAAGCTGAATTCCGGACACCAACTTTTAGAATACGCGTCGTTTTATTAAATGAATAACTACAATCTGCTCCGATACCTACGCCCATTGGCGTTGTTGGAAGAGATGGGTTAAACCCATTATTCTGAGTACAAGTTCTTGTGACTCCATCGCTACTGACGACCCTGATAGCAATCGCCGTGACAGTACCGTCAGGATGAGGAACGGCCGGGATGAGTGTGTCATCAAATTCTTTTGTCACATAACTTGGAATTTTGAGCATGATGTTTCTTCGGGCCGATGTGGAAGTGTCGGCAAAGTCAATCGTGACAGCGGAGTTAGAGTCCGCACTTCTTGGCATAAAAAAGTAATCAGGATTGGTCGAGGTTTTATAGTCGGGATTAATAGTACTGATATTAGTTGTCCCGTAACTCATGCCACTTGAGTTTGGTAAAACATCTGAAGCTGAGTCCAAGATACCAAACTGAGCGCATGATCCGTTGAGGCCCACGGCATCTTTACAGTAGTCACCATAATCAGCTCCGACCAGGGCCTGAGCAAGACTCGCGTTACTATTATATTGGCCAGCTACAGCTGCTGGATTTGTGAGGAGCGGAGTTCTCGAGTTGATACAACGGAAATTTGTCACATCGAGAACCACACGGTCTCTGCGTGTCCAGTCATTTGATCCATCAGAGAATTTTCTCACCCAACCACCACCACAACAGCTCTCAGAGTTGGCCTCAGTTAAGGTTTTCCACTGGTCACTTGTAAAAGCATTTGTTTTAGAAGGATCTAGAACTGTATTGTCACTTGGATTACGGTCAATATTGGATGATAAAATAGGCTTTGTCGTTCCGAGATTTTCTACTGTTGCTAGTCGAGAGTAGCGTTTCGGATCATTCGGCAGAATTCCAGGGGCCACGGACATTTTAAGTCCCGCGGAAGTTGCATCATAGGGTTTAGCGAGGCTCACAAAAGTATCCGAGGGAAGATCAGATGTGTAGGTCGTAAGATCTTTCCCAATTTCACGGCAGCAGCGATTTAAACTCATGTCATAATTTTTAAACGCATCAACATTCGATTGAAACGGTTGTGGCTCGCTCTGACCGCAAGTAAGGTACTCAGTCCAATAAGATTTCTCTGCGGCGTTACCAAAAAAACTAAGCCCAAAAAAATCTACCTGATCGGCATGAAGTTTATTCGGAGAGCAATCGAGGTCTGTATGGCATGCGGCCCCCGCGCGCCTGAAGCACGCATCTCGAACGAGAGTAGGATCAGTGATGATTTGAGCATTTAGTGGTTTGGCCTCAATATTTCTAAATGGAGAAAAACTTTGGAGCGAGTCCGCACTTGAATTTAAAACAGCACCGCTTCCAAGTGACTCCAGTCCGCAAGCATTTTGGTTTGTGGCCCTAAGATTAAAATTTGCCTGAAGTGAGGCGCTGGCAAAAATTTCGTAATTTCCATCACTCCCTAGGACTGGACAAGAGGTGTGTCTATTGTTTGAAAAGAGAGTCGAATTACAGCTTCCGATCTGGCCAATATAGTCGGTCCGTTTGGTAGCATCTGCTGAGCTATGTTGCGCGAATGGGTTAGAGAGAGTTCCTTCATTGGTTGAGTTCGGTAGATTTTTACCAGGCTGACAGAGACCAAGAGTATTTGTGAGAGAAGAATCGATCGCGATGGCATTATCAATCAGCGTCTGACGTACACCAGATTCAAGGGCCTGATCCCCTTGGTAATTAAGTGGGCGTCCAGCAATATTGGCGTCTTTCCCAAAGAGATGATTCCGTGAAATTGGAATACTCACTAGAGGCGCAGCAAAGCGCGCGATCTTACTGTTGTGGTTACTGGAAGAACTTGTGCTCGAGCAAAAGAAGTTCGGTGCACAAGTTAAAAGTTTTCTCTTGTTGAGTTCAAGCCCTGAGATACTTGTCACATTGGTGTGACATAAGGCCCCGGCGCCTCTGTAGACACAACGCTTGGTTGAGCTTGTTCCAAATTTCTTTTGCAGAAGAATTTGCTCTATCCCAACTGACTGAGACACATTGGCCTTCTCTTTAGCATCCAGATCAAATTCCGGAATATTCGATTTAAGGTCTTTGACATCAGCACAAGCATACTCCCATCCAAGCTTTGTTATGCAGTCCGTGTCGGTGGAGCACATGTGATACTTCTGACAATTCCCCGCCTCATTTTGATAAGGGTGGTACTGATGGTATTGAGGGTCGTAGTCGAGCTGAGCGGCTTCCGTGATTCCATCATAGGCCTGAACACGTACGACGTGCAGAGTAGGAGAAGCAAGATCTGCGAATGGGGCATTAATCGCTAGAAATAATTTTTTGGTAGTAGACCTGACAATTCTTCCTTTACCAATAGCAAACCAAGTGACTCCGTCAAAGGAGCCAATTAAGGCACCTTTGTTGAAACCAAACCAGTCTCGTTGATAGCCATTCACAAAAAGTGAGGCCTGAGTTTTTAAACGATTCAGTCGCTGCTCTTGAGTTGTTGCTTTGGCGACGTGAGAGAAAGGAATCATTGTTGGTGGGAGCCAACAGGCACGACCGAAAATAGTGTCTTCATAATTTCCGGACGTGGTGTTTGTTGAGAAACTATCTCTTTGAGTGGTGTGCCCAATTGCTTGAAGACCAGTTCCCATCGATGTGGAAGGGAATGCACTGAAGGCCCCGAGCCAAGAGTCTTTAGCACAACTCGGGCATGGAGTGTAATAGCCAGAGGTTGTTGAGATGACATAAACTTGGTCGATATCAACTGCGAGAGTTTTCGCTGGCAGAGCTTGATCCAATGAAACACTCATCTGGCCCAAAATAGAATTCATTCCGAAGTTTTCTTGGATCGGAAGAACTTTTCCATCGTCCAAGTATTTGAAGACATCTCCTTCTTGTTCAATCCCCGCTGACTGGGCCGTCTCGAGACCGTTCACATTGAAAAATCGGTGAGGCGCAGACCGTGAAGGAACAGTGACTGATTGCTGAAGAGGAACAGGTGCTGTGGATGTCGGTGGAGTATAGCAATCAATACGAACTGGCTCATTGGCCGCGTCTTTTGTGACCACAGTATAGTCATAGGCCGGACAGTTATTAATCATGTCCGGAAGTTCTGTTCGGTTACAACCACAAGTTGCATAAAGTCTCTTCACGACAGTCTTGTAGTACATGAGTTTTGTTTTATCAGCATCGGCCGTGAGGCAATCGGTCTTAGCGGTATAAGTTTTTGAATCAAGCTCAGTGTGAAAAGGATCAGAGGTGGCTTGCTTTTTTAAGTGTTCAATACAGTAGTAATCTTTTTTTAGCTGAGCGAAGGCCTCTTCATAGCCACTTGATGACCCTGAACCAGTCCCTGAAGTCGTTCCCGAAGTAGTCCCACCCGAAGTCGTTGGTATCGAGGAGCCACAGACGTAGTAGAGATGTGGGTATTTTGTGAAGGACAGTGGATCTTGCAGTCGTTCTTTATCTGCATTCTCTAGCATGGTTGAGTAGAGTGTTTGGGCCGAGGGTCTTGTGGCCCCATCTTGAACGCACTGATTATCAAGGCAGCAGTCATAGCCTCGGCTTTTGCAATCTGAGTTTGTGCATGTACCTGCCCCACCAGTGAGGGAGTAGTTTGGATCAATACTTAGTTTTAAAGACTGGAGGTTAACTTTGGTGAAAGAAATTTCATCTAGGTAAGTCGTGAGGCCTGAAGTATTTTTTTGAAAAAGTCTCACTTTGGTGCCACTCAAAACACTCGTGCAGAGAGGGCAAATCTTCCCTGGGTCATATTTCGGCGCAGGACCAGAAGAATCTACGACTAAAGAGCCACTTGTGTTCAGGACTCTTAAGCTACTTTGACAATCATTGAGTGAATTCGTGGGATCTTGAAAATCAACTCTTAGGACACGGACTGTTCTTTTTGTTTTGAAATCATAGTAGGAGATCGGCACAGTTCTTGAGCGTAGCTCGTAATTCACTCCACCGATATAATAGGAACTCACAAGGCAATAAGTTGCGGTACTAAAATCACTTACCGTGGAGAGGTAGGTTTCAACTTGAGTTCCGACGATGTAGGAGTTATTTAAGTTTGAAACATTAATGGTGATATTGGTATCAAGTGCACCAAGATAATTCCAGGTGACGTTCGTATTCGCTGGAGTTGTTCCTCCAGTCGTGGTTCCTGTTGTTGTTCCAGTGGAAGACGCGAGGTTATTCTTACTGACGTCGGCCGTCGGCATACAAGAAGTTAAGAACAATAAAATGAGAACGAGGTAGCGAACATCCATGTGTGTATTACTCTCCTTAAGCTTTTTCGGAGTTTCATAAGGTTAGCTTTATTGTAACTGGAGAGAGGAAAAATTTGCTCCCATGGGGCAAGCTATGAGAAAAACGTAATACTTGGTAAAACTAGTCGGAATTTGAGCCATTTATTTAAGGCAGTATTAGAAACCAAAGTACTTCGAGGCATTTGTTGGTGCTGCAGGTGTGTAGTTGGTAATGGGAGCATTCAGGCCAAAGGCAGTATACGGCTGATACCCAGGTGTCGGCGTATAGTACCCGTATGATCCGTAGTATCTTGCGTTGAACATGATGGTGTCAGCAATTCCCATCTGAGAAGTTGGATTAAAATTAAAAGGCGAGTAGTTGTAGGGATAAGGGTTCACGGCATACGGATAACTGTTGAATTGATTTTGATACACATAAGGGAGAGTATTTTTTAGGAAGTCAGCGCTCCCTTGAATCAAAGCATCTCTAATCTTATTTTTTTCATTCAGTCTTTCTGGAGCAATCGGTGCCTCGAAATCATCTGCGCTCACTTTCGGTGGCGTAACAACGTCTGAAGTGGTGTCATTAAAAAACTTACACAGTTCACCCTCAATTCTTGTGAGTTCCTTGTCATTCTCATCTTCACATAAAATCTTGGCCTTTGCTTCGGCATCGTTTTTTTCATTTTCGTTAGAATTATAAACAATGGAGATCTTCATGGCGTCACTGATTGTCATGAGTGAATCTTTTGAGAGAAGACCAGGTGTTTCACACATGTCCATAGAGGTGCTTACAGTCCCACATTTTTGATCAGTCCATTTTTGGAGAGCAAAATTTCGAAACTTTAAGGCCCTCACATTTTGTGAGGCGATCTTTTCTTTGATCATATTCAAATGAAGAATCTTCTCCTGAACATCGGCCATATTCCGGTCAAGTCGGTCGAAGCATTTTGTAGAGAGAAGTTCTGTTGTTTTAATTTCATCTTCACACAAAGCGATTTGCTGATCTAGGTCTTTGATATAGCTGTGGGAAACATTCAACGTCGGAAGGAAGCTCTCTAGTCTCGCTCGCGTATCCCCCCGTAGATTTTTCTTAATCTCATCGAGACTCTTAGTGCAATTGATAGCATCCACGTAAAGAGATTTCGCGTTATCACACTGAGCTTTTTGCTCATCTGTCAAACCAGTAATTCCAGCTTGAAGATTTTGCCAAGCAATTGAGAGCTTACTTTGAACTTCATATTCTTGTCTTTTTTTAGCGTCGGTCATGAGAAGAAAAAACTGATCAGAAGCAATCTTATTTTTCTTTTTATCTTTAAGAATTGAGATATCAGACACAAATCCAAAATTAGGATTAAAAGTGAATTCATCCAGCTTCTGAATGGCCTTAATCTGCTCTTTTGTGAGCACATCTTTATTATCAAGATTAGCAAAAGCACCACCCAATTCTTTTTGCATTTGGATAAAGGAATACTCTGGGTCTCCCTCTTGTGGATTTTTTCTCTTAATCTTGAGCTGCTCTTGCCACTTAGAGATTTGTTTAATGTCAGGAATGGTTTGGTCAATAAGGCTCAGTATTTCCTGAGCTGCTTCTGTCCCTGGTGTAAAT
>JACCDH011069615.1_pt1 | contig 23125 bp, 21 predicted proteins | sample 7442481 | NCBI WGS metagenome assembly JACCDH01 (sample SAMN15323433, study PRJNA562643) | freshwater metagenome | isolation source: river surface water | place: USA:Blue River Watershed | collected 2017-08-15
AAGTACCCGAAGTACCCGAAGTACCCGAAGTACCCGAAGTACCCGAAGTACCCGAAGTACCCGAAGTACCCGAAGTACCCGAAGTACCCGAAGTACCCGACGTGCCGCCAGTGCCGCTGCCACCTGAGGTGCCGGTCGCGGTGCCTGTAGTGCCCGTGGTGCCCGTGGTGCCCGTGGTGCCCGTGGTGCCTGTTGTGCCCGTGCCCGTGCCCGTGCCCGTGCCCGTGCCCGTGCCCGTGCCCGTGCCCGTGCCCGTTGTCCCCGTGGTGGTGTCGGTCGTGGTACCCGTCGTACCGGTCGTGGGCGTCGTTGTGGTCGTTGTACCCGTCGGTGTCCCAGTGGTGGTGCCGGTCGTGGTACCGGTGGTGCCGGTCGTGCCGGTCGCGGGCGTCGTTGTGGTTGTTGTACCCGTCGTCGTGCCCGTTGGCGTCCCTGTGCTGGTGCCCGTCGTTGTGCCGCCCGTGTCGGTGCCGGTGGTCGTGCCCGTCGTCGTGCCAGTGGTTGCGCCGGTACCCGTCGTACCCGTCGGCGTGCCGGTCGTGGTCCCGGTGCCTGTGGTTGGCGTGCCGGTCGTGGTACCCGTGCCAGCGGTAGCACCCGTGCCGGTGGTAGCACCCGTGCCAGTGGTAGTACCCGTGCCAGTGGTGCCGCCGCCGGCCGACGTGGTCGCTCCCGACGTCTTCGTGATCTGGCCACGGATTTCGCCGTTCGGGAACGCAGCCGACAACACCTGGTAGTACAGGTTGCCTGCGTTGAGCGCCGAGATTTGCGTGTCATTCAGGGTGGCGCGCGATACCCAGATGCCCGAACCCGAGCTGGTTTCCTGCATGTTGGCCACGACCGGGCCATTCGCGTCCGGAGCACCCTGAAGAATGGCTGCGCCAGTGCTGGTGAAGCCGGTGGTGATCACGACCGAGGTCAGCGTCTTGTCTCGCGGACGATAGACCGACAGGCCGGTACCGGTGCCGGTACTGGTCGTCGGCGGAACGACCAGCGAACCCGTCAGCACATTGGTGTAGAACACCGGACGGTTGGCCGCCGCTGTCGCCTGTCCGGTCGCACGACCCGATGCCTGTGACCCGACCGTACTTGCGCCGCTGGTATCCGCCGTCGTGGTCACCGTGCCGCTGGTCGGCGTCGAACTACCGGTAGCGCTGCCGCCGGTGCCCGAAGTTCCGGATGTTCCGGAGGTACCTGATGTACCCGACGTGCCCGAGCTGCCCGAGGTATCCGTCGTGCCCGGTGTGCCTGATGCGCCACTGCTGCCCGATGTGCCCGATGTGCCCGACGAACCCGAGGCGCCGGTGGTGGCCGTGGTGCCTGCCGTACCTGTGGTCCCGCCCGTCGTGCCACCCGTCGTGCCACCCGTCGTTCCGCCGGTGCCGGCTGTGCCAGTCGCCCCAGTCGCTCCCGTGGACGTCGTGCTCGTGCTGGCCGGGCTCACCGGCACCCCGCTTTGCGGCAGCCGTGAGGTGATCTGGCCCCGAATCTCGCCCTCAGGGAAGGCAGCCGAGTGCACATTGAAGTAGTAATTGCCTGTCTGTAGCAGGATCAGCTGCTCGTTGGTCAGCGTCGTGGTCGTGGTCCAGATGCCGCTGCCAGCCGAGACCTGGTTCAGCGGGAACACGACCGGGCCAGCAACACCGCGCGCGCCGACATGGATGTGGGCTGCGGTGGCGTTGATGTCGGCGGAGACGATGGTGGCTTTCATCGCCCGTGTGTTCAGGTCCACCACCACCACGCCGGTGCCGGTCGCAGTACTGCTGTTGGGAGGTACTTCTTCCGCACCGGTCAGGGTCGCCGAAAAGACATTGCGCGGCACGGTACTGTTGACGGAGCTGACCTGGCTGACGCCGGCTGCCGTCGGGTTGATGGGATTACTGTCACTGCCGCATCCCGCCAGCACCGCCAACGACAGCAGCGCTATCGCCCACGGTGTGAACGTTCGCAAAGAAAAGACTTTCATGTTCATCCTCTGGTCTGTGTGTGATGCTCCCTGCTGTCGCTCGCTGCGTGAACCGCAATCTGTGCTTGCCATGAATGGCGCTGAGTCGAGAGTTGGTCGCTGAAGCAGCGACCGTGCCCGGCAGGGGCAAGGGCGCCTTCGTGCGCGTCACGCGCGCCGACGATTAAGGGGCGACAAGGATGTCTGGCCGACGTGGGTAAGAACTACCTGCGGGGATGAAGAATGTTCGGATGCTGCGACCACTGCTACCATGGCAGCCTTGCAGGAGAACATTCCACCATGGCAGAAACAGAAATCCGCGACGGCCAGTCGATCGAGTTGCTCAAGGCGCTGCACATACTGACGCGCGACGGCAAGATGAACCAGGACAGCCGCCGCAAGCTCAAGCAGGTCTACCATCTGTTTCAGTTCATCGAGCCTTTGCTGAATCAGGTCGAGTCCGACCAGCTGAGCCTGGTCGATCACGGCGCTGGCAAGTCTTACCTCGGTTTCATCCTGTATGATTTGTTCTTCAAGCAGCGCAACGATGCGTCAACCATCCACGGTATCGAGACCCGGGCCGAGCTGGTGGACAGCACGCGTGCACTGGCGCAGCGCCTTGGTTTCGAGCGCATGCATTTTCATCACCTGTCGGTAGCGGAGTCCATCGTGTCCGATGCGTTGCCCGCGAGCGTGGACGTCGTCACCGCATTGCATGCCTGCGATACGGCGACGGATGATGCGATCAGCTTTGCATTGAAAAAGCAGGCGCGCTTCATCGTGCTGGTGCCTTGCTGCCAGGCGGAGGTCGCGGCGACCTTGCGCCGCCTGAAGGGCCAGGCCATGGGTCGCGATGCACTGACCGAGATCTGGCGCCATCCGCTGCACACGCGCGAGTTCGGCAGCCACCTGACCAATGTGCTGCGTTGCCTGCAGCTTGAAGCGCATGGCTATCAGGTGAACGTGACCGAGCTGGTCGGCTGGGAACATTCGATGAAGAACGAGCTGATCATTGCGACCCGCAAGGATAGGCCACAGCCCAAAGCAGCGCGTCGCCTGGCCGAGGTCTTGCAGAATGTGGGTCTGGAGGAGATGAGCGGGCGTTTCTGGGTGCCCGAGTCACTGGCGTCCTGACATTCAGGGCTCGGTACTGCCGGCCATGGCCGGCGTCGGCGTCAGCTGCGGCCGTCTGGCTGGCGCGCAGGATGCAGCGCCGTGGCCGGCATCGTGTGGCTGGCGATGAAGATCTCGTGCAGGAACAGCGAGAAACTGGCGATCAGCAACAGCATCGCCGCGACGAACAGCAACGCAATCAGTGAGTCGAGCGGGAGCTGGAACGCATCGTCAACGAACAAGGCCACGACGACGGCGCACACGAGGACGAGGCAAGTGGCCGAAAAGCCGACCGCGCGATGGATCACGTCCGCACGCCGGCCCAGCACATCCAGCTCATGCACCAGCACTGGCCGCCGGGCGGATCCACCGGACATGCGCTGCTGCAGCGTTTCGCGCCTATCCTGGACGCGGTCGAGACGGTTGTTGAGCACGCGCATCAGCATCAGCACGCCCAGCAACAGGAAGGCGGGCGTGATGGATAGGCTGATGATGTTGCTGATGTCGCCGAACAAAGGGAGCATGGCTGGCTGAATCCAGGGTCTATGCGACGAGAATACACAAACCCGGGCCGGCCTGCACGCCCCGAGCGCCCCGAACGCGCCATGACCGGCATTCAGTCGATGTTTGCTGCGTAAATTTCTGCAAATCTGTGCCGGACATGTGTAAAGGCTGATAACACTGCCGGGTCGAAGTGCCCGGGTTCGGTGCGGCCGTCGCCGTCCAGGATCACCGCCGACGCCTGCTCATGGCTCATGGCTGGCTTGTAAGGTCGGCGTGAACGCAGCGCATCGTACTGGTCGCACAGCATCACGATGCGTGCCGATAGCGGCACCTGTTCACCGGTCAGCCCGTTGGGGTAGCCGCTGCCATCCCAGCGTTCATGGTGGCTGAGCGCAATCTCGGCGCCCATCTTCACATACGGCGATCCGCCTTTTTGCAGGATTTTCGCGCCCAACGTGCAATGGGTCTTCATCATTGCCCATTCGCCGGCATCGAATGTGCCCGGCTTCAGCAGGACGGCATCCGGGATGCCGATCTTGCCGACATCGTGCATCGCCGACGCATAAAAGATCTGGTCGCAAAATGTCTTGTCCATGCCGAGGTGCTCGGACAATTCGAGGCAGAAGAAGCTGATGCGCTGCACATGCGAGCCGGTGTCCTCGTCCTTGTACTCGGCGGCCTTGACCATGGTGTAGATCGTGTCGCGATAGGCCTCGGTCAGCTGCCGGGTGCGCTCGGCAACCTTGTCGGACAGTCGGCGGTTGTGCGTGGCCAGCTGGTCCTGATAAGACTTCAGGCGCAGCAGGTTGCGCACCCGCGTGCACAGTTCGGCCTGATCGACCGGCTTGTTGATGAACTCTTCGACACCGGCCGACAGCGCATGCATGCGCGATACATGGTCCGACAAGGCCGTCAGCATGATCACCGGGATGTTGCGGGTGCGCGGGTCCTGCTTGAGCGCCAGCGCGACCTGCTGGCCATTCATGCCCGGCATCATGTAGTCGAGGATGATCAGGTCGGGCAGTTGGTCCCGAATCCGGTTCAGTGCTTCTTCACCGGATTGCGCGATGATGAAGTCGAAATGTTCACTGCCCAGCTGTGCCTGCAGCAAGCGTGCGTTGCGCGGCTGGTCGTCGACCAGCATCAGCGTGGGCTTCACACTGGCGACGGGCATGGCAGGCGGGGTGGCGGCCAGGGTATCGTCGAGTTCGGTGCCTGTGGGGGTCATGGGCGCTGTCCTGGTTCAATGGGGAAGGGGGCGGAGCAAGGTGTCGGGTAGCGCTATCGGCAGCTGGCCCGAAGTGTCCGGGTCGCGCAACGGCAGCCAGATGGTGAAGCGTGTGCCCTTGCCGGCCGTGCTCTCGACCAGCAAGGCGCCGCCCTGCAGCTCCACGAGCCGGCGCACCATGACCAGGCCGAGGCCGGTACCCTCGAACGCGCGGCTGCGCGAGGCATCCAGCTGCGTGAAAGGCTGGAACAGTCGATACAAGTCGACTTGCGCGATACCGACGCCGGTATCGCTGACCGAGATCTCAAGGAATTCCAGGAAAGAGGAAGGCTGCAGCCCGATCAGGCGACGGCATTCGCCGGGCTGCTGTGCTTCCACCTCGCTGCGCGGCACCAGCCGCAGGGCCAGCCTGACCTCGCCGCCATCGGGCGTGAATTTCACCGCATTCGACAGCAGGTTGAAGATGATCTGGCGGGTCTTGCGCGGGTCCAGCCACAGGCCCCTGATTTCAGGCGAGATCGCCTGCACCAGGCGTATGCCGCGCGCGACCGCTGCTTCGCGCATGATGGCCATGCCGCTGGCCGCGAGATCGTTGCCATCCACGATGCCCGTCTCGAGCCGCATATTGCCGGACTCGATGGTCGACAGGTCAAGGATGTCGTTGATCAGTTCGAGCAGATGGCGGCCGCTGTTCAGGATGTCGTCCGCATATTCCCTGATGGTGGGGGACACCTGACCGCCAAGCCCGTCACGTATCACGCTGGAGAATCCGATGATGGCATTCAGTGGCGTGCGCAGCTCATGCGACATGGTGGCCATGAACTCGGTCTTCATCCGGGACGCCTGCTCGATCTGCTTGTTTTTCTCTGCCAGCAAGCGCTCGGCGGCCTTGGCCGCACTGATGTCACGCGCAATCGTCGACAGCGTGATGCTGCCATCCGACTGATGATGCGCAATCAATACCTGCGACACCGGCACCTCCTGGCCAGTGGCGGTCAGCCACACGGTCTCACCTGACCAACTGCCATGCTTGATGGCATGGGGTATGCCGATCCGCAGCACCCGCTCCAGTGATGCCGGACTGTAGACCTGCTCGCGTTTGATGTCGCCGGCCGGCAAGTCACCAATACCGAGCAGCTCGCGTATCGCGTGGTTCACATAGGCGACCTTGCCGGCCGGTGTGCTCATCGCAATCAGGTCCGGCGTGCAGTCAATGACGTCGATCAGGCGGCGGGCCTCTTCGGTCAGTCTTTGCTTGTCATTGAACGCAGCACGCATCCGCTTGTAGAGGAAAGGCACCGCCAGCAGCACCAGCAGCAACAATGCAAAGAAGCCGATGGCCGTCAGCTGTGCGCGGCTGGACTCCAGCTGCTGCCGGTGCTTCAGCAGCCGCTGCTCTTCGTCAAACATGTCGCCGGCCATGATGTCGATCTGGCGATCGAGTTCGGTACCGGCGGACACATCGAAGGCTGTGTGCGGCGCTGGACCGGATGACTTCAGCGCGATATTCCGTTCCAGCCACACGATGCGCGAGTCAGTGAGGAGCTTCATCTGGCGCGCGCGTGCCGCTTGCGACGGGTTGTCAGACACCAGAAGCGCCAACTGTGTCTGTTCTTTCGTTACCGCGTCCAGGGCCGAGCGATAGCCGGACAGATAGCTGTGATCGCCGGTGATCAGGAAGCCGCGCTGCTCGGATTCGGCCTGATAGATGTATTGCTGCACGCGACCGATGCTCGCCAGCACTTCATGCGAATGAATCACGAAGCGCGTCGCATCGACACCCTTGAGGGAGAAATACCAGGTCAATCCGGCCAGCATCAGCAACACGGTGGCGCCTGCGGCGAAGCTGGCGAAGAGTCGTCGTTCGAATGGAGACGCGGGGAGCAGGGATTTCATCAGGGTCGTTGCGGCGGCTCGTGTCGTCCGCTCGCCCGCTTCCATGGTTTGCCGACGCGTCATTCAAGAAAAATTCAATGAAGCAATCTCAGCTTATTACGACTACCGAACACGCTCTTGTGATGTATCAATGAACTAGTGACAGCCGGTAACTCATCAAGCTAGAGCCGCTTCAAGCCTGTCGGTCGAGGTCTTTGCCAAGCGCAAACCTCGTCAGTCGTGGCGCTGTCTAAGATGAAGCCCGGCATCAAGACCAAGCCGGCGCGTTGCGGCGATCCGGACCCGGCATGGGTTCACAACGGAAATATTGCTTTGCGGTATGCGTTTAGCCGATGAAAGATCAAATTATTCATTTTGTTTTTTCTTGGAAATAGAATAAGTTGTCAGGCTTCCGGGACGGGCGGCATCAGACCAGCCGGCCGGAAGTCGCGCAGGGCTGGAAAATTCAGCGTCTGAATGCAGCGCCTACTTAGCAAAAAATAAAAAACCCAACGGAGACACATCAGCATGGCAGCCCTCAACCAGGCCGTTCCGGCCGTCCGCAGGTCCTGAGCAGGAGCCTTCATGTCGGACATTATTCTGGAAACCCGCCAACTGACACGCGAGTTCAAGGGTTTTATTGCCGTGAACCAGGTGAACCTGCAAGTGCAGCGCGGACACATTCATGCGTTGATCGGACCGAATGGCGCTGGCAAGACCACTTGCTTCAATCTGTTGACCAAGTTCCTCGCACCGAGTTCTGGGCAAATCCTGTTCAATGGCCGTGACATCACAATGGAGAAGCCGGCGCAGGTCGCGCGCATGGGCATCATCCGTTCGTTCCAGATCTCGGCCGTGTTCCCGCATTTGTCGGTGCTGGAAAACGTGCGGATCGGATTGCAGCGCCAGCTCGGCACGTCCTTTCATTTCTGGAAGAGCGAAGCGACGCTCGATGCATTGAATGCGCGCGCGATGGCACTGCTCGATGAAGTCGGCTTGTCCGGTTTTGCCGACAGCATCACGGTCGACCTGCCCTACGGGCGCAAGCGTGCGCTGGAGATCGCGACCACGCTTGCGATGGATCCGGAACTGATGCTGCTCGATGAGCCGACGCAGGGCATGGGCCATGAAGACGTGCAGCGCGTGACCGACCTGATCAAGAAGGTGTCGGCGGGCCGCACCATCCTGATGGTCGAGCACAACATGAATGTGGTGTCGGGCATCTGCGACCGCATCTCGGTGCTGCAGCGTGGTGCCATCCTCGCCGAGGGCGATTACGCGACTGTTTCGAAGAACCCGCAAGTGCTCGAAGCCTACATGGGCAGCAGCGCCGTGCTCGAAGGAGCCCATTGATGAGCAAGGCACTCGAGATCACCGGGCTGCAAGCCTGGTATGGCGAATCGCACATCCTGCATGACGTGAACCTGTCGGTCGAGCAGGGCGAGGTTGTCACGCTGCTCGGTCGCAATGGCGCCGGTCGCACGACGACGCTACGCGCGATCATGGGCCTGACCGGGCGCCGCACCGGCTCGGTGAAGATCCATGGCGTCGAGGCGATACAGATGCCGACGCATCGCATCGCACACCTCGGCGTGGGCTACTGCCCCGAGGAGCGCGCGATCTTTTCATCGCTGTCAGCCGAAGAGAACCTGATGCTGCCGCCGCTGCTGAAAGAAGGCGGCATGTCGGTCGCGGAGATTTACCAGATGTTCCCCAACCTCGAAGAGCGTCGTGCCAGCCAGGGTACGCGCCTGTCGGGTGGCGAGCAGCAGATGCTGGCCGTTGCGCGCATCCTGCGCACCGGCGCCAAGCTGCTGCTGCTCGACGAGATTTCCGAAGGGCTGGCGCCGGTGATCGTGCAGGCGCTCGCACGCATGATCCAGGCATTGAAGGCAAAGGGTTACACGATTGTGATGGTCGAGCAGAACTTCCGTTTCGCCGCGCCGTTGGCGGACCGCTTCTATGTGATGGAGCACGGCCAGATCGTCGAGGCCTTCAACGCTGCCGAGTTGGACGCGAAATCCGGCACGCTCAACGAATTGCTGGGGGTCTGACATGGAGATCTTCGGTATTCCGCTCGCCGCGTTGCTGGGCCAGTTGCTGCTGGGCCTGGTCAATGGCTCGTTCTATGCGATGCTGTCGCTCGGCCTGGCGGTGATCTTCGGACTGCTCAATGTGATCAACTTCGCGCACGGGGCGCTGTACATGATGGGCGCCTTCCTCGCGTGGATGGGGCTGAACTACTTCGGCATCAACTACTGGGTGATGCTGGTCGCCGCACCGCTGCTGGTGGCCATGTTTGGCATCATCATCGAGAAGACCATGCTGCGCTGGCTGTACCGGCTTGACCACTTGTACGGCTTGCTGCTGACCTTCGGTATCACGCTGATGCTGGAAGGTGTGTTCCGATCGTTCTATGGCGTGTCCGGCCAGCCGTACTCGGTGCCCGAGCAACTGGCCGGTGCGACGGATCTCGGCTTCATGATGTTGCCGAACTATCGCGCCTGGGTGGTGCTGGCGTCGCTGACTGTGTGCCTGCTGACCTGGTTCGTGATCGAGAAGACCCGTCTCGGTGCCTACCTGCGCGCCGGTACCGAGAACCCGAAGATGGTCGAGGCCTTCGGCATCAATGTACCGCTGATGGTCACGCTGACCTATGGCTTCGGCGTTGCACTGGCTGGTTTTGCCGGCGTGCTCGCCGCGCCGGTGCTGCAGGTGTCGCCGCTGATGGGTTCGAACCTGATCGTCACCATCTTTGCGGTGGTCGTCATCGGTGGCATGGGCTCGATCCTTGGCTCCATCGTCACCGGTCTCGGGCTGGGCGTGATCGAGGGGCTGACCAAGGTGTTCTATCCGGAGCTGTCGGCCACCGTGGTGTTCATTATCATGGCCATCGTGCTGCTGATCCGTCCGGCCGGCCTGTTCGGCCGCGAAAAATAACAAGACCAGGAGAGAGGCCATGCTGAAGAAACTGGGCTATGCGGCGGTGCTGTTGTTTGCACTGGTCGCGCCTTTCCAGCTGTACCCGGTGCTGTTGATGAAGATGATGTGCTTTGCGCTGTTTGCTTGCGCGTTCAACTTGCTGATCGGCTTTACCGGTTTGCTGTCCTTTGGTCACGCCGCCTTCTTCGGTGGCGCGTCGTACATCGCCGGGCATGCGCTGAAGGTGTGGGGTGTGCCGTTCGAGCTCGGTCTGCTGATCGGCACCGCATTCGCGGCCGCGCTCGGCTTCGTGATGGGCGGCCTCGCTATCCGCAGGCAGGGCATTTATTTCACGATGATCACGCTGGCATTGGCGCAGATGCTGTTTTTTGTGTTCCTGCAGGCGCCGTTCACTGGCGGTGAAGACGGGCTGCAATCCATCCCGCGCGGCAAGCTGCTCGGCAGCATCGACCTGACGAATGACCTCACCATGTACTACGTGGTGCTGGCCATCGTGATCGCTGCTTTCCTGCTGATCGTGCGCATCGTGCATTCGCCGTTCGGACAAGTGCTGAAGGCCGTGCGCGAGAACGAGCCGCGCGCGACCTCGCTCGGCTATGACGCCGACCGTTACAAGCTGATGGCCTTCGTGTTGTCGGCGGCACTGGCCGGCCTGGCCGGCTCGACCAAGGCCGTGGTGCTGGGCTTCGGTACGCTGACCGATGTGCACTGGTCGATGTCGGGCCTGGTGGTACTGATGACCCTGGTCGGCGGCATGGGCACGCTGTTCGGGCCCGTGATCGGTGCCATCATCATCATCACGCTCGAGAACAAGCTCGGTGACCTGGGCAGCTGGCTGGCGTCGGCGACCTCGGTCGAATGGTTCAATACGATCGGTGAATCGGTGACCATGGTCACCGGCCTGATCTTCGTGATCTGCGTGCTGTCCTTCCGTCGTGGCATCATCGGCGAGCTGGTCGCGCGTATTCGATAAACCACGTTTTCATCACATCATGGCCAATCCGCAATTTCACTGGGAAGACCCGCTGCTGCTCGAGCAGCAACTGAGCGCCGACGAGCGTATGGTGCGCGACGCCGCGCATGCGTACTCGCAAGAGAAGCTGATGCCACGCGTGCTGGAATCCTTCCGTCATGAAAAGTTCGACGTGAACCTGTTCCGCGAGATGGGTGAGCTCGGCCTGTTCGGCCCGACGATACCGACGCAGTACGGCGGCGCAGGACTCAATTACGTCAGCTACGGCCTGATCGCGCGCGAGATCGAGCGCGTCGACTCAGGCTTCCGCTCGGTGATGAGCGTGCAGAGTTCGCTGGTGATGGTGCCCATTCATGAATTCGGCAGCGAAGCGCAGAAGCAGAAATACCTGCCGGGCCTCGCGAAAGGCGAGCTGATCGGCTGCTTCGGCCTGACGGAGCCGAACCATGGTTCCGACCCGGGCAGCATGGAAACGCGCGCGAAGAAGGTCGCCGGCGGCTACGAGCTGAGCGGCGCGAAAATGTGGATCACCAACAGCCCGCTGGCCGATGTATTCGTGATCTGGGCCAAGGACGACGAAGGCGATATTCGCGGCTTCATCCTCGAGAAGGGCATGAAGGGACTGTCAGCACCAAAGATACAGGGCAAGGTCGGCATGCGCGTGTCCGTCACCGGTGAGGTCGTGATGGACAAGGTCGTTGTGCCGGACGAGAACCTGCTGCCGGGCGTGAAAGGGCTGAAGGGGCCATTCACCTGCCTGAACTCGGCACGCTATGGCATTGCGTGGGGTGCGATGGGTGCGGCCGAATTTTGCTGGCATGCGGCGCGCCAGTACACGCTGGACCGCAGACAATTTGGCCGTCCGCTGGCCGCGAACCAGCTGGTGCAGAAAAAGCTGGCCGACATGCAGACCGAGATCGCGCTGGCGCTGCAAGGCTGCCTGCGGCTGGGCCGCATGAAGGACGAGGGCACGGCCGCAGTCGAGATCACGTCGATCATGAAGCGCAATTCGGCTGCCAAGGCGCTGGATGTCGCACGCACCGCGCGTGACATGCTGGGCGGGAACGGCATCAGCGACGAGTTCGGCGTAATCCGCCATGTGGTGAACCTCGAAGTGGTGAACACCTACGAGGGCACGGCCGACGTGCATGCGCTGATCCTGGGTCGGGCGCAGACGGGCATACAGGCTTTCTTCTGAGCTTGTCGCCTGTGAGCACTACAAAAAAACCGGCTTCGCCGGTTTTTTTGTGGGTGTTGCTGTGAGCATTCAGCGAATCAGCCAGCGAATCAGATACGCAACCACACCGAGCGCCGCCACCGACAGCACCCAGATCAGCGCGAACCAGCCGAGCTTTCTTGCGAGGTCGTTCATATCAGTGATAGCCGCCGCCCACATTCACCTTGCCGCGGAATACCCAATACGAGTAAGCGGTGTACGCAAGGATGACGGGCAACAGAACCGACGCGCCGACGATCAGGAAGCGCAAGCTGTTCTCGGGCGCCGCCGCCTCCCAGATCGTGACCGATGACGGCACGATGTGCGGGTAGAAGCTGATGCACAGGCCAATGAAGGACAACACGAACAGGCCCAGTGACGCAAGGAAGGGCAACAGCTCGAGACGGTCGCGCAGCCCGACGTAGAGCGCGATTGCGCAGGCCAGCACCAGCGCCGGCACCGGCATCACGTACAACGCCTGGGGCCATGCGAACCAGCGCGCCATGAACTGTTCGTTCAAGAACGGCGTCCACAGGGAGACCAGGCCGATCAGCATCAGCGTCAGCACGCCCGAGATCCACGCGAACTTCACCGAGCGGTCCTGTACTTCGCCATCCGTCTTCCAGATCAGCCAGGTCGAACCCAGCAGCGCATAGCCGATCACGAGCGCCGAGCCGGTGGTCAGCGAAAACGGTGTCAGCCAGTCCCACCAGCCGCCGCTGTACGCGCGGCCGGCCACCGGGATGCCCTGTACAAAGGCGCCCAGTGCAATGCCCTGGAAGAAGGCAGCGGCGGTCGAGCCGACCGTGAAAGCCCAGTCCCACAGAACCTTGCGTTCGGTCTTCCAGCGGAACTCGAATGCGACTCCACGAAACACCAGCGCCAGCAGCATCGCGATGATGGGTGCATACAGTGCCGGCATGATCACGGCATAGGCCAGTGGGAATACCGCAAACAGGCCGCCGCCACCCAGCACCAGCCAGGTCTCGTTGCCATCCCAGACCGGCGCGACCGAGTTCATCATCTGGTCGCGGTTGTGTTCGCCTTTGACGAACAGGAACAGGATGCCGACGCCGAGGTCGAAGCCGTCAAGGATCACATAGGCCAGCACCGCAAACGCGATCAGGCCGGCCCAAATCAGGGGAAGATCAAGATTCATTTCAGTGTCTCCCTTCGGCGGCAGCAATGACCGGTGATGGCATGATGCCCGCCGCACGGATAGGCTGCGTCGCCGACAAGCCTGGTTCATGTTCGGACGGTGCGCGCGACATCAGGCGCAGGATGTAGTAAGTGCCGATGCCGAACAGCGAGAAGTAAACGACGATGAAGGCCAGCAGCGATGCGCCGACGGCTGGTGTATCGATCGCCGATACCGATTGCGCGGTGCGCAGAAGACCGTACACCGTGAAAGGCTGGCGCCCGACTTCGGTCGTGATCCAGCCGGCGATCACCGCAATGAATCCGCTAGGGCCCATCAGCACGGCTGCGCGATGCAGCCAGCTGGCGTCGTACAGTCGGCGGCGCGCGCGCTGCCACAGGCTCCACAGGCCGATGCCGAGCATCGCCATGCCGATGCCCACCATCACGCGGAAGCTCCAGAACAACACAGCCACCGGCGGCCGGTCTTCCGGCGCCCATTCCTTCAGGCCTTTGACGACGCCTTCTTCATCATGCGTCAGGATGAGGCTGCCCAGTTTGGGTATCGCGATCTTCGCGTCCACGCGCTCCTCGTCTTCATTCGGCAGCCCGAACAGGATCAGCGGCGCACCGGCATGCGATTCGAAATGGCCTTCCATCGCAGCGATCTTGGCCGGCTGATGCTCCAGCGTATTCAGACCGTGGAAGTCACCGGCCACGATCTGCAGCGGCGCGGTGCAGACGATCATCCACATCGCCATCGAGAACATGGTGCGCGCGCCTTCGTTCGGCGCGCCGCTGTTGCGTGCCTTCAGCAAGTGCAGCGCACCGACCGCGCCCACCACGAAGGCCGTCGTCAGATAGGCCGCGAGCAGCATGTGCACCAGACGGTACGGGAAGGACGGATTGAAGATCACGGCCAGCCAGTCGGTCACGATGAACTGGCCTGCGTCGTTGGTCGCGTAACCGGCCGGTGTCTGCATCCAGCTGTTGACCGACAGGATCCAGAAGGCCGACATGAAGGTGCCGAGCGCGACCATCGCGGTCGCGAAGAAATGCAGCTTCGGGCCGACCCGTTCACGGCCGAACAGCATCACGCCAAGGAAGCCGGCCTCGAGGAAGAAGGCCGACAGCACCTCATAGCCCATCAGCGGCCCCAGCACCGGGCCGACCTTGTCGGAGAACACCGCCCAGTTGGTACCGAACTGATAGCTCATCACGATGCCCGACACCACGCCCATGCCGAAGGCGACCGCGAAGATCTTCTTCCAGTAGTCGAAAAGATTCTGGAACACCGCGCGGCCGGTCAGCAGGTGCAGGCCATTGAGCACCGCGAGGTAACTCGCGAGGCCGATCGAAAACGCAGGAAAAATGATATGGAAGCTGACCGTGAATGCGAACTGCATTCGCGCCAGCCACAGTGCATCGAGTGCCATGGAGTCTGTCTTTCAGGATCGAACGTTTGCTACGGCGCTCGCCTGACAGGAGCACTTCAGGCGGACACGGTGCTGTCGGTATGCGCGAGGAAAGCCTGGTGCGTACTGAGGTAGATCCGATCTTTCATGCGTTCTCCCAGTGGTGTGGGGCGCAGGCGATCAAGGACGGGTCCCTTGACTTCGGAAAATTGCAGGCTGATGTTGCGCGACGCAAGGCTCTTCTCGAGCTCGGTCAGTATGCCCAGCGCAGTGCTATCGAGCTGGTTTACTGCCGACAGGATGAGGAGTATACAGCGGGTGCCCGAATGCGTCCGTAGCAGGGCCTCGATGCGGGATTCGAGTGCCTGCGCGTTCGCAAAATATAAACTTTCGTCGATACGCAGCGCGACCAATCCCGGCAGAGTTTCGACCTGATGGCGGTCTACATTGCGGAAATGCTCGGTCCCCGGAACCCGGCCGACCACGGCCATGTGCGGATGGCTGCTGCGCCACACCAGCACCGCCAGCGACAGCACGACGCCGAGCAGGATGCCTTCCTCGACACCCAGCAGGATCACGCCGAAGAATGTCAGCAGCAGCGACAGCGCGTCTGCCTTGTCGTAGTGCCAGGTCTCGACCAATGTACTGACATCGATCAGTGCGGTCACTGCGACAATGATGGTGGCCGCCAGCACCGCATGCGGCAGGTAATGAAAGCTGCCTGTGAAGCTGGCGATTACCACGGCCATCAGCACGGCCGAGATCACGCCGGCGGCCGGGGTTTGCGCGCCGGCCGAAAAATTCACCACCGAGCGTGCGAATCCGCCCGTGACCGGGTAGCCGCCCGACAAGGCACTCGCGATATTGGCTGCGCCTATGCCGAGCAATTCCCGATCAGGATCGATGCGCTGGCCGCGCTTGAAGGCCAGCGATTGCGCCACCGATACGCTCTCGACAAATCCGACCAGGGAGATCAGGGCCGCCGGCAACAGCAGCACGGCCATCGCATGCCATTCCAGCGCCGGCAGCTGCAGTGCAGGCAAGCCGGCCGGTACATGGCCGACGATGGAGACTGCAGCCGACTGATCGAGTCCGTAGTGCGCAACCACGACGGTCGACGCGATGACCGCGGCCATCGGAGCCAGTTTCGTGATCAAGTCGGACGTTTTGGGCGTCATGCCGATCTGCTTGAGCAGCTTGCCGAGGTAGAGTCGCGAGAACAGCAGGAACAGGAGTGCCGCAATGCCTATCGTCGCCGTCGTGGTGTTCAGCTGTGAGCTTTGCTGCGGCAAGGCCGACAAGGTCTTCATGATGCTGCCCGATGGCAGCGGCATGCCGAGCAGATATTTGAGCTGGCCGACCGTGATCAGGACCGCCGAGCCGGAGATGAAGCCGCTGATCACCGGATGGCTGAGGAAGTGCGCCAGGAAGCCCATACGCAGCAGGCCGGCAACGAACAGGATTACGCCCGACAGCAGCGCGAGCAGGATCGCCATCGCCAGGTATTCCGGCGAGCCTTGCGCTGCCATGTGCGACAGCGCGCTGGCCGTCATCAGCGATGCCACCGCCACCGGGCCCACGGCGAGCGCCATACTGCTGCCGAACAGCGCATACGCGAACAGCGGCAGCACGCTCGCATACAGGCCCACTTCCGGCGGCAGCCCCGCGAGCATCGCATAGGCAAGGCTTTGCGGGATCAGCATCACCGTGACCACCATGCCGGCAGTCAGGTCGCCGGCCAGCCAGGGACGCTGGTAGCCGGTGAACCAGGAGGGAAGCAGCTTGCGCATCGAATTCAGCCTCTGATCATTCGCTGATCGTTCCGTGTTTCAGCCCGGTACCGGGCGCGCGAGCCACTCGCGGCCCTTCAGCATCACGTCCCAGTAGATCTCGGGCAGGATGTCTTTCTTCAGCACACAGGCCGAACGGCGCGGCACGGTCGGGTCGAGCGGGAAGGTCGACATCGACCCAGCCCTCGGCATTGGCCAGCACGCTCTCGCGCACGAAGTCCGGCGCGCTCTGCGGCGGCACCACGTGCAGGAAATCGAAATCTTTTTCGACACGCTGCAGGTGGCCATCCGCATCCTTCTCTTCGAACCATGCAATCTTGCTGTCGCCATCAATAGCCACCAGCTTCGAGTTGAAGTGCAGGTGAGCGTCGTAGCGCTTCACGTATTCCATCAGTGGCGGCACGAAGGTCGACACGCCGAACAGCACGGCACCCGCGTTGTGGAAGTCGACCTCGATGTCCTTCAGCACGCCGCGTTGCTCCCACTCGTAACAGGACAAGTACATCGCCTTTTGCGGCGCGCCGGCGCACTTGATGGGCATCGGCGGCTGCGTGAAGATGGCGCGGCCTTTCTTCATCGATTGCACCAGCGACCAGGTATACGGCGCCAGGTCATAGCGGTAGTGGGAGGTCACGCCGTTCTTGCCCAGTGTCGCCTCGAGGCCCGGGATCGCGTTCCAGTTCAGTTGCAGACCCGGCGCCGGTGGACGCAGTGGCGGGCACCGACGCCTGACCGGTGGCCATCCGGTACAGGTTCTGCGAACGTGCGCCGCTACGGCAGAAAGCGAGTACTGGCTTCGGGCATTTGGCGAGCAATTCTGCGAACTGACGCGCCTGCGCATCCGTGATCTGACCGCTGATCACGGGCAGGTGCGCGTACACGATGCCGGCTTGGGCGGCGGCGGTCTGGATTTGTGCGCTGGCGGGCTGCTCCGCGCCACCCTCAGCATCGGGCCGGTTGTTGATCACGGTCTTGAAACCCATCGCGGCAATCTGCGCGAGATCATCCGGACCGATTTGCGGGGCGGTGCTGAACGCGTCATTGTGACGGGTCGGGGTGAATGCCATCGTTGTCCTCCAGGGTGCCGGCAGCGCGTGGGGCGCCAGCCGTCGTAGGTGTGGTCTTGTCTTTTGATTTAATACAATGATATTATATATTTCAATAAACTATCGGTCAATCACGTTTCCACAGGAGAGCTCCCATGTCCGCATCTGCCGCGAAGCCCCAGGTCCAGGGCTTTTTCGATCCCGCCACATGGACGGTGACCTACGTCGTCTATGAAAAAGAGGGCAGCGCATGCGCCATCATCGATTCGGTACTCGACTATGACCCGAAGTCGGGCCGCACCCGCACCACGTCCGCCGATAAGGTGGTCGACTTCGTGAAGCAGAAGCAGTTGAAGGTTGAATGGATACTCGAAACGCATGCGCATGCGGATCACATCACCGCTGCGCCTTACCTGAAGGAGAAGCTCGGCGGCCGCACCGCCATCGGTGACCACATCACCACCGTGCAAAAGGTCTTCAAGGGTATCTTCAACCTCGAGCCCGGCTTCGCCACCGATGGCGCGCAGTTCGATCATTTGCTGAAAGAAGGAGAAAGCTTCGCGATCGGCGGGCTGACGGGCCACACGCTGTATGTGCCGGGCCATACGCCGGCCTGCGTGGCCTATCAGATAGGTGACGCCGTGTTCGTCGGCGACACGATGTTCATGCCCGACGTCGGCACAGCGCGCTGCGACTTCCCCGGCGGTGATGCAAAGACACTGTACAAGTCAGTGAAAAAGATCCTGAGCATGCCGGACGATACGCGCCTGTTCATGTGCCACGACTATCCGCCGAATGACCGGCCGATTGCCTTCGAGACCACGGTGCGCGAGCAGCGACTAAACAATATCCACATCAACGACAGCATCTCGGAAGCGCAATTCGTCGAGATGCGCACCAAGCGCGATGCAACGCTGGAGATGCCGGTGCTGATCCTGCCGTCGGTGCAGGTGAACATCCGCGCCGGCGAGATGCCGCCGAAGGATGACAACGGCGTCAGCTACCTGCGCATTCCCGTCAACGCCTTGTAATGTGCTTTTTGCAGGCGTAAAAAAATCCCGCGCCTGAGCGCGGGATTTTTGTTTGGTGCGGTGCTGTTTACAGGCCGGCGTTCTGCTGCGCGACCATCATGTACAGCATCGGGATCGACAGCATCGTGTTGAAGCGCGAGGTCAGCATGGCCATGCGTGCGGCCTTGGCTTTTTCGTCGGCTTCCACGGTCACGATGCCGAGCGCCTTCTTCTGGTTCGGCCAGATGATGAACCAGACATTGAAGGCCATCAGCAGCGCCAGCCACATGCCGATGCCGATCGCGTGGAACGGGACTTGCAGGCCAAGCGCGGCAGCGAGGTAGCCATTCATCCAGGCCAGCAGCACCCCGGTGACCACCGTGGCGAGTGCCGCATAACGGAACCAGAACAGCGCGGTCGGCGCGATCACCTTGCCGATCGCCGGCTTTTGCTCATCGGGGATCTTCGGCATCGACGGGATCTGCACGAAGTTGAAGTACCACAGCAGGCCGATCCACATCACGCCCGACAGCACGTGCAGCCAGCGCATCACGAACGCGCCCCACGCATGGCCCATGGCCGGCCCGGTGCCGGAAACGCCGCTGGCGATCAGCACCAGCAGGATCAGAATGACGAGGCCGGCGATGACGGTGCGGCCCAGGGATTGCAGAATAGCTGCCATAAATCCTCCAGAAGATTCGGAACGACGATTATTTATAGTTAATGGCGCAGGGCTCGTGGCCTTGCTCCTTTGTAAATCCCGCCGAAGTATAGCGTAAGCAGCCATCCTCGTAGTGCGCGTTGCCAGCACCGGTGCAGCGCAGGATGACGCCGGTTCAGAGCCTGTGTCGGTAGGCCGCTGGCCGCGTGGGCGCGTCTTGCCATCGACCTACCGAGACAGGCTCTCATTCGGGCTCAGGCGTGACCCTGGCGATGTCGATGCGGGCGCTGCCCGACGCGAGTTTCAGGTTCAGCGTCTGGGGTGCCTGCAGTTGCGCGGTGTCGCGCAGCACTTGCCCGCGATCGTCCTGGACGATGGCGTAGCCGCGCTCCAGTGTGCGTTGCGGCGCCAGTACTTCCAGCTGCGCGTTCAGCGCCGACAGCCGATGGCTGGCGGCGACACGACAGGCCTGGAAGCCTGCGTGCAGGCGTTCGCTGCGCGCGCTCAGTTGCGTGCGCATCAGTCGGGTGTCAGGCAACGCATGCTGCAAGCGGCTCGCAGCACGAGCAAGCGCAAAGCGCGCTTCGGCCAGCGGTGTGTCGGTGGCGTGCTGCAAGCGCGCACCCAGCGCATCAAGCTTCAGCCGGTGCTGGCGGATGGCGGCCTCCGGGCCCTGGACGCGGTGCGCGAGCCAGTCCAGCGTTTGCGTGCGTTCATCCAGTTGACGGCGCATCGCAGCGATCAGGTCGTCCGCATGCTGGCCCAACTCGGCCAGCCAGTCCTCGCGCGGTGTCGCGGCCAGTTCGGCGGCCGCCGTCGGTGTCGGCGCGCGCAGGTCGGCGACGAAATCGGCGATCGTGAAATCGGTCTCGTGGCCGACGCCCGAGATCACCGGTACCGGACAGGCAGCGATCGCGCGCGCGACGCGCTCGTCATTGAAGCACCACAGGTCTTCGAGGCTGCCGCCACCACGACCGACAATCAGCAGATCACATTCGGCGCGTGCCGATGCGGTCGCGATCGCTTGCGCTATCTGAGCCGCCGCCGCTTCACCCTGCACCAGCGTCGGGTACAACAGCAGCTGCACATGCGGTGCGCGACGCCGGAATGCGGTGATCATGTCGCGCAGCGCCGCTGCCTGCGGGCTGGTGACGATGCCGATGGTGCGCGGGAAGGACGGCAGCGCACGCTTGCGTGACGGCTCGAACAGGCCCTCGGCGTCCAGCTTTGCCTTCAGCTGTAGGAAGGCTTCATACAAATTGCCGACGCCGGCACGGCGCATGGTCTCGACATTGAGCTGGAAGTCACCGCGCGGCGCATACAGGCTGACGGTGGCGCGCACCTCGATCTTGTCGCCCTCGCGCGGCGTGAAGTCCACGTATTGCGCGCGGCCGCGGAACATCACCGCGCGTACCTGCGCACCGGCGTCCTTCAGCGTGAAATACCAATGCCCTGACGCGGCGCGCGTGAAGTTGGAGATCTCGCCCGAGATCCATGCCAGCGGGAAGCTGCGTTCGAGCAGGCGCGCGACCACTTGGTTCAGCTGGGAAACCGTCAAGATTTCCGGGCGGTTTACGGCCTGCTTCGGTGGCGTGCCGGGCAGGGAATCAGGCAGGTCAAATTCCATGATGGCGGGCAGAAGCGTGCTGGCTTTCCACATGATTGCGCGCGACCGCAGAACCGGCAGGCATCGGAAATCTTAAAGTGGAGTAATGGACGGGTTTGAGATAAGCCATTGATTATTAAAGGAAAACCGTGTTTGCTCGATTCTGAGGCAACTCGGAAAAGTGCTTATGAATCAAGGACTTTGCCAAAGGTGCGGCAGCTTGCCCACAAAGTTATCCACATCAGATGTGAACAACGAACGGTTTGATCTGACATCGACCAGCGGCTGCGGTTTGCGCAGGCTCAAGTGAGTACCGGCTTCGGTCGGCTTCCGGATGGATGCTTGCGGGTCGCCACGTTCCCTGCGATGCGTCAGATTCCTTGCCCGGGGGCAGTGAAGCGGATACAGTCTGCAACCGTTGATTCCACACATCCGGGGATTGCCCTTTGTTCGCCATCATCCAGGCCGCGGGCTGGCCCATCTGGTTCCTGCTGGCCGCATCCGTCATCGCGTTGGCCGTCATCATCGAGCGCGCATTGTACCTGCGGCCTGCACGCATTTTGCCGTCCAGTCTGCTGTCGGAGGCGATCGCGGTCGCGCGCGGCGGCCGCGCCGATGCCGAAGTCTTGCGACAGCTGGAGCAGAACTCGCCACTCGGTCACGTGCTGGCCGCGGGCCTGCGCAATGTCGGCGCGCCGCGCGACGTGATGCGACAGGCGATCGAAGAAGCCGGTCGCGCGGTTGCGCACCAGCTGGGCCGCTACCTGACAACCCTGGGCACGATCGCGACGCTCGCGCCGCTGCTGGGCTTGTTCGGCACCGTGATCGGCATGATCGAGTTGTTCGGCGCGCAGGACGCCGGCGGTGGCGACCCGATGCGCATCGCGCATGGCATCTCGGTCGCGCTGTACAACACGGCCTTTGGATTGGCGGTCGCGATGCCGGCACTGGTGTTCCACCGGCACTTCCATGCGCGGGTCGATGATTTTCTGGTCGACATGGAGCAGCAGGCCGTGCATTTCGTCGATGCGTTGAACGGCGTGCGCGACTGACATGGATTTCCGCAAGGGCCGCGAGCGCGACCGACCGGAGGTGAACCTGATCGCCTTCATCGACGTGCTGCTGGTGATCCTGATCTTCCTGATGGTCAGCACCACCTTCAGCAAGGTCAGCGCGCTGCGGGTGTCACTACCCACCGCCGACCCCAGCCAGAAACAGCCGCAGCCGGAACGGGTGCGTGTTGCCGTCGATGCCGACGGTCACTTTGCGATCGACAATCACCGCATCGCCGCGCGCGATGCATCGTCGCTGTCACTGGCGCTGAAGGACGCCGCGCACGGTCGCAATGACATGTTGGTCGAAGTCCATGCCGACGCGCTGGCGACCCATCAATCGGTGGTGAACGTGATGGAAGCCGCGCGCATGGCGGGCCTGAATCGCTTGAATTTTGCGACCCAGGGCAGTAAGGGCGGCACTGGCGCGGCAGCCGGGAACGCCCCATGACGACCGTGCCCGAGACACCGGAAAAATCAATCGCGACAACCGTGTCGACAACACCCGTCGCCCGTGTGAGCCGTGCCGGCAAGCTGGAATCGCTGCTCACGCGCGAGTGGCAGCGGCGCGGCTGGTTTGCCGTGTGCCTGTTGCCGCTGTCGCTGCTGTATGGTGTGCTGATCGGCTTGCGTCGTTTGTTGTACGCGTTGCGCTTGTTGCGGCGAGTGAACTTGCCGGTCCCCGTCATTGTCGTCGGCAATATCTTCATTGGCGGCACTGGCAAGACACCGTTCACGATCTGGCTGGTCGAGAACCTGCGCGAGCGCGGCCTGCGCCCCGGCGTGGTCTCGCGCGGCCATGGTCGCGCGTCGGAGCAGATCGTCGAGGTCAAGTCTGCCAGCACCGCCGACGAGGTAGGCGACGAGCCGATGCTGATCGCCGCTCGCAGCGGTGCACCGGTGGTGGTCGGACGCGACCGGGTCTGGGCCGCGCGCCGATTGCTGGGGCTGCACCCGGAGGTGAATGTGATCATCGCCGACGATGGCCTGCAGCATTACGCGCTCGGCCGTCAGATCGAGATACAACTGTCGGATGCACGCGGCATTGGCAATGGCTGGCTGCTGCCGGCCGGGCCGTTGCGCGAGCCCGCGTGGCGCCGCGCTGATTTTTATGTGCTCAATGGCGTCGAGGCACACGGCGAGCACAAGTACACGATGCATTTGCAGGGCGCGCAGGTCGAGCGGCTCGCCGACCGGCAGGAGCGCATGCCGCTGGCGGCCTTGCATGACGGCCGACGCGTCGCCGCCGCTGCCGGCATCGGCCACCCGCAGCGTTTCTTCGATATGCTGGCCGCACGTGGTGTGCCGCTGTCGACGACACTGGCCTTGCCCGACCATCATGATTTTGCCGGCAATCCGTTCGCTGGCATCGATGCCGACGTGATCCTGATCACCGAGAAGGATGCAGTAAAATGCGCGCGCAACGCGACGCTGAACGCCGACCGCCGTCTGTGGGTGGTACCCGTGCGGGCCAGCATCGCCGGGCCGCTGGCCGATAACATCGTGGAGAAATTGCGTGGATACCCGACTGCTTGACATCCTGGTCTGCCCCTTGTGCAAGGGCCCGCTGAAATACGACAAGGATGCGCAGGAACTGATCTGCAATCCCGA
>JACCDH011461130.1_pt1 | contig 23115 bp, 18 predicted proteins | sample 7442481 | NCBI WGS metagenome assembly JACCDH01 (sample SAMN15323433, study PRJNA562643) | freshwater metagenome | isolation source: river surface water | place: USA:Blue River Watershed | collected 2017-08-15
ATTTGAGACAGAACACAAGGAGACAACATGACATCCCATACCGCCCAACTCGCCGCCTTTGCCGCAGGACTGCGTTTTGAAGACATCCCAGAGCCCGTCGTTCGCAAGATCGAAGACCTGCTGGTCGACTGGTTCGGCTCGGCCGTGGCCGGGCACGGCACGCGACCGGTGGAGACCATCACCCGCTTTGCCCGATCGATGGGGCCTGCGCAGGGTCCGTCCGAGGTGATCGTCGATGGTTCCAGCAGCTCGCCCTATGTCGCGGCCATGGCCAACGCCGCCGCATCGCACGTGGCCGAGCAGGACGATGTGCACAACGGCTCGGTGTTCCATCCGGCCACCGTGGTGTTCCCGCCCGCTGTGGCGGTGGCGCAGGCCTTGGGCGCGAGCGGCCAGCAGCTGTTGACCGCTTCGGTCGTGGGCTATGAAGTCGGCATCCGCGTCGGTGAGTTTTTGGGGCGTTCGCACTACCGCGTGTTCCACACCACCGGCACCGCCGGCACGCTGGCCGCGGCTGCCGCTGTGGGCCATTTGTTGGGTCTGAATGCGCAGCAGATGCTGCACGCGCTGGGCTCGGCCGGCACGCAGTCGGCAGGCTTGTGGGAGTTCTTGCGCACGGCGGCCGACAGCAAGCAGCTGCACACCGCGCACGCGGCCGCTGCGGGCCTCATGTCGGCCTACTTGGCCCAAGACGGCTTCACCGGCGCAGCCGACATTCTGGAAGGGCCGCAAGGCATGGCCGCAGGCATGTCGAGCGATGCCGACCCGAGCCGCCTGGTGGATGGATTGGGCACGCGCTGGGCCACGGCCGAGACCTCGTTCAAGTACCACGCCAGCTGCCGCCACACGCACCCTGCGGCCGACGCGCTGCTGCACGTCATGCAGACGAATGGCCTGAAGCTCGATGATCTGGCCAAGGTCGTCACGCATGTGCACCAAGGCGCCATCGACGTGCTGGGCCCGGTGGTGCAGCCCACCACGGTGCACCAGAGCAAGTTCTCCATGGGCACGGTGCTCGCGCTGGTGGCGCAGCACGGCCACGCGGGCCTGACCGAATTTGACCGCGACTTCTTGAGTCAGCAGACCCAGGCGCTGCGCGACAAGGTCACGATGGAACTCGATGCCGAAGTGGACGGCGCTTACCCTAAGCGCTGGATTGGCAAGGTCACCGTCACCACGACCGACGGCCGCGTGCTGCATGGCCGCGTGGACGAGCCCAAGGGCGACCCGGGTAACACCCTCTCGCGTCAGGAAATCACCGACAAGGCCCTGCGCCTGGCCGCCTTCAGTGGCGGTGCCACACCCGAAGCCATGGGCCGTGCAGTGGACGCGCTCTGGCAAGTGGCCAGCTGGCCCAAGGTTGGTGCGCTGCTGTCATGAGCGGACTGCTGTCGACCAAGTCTGCATCGCCAGCCCAGTCCTTGCCGCCATCCAAGCTGGCGCAGGCGCGCAGCTTTTTGTTTGTGCCGGGCAATCGCCCTGAGCGCTTTGTCAAGGCCTTTGCCAGCGGTGCCGACGCGGTCATCATCGACCTGGAAGATGCGGTGCCGCTGGACGCCAAAGACGCGGCACGCGCTGCACTGGCAGCGGCTTGGGCGGGCTTTGCTGCAGGGCAACGCGCACGCCTTTTGGTGCGCGTCAACCCCGCAGGCACCCCCTGGCACGAGGCCGACCTGGCCGCGCTGGGCCACTTGCCCGGCCTGGGCGCGGTCATGCTGCCCAAGGCAGAAAACCCGCAGCAGCTCGAACATGCCTTCATGGCCAGCGGCGTGCCGGTGCTGCCATTGATCGAAAGCGCTGAAGGCGTGGGGCAGATGGACGCAATCGCCCGCGCACAAGGCGTCTTGCGCCTGGGGCTTGGCCACATCGATCTGCAGGCCGATTTGCGCATCATCTGCGGACCCGATGAAGCCGAACTCGCCCCCATTCGGCTGGCCATGGTGGTGGCCTCGCGCCGCGCCGGTTTGCCCGCCCCGGTGGACGGTGTGACCACCGCCACCACCGACGCGCAGGTGCTGGCGCAAGACGCTCAGCGCAGCCGCCGCTTTGGCTTTGGCGCCAAGCTGTGCATCCACCCCGCGCAGGTGGCGGGCGTGCACCAGGCCCTGGCCCCGACCGAGGCCGAATGCGCCTGGGCCGAACGCGTGCTGGCAGCGGAAGTGGAGGCCTGTGGCGGCGCCTTCAGTGTGGACGGCAAGATGGTCGACCCGCCGGTGCTGCTGTTGGCGCGGCAAATTCTGCAGACTTCCCGCGCTTGAAAAGCTTCGTCAGGAGGGGGGGGCAGTGCATTCTGATCGGCGACAATCAGAGCTCTGCCCATTCAAGCCATGCACACCAAGACCTCCCCCCTCCTTCCCCTGATCCTCGCCATCGCCGCAGGCGCTCTGGCGCCCAGCTCGGTGGCCTTTGCCGCCAAAAACGCCACAGGCAAACACGCGGCCAGCAAAGCCGCTGTGCCCAAGAAGGCTGCGTCCGGCAAAAAATCTGCCGCCGCCGCGAACGCGCTGCCGCCACTGGCAGCGCAAGTCGCACTGGCCGACAACGCCCCCGCTCTGCCCGCCAAGGCTTGGTTGCTGATGGACTACGACTCCGGCCAAGTGCTGGCCTCGGCCAACGCCGAAGAAGCCTTGCCGCCCGCTTCGCTCACCAAGATGATGACCAGCTACATCGTCGAGCAGGCGCTGCGCTCGGGCAAGCTCAAGACCACCGATTTGGTCTCTGTCAGTGAAAACGCCTGGTGCCGGGGCACCAGTGCCGAGTCGTGCATGTACCTGCCGCTCAACAGCCAGGCCACCGTCATCGACATCCTGCGCGGCATCATCGTGCAGTCGGGCAACGACGCATCCAAGGCCATTGCCGAGCACATGGCGGGCTCCGAAGCGGGCTTTGCCAAACTGATGAACGCCGAAGCCCAGCGCCTGGGCATGACGAAGACCACCTTCGTCAACCCCACGGGCTTGCCCGACCCTGGGCACAAATCTTCGGCCACTGACCTCGCCATCCTGGCGCGCGCCATCATCAAGGACGGCTCCGAGTACTACCCCATCTACGCCGAGCGCGAGTTCAAGTACAACGGCATCAAGCAAGGCAACCGCAACGCCTTGCTTTACACCGACCCCACCGTGGACGGCCTCAAAACCGGTCACACCGCCGAGGCGGGCTACTGCTTGGTGACCTCGGCCAAGCGCAACGACATGCGCCTGATCACGGTCATTCTCAACACCCACAGCGCGCAGGCGCGTGCCGATCAGTCACGCGAACTGCTCGGCTGGGGTTACAGCCAGTTTGAGAAAGCCACACCCATTCAGCCGAACGCGGTGGTCGCTACGGCCAAGGTCGGCTTTGGCAAGGCCGACACGGTCGCCGCCGTTTTGGGCGCACCGTGGCTGTTGACCGTGCCGCGTGGCCAGCAAGTGCAGACCACTGTCGAGCTCAAGCCCGGCCTGGAAGCACCGATTGCCAAAGGCGCTGTGATCGGCAAAGTGATCGCGACGTCGAACGGCAAGCCTGTGGGCGAAGCCCCGCTGGTGGCGCAAGCCGAAGTGGAACGCTCGGGCTGGCTGCTGCGCGCATGGCAGCATCTGCTCCAGCTGTTCGGCAAGTGATGTTCGGCAGGTCAACCAGCGACTGCCCATGTCTGTGCACTTTGACCTGGTTGACCTGCGCCTGATGGTGCGGGTGGCCGAAGCCAACAGCCTCACCAAAGGGGCCGAGGCTTCGTTCATCTCGCTGCCTGCGGCCAGCACGCGCATCAAGAACCTCGAAGAAAGCATCGGCGCCAAGCTGCTCAACCGCCACAGCCAGGGCGTCACGCTCACGCCGCCGGGCCAGGCCTTTGTGCACCGGGCGCGGCTGGTGTTGGGGCAAATCGAACACCTGCGCGGCGACCTGCAGGAATACGCCAGCGGCATCAAAGGCCACCTGCGCGTGTACGCCAACACCACGGCTCTCGGCGAGTTCTTGCCCGAGGTGCTCAAGCGCTACCTGGCCACGCACCCCGATGTGAACATCGACCTGCAGGAAAAGTTGTCGAATGAAATCGTGCGCGCTGTCATCGACGGCAAGACCGACATCGGCATCGTGGCCGGATCGGTGCGCACCGAAAGCCTGCAGACCTTGCCCTATCGGTCGGACAGCCTGGTGCTGGTGGTGCCCGAGCACCATCCCGTGGCGGAGCTGCCCAGCATGCAACTGATTGACGCGCTGGAGTTTGACCATGTGGGCTTGCACGAAGCGAGCGCCTTGCATGCCTTTTTGAACCGCGAATGCGAGCACCTGAACAAACCGCTCAAGGTGCGCATCCAGGTGAGCAGCTTCGAGTCGGCCTGCCGCATGATCGAAGCCGGAGTGGGCGTGGGCGTGCTGCCCGAATCGGCCGCCCGCCGCCACGCCCGCAGCATGGCCATCCGCCTGGTGCCGCTGTCGGACGCATGGGCCTTGCGATCGATGCAGATTTGTGTGCGCAGCCTGGACGAGCTGCCGACCTTCGCGCGGGACTTGATTGATTTGTTGTCAGAGGATGCGCGCTTGGCGGCGGCTTGAGCAATGGCGTGCGTGGAGGCAAGTCTTGAAAAGGCGATGTCTGTAAACGGCCAGAAGCGGTCATGAATCTATATGAAGTAATGGGTTAACTCATGCGATGAACGGCTAATCCAAACTTGTTTCCGATAAGTTCACTTAAAACCGAATCGCAGAGGTGATCCGTCACGGCCATATAACTTCCTAATGAAGGCTGCGTTAGGCTCTCATCATGACTTTTCAACATCTCAAACGCACTGGCGTTGCTCTGCTGATCTGGGGAATTGCCGGGTCAACCATGACCTTTTTGGAGCACAAGCTGGATCTTGCCAACCTTGCCATGTTGCTGGTGTTGGCCTCGGCGCTATCCTCTTTATGGCTCGCAGGCTGGGCGAGCATGCTCGTCAGTGCTGGGGCTGTGTTGGCCTTCAACTGGTTTTTCGTCCCCCCTAAGTTCACCTTCACGGTGGACATATACCAAAACGCATTGCTGCTATTGGCATTGCTTCTGGTGAATTGGATCATTGCAGGACTTGTCATTCGCCAGCGTCGCTTGACAGAGGCGGCACGCAACTTGGCTGATCAGGAAGTACGACTTCGCCAATGGGGGGACACCCTGCGTGATGCCAGCGACCCGGCGGCCCATGCCGCTGCGTTGCGCATGGCTCTTGAAGATGCGACCGGCACCCCTGTGGCCGTATCGGTATTGCGATCAATCGATGAACAAACTGAAAAAACTGCAGCCTTGCTTCTTGGCGAAACCACCGATGAACAACGCTCTGGTCTGTCTCTGTGTGTACGAGAAGGCAATGCAATGGGGCCTGGAAGCGGTCGTTATGAACAATTGGCTGACGTCTATTTGCCATTGCGCGGTCGTCAGGTCACACTGGGCGCTGCACTGATCACCGGCTTGGGCGGTCATGCAAATGGGCTGCAGCTTCGACCCCATTTGCAGGCGCTCTGCGATCAAATGGGTGGTGCCTTGCAGCGCTCATTGATCACTGCACAGGAGCAGCAGGCTCGGGAACAAGCCCAGCTGCAGGCTGTGCGCAATGCATTGCTGGCGGCCATCTCGCATGACTACCGCACGCCACTGGCCACCATCATGGGCGCTGCGTCTTCCATTCTGGAGCAAGGTGACCGTATGGAAGCTGATCAGCGGCGACGACTCGCCGATGGCATCGTTGAAGAAAGTGAGCGCTTGGCGCGACTTACCGACAACACTTTGCAGCTGGCTCGCCTGGATGCTCCTGCAGTGACATTGCGCTGCGACTGGGAATCGACCGAAGAACTTGTGGGTGCGGTATTGCGCCGCATTCGGCGACGACCCGATGGAAGCCGATTACAGGTCTGGGTAGAGCCAAATCTTCCCCTGCTGTGGTGTGACGCACTGCTGGTCTCGCAACTTCTGGATAACCTTTTAGACAATGGCCTCAAGTACAGTCCAGCTGACACGCTAGTGGAGTTGCATGCCAAATACGACAGCGAATTTTTAGTACTGACTGTCAGTGACCGTGGCCCCGGTATCGCTACATCGTGGCAAGAGAAAGTGTTCGAGGTGTTCCAGCGGGGCGAGATCGCGCCATCAACGAGCAATTCACATGTTGATCGAGGTGCTGGCGTTGGCTTGGCCGTGTGCCGTGCCATCGCTCGGGCTCACCATGGCGAGTTGCTGCTGCATGCGAGGGGTGAAGGCGGATGTCTCTTTGAATGCCGATTGCCTATTGCAGGCGGTGGCCCACCGCTACCAATGGCGCAAGTACCTGAGGTGCAAACATGAGCCGACGCATATTGCTGGTCGAAGACGACCGGTTGCTGCGCGGTTCTTTGTTTGAAGCGCTGTCAGTCGAGGGCTATGAATTGAAAACGGCCGCGAGCCTTGCCGACGCTCGGGCGCAGCTGAAGCACGTTACGCCAGGAATGGCCATTGACCTGATCGTGCTGGATCTGGGCTTACCCGACGGGGACGGTCAATCGCTGTTGAAGGATCTGCGCCACAGCAGCAACATACCCGTGATTGTCATTTCAGCCCGCCAGGCCGAAGGGCAAAAAATTCAATTACTTGACCAAGGCGCTGACGACTACTTGGTCAAGCCTTTTGGCATCGGCGAACTGCTGGCACGCATCCGCGTGGCCCTGCGTCATCGCGGCCACGCTGCCGAACCGGCACTGCTGCATTACCAGCACGGTCCCTTGCAGGTGAACCTGAAAACCCGCAGAGTGCAACTGGCAGAAATTGAAGTACGACTCACGCCTACCGAATACGCTCTCTTGGCTCGCCTTGTGCGCCAAGCGGGCCAAGTGGTCACACATCGCCAGTTGCTGCTGGACGTGTGGGGGGCTGAGCACACAGATCAGACCCATTACCTTCGTTTGTACATGGGCCAGTTGCGCGCCAAATTGGAAGTCGACAGCACCGATCCACAGCACCTCCTGACCGAGCCAGGAGTGGGTTACCGTCTGTCCGAACCGGATGCCGATGCTTGAGTCGGCTCAGGCACTTATGCATTCCTAACGCGGTGTGAGGCATCGTCGAGGCCATGTTCAGCAATGGAGCCTCCATGCAAAATTCCTCGACCTCCGATACACCCAATCCAGATGATCAAACGCCTGGCAAACAGGGCCTCGCGGCACTGACATTGGCCGCGATAGGCATCGTCTACGGTGATATTGGCACCAGCCCGCTCTACACCGTCAAGGAGATTTTTGCGCCCCACACGGGTGTGCACCTGGATGCCCTGAATTTGATCGGTGCGGTATCCACAATTTTTTGGGCGCTGATGCTGGTGGTGACACTTAAATACGTGATCCTGATTTTGCGTGCGGACAACCACGGTGAAGGGGGTGGACTGGCACTGACGGCGCTGGCCGCACGTGCAGTTGAAAAGCGTCCGGCTCTGCGCCGCAGTTTGTTGCTGCTGGGTGTATTGGGTGCCACTTTGTTCTACGGAGACAGTTTGATCACCCCGGCTATTTCAGTGCTCGGTGCCATGGAAGGCTTGGAGGTGTTAACGCCGGCGCTCAAGCCCTATGTGGTTCCGGCAACGATGGCCATTTTGATTGGCCTTTTCTTCATGCAGCGTTTTGGGACTGCCGTGGTCGGGCGATTCTTTGGACCCATCATCATTTTGTGGTTCGTCGTGCTGGGCACAGTTGGGGTATGGCACATTGCTCAACAGCCTTCTATTTTGGCTGCCTTGAACCCACTGCGCGCGTGGGAATTTCTGTCAAATCGTGGCTGGCACATGTTCGCGGCTGTGGGCGCGATCGTTCTGGCGTTGACGGGTGCGGAGGCACTGTACGCTGACATGGGCCACTTCGGACGAACGCCCATCCAAATTGCCTGGACCGGCTTGGTCTTACCGGGTCTGGCGCTCAACTACCTGGGCCAAGGCGCATTGCTGATGGGCGACCCCTCCGCCATCCAGAATCCGTTCTACCGCCTTTTCCCTGAAGCCTGGCTGATCCCCACGCTGGTGCTGGCCACGCTGGCAGCCATCATTGCTTCGCAGGCGGTCATTTCAGGCGCCTATTCGCTGACCAAACAGGCCATGCAAATGGGCTTTTTGCCGCGCATGCAGGTGCACTACACCAGCGCCCGCGAAATGGGCCAAATTTACATGCCTGGGGTGAATTGGGCGCTGTTGGCAGGCGTGTTGGCCGTCGTGCTGTTCTTCGGCAGTTCGTCGGCGCTGGCCAGCGCCTATGGCATAGCAGTCACTCTGACCATGATGATCACCACCTTGTTGACATACTTTGTGGTCAGAGAATCTTGGCGTCTGCCTGCGCCTTTGGCCATCGGTGCCACCGTATTTTTCCTTTTGATTGATGCGCTGCTTGTGGCAGGTTGCGCCATCAAATTCCTCGACGGAGGCTGGTTCCCGCTGGCGCTGGGTCTGGCGCTGTTCATTTTGATGAGCACTTGGCGGCGAGGTCGCGAGTTGATGATGGACAGCACTCGTCGTGACGGACTGTCGCTGCAAGATTTCATCGACCAACTTGACCCCGGCAGCTTGAACAGAGCAGAACGAACCGCTGTCTACGCAGTAGCCGACCCCGAGACAGTGCCCCAAGCGCTGCTCCACAACCTCAAACACAACCAGGTGCTGCATGTACAGAACGTGATCCTCACGGTGCATTTTGAGGATGTCCCTTGGGTTCCTCTGGCACGCAGAGTAGACGTCAAGCCACTGGGCAATAGCTTTTGGCGTGTTCAGGTGAACTATGGCTTTATGGATATACCTGACGTACCTAAAGCTCTGGAATTGACCTCGCCACACGGATTGACGGTACCCATGTTCGAGACCAGTTACTTTCTCAGCCGTGAAACCGTCGTACCGACCCCCGGAGCCGGCATGGCGATCTGGCGCGAAAAGCTCTTCGCGACCATGAGCCAAAACGCCGGTGGGGTGGTGGAGTTTTTCAGATTACCAGGCAACGCGGTGGTGGAACTGGGTACGCGAATTTCCATCTGATCATCAAATGGTCGTGGATTTCGAGGGCGAGGTCCGCGCTACACATGCGTACCGGCAGGAGTTCGGCTGGCTTCGCTTGCTATTGATTACTTGAAATTGCTAACAATTGATTGCTGTCTGTTTTGGGTCGCAAGCGGTCCTTTTGCAGTCTCTGCGAAAGCTAAGAAGACATCCTCGACAACACATCAAACACCGCCGCCGTGTCGTGCTCGGCGTGCCCCAGGGCCATGGCCGCGTTGTAGACGGGCACGGTCGCGGCAAACAGGGGGGCGGGCACTTGGGCGTCGGCCAGGGCGGCGGCGATCAGCTTCATGTCTTTTTGCCAGATGCCGACTTTCATGGTGGCGGTGTGCCAGCCTTCGCCTTCCATCAGGGGGCCGCGCACTTGCAGCATGCGTGAGCCGCCCGCGCCGTCGCTGAGCACCTTGACGGCGTCTTGGGGTCGGATGCCCCAGCGCTGGCCCAACAGCAGCGCTTCGGCGGTCGACACGTTGTGGATGGCCACCAGCAAATTGGCCATCAGCTTCATCTTCATGCCCTTGCCAAAGGCGCCCAGGTTAAAGGTGCTTTTCGAGAAGCCTTCAAACACCGGCGCCAGTTGCTTGATCGCCGCTTTGGGGCCGCTGGCATAGACCGTGAGGTCTTTGTGCACGGCTTGCGCGCCGGTGCCCGACAAGGGGCAGTCGAGCATGACGATGCCTTGGGCTTTGAGGGTGTCGCGTGCGGCGGTTTTGTCGGCGATGTCGAGCGTGCTGGTTTCTACCACCAGCAAGTCGCGCTGGCCGACAGCAGCGATCTGCTGCGCCGCATCGTGCAAGGCCTCGGGCCCGGGCAGCGAGCTGATGATGACTTGGGCATCGCCCGCCAGATCGGCTGCCGATTTGCTCGCTGTGCCACCGGCTGCTTTGAAGCGCTTCATGGCTTTGGGGTTGGGGTCGTAGCCCGTGACTTGAAAGCCGGCCTTCATCAGGTTCACGGCCATGGCCAGGCCCATGATGCCGACGCCCAGCATGCCCACGCGTTCTATGGGCGCTTTCTGTTTGGCGGGTCGAGCCTTTGGGGCCGTGCGGGGTTTGGGGGCCGGAGTGCTCATGCGGTTTGCTGCTGGTCGAAGTCGATGGTGGGTGAGAAGGCGGTGGTCCGCAAGATTTTGGTGCTTTGTTCGATGACCACGTCCAGCTCCAGCAGCGCCTGACGGTAGACCGGCCAAGCGGGGTCGGCCTCCATCAGGGCGCGGCGGCGCTCGCGTTCGGCCAGGCTGGCAAAGCCCCACAGGTGCACCACCTCGTTGAGCGGGCCGATCTCTGACACATAAAACCCGATCAGGTGCCCGAGGTACTGGTTTTGCAGCGGCAGCGCCGCTTGCTCATACAGCTTCAGAAAGGCACCCGTGTGCAGGGCTTTGAGTGTGTAAGTGCGGTGCTCAACGATCACGGTGGCGTCCTCAGTCGACCTTGATGCCAAGGTCGTTGATCACCTTGTTCCAGAAGGCGTAGTCGCCGTTGGCCACGGTGTCGAGTGCAGCAGCAGTGGTGCCCGTGGGCGTGAGGCCCAGCTCAATCAGGCGGGCCTGGATCTCGGGCAGCTTCACGATCTTGACGATCTCGGTGTTGAGTTTGGCGATGATGTCGTTGGGCGTGCCGGTAGGCGCAAAAATGCCGTGCCAAGAACTGCCGATGACGCCGTTGACGTCGAGGTTGGCGTCAAACTCGGTCATGGTGGGCACGTCGGGCAGTCCGGGGATGCGCTGCGCACCCGAGATGCCCAGGGCCTTGACCTTGCCGGACTTGATCAGTGGAATCGCCGTGGTCGATGCTTCGACCGAGAGGCTCACCACGCCACTCATCACATCGGGCGAGGGGTTGGTTTTGTAGGGCACGTGGTTGAGCTTGATGCCCAGGCGCTGCGACCACACTTCCAGCGCCACATGGGGCTGCGAGCCGACACCCAAGGATGCAAAGTCGATCTTGCCGGGGTTCGCCTTGGCGTACGCCACCAGCTCTTTCATGTTGTTGTAGGGCGCCTTGGGTGTGGCGGTCAGCACATGGGGCACTTGCAGAATTTGGGCGACGGCCTTGAAGTCACGCGGTGGGTTGTACTTGGCGTCCCGGTAAACGTTGGGCGCGATGGCATGTGTGGCCTTGACGCTGAAAAACAAGGTGTAGCCATCGGCCGGTGTGGTGGCTGCCGCCACAGCGCCGATCATGCCGCCCGCACCGGGCTTGTTGTCCACCACCACGGGCTGGCCCAGGGCGGCGCCCAGTTTGTCGCCAATCAGGCGGGCCACCACATCGGGCGAAATGCCGGCCGGAAACGGCACCACCAATCGGATGGGGCGATTGGGGTAGCCCGCAGATTGCGCAAAGGCACTGGGCATGGCACTGAGCGTGGTGGCGGCGGCGAGGGCGAGCAAATGACGGCGTTTCATGGTGTTGTCTCCTGAAGTGTTGAAGGAAAGAGATGATCGGTGTCGAAGGCTCAGAAGTTCACCTTCTGTGCGCCTTTGAGCGCGAGGATTTGCCGGGCCTCGTCGGGCGTGGCGATCTGAAGGCCCAGGCCTTCGATGATCTGGCGGGCTTGGCGCACCTGCTCGGCATTGCTTTTGGCCAGCGTGCCTTTGCCCAGCCACAGGCTGTCTTCCAGGCCCACGCGCACATGGCTGCCCATGCTGGCGCCCATCGCGGCGATGCGCATCTGGTGACGCCCTGCGCCCAAAACAGACCATTGGTATTGGTCGCCAAACAAGCGGTCGGCGGTGCGGCGCATGTGCATCACGTCTTCGGGGTGGTTGCCAATGCCGCCCAAAATGCCGAAGACCGACTGGATGAAAAACGGCCCCTTGATCAGCCCCTTGTCGGCAAAGTGCGCCAGGTTGTACAGGTGCCCGATGTCGTAGCACTCGAGCTCAAACCGGGTGTTGTTTTCTGCGCAGGCCCGCAAGGCGTATTCGATGTCCTTGAAGGTGTTGCGAAAGATCAGGTCGCGGCTGTTTTCCAGGTGCTCGCGTTCCCACTCGTGCTTGAACTCGGTGAAGCGGTCCAGCATGGGGAACAGCGCGAAGTTGAATGACCCCAGATTGAGCGACGCCACCTCCGGCGCAAACCGCATCGAGGGCTGAATCCGTTCATCAATGGTCATGAAGGGCGAGCCGCCGCTGGTCAGGTTAAGCACGGCGTTGGTGCGGCTTTTGATCTGCGGCAAAAACTTGCCGAAGGCTTCGGGGCTTTGGTCGGGCTTGCCCGTGACCGGGTCGCGTGCATGCAGGTGGATGATGGCCGCGCCCGCATTGGCCGCTTCCACCGAAGCTTCAATGATTTCCTCAGGCGTCACCGGCAGATAGGGTGACATGGACGGCGTGTGGATGGCGCCGGTGACTGCACAAGTGATGATGACTTTGTTCATCGGATGGACCGCTGGGATTGAATGTCAGGCCATCGTAAGGACGAGACACCGGGCGGCACATCACGTTAACCCCTAAGGGCAGACGCATGGGTTACAGCTGAGCGCGGTTCAGACGCTCAAATGATCCCCCGCTGCAACAGGCCCTGCACTTGCGCCTCACTCAAACCCAACTCCTCGCGCAGCGTCTGCAAACTGTGCTCACCCAAGCGTGGCGGCGCACGGTGCGTCACGGGCGATGCTGACCAGTTCAGCGGGCTGCGCACCACGCGCACGGTTTGGCCCGAGCTGTGGGGCAGCTCGACCACCATGTGGCGGTGCTGGGTTTGCGGGTCGGCAAAGACTTGCGCCATGTCGTTGATGGGCCCCGCTGGCACGGTGGCGTCGCTCAGTTGCTCCAGCAGCTGCGCTCTTGATCGGTCGCGCACCAAGGCTTGCAAGGCACCCCGCAGTTCGTTGCGGTGGGCGATCCGTTGCATGTTGGTGGCAAAGCGGGGGTCGGCAGGCATGTCGGGTGCGCCCAGCACGGCGCACAGTTGCTGGAACTGGCCGTTGTTGCCCGCCGCGATGATGATGCGCCCATCGGCACACTCAAACACCTCAGAGGGCGAAGCGATCGGGTTGGTGTTGCCCACGCGCTGTGGGGCCTTGCCGTTCATCAGGTAGCCCACGGCCAGGTGGCCGTTGAAGGCCACGGTGGCGTCCAGCATGGCCGCGTCGATGGCCTGGCCTTCGCCGGTTTTTTGCCGGTGCATGAGCGCGCCCAAAATGCCGATGGTGGCGTACAGGCCGGTCACCATGTCGGTCATCGGGATGGCGGTGCGCATGGGGCCGCCACCGGGCTGGTCGTCGGGCAGGCCGCAGGTGCTCATGGGTCCGGCCAGGCCTTGCAGGATGAAGTCGTAGGCGGGCTTGGGTGCATACGGGCCGGTCTGCCCAAAGCCCGTGACCGAGCAGTAAATCAGCTCGGGTTTCAGGGCTCGCAGGCTGGCTTCGTCCAGACCATATTTCGCCAGCGAGCCGACTTTGTAGTTCTCGACCACCACGTCGCAGCGCAGCGCCAGATCGCGCACCAGCTGCGCGCCTTCAGGGGTGGCGATGTCCACCGTGACCGAGTGTTTGCCACGGTTGTAGGCCAGGTAAAGCGCCGAGTCGTTGCTGGGCTGGCCCGTGGCCGGGTCTTGCAAAAAAGGCCCCATGCGCCGCGTGTCGTCGCCTTCGCCGGGCTTTTCGATCTTGTAGACGGTGGCACCCATGTCGGCCAGGATTTGCGTGCACATGGGTCCGGCAATGACGCGGGTCAGGTCGAGGATCTTGATGCCTTCGAGGATGGCGCTCATGAATGGTCTCCAACGGCAGGGGTGGCCAGCACCGAGGCGGGCACGCGCAGCGGCATGTCCAGCAGCATCTGCGCAAACGATTTGCCCAGCGGGTCCGATCGCAAGCTGCACACGCCGCCGCCGCCCAGCGCTTGGTGCAAAACAAAGTTGAGCGCCTGCAAGCCAGGCACTTCGTAACGCAGCACCGGCCCTTGCACCAGGTGGCTGAAATAAACCTGCACCTGCTCGGCTTGCAGCTGCGTGCGCAGCCAAGCCCAAGCGCGGGCGTGGCGTGCGATCACGCCGATGTTTTCATCGTCGCCCTTGTCGCCGCTGCGCGCCCAGGCCAAGTCGATCAGGCGGCAGTTGATCAGGGGTTCATCGCTTGCAGTGGTTGTCTCGGGCGTCGCTGGCGCATGGCTGCAAACGGGTGGCGCGTTGGCAGTCGGCGGCACGGCCAAGTCGCTCGCGTCCTGCACACCGTCACCCAGCTGCATCTGCAAGCGCACCTGGCTTTTGGGCACCAGAAAGGAACACAGCTTGATGACCGGCTGAACATCAGCACGCCCCGAAAACGAAGAGCGTGTGCCCGGCCCCATCGAGGTGCCGCTGCTCGCGCATTCGCGTTGCAACACCGCCAGCGCCTTGGCCTGTGCGTGGCGCACCGCGATGCGCAGCACCACTTCGCGGGCGGTGTGCGCTTGTGCGTGGGGGCCGTAGTGCGACTCGCCGCCCAACAGTTCCACGCAGGTTTCGCTGTAATCGCCAAAGCCCTGCTGCGCCATCAACACGCGTGAGCGCTCCAGCAGGGCCTGCGCGGTGCGCTCGGCTTTCAGCGCTGCGTCGATGCCGCGAATGGCCATCATCAACTGCAGCTGGTAGCCGTCTTGCCAGGTGGCGTTGGCTTTGTAGTGGGAGGGGGCGGGCAGGCCGCGTGCGCCGCTGACTTGTACGGTGCCCATGCCCGTGCGCTCCACCTGCACATGCCGCCAGTCGCAGCACACGTCGGGCATCAGGTACTGCGCGGGGTCGCCCACTTCGTAGAGGATCTGCTCGGCCACCGCGCCGGGGTGGATCAGGCCGCCTGTGCCTTCGGGTTTGCTCAGTGCCAGGCTGCCATCTGGGGCCACGTCGACCACCGGGTAGCCGATGTTCGCCCAGTCGGGCACGTCTTGCCAGTCGGTGAACAGCCCGCCCGTGGCCTGGGCACCGCACTCGATCAGATGGCCCGCCAGGGTGCCCGCTGACAGGCGGTCCCAGTCCTGCCAGGACCAGCCAAATTCGTGCACCAGCGCGCCCAGCACCACAGCGCTGTCCACGCAGCGGCCGGTGATGACCACATCGGCCCCGGCGTCCAGGGCCTGGGCGATGCCGCGTGCGCCCACATAGGCGTTGGCCGACAGGGGGCGCTCGGGCAGTTGTGCGTCGGCGGTGGTGCGTAGGCCTTGGGCTTGCAGCGTGTCCATCTGTGGCATGAGGTCGTCGCCGGTGACCACCGCCACGCGCAGGGCGATGCCATGCTTTTGTGCGACCTGCAGCAACGCATCGCGGCAGCCTTCGGGGTTCAGGCCACCCGCATTGGCGATGACCTTGATGCCGCGCTCGTGAATGGCTCGCAGGTGCGGTGTCATGACGGCCTGCACAAAGTCGGTGGCGTAACCCAGCGCCGGGTCTTTGGCACGCGCTCGCGCCAAAATGGCCATGGTGGTTTCGGCCAGGTAGTCGTAGACCAGGTACTGCAGGCCCGGCACTTGCAGCAGCTGCGGCGTGGCCATGGCCGAGTCGCCCCAAAAACCACAGGCCCCGCCGATCCGCACGCGTTGCATGGCGGTGTTCATGCCGCCTCCGCCTCGACCTGCATCAACAGCGCACCTTTGAGCGCTTGCCCGCCCGCTTGCGCCAGCAGCTCGCGCACCACGCCGGTGAAGGGCGCGGTCAGTGTGTGTTCCATCTTCATGGCTTCGAGCACCAGCAGGCGCTCGCCCGCTTGCACGGCCTGGCCGGGTGTCACCATCACCTGCAGCACACGGGCGGTGAGGGGCGCCAGCACGGCGCCACTGCCCGCTTCAGGTCCGGCCACACGGTGCAGGGGCGGGCATTCAAAAGTCCAGGCGCGGTCTGCATGAAAAATGTGCACGCCAGTGTCGGTGCGGGCGATGCAGACCTGCTCGCGCAGGCCATCGCATTCCACGGCCAGGGTGCTGCGCGCGCTGTCCAGCCATTGCACATGCGTGAAGCTCAGGCTGATCGGTTCACTCTCGGCGTGCTGCGGCGTGCACTGCACCTGCCATGCTGTGACTGGGTCTGATGCGGTGGGCTGGATGCGGTACTGCCAGCGCTCCTCGCCCCATTGCAGCAGGCCCATGGCCTGGCCTTGCGCCAGCGCGGGGGCTTGCAGATGGCCTTGCGCGTTACTTGGCAGCTTGTGCACTTGCGTGGCCAGTGCGGCCAGGGCCACGGTGCGCGTGCTGGGAACCGGCGCGGCCGGGGGCATGCCCATGCGCTCGGCCACAAAGCCGGTGTGCACGCCTGTGCCCTGCACAAACACAGCATCGCTCAGGCCATCGGCCAAAAAGCCCTGGTTGCTTGGCAAGCCCAGCAGCACGCAGTGGCGCACGGCCGAGAGCAGTTTGCGGCGGGCCTCTTCGCGGTCGCGGCCATGTGCCACCAGCTTGGCCACCATCGAGTCGTAATGCGGGCTGACCTCGCCGCCTTCGACCAGCGCACTGTCGATGCGCACGTCGTGCTCCAGAGGGGGCCGCCAGCGCAGCACCGGGCCGGTTTGCGGCAAAAAACCTGCAGGCACGTCTTCGGCCGTCAGCCGCACTTCGATGGCATGACCATCCAGTTGGATGTCCTGTTGCGCAAAAGGCAGCGCCTCGCCTGCGGCCACGCGCAACTGCCACTCCACCAGGTCCAGCCCGGTGATGGCTTCGGTCACCGCGTGCTCGACCTGCAGCCGGGTGTTCATTTCCATGAAGTAAAAGTGGCCCTCGGCGTCCAGCAAAAACTCCATGGTGCCTGCGCCGATGTAGCCCAGCGTGCGCGCACTGTGCACCGCCGCCTCGCCCATGCGCTGGCGCAGCGCAGCGCCCACGGCTGGAGACGGTGCTTCTTCGATCACCTTTTGGTGGCGGCGCTGCACCGAACAATCACGCTCACCCAGGTGCACCACATGGCCGTGGCTGTCGGCCAGCAGCTGGATCTCGACGTGGCGCGGTGCCACCATGGCCCGCTCCAGGATCAGTTCTGCGCTGCCAAAGGCGGTGCGCGCTTCCGAGCGCGCCGAGGCCAGCGCGGCGGGCAGCTCGCTCGCTTGCTGAACCAGTCGCATGCCGCGCCCACCGCCGCCTGCAGCGGCCTTGCACATGATGGGAAAGCCGATGCGTTCGGCTTCGCGCACAAAGGTTTCGTCGTTTTGATTTTCACCCTCGTAGCCCGGAATGCAGGGCATGCCCGCAGCCTGCATCAGGCGCTTGGCCCCGGCCTTGTTGCCCATGGCGCGTATGTTGTCGCCCGAGGGGCCGATGAAGACCAGGCCTGCGGCATCGACCGCGTCGGCAAAGGCGTCGTTCTCGGACAAGAAGCCGTAACCCGGGTGAATGGCGTCGGCCCCGGTCATTCGGGCGGCATTCAGGATGGCTTCGATGTTCAGATAAGACTGCGCGGGTGCCGCCGGGCCGATGCAAACGGCGCGGTCGGCGGCCTGCACATGCGGGCTGTTCCGGTCGGCTTCGGAATACACGGCCACCGAGCCGTAGCCCAGGCGGCGCACGGTGCGCAGCACGCGCAGCGCGATCTCGCCCCGGTTGGCCACCAGCACGGTGTGGAAGGGGCGGATGTTTTTGTTCACGCTCATGGACAGCTCAGGCGGGTGCAGATGAAGAAGATGCCGTGTCGCGGCCATGCAGGCGTGCGACATCGGCGGCTTGCAGTGTGGTGGCCCAGGTGGGGACGCGGCGCTCGCGGAAAGCGGCGATGCCTTCGGCCCCTTCGCTGCGCATGCATTGTGCAAAGCGCTGCGCGGCATCGTCGAGCCAGGCACCGAGGCCATGGTCAAGAGAAGCATCACCGGCCACATCTCGCGACAGCAGGGCCTTGAGGGAGCGGTTGGCGTGCGGACCGCAAGCCAGGATGCGGCTGATCCATTGCGCCTGCAACGCGTCGAGCGCCTCGCTGTCTGTGGCCAGTGCATCCACCAGACCCAGCGATTGCGCCAGCGTGCCGCTCACGCGCTCGCCGCTCAGCCCTAGGCGTAGCGCCACGCGGCGGCCCACGCGGGCCTGCACAAAGGGCGCGATCTGCGCCGGGATCAGGCCCAGGCCGGTTTCGCTCAGGGCAAAGCGGGCGTCTTCGGTGGCCAGCACGATGTCGGCGCAGCAGGCCAGCCCCATGCCGCCGCCCATGGCCGCACCTTCGACCACCGCCAGCACCGGCATGGGCAAGGCCGTCAGGGCCTGCAGCAGATGGCCAAAGGCCCGGTTGCGGTTGACCACCGGATCGCCTTCGCTGTGGTCGGTGGCCTCCAGGCGCGACTGGAAGTTGCCCACATTGCCCCCGGCACAGAAAAAGCCCGCGCTGCCGCGCAGCACCACAGCGCGCACCTTGTCGTCTTGGGCGGCCTGGATGAACACATGGGCCAGCTCGGCCACCATCTCGGGCGACAAGGCGTTGCGTGTTTCGGGCCGGTGCAGCGTGACCCAAAAAATGTCGTGGGCGTGCTGCACCAAAAGGTGTTCGTAGTTCATGTGGGGCTCCTTCAGGCGGCCGGGTCCATCAGGCCCATCTTGCGGGCAATGACCATCAGCATCACCTCGTCGGCACCGCCGCCAATCGAGCCGAGCCGGTAGTCGCGGTAGGCACGCGAGACGCGGTTGTCCCAGGTGTAGCCCATGCCGCCCTGGAACTGCATGCACCAGTCGGCCACGTCGCGGCCCAGGCGCCCGGCCTTGAGCTTGGCCATCGAGGCCAGCTCGGTCACGTCTTGCCCCTGCACATAAGCGTGCGTGGCCATGTAGATCAGGCCGCGCAGGGCTTCGATCTCGGTCTTGAGTTCGGCCAGTTTGTATTGGATGAACTGGTTGTCGAGCAGCGGTTTGCCAAAGGCCACGCGCTGGCGCAGGTAGGTGGCGGTCTCTTCGATCAGCTCGATGCTGGCCAGGCGGCGTGCCGCGCCGTCCAGGCGCTCTTCCTGGAACTGTTTCATTTGGTAGATGAAGCCCATGCCTTCTTCGCCAATGCGGTGGCGCACCGGCACGCGCACCTCGTCAAAAAAGATCTGCGCGGTGTCCGAGCTCCACATGCCGAACTTCTTGATCTTTTGCACTTCCACGCCTTTGGCGCGCCGACCTGCTGCGTCCTTGAGCGGCACGATGATGAGCGACTTGTTCTTGTGCGAGGGGCCGTCCGAGGTGTTGCACAGCAGGCAGATCCAGTCGGCCTGGGTGCCGTTGGTGATCCACATCTTGGAGCCGCTGATGACGTAGTCGTCGCCGTCGCGTCGGGCGCGGGTTTTGAGCGAAGACACGTCCGAGCCTGCGCCTTGCTCGCTCACGCCGATGCTGCAGACCACCTCGCCCGCAATCGCTGGGGCCAAAAATTCGCGTTTGAGTTCGTCCGAGCCAAAACTGGCCAACGCCGGGGTCGCCATATTGGCCTGCACACCAATGCCCATGCCCACACCCTGGGCCTTCACATGGCCAATGGCCTCGGCGGCAGCCAGCGCGTAGCTGAAGTCCAGCCCCATGCCGCCATAGGCCTCGGGCTTGGTGATGCCCAGAAAACCGAGCTGCCCCATCTTGCGAAAGAGCTCGTGCGCGGGAAAGGTTTCGGCGGCTTCCCATTCGTCGACAAAGGGGTCGATCTCGGCGCTGATGAAGCGGCGGATGCTGGCCATCAGTTCGTGGTGTTCGGCGGTGTAAATCATGTGAGACTTTCTCGGAAATTCAGAAACGGGGCACGGCGAACTGCATCGTGTGCGGAGTGCGGGCAGCGGCTTCGCGCACCGTGGCCAGCACCAGGGCCAGCACGTCACGGGTCTGGCGCGGGTCGATGATGCCGTCGTCCAGCAAGTGGCCGCTGGTGTAGAAGGCGCTGGCTTGGCTTTCAAACAAACCCACGATCTCGTCCTTTTGCGCCAGAAGGCGCGACTCGTCCACAGCTTTGCCGCTGCGCTCGGCTTGCTGGCGCGCCACGATGTCGAGCGTGGTGGCGGCTTGCTCGCCGCCCATCACGGCCGAACGGGCGTTGGGCCACGAAAAACAAAAGCGCGGGTGAAAGGCCCGACCGCACATGCCGTAGTTGCCCGCGCCAAACGAGGCGCCGCAGTGGATGGTGATGTGCGGCACTTGCGAATTGCTCAGCGCCTGGATCATCTTGGCCCCGTGCTTGATCATGCCGGCCTCTTCCGAGGCGCGGCCCACGATGAAGCCGGTGGTGTTTTGCAAAAACACGATGGGCGTGCCCGACTGGTTGCACAGGTGGATGAACTGTGCTGCCTTGGTGGCCCCGGCCGGGTCGATGGGGCCGTTGTTGCTGATGAAGGCCACCGCATAGCCGTCGATGCGGGCGTGACCGCACACGGTGGCGCTGCCGTAATCGGGTTTGAAGTCCAGCCAGGCCGAATCGTCCACCAGCCGGGCAATGACTTCGCGCATGTCGATGGGCTGGCGGTGCTCCAGCACCATCACGCCGGCCAGTTCGTCGGGCGACAGCCGGGGCGGGCGCGGGGCTTGGGTGGGCGCGGGCACCGCTGCACGGGGCCAGTCGATGGCGGCGAGCACATCGCGGGCCAGGGCAATCGCGTGGGCATCGTTTTGCGCCACGTATTCGGCCAGGCCACTCACGCTGGCGTGCATGTCGGTGCCGCCCAGCGCTTCGTCGGTGGCAATCTCGCCCGTGGCCGCTTTGAGCAGGGGCGGGCCCGCCAAAAAGGCCTTGGCTTGGCCGCGCACCATGATCACGTAATCCGACAGACCTGGCATGTAGGCGCCGCCTGCGGTGGACGAGCCGTGCACCACGGTGAGCACGGGCAGGCCCGCCGCCGACAGGCGCGCCAGGTTGTAGAACATGCCGCCGCCTCGAATGAATTTCTCAACCCGGTATTTGCGCAGGTTGGAGCCCGCCGACTCGACCAGGTGCACAAAGGGCAGCTTGTTTTGCAGCGCGATCTCCTGGCAGCGCATGAGCTTTTGGTTGCCCGCTTCGGTCAAGGCTCCGGCGTCAATGCCCGAGTCGGTCACCACCACCATGCAGCGCACGCCGCTGACCTGGCCGATGCCCGCCAGCTGCGAGCCGCCGGGCACGCAGCGCGAGAGGTCAGGATCGTCCATGCCGTAACCGGCCAGCGTGGCCAGTGGCAAAAACGGCGCGCCGGGGTCCAGCAACTGCGCCAGCCGCTCGCGGGGCAGCAAGGCGCCGCGTTTGGCAAAACGCGCGGCCGATTGGGCCGAGGCGTCGCTGGCGCGCTGCTCCAACGCGTGCCAGGCGTCGATCAAGGCCAGCATGCCCACGCGTTGCGCCGCAAAGGCTTCGGAGGCCGGATGGATCTGGGTCTGAAAAGTGCTCATGCACCGATTGCAGCGCAGCACACGCACCGTGAACATGCCCGGCAAACCCGATGTGCATAATGTGCACATGGTGCTTTCCCTAGGGGTCTGCCCTGTGAAGTGGTCAATGGTCAAAGTGTTGTGGTTGGTAGGTCGGTGGCTTGAGCCCCGACAAGTGCCTACGCCCAAGCTCACAACGTCGGTGCTGAAGCGACCGACCTGCGAGGTGAATGTGCAAAAAATGCAAACTTCAAAGTCCCCTCGCCCGGGCGCGCAGAGCATCGAGCGCGCCATGGGCTTGGTGAACCTGGTCGCCCGCCACCACGATCAGGGCATCAGCCTGCAAGCCTTGGTGCAGGCCAGCGGCTTGGACCGCACCACCGCCTGGCGCATGTTGGGCAGCCTGCAGCACGCCGGGCTTGTCGAGCGCGATGCACCCAGCGGCCTTTACACCCTGGGCGTGCAGGCCACGGCCTGGGGCGCGGCCAGTGTGGGGCAGGCGGCCTTGATCCGCCAGTGCCAGCCGGTCATGAAGACCCTGGCGCGGTTGAGTGGGGACAACGTGTTTCTGGTGCTGCGCTTGGGCGATTACAGCCATTGCCTGCACCTGGAGCAAGGCGCGCATGCGGTGCCGTCTTTTCGCCAGACGGTGGGCGAGACGCGTCTGCTGGGCCTGGGTGTGGCCAGCATCGCCATGCTGGCCGCGCTGGACGATCCGGCGGTCCAGCAGCACCATGCGCAGCATCGCGATGCGTATGAACTGGAAGGCGTCACGCGTGCGCAGCTCATGCGCTGGGTGCAAAGCACACGGCAACGTGGCTTTGCTTACCGCAACACCGCGGGCATCGCAGCGGTGGGGCTGCACTGGGCCTTGGGTCAGGCAGCGATTGCCGCCTTGTCCATTGGCGCGTCACGCGTGCGTCTGCCGTTGAGTCGGGCACCGGAGCTGGCTGCGCTGATGCGCAGTCAGTGGCCGGTGTTGGGCGGTGGTGCTTGAAGCACCCTTGGCAGGTTTTGCCAGCGGTTTTGTGCTTTTCAGCCATTTGAGCTGTTCCCTGCTGCCCTTAACCTGAGGGCCAACAAGGAGACGAGACATGAATGGATTCCCGGTTGACCGCAGGCAGGCGCTGGTGGCGCTGTCGGCCATGGCGGTTGGGGGCGTGGCCCAGGCCCAGAGCCGACCCGCAGACGCCTTCCCCACCAAACCAATCCAGCTGGTGCTGCCCTTTCCCCCGGGCGGCTCGATGGACCCGATTTTCCGCACGCTGGCCGAAGCCGCATCCAAAGAGCTGGGCCAGCCGGTGGTGCTGATGCACAAACCCGGCGCGGGCGGGGTCATGGGCACGGCAGCCTTGGCCACCATGCCCGAGTCGGATGGCTACACCGTGGCCGTGATGCACAACTCGGTGATCCGTGCGCCGCTGGTGCAAAAGGTCAACTTCGACCCGCTCAAGGACTTCACTTACCTGATTGGGCTGTTCAACCTGACCACCGGCATTTGCGTGGCGGCTGATGCACCCTGGCAGACGCTGGGCGATTTGTTGGCCGATGCTAAAAAGCGCCCCGGTGCGATCAGCTGGGGCACGGTGGGGGCGATCAGCATCAACCGCATCGTGGCCGAGCGCCTGGCCAAAATGGCGGGCACCTCGTTCAACATGGTGCCTTTCAAGGGGGGTGGCGAGGCCTTCACCGCCTTGATCGGGCGGCACCTGGATGTGTACGGTGACCCCGGCTTTGGCGCTCAGGTGCGCGGGGGCAAGGCGCGCTTGTTGGCCACCTTCACGCAAGAGCCGCTCAAAGGCTACCCGGGCGTGCCGACCGTCAAAGCGTCGGGTTTTGACATCACCATCGATTCGC
>JACCDH010833671.1_pt1 | contig 23110 bp, 19 predicted proteins | sample 7442481 | NCBI WGS metagenome assembly JACCDH01 (sample SAMN15323433, study PRJNA562643) | freshwater metagenome | isolation source: river surface water | place: USA:Blue River Watershed | collected 2017-08-15
ACACTTATTCGTAACAATCGCAAAGAAGGAATCACCATTAGATATTTGGTGCCAGATAAAGTGCGTGAAGAAATTGAAAATAATAATTATTTCAAGGAAGAAGGCGCGAAAGCGCCTGATGTGAAGAGTGGTAAATAACCTGATGTGAAGAAAAGTAAAAAGGCTGATGTGAAGAAAAATAAAAAGGCCCTTAATTAAATTTAAGGGCCTTTTTATTTAAGGTACAAATACGTAAAAAATATATTTATCTAAATACTATTTTAGGTGGTAACAATTTTGTTACCTTTATAAAGTAGTCTACATGAATGCCAAGCAAATTGAGCGCATCATAAAACAAGATGGCTGGGTGTTGAAGTCACAAAAAGGAAGCCATCAACAATTTGTACATCCATCAAAAAAAGGAAAAGTAACCATAGCAATTCACGGTAAAAGAGAAATAAACAAAAAAACCCTAAGATCCATTTTTACACAGGCTGGAATAAATTTAAAATAATTATGAAAAAGAAAATAGCCATTATTATTGAAACGGTGGACCAAAAGGGATATTGGGGTCGGGTATATTTTGATGAAAATTTGATGCTAGATTTTAGTAAAACCATTGAGGGATTAAAAAAGAAAATGTCCAAGCTATTACTTGATTTTCATAAACTACCAAGCGCAAAATATGCGTTTGAAATACAGTATGATATATCTGGTTTGTTTGATGACAAGAAATATCTAAACGCGTCTGCGGTGGCGGATCGCGCGGGGATTAGTCGTTTAATGTTAAGACAATATCGAAGTGGCCACAAGTTTCCTACAAAAGAAAAGCTTCAAAAACTACAAGCGGCCATTCATGAAATTGGCGAAGAACTAAAGACACTCAAAATAGCCAAAATCGAATAAAGAAAAAGGCGCTTATATTATATTAAGGTTATCTAGACATCAGACGCGTGCGCGTCTTCTTGGGGTGCCCTTGAAAAATCATAAGAAGTCGCGAAAGCGACTGATGGGAAGAAAAGTAAAAGGCCCTTAAATTTAATTAAGATTATCTAGACATCAGACGCGTGCGCGTCTTCTTGGGGTGCCTTTGAAAAATCATAAGAGGAAAAATAAAAAGGCCCTTAAATTTAATTAAGGGCCTTTTTATTTAACGATTCATGCTCGCCAAAAATTCTTCATTGTCTTTTGTGCCGCGCATGCGTTTTAATAATTCATTCATTGCTTCGTCGGTGTTCATATCATTTAAGAACAAACGTAAAATATTCATTCTTTGTAACACATCGGCTGATAATAATAAATCATCACGACGTGTACTTGAACCCGTTAAATCAATGGCAGGGAAAATACGCTTGTTTGCTAATCGACGATCTAATACTAATTCCATATTACCAGTACCCTTGAACTCTTCAAAAATTACTTCGTCCATTTTTGAACCAGTGTCTACAAGGGCTGTAGCGATTATGGTAAGTGATCCGCCGTTTTCAATTTTACGCGCCGCACCAAAAAATTGTTTTGGTTTTTGCATAGCGTTTGCTTCCACACCACCTGATAATACTTTACCAGAACTAGGGGCAACTGTATTGTGAGCACGCGCTAAACGTGTAATAGAATCTAATAAAATAACCACATCGTGTCCGCACTCTACTAAGCGTTTTGCTTTTTGCAAAGCCATGGTTGAAACCTTTACATGCTTTTCAGCTGGCTCATCAAAAGTAGAAGCAATTACTTCAGCTTTTACAGAACGCTCTACATCGGTAACTTCCTCGGGACGCTCATCCACCAATACCACCATTAAATAACATTCAGGATGATTAGCAGCAATGGCGTTCGCCACTTCTTTCAATAACATGGTCTTACCCACTTTTGGTTGTGCTACCAATAAACCACGCTGACCTTTTCCTATAGGTGTAAATAAATCCATGATACGCGTGCTGTAATTATTAGCCGTTGTATATAAATTTAATTTTTCAAAAGGAAATAAGGGGGTTAAATAATCAAAAGGAATACGATCGCGAATTTCGTCTGGTTTTTTACCATTTACAAAATCAACTTTTGTTAACGCGAAATATTTTTCACCCTCTTTAGGAGGACGCACTGAACCCTGTACCGTATCACCCGTTTTTAAACCAAATAATTTTATTTGAGAAGGCGAAACATACACGTCATCGGGAGAAGATAAATAGTTATAATCTGAACTTCTTAAAAAGCCATAACCGTCGGGCATCATTTCTAAAACACCCTCCGATGGAATAGCGCCATCAAATTCAATATTAAAAGCGGGTTCTTTTTTAGGTTGTTGAAAGCGTTGATTTTGGTGTTGACCCTGTCCAGGACCTCTATGACCCCTATTTTCATTGTTTTGTAGTGGACCATTATTTTGGGCAGTAGGCTGACCCGTTTGTGGATCAGTTCCCTCTTGTTGATTGTCGGGGTTATTTGTAGTCGCAACAGGAGCGGGAGCGCTTGCAGCGCTTTCGTCGCCAAATAGTTGTGCAGCAATTTGAGATGCCTTGTCGTCAATGCTTTGACCAGCGTTTTCGCTTTCGCTAACAGCAGTTTTTTTAGCAATTGGTTTTCTAGCCCTCGCTGGAACAGCGGCTTCTTCCTTTGTTGGACTGGTTTTCTCGGCTTTTGGGGACTTTGTGGTTGGCGCAGCAACTGGCTTGCGACCTTTTTTTGGTTTGTCGTCTTTTTCTTGCACTGTAAATCTTATAATTTATTAAAAAATCGAATCAAGTTCTGGGGCTTTTGAACATCTTGTTTTGAAATATTGGTCCAGATGGTTGGACCTCTTATTATGATGAGCGATATAAATAAAATGAACTTCGCTACTTTCTATTGCAATGTTAAGCCCTTTTTCAATAAAAAAACAATTTTTTATAGGTTATCTTTGTTGTCCAAATAGTACAAACAAGTAATATGTTCAATCAAAGAGTAAAAATTAAACAATTGCTCATGGGCAATGACGCTGCAAGTGCAGTAGGATCCGAGGTAGTCGTTATGGGTTGGGTACGCACTTTTCGTAATAATCAATTTATTGCATTGAATGATGGTAGTACCAATAACAATGTTCAGGTCGTTGCAAGTTTAGGCGATTTTGAGGAAGCTTTATTAAAACGCATCACGACGGGTGCTTCTTTAAAAGTTAAGGGCGTTGTTGTGGAGAGCCAGGGAAAGGGACAATCTGTAGAGGTTAAAGCAAATAGTATCGAAATTTTAGGAGACAGTGATGCTGAAAAATATCCATTACAACCTAAAAAACATTCTTTAGAATTTTTAAGAGAGAAGGCGCATTTGCGTTTTAGAACCAATACTTTTGGATCCGTATTTCGCATTCGTCACTCTTTAGCATTCGCGGTTCACCAATTTTTTAATGAACGCGGATTTTTATATTTACACACACCTATTATTACAAGTAGTGATGCCGAGGGTGCCGGCGAAATGTTTCGCGTAACGACGCTTCCATTAGAAGGTGCTCCAAAGAATGACGCAGGTGAAATTGATTTTACACAGGATTTTTTTGGTAAGAGTACCAACTTAACGGTAAGTGGTCAATTGGAAGGAGAGTTAGGAGCCATGGCGTTTTCAGACATTTATACCTTTGGTCCAACTTTCCGTGCAGAGAATTCCAACACAACTAGACACCTTGCAGAATTTTGGATGATTGAACCCGAGGTGGCATTTAATGATTTAGAAGACAACATGAAATTGGCCGAGGATTTTATCAAACATTTGATTGCATATGTTATGCAACACAATGCAGATGACTTACAATTTTTAGATGGTCGTTTGGCGGAAGAAGAAAAACAATTGCCTACAGAAAAAAGAAGTGGATTAGGATTGATTGAAAAATTAAAATTTGTGTTGGAAAACGGATTTGAAAGAATCACTTATACGGAAGCCATTGATATTTTATTAAACAGCAATCACTATAAGAAAAAGAAATTTCAATATGATGTGAAGTGGGGAATTGATTTACAAAGCGAACATGAAAGATTCTTGGTGGAGCAACATTTTAAAAAACCTGTAATCGTAACAAATTATCCAGCTGCCATCAAAGCTTTTTATATGCGCATGAATGATGGGTGTGAGCCAGGAAAAGAAACCGTTGCTGCTATGGATATATTGGCGCCCGGTATAGGAGAAATTGTAGGTGGATCACAAAGGGAGGAGCGTTTAGAAAAATTAGAAGCGAGAATGAATGCGATGCATATTCCTTTAGAAGAAATGAGCTATTATTTAGATACAAGACGCTTTGGTAGCGTACCACATGCGGGTTTTGGCCTAGGTTTTGAGCGAATGGTACAATTTGTAACAGGCATGACCAATATAAGAGATGTTATCGCTTTTGCTAGGACTCCAAATAATTGCGAATATTAATAGTTGAAAAAGAGCGCGTAAAAGCGCTCTTTGTTTTAATAAAAAATTATGGGCATTTTATTTGTTTTAATTGGTGCATTTTGTTTTGCCATTAGCAACGCTTATTGGAAAAAAGTAACGCAAACCATTCCGTATCAAATTGGGATGTTTTATCGCGGCATTTTTGCGTCGGCAACTTTTGCCATTTTATACTTTGGTTTTAGACACAATAATTTTTTTAAATATTGGATAGTACGTGACCTTGCAATAGACAAGCAATTTTTATGGTCTGTAGCACTGAGTGTATTTAATATTTTTGGATTAATGTTTTTTTTAAGAGGTATTCAGAAAGCCGCCGTAAGTGTTGTGGTGCCTGTGTCTTCATTAAAAGTGTTTACCATTTTAACGGCTGTTTTTGTAGTCGGAGAAATTTGGAAAACACAATATCTATATGCGTTTATTTTGTCTACTGCAGGATTATTATTTTTATTTTTACAAGGAACCCAAACCAATGAAACCTCACTTGTAAGAAAAGGAATTGTGTATGGTTTGGCATCTAGTTTTTTTTGGGGTAGCTCCTATGCATTATACACTTATCCTATTCAGTGGTGGGGTCCGCTAGGCTTTAGTTTAATTATTGAAACCACAGCTATGTTATTTGGATTGGTATTAATTTTTAGAGACGGACTGGCAAAACAAATATTTAACTATACCAAGTCGATACATATTCAAACTTATATGGTGCAGGGTATTTTATTGGTTTCTGGTGGTTTGGCTATTAATATTTCTTATCAGTATTTACCGATTATGGTGATTAATATTTTAATCATTAGCTCTCAATTGCTTTCTGTTTTGATGGGCTTTATGTTTTTTAAAGAAAGATTAAGTATAAAACAATGGGTGGGTATTGTATTAATTATTGCTTCATTTTTTATTGTTGCCGCCACTGCCTAATGGGGCCGTTTAGTTCCTTTAACTGTCTTAAAAACCAATGATTTTCAATAAACAAGGCTATTTTTTTGCTATTTAAGGTCGGCTGGCCTATATTTGCTGCCCGGTAATAGCAATATTATTGGATGGATAAATAATCCGATGGCGCTGTAGCTCAGTTGGTAGAGCAAAGGACTGAAAATCCTTGTGTCCCCGGTTCGAGCCCGGGTGGTGCCACAAACCCTCAACGAAAGTTGGGGGTTTTTTATGCAATGAACCAAGCATTATTCTATATACTTAACTACCCTTGCTAATTTACCATTTGCGTTAATGCCCTCTAGTACAATTTGTAATTTTTTAGTCACATCGTTGTTGAAGAATTCGATACGAACCCTTGAGCTTTTCTTGTTCGTTAATAAATAAGGATTCCAATATAAGGTGGCACGATTATCAACTTCAAAATTTTCAGCGAGTTTGTCATAGTTGGGATTAAAAAATTCTTTAAATACTGAGTAGCCTCCAAGTACAGCATATTCCATTCCCTTTTTGTTTTCAGCGCCTCCTTTATTATTACCACCGCGTTTTGTATATATGGCAATAGCGCCACCACTACCTCCTCCAACTGATCCAAAAAAGGGCGGCCTAAGTGCTTTAATGTATGCGATATCGGTAATCGCTAAGCTTCTTACTTGATCAATAGAGGTATTGCTTTCATTTAAAAAGAAATCAGTATTTGACCCCCTCCAAGTAGCAGATGCCTGAGAGCCACCCGTTGTAATGTTTAAACCAGGAACCCTGGCTTGCAAATAAGTTAATATATCGATAGATGCTATCACACCTGCATCCGCAGACAAATCAAACAATATTGCATCCCCTCCAGCAAACAAACCAGATGCATATTTTTCGTCCAATATTTGTGCAGGTGATTTTGTTTTTGATCTAACAACTACTTCAGATAATGTTAGGGAGGCTAAATATTTTTTTTGTCTTTCCTGTTCTAATAAAATTGAATTTAATTTCAACTTTGCAAGGCTATCACTCCAACTATTATTAAATCGGTTAGTATCTAAATTTAATTTTGTAAAATTTTGATGTAATAAACCATTGTCAAAGCGAACAACAAAAGAGCTGTTTTTTGATTTTCCATTAACAGCATAAAATATTTTAGATGTATCGTTGAAGAAACTATTTTTTTCTTCAAACCCTCCATCAGCACCAACAGGCAAAAACATTAATTTTTTACTACTATCTTTTGCTAAAATAATTAAGTTTAATAATAAGCCATCGCCAACTTTTGAGGCGGCACTACTGTATACCTTACCTGATACTTTCATTAGATCCGTTTCTATTGGATAAACCTGTGTTGGCAAAACGCCTTTTTTAATTTTTTCCCAATCAAATTTTCTCCACCCATTCGTTAACATTACTGAATCTAAGTGCGCTGCAATACTGTCCGCATCACTTGAAAAGTAATAGGCTGGATTGTATACCCTTCCCCTTATATCATTACTTAATAAAAAATCTGTGTAAATATTTTGTTGATCTGGTATTACAACTGATGCATCTGTAATTGACATGGACATATTTGCCATGGTGGTGTCTTTTACATATAATTCCAGTACGTTTTTACCTCGTTTATTTAAATTTGAAATTTGAATATTAACCTGTGCATTAAATTCATGTAGTCGGTTATTAACTAACATAATTCTTTCTGCAATAGGCAACCAGTCGTCGGTAAATAATGAAAACTGAACTACGCCAGTAGGAAATTCGTCAATTGGCAAACTTGCTTTTTGTGTTAATCGATCTTCTCCTTTAAATTCAACGGTATAAATTATATGTTGGTTTTGATGAACCAGCAATTTCATTTTTTTGAAATTATTTGGTACCACCATATTTCTTTCTACAATTACAGTGGCCTTATCAATATCCATAGTTACATTCATTACTACGCCCGACTCCTTGGCCGGCATAATATTGGTAGTTCCCTTTTGACCATTTTCGTCCGTCCAACTTAATAGATAATTTTCCCCCGCATTTGGTTTCAATTTAAAATAGCCCATTCCATCATGTAATACTTTTAAAGTGTCAAGTACTTTGTTTTTGTTGTTCATTAAAAACCCTTTGATGAACACGGGTAGGCCTACTGAATTGGTAGCCTTAAAAGCCACTTTACTTTTTAAATCATTGACCAAAACGCCACCTTCGGGAAAAACATCTACCCTTGTATTTTGCTTGAAAGTTATTTTTTGTTTAGCAGCTTTTCCAATATTAACAGGAATATTTCTTTCAAAAACAAAGCTGCTGTCGTCGTTTAACATCCAACGAGTATATGCTTTGACATGAATAAAATCACCTGTATAATCTTGAGGAATATCAAAACTTCCTTTTGAAGAGGATTGAAATAACGGCGCTACCGTTTCTTTCAAAAACTTGCCATTATCATCATAAAAAACAACATATACATTTTTACTAACGCTTGACCATTCTATTCCCGTTAATAAATATACTTTGAAAAATAGCGTCTCCCCTGTATTATAAATACTTCTATCAAAATGCACGTGAATTTTTTCACGAGGAAATTGCTCTTCATAGATATTTAAAACGGAATCAAAAATTTGTGCTTGCGTTTTGCTAAAAAAGAAAAGAGCAATAACGAAAAAAATTATTTTGTAATTATGTAGTTTCATTTTGTGATTATATAAAAAATAAATAGGGTTTATTTATTTAACCCTTTAATCCATTCTATCATTAAGCTTGGCCAGCTTTCAAGTGATTTGTTTCCATTAGCAAGTCCAAATCCATGCCCACCTGCAGGATAAATATGCATTTCGGTGGGTACTTTGTTTACTTTTAATGCTTGGTAATACAATAAACTATTTTCAACCGTAACGACATCATCGTCAGTGGCGTGAATTAAAAAAGTAGGTGGCGTATTACTCGTTACTTGTAGTTCATTTGAATACCATTTAATCATTGCATTTGTTGGATTATTTCCAATCAAATTATTTCTAGACCCCATATGGGTAATGCTTTTATCCATGGAAATAACCGGATAAATTAAAATGCTAAAATTGGGTTTGGTGTCTTCTTCAAAATGTGTTGAAAATGTGGATGCCAGGTGCCCACCCGCAGAAAATCCCATGATGCCTATTTTATTTGGATTGACATTCCATTCAGTTGCGCGCGCGCGAACTATGCGCATAGCTTGCTTGGCATCCATCAACGGAACCTTATCGGGTGCTGTACTTGATAAAGGATCCGGCAATCTATATTTTAAAACAAAGGCTGCGATACCTTTTGCGTTTAAGAGTTTGGCAATATCCGTTCCCTCCCAATCGTAAGCCAATATCGCATATCCACCACCTGGGCAAATAATTACAGCTTGACCAGAAGCACTTTTTTTATTGGGTAAATACACTTCTAGTTGTGGTACCTGCACTTTGCCAATTCTTATCATGTCGGTGTGCTCAACTTGTTCTTGTATATTATTTTTGATACGCAGAGGAATTTCTCCCTCCGGCCATAAATTTATTTTCATGGATTGACTGTAAGTGTAGTTTGCATTTATTAAAAATAGTAAAGCAAAAATGGTTTTCATAATAAAGTGTTAAGTAAATTTAATGAATATAAATTTCTATTTATGAAAAAATCAGTTGTACTTTCTCTATTATTAATGATTACTTTTTTGAGTGGTACCATAGCTCAAAAATTTGATGCTAATTGGGCGTCTTTAAATACGAGAAAAATTCCAGCATGGTTTAATCAGGATAAATTTGGAATATTTATTCATTGGGGTGTATACTCGGTTCCTGCTTATGCGCCCGCTATTCGTAATAATGGATATAGTTATGCCGAGTGGTATTGGCATAGACTTTATGAAAAGCAAAAAGATTTTACATCCTTTCATGAAAAAAATTATGGAAGCAGTTTCGCTTATACCCAATTTGAGCCTATGTTTAAAGCTGAAATGTTTGAGCCTGATCAGTGGGCCGAATTATTTAAAAAGTCGGGTGCAAAATATGTGGTATTAACTTCAAAACATCATGATGGTTATTCCCTATGGAACAGTCAAGAAGCAGATAGGGATTGGAATAGACCTTGGAATTCGGTAACCGGAACGCCTAAGCGCGATTTATTAGGCGATCTTTCTCAATCGGTTAGAAACGCAGGACTTAAAATGGGCTATTATTATTCTTTATACGAATGGTTTAACCCAATGTGGTTACATGATAAAAAGTCATATGTAGAAAAACACATGATTCCTCAATTTAAAGACCTGGTTACTAAATATAAACCATCCATTATATTTTCTGACGGAGAGTGGGATTTATCAGACACTGCTTGGCAAAGTCCAAAAATTTTAGCTTGGCTATTTAATGAGTCGCCTGTAAAAGATCATGTTGTTGTGAATGATAGATGGGGTAATAATACAAGAGAAAAAAATCATGGCGCCATGTATACCACTTCTGAATATGGAAGTGGTATGGATGCAAGTATTATATGGGAAGAAAGCCAGGGCGTGGGATTGTCCTATGGCTATAATAGAAACGAACAATTAAAAGATTATAAGTCTAGTTATGAGCTGATATTAATGTTAAATGACTTGGTTTCAAGAGGGGGCAATTTTTTATTAGACATTGGTCCCGATGCAGACGGTACCATTCCTGTCATCATGCAGCAAAGATTATCTGATATTGGGGATTGGTTAAAAATAAATGGTGAAGCCATTTATGGCACAACCGCCTGGAGACAAGCTTCGCAATGGAGTGATGGTATCATGCCTAATAAAAAGGGAGCAAGTTTTATGTCTGACTACAGGGTGGCTGATTTGGTCATACCCAAAAAGGATAGCGCCTATATTGAGGCATTTTTTACAAAAAAGGGAAATGATTTTTATTGTATTCTCCCCTCGTATAAAAAAAGTATAACCCTAAAAAATGTTTCACTTCCGACAAATACCGAATCATCCATACTGGGTAGTGAATCAAAAATTCAATGGAAGCAAAAAGGAAAAAATGTTTTTGTTGATTTATCTCAGCTTCAGCCAGGGGATATTTCAAATACGGGAATATTTGTAATTAAATTCAGTGCTCAATAAAGAGGTATAATTACTTAATTTCTTTCTCCTCGGCTCTTCTTCTTGCCTCCTCGGCCTCTTTATAAATTCTTATCCAGGTAAGTGATATATCAATAATGGCAAGTACCGGTCCAATCATGATAACCATTAAAACCTCTAAACCAGGTGAATATCCAATGACACCATCATAAGAGGACATTTTTGAGCGCTTATAAAGTTTATACAAGCAATAAATCGCACTTAAAATCCAAATGCCAATCGTGATATTTTGAATCATAATAAAAATCTTTGAGTATAAAGTTAAATTATTTAGCTCAAAAAATAGGATGTTTCATCGATTTATGTACAAATTATTTAATATTTAAAAATGATAAAATAATTTCTTGCCTAATTAATTTATCTTTTTTGTACTAAATTTAGTATCAATTCTAAGCAACATGCCTTCAACCCCCCAATCAAGTTCATTAGGTTTAAATAGCTACTCGGGACCCTGGTTGCCATTACAAACAAAACATTTATTAAATCGAACACTATTTGGAGCAAAGGCTTCCGATATAAAATATTTTAGCGCTAAAGGATTAGTTGCCACTGTTGACGAACTTTTGAATATAACTAATACGATTCCGTCACCACCCTTAAATGATTATAACACAGCTTCATTTACCGATCCCAATGTACCCGCAGGAGCAACATGGATTAATGATATTACGTCGGATGGAACGATAAATAGTTATCGAACTGCTGCTTTTAAAAAATGGCTATTAAGTACTTGGGTAGGTCAGGAAAAAAATATTCGCGAAAAATTAACCTTGTTTTGGAGTAACCATTTTGGAACGGAATCCGACGTAATTGTATATCCAAGTATGACGTATAATCATCACCAAATTTTAAGAAACAATTGTGTAGGTAATTTTAAGCAAATGGTTCGTTCGGTAACAACCGATCCTGGTATGTTAAGGTATTTGAATGGTTATTTAAATACGAAAGCCGCTCCGGATGAAAACTATGCTCGTGAATTGCAAGAATTATATACGGTAGGTAAAGACGGCGGTGCAAAGTATAGTGAGGATGATGTAAAAAACGCAGCTAGGGCTTTAACGGGTTGGAAATTTGATGCAAAATTTAATACAGTATTTGATAGCACTCGTCATGATACAGGCAATAAAACATTTTCAGCTTATTTTAAAAACACGGTCATCACAGGAAAAACAGGCGCCAATGGCGCTTTAGAAACGGACGAGTTGTTGAATATGATTTTTCAAAACACCGATGTTGCAAGGTTTATTTGTCGTAAACTATATCGCTATTTTGTTTATTACTATATTGATGCAAGTGTTGAAGCAAATATTATTACACCTCTTGCTAATATTTTTATTGCTAATAATTATGAAATCAAACCCGTATTAAAAGCGCTATTTCAAAGTGAACATTTTTATGATAAATTATATATTGGCTGTCAAATAAAAAGTCCTGTTGATCATGTTGTTGGATTTTTAAGACAATATGAAATTTCATTTCCTGATGCTGTAACTGATTATGTTGACGCCTATTCCCTATATAATAATATGGTTAACCAACTAAATATTATGGGACAATCACCTGCAGATCCACCCAATGTAGCAGGATGGCCGGCTTATTATCAAGCACCAGATTATAACGAGCTTTGGATAAATGCCGACACCTTACCAAAACGAAATAAGTTTACCGACTTAATGGTTGAATCGGGTTATACAAGGAATGGCAAAAAAATAATTATTAATACGGTTCAATTTGCAAAAACAATTTCAGCAAAGCCATCGGATCCAAATATTTTGATAGATGATTTATTTTCTTTTTTAGTGTCAACCGATATAGAGCCTAGTTTAAAGACAAGTTTAAAAGTTCAACTTTTATTAACCGGACAAACAAGCGATTATTATTGGACGGATGCTTGGAATTTATATTCCTCATCGCCTACTGTCATAAATTTTAATATCGTTAATAATAGGCTTAAGTCTTTGTTGAAATATATCATGAATTTACCAGACTATCAATTACAATAAAATGCAAAGAAGAAATTTTATAAGAAATAGTTTGGCATTAATGGCACCAACAATGATTGGTGGCAACCCTATTCATATTTTACAAGATCACCCATTACTAGAACCTGCATTATTAGCAACCTCATCAAATGACAGGGTGTTGGTCATTGTTCAATTAAATGGGGGTAACGATGGCTTAAACACGGTTATTCCATTAAGTGATTATAGTAATTATACAAATGCAAGATCCAATATTGCCATCCCTGAAAATAAAGTACTAAAGTTAACAGGAAACAATGCAACGGGCATTCACCCTGCTATGACTGCAATGCAAAATTTATATTCGGATGGGAAATTAAATATTGTACAATCAGTTGGATATCCCAAGCCTAATTTTTCTCATTTTAGGGCAACGGATATTTGGATGTCTGGGTCAGATAGCGATGAGTATTTAAATACGGGTTGGGCTGGAAGATTATTGAATTATGAAAACCAGGGTTATCCCGATAATTATCCAAGTAAAGAAAAACCAGATCCACTAGCCATTCAAATTGGTTCATTGGCTTCACTTACTTGTCAGGGACCAGCAGTAAATATGGCTTTAAGTATTTCAGATCCTAGTTCATTTTATAATTTAATTGATGGATCAAATGCATCTGTTTCAAATACAAATGCAGGTTACGAGCTAAGCTTTTTAAGGGGTGTTGCAAAACAAACAAATTTGTATACCGCTCGTATTAAAGCAGCATCGGATAGTGTTAAACAACAGGTTACTTATCCAAATAATTCATTATCATCACAATTAAAAATTGTAGCACGCTTAATTAAAGGAGGGTTACAAACTAAAGTGTATATGGTAAGCTATGGAGGATTTGATACCCATGCAAATCAGGCCGTTGCGACCGACACCACAACAGGAACACATGCTAATTTATTGAAAGTATTATCGGATGCCATTGCTGCTTTTCAGTCGGATATGCAAGGATTAGAAATTGAGGATCGTGTAATTGGTATGACTTATTCTGAATTTGGGAGACGTATTAAATCCAATGCAAGTGGAGGTACCGATCATGGATCCGCTGCTCCATTATTTTTGTTTGGTAAAAATGTTAAAGGGGGTGTTTTTGGAAACAATCCGAGCATTCCAGCAAATGCAACGGTAAATGATAATATTCCTTATCAATATGATTTTAGAACTGTTTACAATTCTATTTTACAAAACTGGTTTTGTATAAATGAAACAGGCCAAACTGAAATACTTTCAAAATCTTATCCTGTTCTCCCTTTAATTAATGCTAGTGTTTGCGGTGTTAATAATCCCGAATCTACTTTTGCAAAAGAGGCGCTTATTTATAATTATCCAAATCCTTTTTCAAGTCAAACCAAAATTGAATTTAAAACGAAAGGCGGACATACTTTATTGCAATTATTAGATGGGTCAGGATCGGTGATTAAATTATTAGTAGAGGCAACCTATAATTATGCGGGCATGAATAGTTATATGTTATATAGTAGTGGGCTAACCCCTGGAGTATATTATATTAGAATGCAAAATGAGGACAAGGTTTATGTTAAGGCGATTATAAAAATGTAAAAGCGCCGCAAAAATTGCAGCGCTTGTATAAAAAATTCTTTTAAAGATAATTATTGATAAGCCTTTAAATTTTAAACGCGGTGATAATCGGCTTTCCAATTTTGTATCGCCATTTTAATTTCTTTGTTTGATAAATTTTCTTTGATGGCACGCTCTAGTAATGCCAAATACTCACTATCACTTGCAAAACGTAAAGCAATTACTTGTGACATTTTTAATTCCGTAGGCATCGCCTTTCCGGTCATAATATAATAACGCAACGCCTCCTCAGCTCTAATGGCCCTATCCTGTGCTTTTAAAGCAAAGGTTCTCGCATACCATGCAATAAAAACAAATATAAATGCAATTAGCACTACTAATGCTGCTAAGTATTTATTTTCAGGTGTTGCTTTAATGATGTAATTGATGGAACCTCCCAATAAGGCAAACAATAAGCCAAATGTCAAATAGTGAAAACCTGGAACCATTTGTGGATGGTTTTTATAATTTTGTTCTTGCATGATTTGTTTTTTAAGGCCGAAAGTTAGTTTAAATTAATAAGTGTATTCAAAAAATTATTTTACTCTTTTTAAATCTAAGTCTTGAAAATCAAAACTAAAATCAGTTAAAGGCGAAATGGCCTTCAAGGTCATACCCGAAGGTTTTCCATCCATGTCGGTTGTGAACATCACAAAAGCGTCTGCATCCATACTACGATCGGTCCACCTAACAATTAATGTATTGCCTTTGTATGGAAATAATTCACCTTTTAATTTAGGAGAGCGTTTGCTTGCAATCCAAGCTTTTCCATTGTTATTACTAACTTCAATTTCTCCAAACCAACTGTCTTTATAAGAACCAATATAGGGTGTTATATCAAATGCGCCATTTGCTTTTGATTGAGCTGCTTTAATATTTTTTTCCACCTCATCATTTATTTTTTTTGCTTCTGCTTCAGCTTTATCAACGCGCTCTTTCATTGTTTTCACCCAATTATATCCGCTTATTCCTAAATAGCTATCCTTAATGGTATAACTAATGGCATTGAATGCTGCGCCGGATTGTTGATTGGTAAATACAATAATGCCTAAGTTTAATTCAGGGAACATGACTACCTGGGTAACAATACCAGCTAGTCCACCAGTATGAGTGACTTGTTTATATCCCTTAACGTCACTTAAAAACCATCCTAATCCATAAGCTGAAAAATGTGTGTTATAGGGTGCCGTTGTTTTTGCATTAATAATCGTTTGTGCGCTCCATGTTTCTTCATGCACTTCTTCACTAAATATTTGTTGCTTTAATGCTGGCCCAAACTTACCATGATTCATTTGAGCAATCACCCACTTACTCCAATCAGTTACATTACTCCAAATTCCACCAGCTGCATTAGCGCTTTCACTCCAATCAATATCTAATACCTGTAATTTTCCATCAACCGGAGCATGTGGTCTTATGGCGTTATCTCTATCTTTTAGTCGGATTAAAGAGGCCGCAGTAGCATTCATGCCCAGTGGTTGCATTATTCTTTTTTCTACAAAATCCTCCCAGCTCATTCCACTTGCTTTTGCTACTACTTCACCCGCAACAATATATAAATTGTTATCATAATCATACTTCGATCTAAATCCAGAAACGGGTTTCAAATATCTTAAATTATGAATAATATCTTTTTTGGTGAAATCACTTCCGTCAGGGAACATCATTAAATCGCCCGAGCCTAATCCTAAACCACTTCGGTGCGTTAATAAATCACGAATCGTAAATGCATCCGTAACATAAGGATCATACATTTTAAATTCAGGGATATAGTCGGTTACTTTATCATCCCATGTAATTTTTCCTTCGTCAACCAAAATACCTAAGGCTGCTGCTGTCATAGCCTTACTATTAGAAGCAACGCCAAACAATGTATTTTCATCTACTTTTTTTCCTGTATTAATATTAGCAATGCCATATCCTTTAGCATGAATGAGTTTGCCATCTTTCACCACACCTACTGCGATGCCTGGCACATTAAATGTTTTTAAAACCAATTCAGTTAAAGAATCAATTTGCTTGTCGGTTATGGGTTTTCTTGTTTGTGCAATACTATATTGCGAAACAACTAAAAACAGGACAAAAATTTGAATATACTTTTTCATATGATTAATTTATAATTATACTATTTAAAATTTTCGAATACTAAATATATGAAACTAATGTTGCTTATTTTTTTTCAATTAAATTTCTCCCCGAATGAGTATTGCCCTTTTCTTTTTTGGTTTAAACCACTTTAAAAATGGTAACATGTGTTTTTCTGCGATGGCAACGCAACCTGCAGTTGCGGAATAATTTTCATTTGCTATATGAAAAAATATAGCGCTCCCTTTTCCTTTAATAACAGGCTTGGTATTGTATTCAATGACCATGCAGTATTTATAGTCATTAGTTTTAAGTTTTAAATACTCAAAAGACTTTGCATTGGTTTCACCACGTATATATTTATTGTAATCATTTGAGCTTGAATCGTCAATCCACTTGTCCAGGGAGTCAACTTGTTGAAATGGAATTTCAGTGTCAATAGTAGCATCATAACTATATAATTGACCTAATTCATATAGTTTCAATGGCGTTTTACCATCCCCCTCTACTTTATCATTCGGATTTACATATCCATTGCGACCAATACTTGCTCGAACGGGTGCAATGGCCATTTCCCATTTACCCCTTTTCCGCGCTAATCCAGTTACCATTGAAAATGTATTCGAGCCGGCTTGTTGGTAGGCAACAACAAGTTGTCTTATTTTTTTGAAATCCTTGTGGTTATGATTAAGTTCATTAACAATATGATTCATCACAAAAACAGAATCCTCGTTTTGTCCAAAAACAATTAAACTGTTACATATAATGACAAAGGATAATAGTAGTTTTTTCAAAATATCGCTTTTGTGGTTCATTGATAGCTCAAATTAATAAATATAAAATATAGGATGTTCAAAATCTTTATTATTTAAGGAATAAGCTTCTTGGTTCTTCATATTCTTTAAACCTTCTTGCTTACTATTTGTTAAATTGCGTATCTATGATAGGTCATCGTTTTGTAAATTTTATTCCGGGCGAAAATGCTAAGTCCAAATTTGAACAGATGCTGGACATTTTTACGCAGTTGTTAAACTACACAAGTGGTGATGCTAGCGAAGCACTGGATTGGATGAATCAATTAGATCGCACCCATAAATTCACTGACGATAATTATGGCGTAGGTGACTTTATCGAAGACCTAAAGCAAAATGGATACTTAAAAGAAAATCCACAGGATGGTAAATTTGCTATTACTGCTAAAACAGAGCAAACGATTCGTCAAAAAAGCTTAGAAGAAATTTTCGGAAAATTAAAAAAAGCCAAACAAGGAAATCACAGTACCACTAAAGCGGGTCCCACAGGTGACATCAATTCCGACACACGCTCTTTTCAGTTTGGTGATTTAATGGAGCAAATAGATTTTACGGAGAGCATTAAAAATGCACAAATAAATAGGGGCGTAGATGCCTTTTCTATGCACGAGGATGATTTAGTGATTAGAGAAGCCGATTTTAAAACACAAACGTCGACGGTGTTAATGATAGACATTTCACATTCTATGATTTTGTATGGAGAGGATAGAATCACACCAGCAAAAAAAGTAGCGATGGCCTTGTGTGAACTCATTACCAAAAAATATCCTAAAGACACCATTGATATTGTCGTTTTCGGAAACGATGCGTGGCAGGTAGAAATTAAAGACCTCCCTTACCTACAAGTAGGACCTTATCATACCAATACTGTTGCTGGGCTTGAGTTAGCTATGGATATATTACGTAAACGTAAAACTGCTAACAAGCAAATATTTATGATTACCGACGGCAAACCAACTTGTTTAAAAATAGGCGGTAAGTATTATAAAAATAGTTTTGGCTTAGATCGAAAGGTAGTAAACCGATGTATTAATTTGGCAGGACAATGCAAGAAATTGAAAATACCAATTACCACTTTTATGATTGCATCCGATCCTTATTTACAAAAATTTGTAGAAGAGTTTACAGAAATGAATAACGGTAAAGCCTATTTTGCTTCACTTGACAATTTAGGTAGTTTTATATTTAATGATTTTGAAAGTGGAAAAAGAAAAACAGTTTATTAATTATGAGTAAGAAAATAGATATACAAAAAATCCTAACCTTAGGAGATTTAAAAAAATCAGGTTATCAATCAAAGTCAATCAAAGACGAGGTAAGAGATAATTTAATTGCGAGTATTCAAAATAAAGAAAACGCCTTTGAAGGCATATTAGGTTATGAGGATACGGTGATACCTGATGTAGAAAGAGCATTATTAAGTAGGCACAATATTTTGTTTTTAGGTTTACGTGGTCAAGCAAAAACCAGAATGGCGCGTCAAATGATTGACTTGCTGGACGAGTATATCCCAACCGTTGCAGGTAGTGAAGTGAATGATGACCCATTGCAGCCCTTAAGCAGATTTGCAGTGGATTTAATTGCAGAGCATGGCGATAACACCCCAATACATTGGGTTCATAAAAGTGCACGTTATGGTGAAAAATTAGCTACACCGGATGTAAGCGTGTCCGATTTAATTGGAGATATAGATCCTATTAAAGCTGCCAATTTAAAATTGAGTTTTGCAGACGAAAAAGTAATTCATTATGGAATTATTCCAAGAAGTAATAGAGGGATATTTGTTATCAATGAATTGCCGGATTTGCAAGCAAGAATTCAGGTTTCCTTATTTAATATTTTACAAGAAGGTGATATTCAAATTCGCGGATTCAAACTGCGTATGCCTTTGGATATTTTATTTGTGTTTACTGCTAACCCTGAAGATTATACCAATCGAGGTAGTATTGTAACGCCCTTAAAAGACAGAATTGAAAGTCAAATTTTAACGCATTATCCAAAGAGCATTGAAACATCACTCGCCATTACAGAGCAGGAAGCAAATATTTTACCTGTTCAAAAAGAAAAAGTAGAAGTAAGTGATTTAGTTAAACGCTTAATTGAACAAGTTTCCTTTGAAGCTAGAACCAATGAGTTTGTTGATAAAAAAAGTGGCGTGAGTGCTCGTTTGACCATCGCAGCATATGAAGCAGCAGTAAGTAGTGCCGAGCGACGCGCTATTATTCATAATGAAAAGCAAACGCAAATTTGGATTAGTGATTTGTCGGGTATCATTCCTGCCATCACTGGAAAAATTGAATTAGTTTATGAAGGGGAGCAAGAAGGTCCATATGAAGTAGCCTTGAATTTATTGAACAAATCAATTCGTACTATTTTCATTTCTTATTTTCCCAATCCTGATGATATTAAAAAGAAAAAGCCAGTAAAGAAATCAGCTGAGGGTGCAGTTCAAAAGCAACCTGAAAATCCGTATGCATTAATTACAAAATGGTTTGATGAAGGCAATCATTTGGATTTATTATTAGATATGAAAGACGAAGACAAGGTTGTAGCATTGTATAAAGTAGAAGGATTGTTCGGTATTGTTAAAAAACATTTTCCACAAGCAAATGAAAAACAAGCAGCTTTATTAATGGAATTTGTTTTACATGGTTTATCATCTTATTCCTTAATCAGTAAAAAAATGATTGATGGAAAAATTGAATTCAAGGACCTAATGGGCAGCATGATGAACTTGGGTTCCATGAATTTTGATGAGGACGATTTAAATGATTACGCATAAAATCTAAATCCTAGGCACTAATTTAGCATTGACTCTTAGCATATTTGCTATTTAATATTATATACGCTGTATTGCAATAACAGCGTAGTTTTACGCTATAAAGTAATTCACTGATTTTTTACTTTGAGGTTATCAACCATATAATTAAATATGGTTTTAAATAATCTTGTTATGAAAAAATCAAATTTACTTAAAAAGTTCTTTCCCATTTTTTTAGTGATATTTTTAATTGCGTGTACTAAGACAAATGATATGACTGCACTTTCACCTGGCAAAGCATTACCAAGTGAAATTGTGAATGATCAATCGTTCGAAGCATTTAATAATTCAACTGTAAGATTTGACCCTTTGTATTTACAAATTGTGTACAACGATAAAAGGTCGAAATTAATGATTCAAGAACAAAGCACTGCTTTGATAATTGCATTAAATAAAAACCCCAATAATATATCAGCGCAAAAAGAATTGACGCGTCTTTATCATTTTGATACTTTTTTGGATTTGAAAAAAGCTTCAGAACAAATTTCAAAAACAGCCATACAATTTCAGCAATTACATTTTGCACAACATGAAAAAATATCCATTGCGCAGAAACAACAAATCCTAGCAGCTAGAAAAAGGTATGTTAACAATAAAATTGAAATTTTCGAAGCGGCAAGTCAAAAAAGAACCAATGGATTATGGAATGACAAGGTCGATGAAACTTTATTAGAATTCAAATACTGGTTGCTTGTTCGTAATGAGGAATTGGTGCTAGAAGATATTGGGTCACCAGAATGTACAGATGCATGTTGTTATGAATACAAAGCATGTTTAACAAGAGCTGCATCGGCATATAGAGTTAATTTCTTGATTTTAGGCACCACTTTAGGTGCTACAGGCGGAAGTCTAGGCGCATTATATGGTTCCCTAATTCCATTAATAGGAACCATAGCGATAGGAACAGGTGGTGGCATCATTGGTGGTGTGGGAGGTTTTATACAAGCAGTTAATATTTTTATGAAAGACCAAGAAGCCTGTGTGTATAGTTACAAAGCATGTGTCATTCGACAAAATCAAAAATAAAAATTCAAAAAATGAAAAAAATTCAAATGCAGCTTAAAACTTTTGAAAGAAAAAAAGTATTTCTATTAGTCGCCTTTTCATTGGTATTGTCGGCGGTCATAAATATCAACACAAAAGAGAAGCTTGATAATGGTTACCAGTTTTTTCTATCATTTTTTGGCATATACTTAAATGTTTTAAGTTTTATTTTTCTTATGCTTGTTATTAATGCGCAAGAGGAACCACAGGGTAAAAACCCTTTTTACTTATTCAAATATGTCACTTATGTGTTTTTATTCATTTTATTCATAGCTCCATTTTTGTATTTATGGAGCATGGGGGATGTAATTATGCAATTAAAATGGTAGAATCAATTTGAAGTAATTATACGTTGGTGTAAAAAAGCGTACAAAAACAATAAAAATCCCATCCTTTATTTAACTTACAGCAAAATATTTTATATGCGTAAGATTAAATCAGTGATTGTAATATTGTTTTTATCATGCTTTTTTTCAACTCAAGCACAAAATATTCCAAGTCCAAAAGAGCATTTTGGTTTTAGCATTGGAGACAATTATCAATTAGCCACCTTTACTCAAACAGAGGCGTATTTTCAAAAACTAGCTGCAAGTTCCAACAAAGTAAAACTGCAAGTAATTGGAAAAACCGAAGAAGGTCGCAATCAATATATGTTAATTGTGTCTGATCCTTCAAATATCAAGCAGCTTGCAAAGTATAAAGCTATTTCTCAAAAATTAGCGAGAGCCGAGTCGCTGTCCGATGAGGAAGCACAACAATTATCAAAAGATGGAAAATCAGTTGTATGGATTGATGGTGGCTTGCATGCAACAGAAGTGGTGGGTGCACATCAGTTAATTCAAACCATTTATACGGTATTAACAAGAGACGACGAAGAGACAAAGCGCATTTTAAAAAACACCATTATATTATTTGTACATGCCAATCCTGATGGTCAAGAGTTAGTGTCAAATTGGTATATGCGTAATGCCGATACTTTAAAAAGAAGTACGAGTGCCTTACCAAGATTGTATCAAAAATATATTGGGCACGATAACAATCGAGACTTTTTTATGATGAACATGAGTGAGTCAATAAATATGAGTCGTCAACAATATATTGAATGGATGCCTCAAATTTTATACAATCACCATCAAACAGGACCAGCAGGAACAGTGGTAGCAGGCCCGCCATACCGAGATCCATTTAATTATGTGTATAGTCCATTATTGATAACAAGTTTAGATGCAATGGGTGCTGCAATGAGCAGTCGTTTAAATGCAGAACAAAAACCAGGTTACACGATGAAAGGTGGATCGGTTTATTCAACATGGTGGAATGGAGGTTTAAGAACAACTGCATACTATCATAATATTGTTGGTATATTAACTGAGATTATTGGAAGCCCTACACCAATGACAATACCACTAGTGCCTCAGCGATTAATTCCAAATAGCGGCTTGCCTTATCCTATTGAACCACAAAAATGGTATTTCAAAAATTCAATTGATTATTCTATCTCCTTGAACTATGCCGTTTTAAATTATGCAGCAAGGTATAAGGACGAAGTGTTGTTGAATATGTATAAAATGGGTAAGGCCGCAATTGAATCAGGTAACAAAGACAATTGGACACTTTCGCCCAATAAAGTAGAAATGTTGAATGAACAATTAAAGGCGGAGAAAAGAGATATAAAAGTAGACAGCATTGCGTATCAAAATTTTGCTAAAATTTATAAGGCGCCAAACCTAAGAGATCCACGTGGTTATATTATTCCAGCTAATCAAAGTTCAAGTGCAGTTGCCTTTGTTAATATATTAATTCAAAGTGGTATTAAAGTGCATAAGGCAACTAGTGATTTTGTTGTGAATGGAAAAAATTATGAAGCTGGTTCCTATGTTGTAAGAACCAATCAAGCATTTAGAGCGCATGTATTAGATATGTTTGATCCGCAGGATCATCCAAATGACTTTTTATATCCAGGCGGACCACCCGTTCGTCCATATGATGCAGCAGGTTGGACGCCATCATATACTATGGGCGTAGAGTTTGATAGAATCCTTAACGATTTTAATGGACCATTTGAAGCCATTGCGTATGGTCAAATTCAAACTCCAAAAAGTTCAATTTTTGTTACTGCTAACAGTGCAAATAAATTTTATGCTATAAAATCAAATGACAATAATTGTTTTGTCATGGTTAATGATTTATTAAAAGCAGGTAAAGTCGTTTATAAAAATAAAAACGGATTTTATTTCGAGGTTTCTGATTTAACTAAAGACAAAGAAAGTATTGCTAAAGCTGGAATTGCAGCAGTTACTATTGACAATGTGCCGACGGACGCTATTAAAATCGAAAAATTAAAAATTGGATTATGGGATCGCT
>JACCDH010075552.1_pt1 | contig 23096 bp, 19 predicted proteins | sample 7442481 | NCBI WGS metagenome assembly JACCDH01 (sample SAMN15323433, study PRJNA562643) | freshwater metagenome | isolation source: river surface water | place: USA:Blue River Watershed | collected 2017-08-15
CGTATTTCCCGATGGGCTTTGCGCCAACATGATAAAGACCAGACATCTCCGGGTGGGGGATCACGACATCACGAATTACCCTTGCAAACTCGACATTTGGAAGGCCGGAAAAAATGGCACGGTTATAGCCCTTACAGCGTCCCTGCTGCGCCAGAAACCAGTCCAGCAAACCGTAAGCGCTCTGAAGTTCATGGCCAATGGTTGATGTACGCAATGTGATGGCGTGGGGATAATCGACCTCGCCCAGATGCTTGGACTTCCCATACACATCTACCGCGTCAGGAGAGTCCGCTTCAATATAGTCACCCTTTTCCCCTGAAAACACACAGTCTGTACTGACGTGAATCAGTCGTGCGCCCGTTAAAGCACACAAATCTGCCATCCTGTGAGGCAGCAATGCATTCATTGGAAGCGCCAATAGCGGATCGTCAGCCGTCTTATGGTGCTTTGTCAGACCTATGCAATTGACCACAACGTCCGGGCTTACCCGGGAAAACACCCGCACCATTGCATCTTGCTTCTCCACATCAACACCCAGCAATAGTTTCTCGCGCAAATCTTCAGCAAAAAAATTTAACGCATCATGTGAGCGTAATGTGCCCCACACATCTAGAACTTCATTTCCAGAAGGGGGTTTTTCACTCAACACGCGAAACATGGCGCTTCCTATCATGCCACTAGCGCCAAACACCAATACTTTCATTTCAGTACCTACTTTTCCATTGTTTCCGAAACACCGCGCAAGTGAGCCATCAGTTCTTCAACCAATTTGTCGTGGTCAAAATGGGTTTTGAAATATTCCCGTCCGTTGGCACCCATTGCATCACGCTGCTCCGGTGCCATACGGTAGAGCCTTAAGATGGCCTCAGCCAATGCTTTTGCATCTTCGGCTGGAACACTGACTCCTGCCTGTGATTCGTCAACAACATGTGCCCCCTCACCGTTAAGGCACGCAACGATGGGCCTGCCTGCGGCCAAGTAAGCCTGTATCTTATTAGGCACCGTCATTGCAAAAATCGGTTCATCCGACAATGTCACCAGCAAAGCCCCTGCTTTTTGCATCAGTCCAGGCATGGTGTTTACAGGAAAGTGTCCGGGCAAATATAAGTTTTGTAGCCCACGCATGGAAACTTGCTCCCGAAGCCATTCCCATCGGCTTCCCATCCCGAATACAACAAAGGAAATTTCGGAATGACCTTTAAGAAGCTCAGCCGCGTCCAAGATGACTTCTACTGCCTGCGCCACGCCTACATTGCCTGCAAAAACGACAGGAAAACCAGTTTCCATTGCCGCAACCTTTGGCAAGGCTACGCTTGGGTCCGCAGGCTCACCAAAAGTCGCATCAACCGAGTTGGGGTAGTAGGCGATGGTCTTGCTTGGCGCAAGCACGGACACTGCGTCTATGAACGTACGAGACTGTACCAAGATCAAATCTGAATGCGCATAAATCCAACGAACCATCTGCTCAACCCATCTGAGCAAACGCGGGTGATGAACGTAGCCCGTGGCCGACAGGCTGTCAGGCCAGAGATCCTGCACCCACAGAACAAGTTTGCGCTGCCTCAACCGGGCCAGAAAAATGCCCGGGATGGCAAGCAGTATGGGTGACAATCCGTAGACAAAGACAACATCATATTGCCGCTTGCGCAGCAACCATGGTCCAAAAATCAGACCGGAAAAAATAAAAGACAGGTAATTGAGAGCCAGTCGCCAAGCGCTACGCGACCCGCGCGGAAACAGCGGAACACGAAACACGGTCGCACCCTCCCAAGACTCACACTGTGTGCCCCAGGCACGGTAGCCTTCGGTGATACGTCCATTAGGGTAATTGGGCTTGCCAGTCAATATGTCGACTGCTGCACCTTTTTCGACCAGTGTTTTGACAATGTCATTAATGCGAAAACCTTCAGGCCAGAAATACTGGCTAACAATAAGAATACGCACGCTATTCACATATTTCCAAAAGACTTTTCATAAATTCGCCCGCATTGAGCAGTGGTAAGGGCTCTTCGCTTGTCCCGATAAATCGTTTGACGGCTCGGGCAATGGACACGGGAGACTGAGGATCAAAGACTTGCTCAGGATCTAGCACATCTCTTACAAAATCCAGCTCTGATGCTAGGACGGCAAGACCAGCTTGCCTAGCTTCAATCAGAGGAAGTCCGAACGATTCGAAAGTTGATGGGAAGATTAAAGCTTGAACCTGAGTATAAAGTTGCTTGATCTGCTCAAGAGATTGCCACCCCAAATTTCGTATATTTAATCCAAAGTTTTTCTTTTTTTGGTCAATCCACACGCATAACTCGGCGCTGGCATGGCCATCGAGTGTCAGCCACAAGGCCGGGAATATTCCCTCTTGGGCCAACAGACACCAAGCTTCAATTAACTTGCGATGGTTTTTGTGAGGTTCTCCGGAGCCTACATAAAGAAATGTATTTTCCAATACTGTTCTGGGCTGAAGCGGCGCCAATGATCTTTGGTAGCCGTCACTTAAACTAACATAAGGTAAAACGTACACAGGCTTTCCCCTTGTTTTGCCAGAGGATCGCAAAGCCGCCTCCATCGAGGGCGTCTGCACTACAAAAGCATCAGCATTTGCCGCCCTTGAAGATAGCCACCAGCGCTCAACCTGCAATCTCAGGCGGGCTTTTAGTGGAAAACCATTAAGCCGAACGTCATCAATCAGGTACCTGTTTTGAATCAACACAATGACACTTCCAGCGGTCCTGAAAAGTGGAGGTAAGTTACCGAAGCACAAAATGACATCCTTCTCCGATGTGGCCCCGGTCAACCACCATTCAGCGCACAAGCGTTGCCATAGCGAAGGCTTGATCCGCCTAATTTTGGCGCTATCAGCAGCACTCGTTGACAAGGACATTCTTGCATCCAACTGCGCAAAGACTGCCACTTTGGGAAGATAGGTTCCTAATAGGGCACTGAGTAATGTAGCACCTCCGCCACTGTGCACGTTTGTTGCGTGCAGAAAGAACCTTAAGGAAATATCCTCTTTCAAACCAGCTCCCGCTTACTGAGTCGTGACGCATGTTTGAGATATATTTCGGAAAACTTTTGAGATTGCATCACACAAACTAGTATAACGAAAATAAAAATCATGCTGTAAAACGGAATGTCTTGCCTAGGCGTTATGCCAAATTGGCTGATCGTATTTGCGAGAGTAAGACCTAACATAGAACAGAGTAAAGGATTAGATGTGATTCTAAAAATAAATTGTTCGATCAACTGCAAGAGCAGAGCGAATACAGCCATGCCCAGTATCACCAACCACAATGACCCACTTAGGTAGAAAAAGGCCGCAGCACCCGGCAGGCTGGCGAATTGCCAAACGTTTGCGTCCGTCCATTGATAATGTGATTTTGCTATTTCCTGAAATTTTGTAGAGCTCCCAATTGATCTCTTTTCAGTGATAGCATCCAATAGCAATTTATTATTTTTTTCAGGATATGAGCTAACTGCCATCACTCCTTCCAATCCTATCCACCGATCAACGACCAATGCGAGTATTCGCTGCAGGGCTACACCATCGAATTGATAATAAAATTCACTGAGTAACTTACTCCTATTTTCCAACAAGCTACCTGTACCAGCAGCCAAGGATGGGGCATTATTAACTTTAGTGGATTTATCATTGAAAGACAGGATTTTCTCGCTACTGTTTTTTCCAGATAAAACATCTTCTAATTTGGATCTTTCAGCCAGTAAATCACGAAGGTGCTTCTCGTGAGGCTCACCTTGTGCAATAAGTTTCTTCACCCTTGTTATGCCTCCGTCGAGCACCTCTATCCGGCCCGACATCATCACTTTTTCCAATTTCACTTTTTCGGCAAGCAGTTCGCGAAGATGCTCTTCATGCGGCTGCCCTTGAGTGATCAGTATCTTCACACGAGCAATGCCCCCCTCAAGAACTTCCAATCGAGTCAACCGCATTTGTTCTTCAGTAGTGAATCCTCCAGCATGTGGATACATATAGGCGCGAAAGGTGCTCACCGCTGAGATCGCTGTTACCAGCAAAGCTGCGAAAACCAAAACAAGCGCAACGATTTTAGCCCTTGTCATCCCAAGAAGTGATCGCCTGTTTTCAAACAGAGAAAAAAATTGAGGGACAGTGTGAAAAATGTAAACACCACGGCTTAACAAGGTGGTCGTAGATGTCATCGCCTCAATTAGCAAAGCATAAACAGACAATGAAATGCTCCTTTTAGATGCAATTTCCCACCAGAGTAAAACAGTCAGTAACAGAGCACTACCTATGCTCACTTGCCATGCGATCAAGGCATTCATTGGCCAAGGCAATATAGTTCTCGGCACAAGGCCGATCTGCTGTATCCCCAGTATTAAATTTACTGCACCAATACAAAGAATAAGCATCAAAGAAAGCGGCCACAACCATTTCCTGAGGGCCGAATACCATGCTGGAACTTTCGCATGATCAATGCTTACAATCCTAACGAATTCAATACCTGCAAGGGTAATAATTAATCTAGCCAATATTACACCAATGCTTGCCGAAATTGCTACCCAAAGGACACTATCCCATGCCGTTGCCGATCCATCAAATTGCCCTATCGGTTCCACATAGGGATAATTTAAAATTAAATGAGCTGTTATCTTCACCCAAAAACCAAGTGATAAGGCTATCACGAGGAAAAGATATCCATAATGCGTCCGTTTGTTCATGGCTGTTAAGAGCATCAGTAAAAAAACCGCAGAGAACAGCAGGTAAATCAACTTTGATCCTGGATAATTATTCAAGCCCAGAATCAGCAACACCAATCCAATCGCAACTATAATCAAAAGCAGGACTTGCTTGACGAATTTATTTAACAATTTTTCACCATAAATAATAAAAATTCTAAGATTGAATAACAGCAAATAGTGAATCGCCAAACTGCCGGACTCACTTAGCTATCAAATCTCTGCCCGTTTCATCAGACCCGTCTTGTATAGCACGTCGGTGAAATAGTTTGACTGGACCGTCCAGATAGTCAGGATGGCCACCAAGCTCATAACGAAGTACGGACCAAGGCCGCGTGGAGCGACTCCAAATTGGGCAATGAAATTTGCCATTGCACATCCCCAAAACGCACTCAAAAGCGGGTTGGCAGTCAGCCTCGAAACCATCTTTTCACTGCATAGTGCGAGCAAGGTGAGTGTCATCATTCCAAGCATCACCAGCGGGAGTGAGTCGGTATAGTAAAAAAATGCGATTGCGCCGGGCAGGCTGGCAAACTGGAACTTGCTCAAGTCCATAAACCTGTAGTGTGCAAGGCATACTTGCTGATAAAGCGTACTCCTGCCGATCTCGGATTTTTCTGTAAGAGCACGGATGAACAGGTCTAGTCCCTTGTCGTTATAAGAAGAGACGGCCATAACTCCCTCCACACCAACCCAACGGTCCACGATAAACCTCAAAGACGATTGAGCCCCATGCAAAGAGGTTGTCGTGTCTGTCAATCCGATTAATGTAGGAGGAACATTCGAATAATAGTAGCCCCGCAGGATGCTGACCAGCGACAGAGATACCAGCATCATTACAATGAATGCCACTGAGTAGATCGCTATCCGCTTGGGCGATAGATCCTTTGCGCGCTCCCTGTTCTCATAGATGGCCAGCATGGCCGGAACGGTATGAAAAATATACAAACCGCGGCTTAAGAGCGACACCGTGGATATGGTTGATGAAACAAGGAACATGTAGGCAGCAGGTCCTACAGCCCCCCTTGATGCAAGGTGCCACCAACCGAGGGTTGCGACACACATTGCAAACCCTGAACCAAGCATCCAGTAAATCGCTGCGTTCAATGGCCATATCAACAAGGTCCGCGGAACTAAGCCACTTTGCTGTATGCCATAAACAACATTTATAACAGCGCAGCTTGTCAGAACGGCTATTAATGCGATCCATAACACCTTCGGCATTCGAGGATACCAAGGGGGGGCGACGGCAGCTTCCAAGTCTGTGAGCGTTGATTTCCAACCTATCCAGCCGTAAAAGATGCGAGCCAGCATAACGCCCAAGCATCCACTTATGGCAATTAGCAAAACTTTATCAAAGGATGCCGGCGATTTGTCGAACAATCCGACGGGCTCACCATATGGGTAAACGAAAATCTGGTGAGCTGTGAGCTTCAGCCAAAATCCAAGCCATAGAAAAACCACCAAAAATAAATATGCGTAAGTGGTTCGCTTGCAGAGCCCGCTGCCAAGCATGCCGAGAAAAACCAGTGAAAATGCAACGTAATATCCACTTGACCCGGGGTATTGCTTGAGGCCACTTAAAAATAGGGTCACCCATATGGCCAACAGAAAACCAATTGCAATACGGTGAAGAGATGGCATGCGCATGCGTCTTTCTCCTTCAACCTTAGTAATTCTTAACTTCATTATCCTGATTAGCCATCTGACAATCAAAAATCGAAGACAGTGAATTGACGTATTTTTTCCCCTGGAGACTCCACAGAAATTCACGACCAGCCTTCCGCATAGCCTGAAGCTCGAGATCAGTCATCCGAACAAGGAATTCCTGCACTCCTGCCAAGGAATCAAAACGCCGACAGTCGACATATACATCTTCCGGGATCAGGTCTGATATATCTGTGGCACCCAAATATAGTGGAACTGTTCCAGCATAAATGCAATCGAATATTTTTTCGGTCATATAGCCCTTCATGGCCATGTTCTCAAAACACAGGCTGTACTTGTACTGACTCAAAACCTCATACTTCGAATCGCATTCGCCCTTGTAGATCGACATCAGCGTCTTGCGGTTTTTCCAGTACGGAAACCACATCGAGGCGCGCGACCACCATTTGGCCCAGCCGCGTCCATACAGGTCGACGACACCGAGCGGTGCCAAAGCAGCCATCGCTTCAATTCTCTTGCTGTAAAGTTCGTTCGGGACCTTTCGCGGAATGTGATTGCCATTGATCACAACGATGCGATCAAGGCGTTCACTGCGCTCCCAGTAGCGCTTGATAACTTTATCGCGCGGTTGTGGCCAATACAGCTGTCTCAGTTTAGAAGCATCAACACCTTCCATGCTGTAACCATCACCCACGGTGTTATGTACATACACGCACTCAAAAGCCGCCGTCAGCTCAGGTAATGCCCTGTAGAGGTTGGGGTCAACAACCGGTGGCTCAAAAATTACAAAGGCCTTCAAGCATACGTCTGCTCGTTGACGCAGTGCTTTGTAGTTATCGAGAACACCCAGAGAATAGTAATTGCTGATGCCATCTCCTACAGGCGTTTTCATGAGATAGTCTGCAGTCCGCAGTTCCTTTCCATCTGCCCTGAAAGCTTGGCGCACGCGTGCGTACGGAACGAGGGAGTCATCACGGTTGAGAATGACATCGGAGGTGTCGAACAGCTTGTCAGCGTAATACGCTGGCGAAGGGGGGTCCACATAAGTCATATTGGAAATTTTGCGAGAAATCACTTATTGGCCATTCTCTTCATGTGGATCAGTGAGTATCTTGCAAGACGATGCCATCGTAGCCCGAGCATTGCCTTCATATACAAGCATAACACCAGTACGACCATTCCCCGCCGCGTCTGCCAAGCAGCCCGCAGTGCACTCATGGTGAAGATGTCAGGACACAACGCCGCAGCCTGTTCTGGCTGGTACTGAAGCAGTGCATTGACTGAACGCATGATCCGGTCTCTGCGCTCAAGGCGCTGGTAATTCATCAGATCAGCGGCAGTCAGCAAATTTCTCACATCTGCCTGGGCCAAGTAGTGATCGATGACCCTAAAAAAAGCTGCACGGTCGGTATCGAGGCGCACATTGGCCGACCCCTGGCTTCCGCTGATTCTGTAGCGCATACTTGCTTGATCAAGGATGCCAATCGGACCGTTTTGAGCAATTCTGAGCCATACATCAAGATCAGCGCTTGAACCGAACAACTCGCCACGCCACGATTTGATGTCATTCTGATAAACGCTTGTCAGAGCCATTGCGCTGGGGCAAATCAGAAAATTGGAATGCTCCAAGATGGCCTTAAATAAATCCGAGAAATGATGCAATGGCCCGCTGGCCGCAAGGTTTTTAGGCTGATGAATCGTACCAATGAGTTGATTAAATTCGTCGATCAAAGAAGCTTCGGTAAAAACGGCTAGTGCCTGCGGATGCTGCTCAAGGAAAGCCACTTGGTCCGCTACCATTTTCGGCTCATAGATGTCGTCAGCGTGGTAGATGGCCGTGTACTTGCCTGTGGCGAGCCCAATGCAGCGGTTGAAATTCCCTTCTCCACCTATATTCACTGGATTACAGTGCAAGGTGATGCGCTTATCCGAAAAACTCTGAACGATGGCCACGGTATCGTCGGTGGAGTTATTGTCAACAACATTAATAACCAAATTCTGATAAGTCTGGCCGAGCACCGAATTTATAGTCGCCGAGATCGTCTTCTCGGCGTTGTAGGTGGGAATACATATGCACACCAGCGGCATCGCTGCATCAGACATGCGGCAGCCCCATACGCTTGAACACGTGGCTGAAGCGATTCTTAAACGTATGATCCTTCATGGTTCGCAAATAGCCTGCTTCGGCAATGGCTTCCCGCAGGGTTTCGTCCGCCAGATAGAGTTTTACTTTTTGAACCAGATCGTCTGGGTCCAGATAAACGCCAATTTCAGCGCCGATCTCGTAGTGCCTTTCCAAGCCCTCGACATAATAGGAAAGCTGGAAGGCGCCGCAACCATTGATTTCGAAGTGCCGGGCCTTGAGCTGTTCGACCGTTTTGGGTGAGCGAATGCGATTGATCAATGCGCGCGGCGAAGACAGCAAATAGCGAGCATCCCAAGACGCCGAGTTGGACATGTTCAGATTAATGCGGCTTTCATTGAACAGTGCCACCATCTGCTCGTGGGGAACCATGCCACCAGGCCAACGGTAGCCAAAGGCTTTGACCGTAAATCCAGCTTTACGCAGGTACTGGATCAGCCATTCCCGATACGGGTGCCACGCACCGACGAACGACACGTCATACTTTTTCGGAACACCTGTTTGACAATAAAGCCTTTCGTTGCAGCCGAACGGAAAATAGATGGCATTGGGCAGTCCCATGACGGCATATTTTCTTTCGCCATAGACATCCGGAGTAGTGAAAAAGTCAAAGTGCCTCGCCCAAAATTGCGAAAAGTCAACACGCCAAGTGTCATCATGAAAGAAACACAAGGTGCGAGTGTATTGACGTAATTGGCTCACAGTGGCGGGATCGAGCTGGTCGGTATAGAGCGAAAACATGGCCAAATCGGGCTTTGAAGATTCCACCACTGCCAGCAACTGCTGATTCATCTCGGTTTTGCCTAACCGTTTAAACTCTGCCAAAAAGTCAAATAAGATTACCTCATGGCCAATGTCCTTAAGGCTTTGATAGAAGTTGTAGTACTCATACGATCGACCGCGATTAGGGTCCCCGTAGTCATATTCCATGCATACCAACAAAATTTTCATACAGTACGACCGTAAGTGGAGAGGCCTTTCAAGTCCCCTCGCATCAAAAAGGCAAATGCTAACCAAGTGCAACCAACTGCAGATAATGACAAGATGGTCGCCGCCAAACTTTGATAAGGCACCAAGGACAGCAAATGTGTGATGAGAAATGCGACAAACAACAGCGCTGTTGCCTGGCTTGTCAGTCGACGCAAATTTAAATTCATAAGAGCTTCACCTCGCTTGTCAGCTCTCAAGAGAGAGGCAACAATTACTGCGCAACCTATGGCGGCGCAGATAGGTGCCGATTGAATGCCCATGCCGAATGCATACACGCAAATAACAAAGCTCACGCTTGCAATTAAAGCGCCTAGTGCATTGGGCAAAATCAATTGGCGCGTCGCCATGTGACGGTGTGCATTGAGTCCGAAGATGCCTACTAGCATCCGTCCCCACTCAGCAATGGCCGCCACAATCACGAACTTCCCAGCGTTTTGATATGCAGCCCCAAGCATCAAACGCGGCAGAATGTCGGAGACTGCGATCAAAGCAGAGACGCCAAGCATCGAGACGGGTATCATGCGCCCGGCATAAACGCTCCAGGCCGAGTTGCGTACAGATCCGTCGTCGCTATTGATGGCACGATAAAAAGCTGGCTGGAACCATGTGGTTAAAATTGTCTCGCCAGCTGACATCAGTGCGGCAGCAACACTGTAGCCAACGGCAAATAAACCAAACTCAGCGAGACCAAACTGTTCAGCAAGGATGAATCGATAACCTTGCATGTGCAACCACTGCAAACCAACAGTGATCGCTATAGGCCAACAAAATTTAAATACCAAGATAGCCTGTGAACTTGTGGGTCGCGGAATATTGCTGACAGCTGGGTATTTTCTAAATAAAACCAGATAGGCGATACAACTGAACAATATCTGTCCTGTCAACGTGCCAGCAATCCAGTACTCTGCTGCTGCACCAAAATAGTGACTAAAAATCAACGAAAAAAGCAGGCTGATGGATAGCGTCAAGACATTAAGCAAGGTGAACGACAGTTCTCTGCCGAGCATATTCAATGAGGGGATCAGTGTTTGTAGTGCCGTATTGAAAAAGAGCGATCCACCCACCAAGACCACAATCCACTCTGGCCTTAACCCTGCTAGATTGAATCCAGCGCTAGAGGCAAGCAAGCAAGCAAGCACAGCGAAAGCCCCTACAGCCATAAGGTACAGCGCATACAAATGCGTGTAACCACGTGCGTATCCAGAATCGAACCATGCGTGCAAGCGGCGATTGATATACATACCAACTGGGTTCACGAGGAACAACGCAAAAAATGCTATGCCTGTGGTGACAAGCGCTACTCTACCCATCTGGACTGGAGACAGCAGAGTGGTCATGAGTTTCAAACTCACGAACATGATTCCAAACTGAATCAACCGACCCACCAAAGTCAATATCATTTAACCAGCCTATTGCTCGGAGAATTCAATTAAGGAAGAATCCCGCCGACACGATTCAATGTGGCCTGCGACCCGACCGTACCGCATACCTCATGACTCAGCGCAATGTGGCGAACATTGCAATCAACACCACTCGCCAAAGCCCTGGCCTCAAGCATCCAGGACCCAAAACCACCGTCTTGTAGATGATCCTCTACTGTGACGATCTCATCGTGTTCCTGTAGTGCAGCGACCTGCGCGACCTTAACTGCCATCGACCAAAGCGGCATAGAGTAAATGGCGTGTTCTTCAGACTTTGGATTTTTGGCCCAGTCGATGGCGATTTGCAATCCAGCACCAGTGCTAAGTAGGGCACGCTTAGCATTGCCACCACGCACCTTAAGCCAACGGCCCGGTGCAACATCAGGTGGAGTGGCATGGAAGTTTGGTTCGCCTGCCTTACCCAACCGAAGGTACGACGGTCCCGGGTGCTCTACCAAATATCGCATGCACGCACGCGTCTCCATCGGGTCACCAGGCGCGGCAATCAGCATATTGGGCAGCGTGCGCATCAGGGCGTAGTCCTGAACCGCATGATGCGAGTATCCCAGCGCGCCATAAGCCAGTCCACCACCAACAGCCACAACTGTCACTGGCAGCTTGTGGTAAGCAACGTCGTTGCGTATCTGCTCTGCGCAGCGAAAGGTAGGGAAGTTGGCAATGGAGTAGGTGAAGACGTGATAACCCTCAGATGCCATCCCCGCAGCCAATCCGGTCATGTTCTGCTCAGCCACGCCAGCATTGATAAATCGGTCTGGAAATTCGTCTGCGAAAGGTTCGATGACTGAGTAGCCTAGGTCTCCCACGATCAGAGCGATCTGTGGGTGCTGGCGGGCCAGTGTGACCAGCTCCTGAATAAAGGCATTACGCATGGTTCAACTCCCCCAATGCTTGTGCAAGTTGTTCTGTTGACGGTGACTTGTAATGCCAGTCAATACTATTTTCCATAAAACTAACGCCCTTGCCTTTGGTCGTATGGGCTATCAGGAAAGAAGGTTTGCTTGGTTCCCAAGGGGCCGAGCCCAACGACTCAGTCAGTTCGGTATGGTTGTGACCATCTACCTCACGGACAGCCCAACCGAATGCACGCGCCTTGTCTGCCAGAGGTTCGACGCGCAAGGTTTTGTCCACCGTGGTCAAGCTTTGCAGCTTGTTGTAATCGATGATTGCAACGAGGTTGTCTAGCTGATGATGGGCTGCAAACATCATGGCCTCCCAGTTCGAGCCCTCACCCAGTTCGCCATCACTGAGCAACACAAATGTACGCCAGTCCTGTTTGCGGCGATTTGCTGCGAGTGCCTTACCAGTGCCGAAAGGTAACCCGTGGCCGAGCGAGCCGGTGGAAAACTCCACGCCCGCGACTTTGTGACTGATGTGGTTCATCAGCACAGAGTGATCCTGACCGTACTTGAGCAAGTCCTCGCGCGGAAAGAAGCCGCTCTCAGCCAATGCTGCATAGACCGCCACACAGGCATGCCCTTTGCTGAGGATAAAGCGGTCACGGTTCGGTGCATCTGGCTGTTTCGGATCGAGACGTAGCACTTGGCCATAAAGCACCGCAACGATGTCACAGATGGATAAAGCTGATCCGATGTGCGAGGCTTTTGCTCGATGCACCATTTGCAGTGCCTGCACACGCATGCGGCAAGCAAGGTTTTGACTTTCTAAACGAAGACTTCTCATAAGTTTCTCATACAGTAGGGCTGGCCCAGCGGGCCGTGCGAAGGATGGCCTCATCAAGATCAATGGTTGGCTTTAGCATTAGCTCGTTTGAAATTCGATCAATTGACGGCACATAGGTTTGTGGCGCAGCACCAGGGCGTGGTGTTTTTGCTATCAAGACCTTGCCAGTGCCTCCCAAAACGCTATTGACACGGTGAGCGAGCTCTCCAATTGAAATGCTTTCTGCACCACCGACGTTGTACACGCGAACGTTAGGCCCATCGAAGAGTAATACCCACAACCAATGCGCCAAGTCTGCAGCGTAAAGGTAGCTGCGAATTGGCGTTCCATCTCCTTGGATGTGAATATCTTCGCTACCCATGGCAGCCTTGATGAAATTACCAATCGCAAAATGCTTATCGAGTGGTAGATGTGGGCCAACAAATGCAAAACAGCGGGCAATCGAGACTTGCATACTGGGGTTTACTGCTGCTGCAATTGCGCACAACAGTTCGCTGACACGCTTACCTTCGCCGTATGCAGACGCAGGTAAAAGCGAATCAGGGGCACCAGCCCATGATTCGGGTATTGCTGTCACTTCCGGCGGCGTGCGCCCGTAGACAGCCCCGGAACTCAGCAGTAAAACACGACTCATCTCGGCGTTAGCAGCCATCGCATCCAAGACGCGTCGAGTACCGGTGTTACAAGTTTCAAAAATTTCGGTAGGTGTAGAGGATGCAACCACATCTGTTGCAGCGTGAATGGCAAATGTGCAACCGTTTGCAGCTTCATTTGCCAGCATCCGGACATCGCCTTTAAGCCAGTGAATTGCGTCTGCACCAGCAAGCTCTGGATATTCTTTACAAAACAGCTCCGGACTGCGACTTAGGGCGATAACTTTCGCCCCTAGGCTGTAGCGCTGATTGGCTTGCAAAAAAGTAGCCAATAGCCACTTGCCGATAAAGCCGGTACCCCCTGTTAGCAGCAGGCGCTTGCCACGAAGGCGTTCCCAGCGCTCACCCACTGCGTCAACAACATGATCAAGATCTGTGCTAGGCAAACGCAGCATTGAAGCAGTGTCTTTCATGAATCAAAAGTTCACGCCAAAAAACTCTTCCAATTTTTCAGCGATGTAATCCAGCTGCTCCTCACCCAGCCCAGGGAATGTTCCAAGCCAAAAGGTCTGGTTCATCACCGTGTCTGTGTTTGTCAGCTCGCCACTCACGCGGAAGTTGCGGCCAGCCATATAGGGCTGCTTGGTCAGGTTGCCTGCAAACAAAAGCCGCGTGCCGATTTTGTTTTGGTCCAAGTAATTGATCAAATCTGTGCGCTTGATTCCGGTGCTTTCTTTCAGCACCAGCGGAAAGCCAAACCACGAGGGCTCTGAATCTGGCGCTGCTTCGGGCAGGTCCAAAAATTCAGCGCAGCTTAGCAGGCGTGCTTTCAAATAAGTGAAGTTGGCACGGCGCTTGGCGATGAACTCTTCCAAACGGTCCATCTGTGCCAGGGCGCAGGCGGCTTGGATGCCGGTGAACTTAAGGTTGTAGCCCAGGTGGCTGTAGGTGTACTTGTGGTCATAGCCGTCAGGCAGGTCACCACCAATTTGCTCTTTGGTCCAGCAAAAGCGTTTGTCGCAGGTATTGTCTTTGCCGGGGGGGCAATAGCAGTCGCGGCCCCAGTCGCGGAAAGACTCCGCGATCATCTTCAGCTCGCTGTTGTTGGTGAACACCACACCGCCCTCGCCCATGGTGATGTGGTGTGCGGGGTAAAAGCTCAGCGTGGATATGTCGCCAAAGGTGCCGACCATTTGGCCTTTGTAGGTGGCACCCAGTGCGTCGCAGCAGTCTTCGACCAACCACAAGTTGTATTTTTTGCAGAGGGCAGTGACCACGTCCAGGTTAAAAGGGTTGCCCAGGCTGTGGGCCAGCATGATGGCTTTGGTTTTGGGGCTGATGGCGGCTTCGATCTTGGACGCATCAATGTTGTGGGTGGCCAGGTCGACATCGACAAACACGGGCACGGCGCCAAACTGCAAGATGGGGTTGACGGTGGTGGGGAAGCCCGCGGCCACGCCAATGACTTCGTCACCGGGCTGGATGGCTCGGTCGCCCAACTTGGGGCTGGTCAATGCCGAGAAAGCCACCAAGTTGGCAGACGAGCCGGAGTTTACTGTCAGCACATGCTTGACGCCCAAGAATTTGGCCATGCGTTCTTCAAACATGGCGTTAAAGCGGCCGGTGGTCAGCCAGCCGTCCAGCGATGCGTCCACCATGAGCTGTAGTTCTTTGGTGCCAATGACTTTGCCGGACACCGGCACTGCAGACTGGCCGGGTACGAAGGCAACTGGGGCATGGGCAATTTCTGCGTATTGCTGCACCAACTCGCTGATTTGGGTTCGCAGTTTGTCCAGTTTGGGGTTGAAGGTGACGGTGGTAGTGGTCATGGTTGAGCTTGATTTTGATATTGGTGAATTTGTTGAAGGCACAGGGCATGCATGTCTTGCCCATCGAGCCAAGCTCGGTGCCAGTGGGTGATGTGTTCCAGCGCCGTCTCAAGCGACCAGCGTGGCACCCAGTGCAGGCGTTGCTTGGCTTTGGAGATGTCAAGCTTGAGGTAGTTGGCCTCGTGTGGGTGGTCGCCTGGCTGCAGTTGCCAACTGGCGCCCTGCCCCCAGGCTTGGCACAGCTGTTCAACAATCCACTGCACAGGGCGGGCGTCTTCGTCACGGGGGCCGAAGTTCCAGCCTTCGGCAAAGCTTTGTCCTTGCGTTGGGCCTTGCTCGATCAGCTTTTCTGCCAAGAGCAAATAACCGGACAATGGCTCTAAAACATGCTGCCAAGGGCGCGTAGCGTGCGGGTTGCGAATTTGTACGGGTTGGCCTTTTTCCAGCGCCAGCAGGGTGTCGGGCACCAAACGGTCTAGCGCCCAGTCGCCGCCGCCAATGACGTTGCCCGCGCGGGCTGTGGCCATTGCAATGCCTGCGTCATGCAAGAATGATTTGCGGTAGGCGCTACTGACCAGCTCGGCACAGCCTTTGCTGCTGGAGTAAGGGTCGTGGCCACCCATGGGTTCGTCTTCGCGGTAGCCCCAGGCCCATTCGCGGTTGTCGTAACACTTGTCGGTAGTGATGTTGACGATGGCGCGCACGCTGCCTGCGTTGCGGGCCGCCTCCAGCACATGCACCGTGCCCATGACGTTGGTGGCATAGGTCTCAATGGGCTGCTGATACGACAAGCGCACCAGCGGCTGCGCGGCCATGTGGATGACGATCTCGGGCTGGAAGTCTTTGACCAAACGGGATATTGCGCTGGCATCGCGTATGTCGGCAATGTGGCTGTCCATGCCTTTGGTCACTTGGGCTACATCAAACAATGCGGGCGTGGTGGGTGGTGCCAGGGCAATGCCGCGAAGCTCTGCGCCCATAGCCTGCAGCCATATGCTGAGCCAGCTGCCTTTGAAACCGGTGTGCCCGGTCATGAGCACTTTGCGGCCTTGCCAAAACTCGGGGCGGGTTTGCATGCTTGTGCTCACTCCCACTTCTTCCAGGGGGCCGTGTTGGTAGTCCACATTTTTTCAAGGGTGTTTTTGTCGTGCAACGTGTCCATGGGTTGCCAAAATCCAGTGTGCTTGAAGGCCATGAGTTCGCCCTGCTCTGCCAGCTTCATCAAGGGGTCTTGCTCCCAAATGGTGTCGTCGCCCGTCAGCAGGGGAAGGACTTTGGGGGATAGAACAAAAAAACCGCCATTGATCAAGGCACCATCACCACGGGGTTTTTCTTTGAAACTGCGAACTTGCCCCTCTTGAATATCCAATGCGCCAAACCGGCCAGGAGGATAAGTTGCAGTTAATGTGGCGGCTTTACCATGGCTACGATGAAAGGCGATACTTGCAGCAATGTCGTTATCACCGACACCATCCCCATAGGTAAAGCAAAAGGCATCTTCATCTTTGATGTGTTCTGCTACCCGGCGCAGGCGCCCACCCGTCATGGAGTTGTCGCCCGTGTCGACCAAGGTCACTTTCCAAGGTTCAGCACGTTTTTCATGCACATGCATTGTGTTGGCTTGCATGTCAAACGTGACATCAGACATGTGCAAAAAGTAGTTCGCGAAATATTCTTTGATGAGGTACCCCTTGTAACCACAGCAAACAATGAAGTCGTTGATGCCGTGGTGTGAGTACATCTTCATGATGTGCCACAAGATGGGTTTGCCACCGATTTCAACCATGGGCTTGGGTCGTGTGGAGGTTTCTTCGCTTAATCGCGTACCAAGACCACCGGCCAAAATGACTGCTTTCATAATTTTCTTGACTTAGTCGTTACGATCCCGAGGGAACAAATGCATCGGAATAAAAGCGCTTGTCTGGCAGACCCGCTTTGCTGAGTTCCGCCTTGGCGCCTTGGATCATGGTGTCGGAGCCGCATGCATATACAACAACGTTACTTAGATCGATTTCCAATGATAAAAGTACCTGTTGGACATAGCCTCGAGCACCTGCCCAGTCAGCGCCAGCACGGGACAAAACTGGCAAATAGCGGTGGCTAACCTTAATGGATGAGAAATCGCAATACAAATCTTGCTGCAAGCGACCGCCCCAGATCACGGTCACGGAACGAGGTAATTGATCAACACCAAGCAACTCCATGGACTCCAACATGGATTTAACTGGCGCCAAACCTGTGCCTGTAGCTAAAAAAACCACGTCCAGATCTTTAGTTTCACGCAAAAAAAACGTACCTAAAGGGCCATTGAGCCGCAGCAAATCATTAACTTTGGCTTGGTCGAACCAGTACTGGCTCATAAGTCCACCATCGACTGCGCGAATGTGAAGTTCAAGCTTTTTATCTAAAGCATTGGCCTTCGCCAAGGAATAACTACGCCGCACGGCTGATGGGCCAATTACATCTACATACTGACCAGGTATGTAGTTAAATTCGGTGGCGGGCGGTAATCTTAGAACAACACGCAATACATCAGAAGCCAAATAATCGATGCTGTGTATTCGACATGGCAGAGTCAGAGTCACAGGCAAAACATAATGACCAATATCTTCCACTTGAAGCTCAAGGTCCGTACAAGCGGATCTAACGCAACTCAGAATCCAGCCTTCAGCCTTTTCCTCAAGAGTCAAACCAATTTCAGGATGTAAAGCCTCGGATTCCCCGCTTATAACTTTACATTTACAAGTAGAGCAGCGACCATTCCGACAGCTATAAGGAATAGTAAAACCAGAATTTTCAGCAGCTGCCCAAAGGCTTTGCCCATTAATAGCCTCAAATGATTTTTCAGAATTAATACTAACGGAGAAAGGCATATTTAATAATTATTAAATATTAAATATCCTTCAAAGCCGAAAAAGCTTCGGATATAGGATAGTGATGATTACCAACAAACAAAGCATTTTTATCAATGTGCTCTGCATTTTTTAATATACCATGAACCTCAGAGTCGAAGTATTTGACAACTTCATTTTTTGCAAAATTCCCTGCCACAATTGGTCTGCATTCAAAGCCTTGAATATTTAATTTTTCCAATAATTTTTTCCGCGTCAAGCTACTACCTGGACGAATTACAAGACTAAAACCAAACCAACTACTTTCACCAATTTCCTGCTGAATGATGATATCTGGGTGATCTGTCATTGATTCTTGAAAAAGTTTCCCGTTCTTGCGGCGTTCGCTAATGAGCATGGGCAGTCTCTTGACTTGTTCAACACCCAATGCACCTTCAATCTCCAAGGGTCGCACGTTATAACCCGGCAAAACGAATCTGAATGATTCCTCAAATGGATCATCACTTTTTTCGCCGCAAACCAAATTGTTCTTGGGGAGGTTACGTGTCCAGCCATGCGCGCGCAGCGACAGCAAAATCTGGTAAAGCTCTTCATCATCAGTAACTATGAGGCCGCCTTCCATAGTGGAAATGTGGTGACTAAAGAAAGAACTGTAGCCGCCCATCACACCAAAAGTACCTGCGTGCTTGCCTTGGAATTTGGCACCCATCGACTCGCAGTTGTCTTCCATCAGGACAATATCGCGCCCGCCAATGATTTGTTGGATACGAGCAAAATCGTTCGGGTTCCCCAACAAATTTACCGCCATGATGGCCCGGGTCTTATCAGTTACCGCTTGCTCCAGTTGATCAAGATCGTAGTTCAAGGTGTGCAAGTCAATATCAACGAACTTGATTTTCAGTCCGTATTGATACAGCGGATAGTAAGTTGTACTCCACGAAACAGCTGGCACGATAACTTCATCACCTCTGCTTAGTTTCAATTTGGTATTCTTGGTGTAAAACAACGCTGCCACCATAAGCAAAATAGCCGAAGAACCCGAGTTAACCATTACGCAGTGTTTACTGCCTACGTACTGAGCAAAATCACGCTCGAAAGATTGAACGTTAACGCCCATGGTAAACATGCCAGACGCAATGACACGTTGCATTGCGTCTTGCTCTTCTTGACCCCAAGTAGCTGTAGCGAGTGGGAATTTGTAACTCATGCTTTTTGCCCTTCAAGATAAAATTGATACGATTTTTCAATGCCAGATTGAAGCAACGTACTTGGCATCCAACCCCAGTTGCGTTGACGGCTGATGTCAACCAGCTTTTGTTTCATGCCGACAGGTTTTGTTGTGTCGTGCATAAAATTACCCTGCCAACCGATTACTTCGGCAGCGGCTGCGTAATACTCACTGATACTGTGGTCATGCCCTAAGCCAATGTTAATGAGATCCGGTATTTTTTCGAAGTCTTGTACGGCTTGCAGAACAGCCCCAGCCAAATCCCCCGCATACATGAATTCACGCCGTGCTGTTCCGTCGCCCCAGATATCCACCTCAGTAGTGCCAGTCACTTTGGCTTGATGCACTTTATGAATGATGGCCGGTATCAGGTGGGAATGCTCAGGTTCAAATTTATCGTGGCGACCGAACAAGTTGCAAGGAATCAACGTCTTGTAGCGAACCGATGACGTGGATTTTTTCTGACTCTCTCTGTTGATGTATTCGCACAGACGAGTCGCAAAAATTTTGGCAATGGCATACCCTTCATTGGTGGGCTCCAACTCTCCCTGCAATACAAGCGCTTCACTCAGTGGGTTGGGCGCATTGCGAGGGTACATGCATGAACTGGCCAAATTGATCAGTTGCGGCACGCCTGCTTTGTAAGCGGCCAATATGACATTTCTACCAATATCTGTATTGGTGACCAAAAAATCAACTGGGTCCGCAATATTTGCCTGAATACCCCCTACACGACCTGCCGCATGAATGATGACATCAGGCTTGGTCTCATTGATGTAATGCTGTGTGTCCGCCGCGTTGGTAAGGTCCAGCTCCTTGCTACTTGGCGCCAAAATTTCGTAGCGATCGCCCAATGGGTGTTCGAGAATATTTTTCCCGACCATCCCTCGGCCACCTGTTAGAAATACGCGTGGTTTTTTCACGTCATTCGCCCTTTGCCTGTGTCACTTGATGACCATGCATTTTCAAAAGTGCATGTTGTTTTGCTTGTTCAAGATCATGCGCAACCATTTCCTTGCACATTTCTTGCGCCGTGATTTCTGGGACCCAGCCCAACTTCTCTTTGGCTTTGGTCGGATCACCAAGCAATGTTTCAACTTCGGTGGGACGGAAGTAACGTGGATCAATACGGACAATAGGTTTATCGTTCCAATAAGCCATCTCGTTCACACCTTGTCCTTCCCAGCGCAGCTCCATCTCAAGAGCCTCTGCAGTCCAATTGATGAATTGTCGAACGGTGTACTGGACACCTGTGGCAATAACAAAGTCCTCGGGTTGCTCTTGCTGCAGCATCATCCACTGCATTCGCACGTAGTCTTTGGCGTGGCCCCAGTCACGCAGAGCGTCAATGTTCCCCATGTACAAACAGTCTTCCAAGCCTTGGCTGATGTTAGCCAGGCCACGGGTGATTTTACGGGTGACGAAGGTTTCACCGCGGCGAGGGCTCTCGTGGTTAAACAAGATGCCGTTGCAGGCGTAAATGCCATAGGCCTCGCGGTAGTTGACGCAGATCCAATACGCGTACATTTTGGCCACGGCGTAGGGGCTGCGGGGGTAGAAAGGTGTTGTTTCTTTTTGGGGCGTTTCTTGCACCAAGCCATACAGCTCGGATGTGCTGGCTTGGTAAAAGCGAGTTTTCTTTTCCAGGCCCAAGATGCGAATGGCCTCTAACAATCGCAGGGTTCCCATGGCGTCCACGTCGGCGGTGTATTCGGGGCTTTCAAAACTCACGGCTACATGGCTTTGTGCGCCGAGATTGTAGATTTCATCAGGCTGGGTTTCTTGAATGATACGAATTAAGTTGGAAGTATCCGTCAAGTCCCCATAGTGAAGTTTTATACGCGCATTATCTACATGTGGATCTTGGAAAATATGATCAATTCGATTTGTGTTAAAGCTTGATGCACGACGCTTAATGCCATGTACCGTATAGCCTTTGCCCAACAAAAACTCAGCCAAATACGAGCCATCTTGACCGGTAATACCTGTGATCAATGCAACTTTTGAAGATTTCATATATTAGATTTGTACCAGTGAAATTGTTTTGAAATAGCCAAGTCTGTTTTTAGGTGGCTCTGCCGTAGGTGTCTTCAAACCGGACAATGTCATCCTCGCCCAAATAGCTGCCCGACTGCACTTCAATAATTTCTAGCGGAATGCTTCCGGGGTTGGCCAGCCGGTGCACCTCACCCAAGGGGATGTAGGTGGATTGGTTTTCGGTCAGGATCAGCCGTATATCGCCGTTGGTGATCTCGGCAGTACCTTTGACCACAATCCAGTGCTCGGCACGATGGTGGTGCTTTTGTAGGCTCAGGCTGGCACCGGGCTTGACCTGGATGCGCTTGACCTTGAACCGGCCACCTTCGTCAATGCTGTCATACCAGCCCCAGGGGCGGTGCACTTTGCGATGCAGGGTGTGTTCTTCTCGGTTTTGCTGGCCCAGTGCAGTCACGATGTGTTTCACATCTTGGCTACGGGCTTTGTTGGCCACCAGCACGGCGTCTGCCGTTTCAATCACCACCAGGTCGCTCACCCCCACCAGGCTCACCAAGCGGCTGCTGGCGTGCACAAGTGTGTTATGGGTGTCTGTCGCCAACACATCGCCCGTGTGGGCGTTGCCTTGGACGTCTTTGGGGAGCACGTTCCACACGGCGTCCCACGCGCCCAGGTCGCTCCAGCCTGCATTGAGCGGCACCATCTGGATGGAGAACGCGCTGCCGGGGCAGTGCTCCATGACGGCGTAGTCAACCGACTCTGACGGGATGGCGGCAAACTCATCTTTGCCGGGGCGGATGAATGAGGCGTCTTGCTTTTTGGCGACCCATGCGGCTTGGCAGGCTTGGATAATATCGGGGCGGAAGTTTTGGAGAGCCTTGAGCCAGACCGATGCACGCAGGACAAACATGCCGGCGTTCCAGAAGTAGCCGCCATCTTGCAGGTATTTTTGGGCGGTCGCTAGGTTGGGTTTTTCGACGAAGGCAGCGACTTTGCACACATTAGCGAGGAGGGGCTCGCTCCCAATTTGTTCCGTGCGGATGTAGCCATAGCCTGTTTCGGGTTTGTCGGGGGTGACGCCCAAGATGACGATGTTACCTTCGGCTGCTTGAGAGATGGCTTGCTGGACTGCGGCGGTAAATGCAGTCGAATTTGCGACAGTTTGGTCGGCGGGGGTGACAACCAACACGGGGTCTTGCCCATATTCCACGGCAGCCAAAGCAGCCAAGGTCAAGGCAGGGGCTGTGTTACGCCCTACAGGCTCAAGCAGCGCCGCCCCTAAGGGAATACCCACTTCGCGCAATTGCTCAGACGCCAAAAAACGATGATCTTCACCGCTGACGATGAACGGCGATGCGACCTCAATACCGTCTTGATCCAAACCAGCCAAGCGCTTTGCGGCTTGCTGGAACAGGCTTTCATTGCCCGTGAGGCACAGAAACTGTTTGGGGAAACCTGTGCGTGACAACGGCCACAAACGTGTGCCAGAACCACCGCAAAGAATAACTGGTGTGACTTGGATCATGATTGTCAGATTACTTAGACTTTTACCTGGGCAGGTAAGTTGTTTTGCCTGCTTGCATGGATACCCGTGTTCGGGGGTATGACAGCTGTGGCGCGTATGACGGTTAGAAGTGTTCTGCCTCGGCCAGGGGTTTGGCGGATTGGTCTTTGGCAGAGAGTTTCGGTTGCAGGCCTGGTGGCCAGGTGATGCCGATGGCGGAGTCGTTCCAGGCGATGCTGCGTTCGTGCTGGGGGGCGTAGTAGTCGGTTGTTTTGTACAAAAAGTCTGCGGTGTCTGACAAGACCACAAAGCCGTGGGCAAAGCCTGGTGGCACCCAGACTTGTTTTTGGTTGTCTTCGGTCAGCTCGACCCCGGCCCATTGGCCGAAGGAGGGGGAGTTTTGGCGGATGTCGACCGCCACATCAAACACCGCACCGCGCACCACGCGCACCAGTTTGC
>JACCDH011825194.1_pt1 | contig 23082 bp, 24 predicted proteins | sample 7442481 | NCBI WGS metagenome assembly JACCDH01 (sample SAMN15323433, study PRJNA562643) | freshwater metagenome | isolation source: river surface water | place: USA:Blue River Watershed | collected 2017-08-15
CAAGCTTCATTTAATTTAAAATACGAATAATAATCGCGTGGATTTTTACCAAACAAAGTAAAAACATCATCCACTAAATAAGGAGAAGTAAATAACGAAGGACCTTTATCAAAACGATAACCTTGAGAAGAAAACTCTCTTATTTTACCCCCAACCCAATCGTTTTTTTCAACAACAACTACAGAATATCCTTTTGCTTTTAAATGTAAAGCCGCTGATAAACCACCAATCCCAGAACCGATAACCGCAATTTTTTTCACTAAAAACTAATTATTTTTAGATTTAACTTGTTTAAAATATTTTAAAGGAATCCAAAGCATACCGAAGTAATCGCCATTTTCCTTTCCAATATTTTTATGATGTAACTTGTGTGCACGAATAATATTCTCAGTATATGAATTTCTAAACCAATCCATCCATTTAAATCTCCGATGAATTAAAACGTCGTGTACTAAAAAATAAGCTAAACCATATAAAGTTATGCCTAATCCAATACCAAAAACAAAATTAAACCCATTTATAGCACCAAAATAACTACACAATGAACCTGGAATAGCAAAAATCAAGAAAAAAGCATCGTTTTTTTCGAAAAAACCCTCGCTACCTGTGTGATGATCTTTATGTAAGTACCATAAAAATCCGTGCATGATAAACTTATGCGTAAACCATGCAACGAACTCCATGAAAACAAAAACAATTAAAGTTGTTATCAAAGTAATCATATCGAATCTAACATATCATTTTTACCAGAAGAAATATGTTTTAAAAACTCATCCTTCACACTATCTTTTTTAAATTTACCATAATATACACCTGTAACGGTAGAGCTTTTGGTATCCTTAACTCCGCGAGTAGAAACACACAAATGGTAAGCATCTACCACAACAGCTACATCTGGCGTATTTAACATTTCCTTTAATTCGTTTGCTATTTGTTTAGTTAATCGCTCTTGAACTTGAGGACGCTTTCCGAAATAACGAACGATACGATTTAATTTAGATAAACCCACAACTTGTCCGTTAGAAGCATAATAAGCCACATGTACTCTTCCTAAAATAGGCACAAAATGATGCTCGCAATACGAATGTAATTCGATATCTCTAACCGCAATCATACCATCGTAATCATATTTATTTTCGAACAATTTAGCCTCAGGTTTATTTTTAGGATTTAAACCACTAAACACCTCTTTTACATACATTTTAGCAACACGATAAGGCGTACCAGATAAACTATCATCTGTTAAATCTAAACCTAAAGTATCCATGATTTGCTCAAAATGTGCAGCAATTTTTTCTATTTTTTCCTCATCAGATAACTTAAAAGCATCTGGTTTCATTGGGGTTTCCAAAGAAGTTCCTACATGATCATCCCCTAAAAATTCGATTTCCTCGATAGATTTAGCAAGGGTATTCAACAACATTTCTTTCGGTTTCATACAAAACAATTTTAAGTTTAAAATTAATTGGTAATCTCTTCATTATTTTATGGTAAGCTACTCTGGCAATATTCTCGGCTGTTGGATTTAAATTAAAAAAATCTTCCACCTGTTCGTTTAAATTTTTATGATCCCAAGGCTCAATTACCTCGTCTTTAATTATTTGCTTCAACACCTTCATATCCATCACATAACCCGTAACTTCATCAATCGCACCTGTAACACAAACCTTAATTTTATAATTGTGTCCGTGATAATAAGGATTATTACATTTACCAAAAACCTCCTCATTTTTTTCGTTGCTCCAACTTTTAACCCACAACCTATGAGCAGCGTTAAAATCCTCCGTTCTAATAACAGTTGCATCCATATTAAGCAGCTTTTAAGTTAAGCATTTCTTTTAATTTAGGAAAGCATATTTTAAACCATTCGGTATAATTTTGCGGATTTAATTGCATATCCAATTCGATAAATTCCATATTCCAATAAGCAAAATCCTCTACCTCATCCAAATTAATTCTTGGTTCATCGTCAAATTTACCAATTAAAACATAATCATACTCATGTTCAATCAATTGATTATCTAAATCTGCCTTATAGATAAACGCAAACATTTCTGATAAATCCGTAGTAAATCCCATCTCTTCCATCAATCTTCGTTTACCAGCATCAATAATATTTTCGTTTAATCTAGGATGACTGCAACAAGTATTTGTCCACAAACCCCCACTGTGATATTTAGAACTAGCCCTTTTTTGCATTAACAATTCGTTAGCCGAGTTGAAAACAAAAACCGAAAAAGCACGATGTAATAAGCCCTTACGATGCGCTTCCATTTTTTCCATTTCACCTACAACCTCGTTATGGGTGTTTACTAAAACCACCTTTTCCATTACAACATATTGATATTATGACGCATATAGGTACCTACTAATAAATACATTTTTTGAGCATCAGGAATACGAATACGTTCTTTTAAAACTTTTTCGGGCGGCGTATTTACAATTTTTTGAAACAATTTGTAGTAATATACATAAGCCGTGTACACTCCAATTCGGCTAGATTTAGGCAATTTTTTAATACCTTCCATAGCATGCGCAAAATCTTTTGCAATATCATTTTCAATCATAGTTTTACTAGATTGATCAAAATTTTCCAAATCTACCTCAGGGAAATAACTTCTTCCCATATCTTTAAAATCTTGCTTTAAATCGCGTAAAAAATTAATTTTTTGAAAAGCACTTCCCAAAGACATCGCATTGGGCGTTAAATCGTTATACAATTTTTCATCCGCCAAACAAAATATTTTCAAACACATTAAACCAACCACCTCTGCCGAGCCTAAAATATATTGTTTAAATGTTTTATAATCATAATCTAATTTATGTAAATCCATTTCCATGGAGTTTAAAAAACAATCGATTAAATCACGAGAAATGTTGTATTTATTTACCGTAATTTGAAAAGCATGTAAAACAGGATTTAAACTGATACCTCTATCCAAAGCTTTGTAAGTATCAATTCTAAACTCTTTTAATAATTTCTCTTGATCATATTCATGAAAAGTATCTACAATTTCATCCGCAAAACGAACAAAACCATAAATATTGTAAATATGTTGTTGCAACTCCTTATCCAACAACGAAATACCTAAGGAAAACGAAGTTGAATATTTTTGGGTAATCATTTTAGCAGCCTTAGCGCTAACTTGGTTAAATAGTTTAATCATACTTCAAAATTTTAATTCCAATTGTTAATAATCTCTTTAGCTACTATTTCACCCGAAATTAATGAAGGAGGCATGCCTGGTCCGGGTAAAGTTAACTGTCCGGCATGATATAAATTATTTATTTTTTTACTTTTTACTCTTGGCCTTAAAAAAGCCGTTTGCATTAGTGTATTTGCTAAACCATAAGCATTTCCTTTGTATGCGTTATAATCCGATTTAAAATCGCTTCCACTAAAAGTTTTTTTATACACTACTTTACTTTTTACATCCACCCCTGTAAACTTTTGCAATTTATCCATCACAAAATCGTAATATTTTTGATGTGTTACTTCATCATCTTTTAAATTGGATGCAATAGGAATTAAAATAAAAATATTTTCTTTTCCGTGTGGTGCCACAGTAGCATCTGTTTTAGATGGAACGCATGTATAAAACAAAGGCAATGTAGGCCATTTAGGATTTTCGTAAATTTCATCCGCATGCACATCCAAATTCTCATCAAAAAACAAATTATGATGTTGCAAGTTAGGTATTTTTTCGTTAACCCCTAAATAAAATAACAAACTACTTGGCGCCATGGTTTTTTTATCCCATTGTTTTTCGGTGTAAGCCTGAAACTCCTTAGGTAATAAATCCATTTCGAAATGATGATAATCCGATGTATTTAAAACAACATCCGCTTTAAACTCACCACTGGTAGTGCTTAAAGATTGAATAGTACGATTTTTAATATTTAACTGCTTAACCTCCGCATTAGTATAAAATTGTACACCTAAAGATTTTGCTAAATCCACCATCCCTTCTATCACTTTAAACATACCTCCATCGGGATAAAAAGTACCCAATTTAATATCTGCAAAGTTCATTAAACTATATAATGCCGGAATTTTTTGTGCTGTAGCTCCTAAAAACAAAACAGGAAACTCCATTAATGCTAAAATTTGCGGATGTTTAAAATACTTTTGCGCATGACTTCTAAAAGAAGAAAACATTTGCAATTTAAAAATACCCTCCATCACCTCTTTTGTTAAATATTTAACCGGATTAGCACTTGGATTAAAAACCAATTTACCCATTCCAACCTCATATTTATAAGCAGCATCCGCCATAAATTCGTCTAATTTTTGCCCTGCACCTTTTTCGTACTTCTCTAACAAAGCTTTAAACGCATCATAATTAGCAGGAATATCCCAATAATCAGTACCCGACCAAACCACTTTGTAAGAAGGATCTAAACGAATTAAATTGTAATAATCTTTAGCCGATTTACCAAACTGATTAAAAAAGTTTTCGAAAACCTCAGGCATCCAATACCAACTAGGTCCCATATCAAATGTAAAACCCTCTACTTCAAATTGCCTAGCCCTTCCTCCTAATGAAGAGTTTTTTTCCAAAACAACCACATTATTCCCACTTTTAGCCAAAAAACACGCAGAAGCCAAACCCGAAAATCCCGAACCAACAACTATAACATTTTTACTCATTAATATAACTTTTACAAAATTTGGTGAAACAAATATATAAGTAACAAATGAATTAAACAAATAAAAACCTGTAATTTTGTTTAACAAATTAAATTTAATGTTAAACAATTTGTAATGATTTATAGTAAATTAAAAGATATTGTTTATATTTGTTTCCAAATCCACAAAATATCATGAGATTTCATACAATAAAAGATTTAGAAAGATTAACAGGTGTAAAAGCACACACTATAAGGATTTGGGAACAAAGATACTTTTTATTAACTCCAGAGAGAACAGATACCAACATACGAACCTACAGTGATAACGAGCTTAAAAAGCTGATTAACGTTTCCTTTTTGATAAAACATGGTTACAAAATATCAAAAATAGCTAAACTAACTGATATTGAAACAAATAACATTATTAAAAAAATTGAGGAAAGCAATGATTTAAATACTGTTAATCAAATTTGGGTAGACAATATTGTTAAAGCTTGTATTGATTTTGATGAAATTACATTTGAAGTAATTTTTTCGCATTGTGTATTAAAAATAGGTTTTGAAGAAACATTAACCAAAGTAATATACCCCACATTACAACGTGTAGGAATTATGTGGGGAATTGATGAAATTAGTCCGGCTCAAGAACACTTTTTATCCAATTTAATTCGTAAAAAAATATTAGTAGCCATTGATGGAATGCTTCCCGAAATTAACCAAAACTCTAGCACATACTTATTGTTTTTACCACAATGGGAACAGCACGATTTAGGTATTTTATACTCTTATTATTTATTAAGAAAAAATAATTACAAAGTAATATATTTGGGTATTAACACACCTTACGAGAGCTTAAAAGATATAGACAGCTCCTTATTTGAAGCCATCGTTACCTTTTTTATTGTATCCGAGGAAAATACTAAAGTAACCGAATTTTTAAACCAAATGAGCGCTGATTTTCCGGATAAAAAAATATTTTTTGCTGCTAATGAATATTTGTTAGGCGACCAAAAATTATCAGGCTCCTTGATTCGATTATATTCACCAATGGATTTGATTAAATTGAATGCGTAAAAATTAAATCTTGTTTAACGTTTTTAACAAAAATGTTAAACAAGGTTTAAAAATCAAAATCTATAATCTACTATACAACTAAAATTCCATAAATCCACCCTGTTAATCCTATACACATCTTCTACTTCATCAGGATTTTGGGATAATTTGTGCGCTACAATCATTTTAATATCCAAACCTTCCAAATAACCTTCAAACTTATAATCGGCTAATAACATCAAATGATAATAAGAAGGCACACCATATTTATTTAATCGCAAATCATTTACAGAAGGCATATCCACTTTAGAAACGCCAGATTGTACATACCAATTTTTTTGGTTCGGTAAATAGCTATACATTAAAGTATAAGCATTCACACCTCCATTTCCCTCTAGTCGCTCACGAGGTAAACTCACATAAAACTGTTCTCTACCCCATTCGCGAGGAAATAAAAACCTACCACTATTATGTATATACAAATTATTAATAGATAATTTATGTTTTTTGTAATGCCACCCAATAGTAGATCCCCAGCCAAAAGTTTGTTCATTTAACATCCTATAACTTAAAACCGGATTAGGATTTCCACCTTCCCCAACCGTATTTTGGTAAAAACCTTGTAAACCCAAATTTAAAACTCCAGGAAGGGTATTATATTTAAAATCGTTTTGAAAAAAAGATAAATTAAAGATGTTTTGCGCATAATAATTCCAAACTTGTAAATGATTTTGATATTTTTCTTTTTCTTTTTTCCATTCCAAAGCACTTATACCAATACCTAAAGTACTGGTATTGTTTTTATAACTCTCGGAACTTCCAAAAGGGTTTCTTCCAAAAGGATATACCCCCACACTTTTACCTAATTCGTACCAATGCACTGTACCACGAAAAGTTGCAGCATTTAACCACGCTCCATACAATTTTATATTTTTAAATTTGTACTCGGCAGTTAAACCTTTAAAAACATTGGATCGCATACGGTTATCCTGCTCATTTAAAAATGGAGTATTAATTTTTTGTCGGCCTAAAACCAGTTTAATTTTACTTTTTTCGTAACTCAAATAAAAATCCTCTAACCTATCTAAATCTCTATCGTTTTCAAAGTCGTTCATATCGTACATTAAAATCTCGTACCGATTACCATTTTGAGTTGTTGGATCCGATTTATGCAAATTTATTTGATACATTTGAAAAACAAAAAATCCACTAAATCCAAAATGAAAACCTTTCCATTCCGGACTATAATATCCCAAACCGGCTCCTTTTGCTAAAGTTTGATAATCTAATAAAGCTCCGCGATTCTCGGTATGCATCCAAAAACTTCTGAAATGAAACTCGAATTTTCCTTTCATCAAATCTTCCCCTAATTTTTTATCTACGGCCAAGCTATCTGTTTGCGCAACAGCGCTTAAAATAAGCAATACAATAGCTATAAAAGTTAAAGTTAACTTTTTCATTTTACTAAATATTAAAGTTTTAATGTATAAAAAAAGGCGAAGTAAACTTCGCCTTCTAAGAATTAATGAGGTAATTTATCTCGAACTTTTCCGTACACCCAAGTACCTAAAATTGCACTTAATAAAGTAACTACAATTACTAACACACCTGTACCAATTTGTGCAAATAATGGCCCCGGACAAGCACCTGTAATTGCCCAACCTAAACCAAAAGTTAAACCTCCATATATTTGTCCAACACTAAACTTTTTATCATGAAAAACGATTTCCTCACCATAAATAGTTTTAATATTAAATTTTTTGATAATTGCAACAGATATTGCACCCACAACAACAGCACTTCCAATTATTCCGTACATATGAAAGGATTCTAATCTAAACATTTCTTGTATTCTAAACCAACTGATTACCTCCGCTTTTACAAACACAATCCCAAAACCAATACCTACCAATAAATATTTAATATTGTGATACCATTTGTGCTCTAATTTACTCTCGTTCACACAAATACTATCCGCAGTTCTTACTTCAAACTCTTCGTTTTCTTTATTTATATTTTCCATAATGTATAACTATTAAAGTGCTAAAATAATTGGTAAAATAAAGTTTGCCATTAAAAAGCCACCTAACATAAAACAACAAGTAGCAACTAAAGATGGCCATTGTAAAGTGGATAAACCCATAATAGCATGTCCGCTTGTACAACCACCCGCATAACGAGTACCAAAACCCACCAAAAAGCCACCAACCACCATCATAATAAATCCACGAAGGGTAAACAAACTTTGCCAATTAAAAATTTCAACAGGAACCAAACCTGTATAATCCTGCACGCCATATTGTGCTAAATCTGTTGCTAAATCTGGATGAACTACGATAGGTGCACCAGAGCTTAAAAAGTAAGCCGCTATAATACCACCCATTAAAATACCCGATACAAATACTAAATTCCAAACCTCTTTTTTCCATTCGTATTTAAAAAACGGAATATTTGCTGGCAAACAAGCCGCACAAATATGCCTTAACGAAGAGCTAATACCAAAAGATTTATTTCCTAAAATTAACAACAAAGGAACTGTTAATCCAATTAAAGGACCTGCAATATACCAAGGCCACGGTTGTGTAATTTCCATTTTTTATTTGTATTGATTAATTAAGTTAACTAACTGATTACTTGGGAAAACTCCGCTTTTTTTCCACATTTCTTTTCCGTTTTTAAAAATCATTAAAGTAGGCACACTCCTAATTCCATATTTTGCGGATAACTTAGGATTTTTATCCACATCAATTTTAATAATTTGCGCACTATTCCCAACTTTATCTTTTACCTCTTTTAAAATGGGCGCCATACTTTTACATGGCCCACACCACTCTGCGAAAAAATCAATTAAAACGGGTTTATCCGATTGTATGATGCTATTAAAATCCATAACTTCCTTTATTTTAAGTTTTTAACTGCTTGTGCTACACTTTGCCATGTACCACCATTATCTACATTATTTAAGCCTTTTCGTTTTAAAATCGATTGTGCTTGCGAGCTACGTGCGCCACTTCTACAAAAAACTACTACGTGTTTTTTGTTTTTTAATTTATCGGCGTGTTGATGTATGGTATCTAATGGCAAATTTACTGCACCAGGAACACTTCCTGCATTAAATTCCATTGGCGATCTAACATCCACTAAATAACTTTCTTTTGTTAAGGTTTCTTCTAATTTTGATGAACCTCCAAATAAATTTGCAAAACTAAACATATCTATATTTTTTTTATGTGATTACTACTTTTTTTAATGCCCCAATATATCCTTGGTGGCTTATTTTTTATTTATTTAACCAATTTGCTTGCACAAACAAAATCTGTTTTAGGAATATTCGTTTGAGCGATAGCTACAAAACCTCCTGCAATTTCCGTAAAATTACGATATCCTCTGGCTTGTAAAATAGATGCAGCCATCATGCTACGGTAACCTCCTGCACAATGCAAAAAGAAATGCTCGGATGGATTAATATCTTTTACCCATTCGTTGATAAAAGCTAACGGACGGTTGTATGCCTCCTCCACATGCTCGGCAACATATTCACTTTCCTTGCGCACATCCATTACTTTATCTTTTTGCAAATCCACTTTTTGAGCAAATTCCTCAGCTGTAATTCGGTTTACTTTATCGGTTTCCATACCAATAGCTTCCCAAGCTTTTATCCCACCTTTTAAATATCCCAATACATTATCAAAACCCACTCTGCTTAATCTTGTAATCGTTAATTCCTCTTGTCCGTCCTCAGTAACCAACAACAAAGGTTGTTTTACATCTACAATTAAAGCACCTACCCAAGGAGCAAAATCACCATTTAATCCAATGTTAATAGATTGAGGAACAAAGGATTGATAGAAATCCTGATTGTTACGCGTATCCAAAATTAAAGCACCGCTTTCCTCTGCCAACATTTCAAATTCCTTTGGCGATAAAGCTTGTAAACCTTTGTTTAATACTTCATCAAAATCTTGATAGCCTTTTTTATTCATTGCTACATTCATCCCAAAATATCCTGGAGGAGGCAATAAACCATCGGTTACTTCTTTAATAAACTCTTCCTCTGTCATATTCGCTCGCAAAGCATAGTTGGTTGCTTTTTGATTTCCAATGGTTGATACGGTTTCCTTACTCATATTTTTACCACAAGCACTTCCTGCTCCGTGTGCTGGATAAACCAAAACCTCATCCGGTAAAGTCATTATTTTTTTTCTGAGTGATTGATATAAATGAGCTGCCAATTGTTCTTGTGTTAAATTTGCAGCCTTTTGCGCCAAATCTGGTCGGCCTACATCCCCAATAAATAAAGTATCACCCGAAAAAATTGCGTGCTCCTCACCATTTTCGTCCAACAATAAATACGTTGTACTTTCCATGGTATGCCCAGGTGTGTGTAGCACTTTAATTTTAATATTACCTATTTCAAAAATCTGATTATCCTCTGCAATAATTGCTTCAAACTCGGTTTTGGCATTCGGACCAAATACGATAGCTGCACCTGTTTTTTTACTCAAATCTAAATGTCCCGATACAAAATCAGCATGGAAATGCGTTTCAAAAACATATTTTAACTGCACACCATCTTTTTGTAATTTTTCCATGTAAGGTTGTACCTCTCTTAAAGGATCCACAATTGCTGCCTCACCATTACTTATAATATAATAAGCCCCTTGAGCCAAACATCCCGTGTAAATTTGTTCTACTTTCATCTTTTTATGATTTTAAATTTATACTTCAAAATTAATTATTGTTGCAACAAACGTTTGTTACTTTTATCACATTAAACGGTACTTTTTAATTAAAAAACAACTCTTTAATTAAAATAAAAATCCCCATTACCAAAACAAACCAACCAAAAATAGGTTTTAATTTGCCGCCCGATATCTTTTTAGAAACCAACATCCCTATAAAAATACCTGCTATAGAAAATAAGGAAACTAGAATTAAAAATCCCCAATCGATTCCTGTAGATGGATTTTCGCCCAAAAATCCAATTAATGATTTTGCGGCAATAATTACCAAAGATGTTCCTATTGCTTTTTTAATTTTTAATTTAGATAATAAAACCAAAGCTGGTATAATTAAAAATCCGCCTCCTGCGCCCACTAAACCCGTTAAAACCCCTACAATTAATCCTTCAAGTAAAATTACAGGATAATTAAATGATTGTTCATCTGGTGCATTTTCGTCTTCGTCTTTACAGTTTTTGCAAACTTTTATCATACTGTAGGATGCAAAAATCATTAAAACAGCAAACAAAACCATTAACATTATGCCTTTGGTTATTTCTAAATCACCAATATTTAAAATATGTTCTGGAATTGCTGGAACGATATAAGCTCGAGTTAAATAAACCGAAATGATGGAAGGAATACCAAAAACAATGGCTGTTTTAATACTTACCAATTTGTTTTTAAAGTAAGTAACCGACCCCACTACACTGGATATCCCAACAATAAACAAAGAATATGCTGTTGCCGCAACTACATCTACGCCAAACAAATAAACCAAAACTGGAACGGTTAAAATACTTCCGCCGCCACCAATTAAACCTAATGTAATTCCAATAAAAATTGATGCAATGTAACCTATTATTTCCATAATTGTAATTTTTAATTCGAGTACAAAAGTATAGTACACTTATTTGGCGCTTTGTGACAAATGTTCCATTCAACCACAAATTTTAATTTAAAGTTAATAGATATGGGCACGTATATAAATAAATGTATTTTGATTAAAAATCCTACGAGTTTAATAAGTTAAAGTTAATCCTTGGGTAAATTTAAAAATCCTAATTGATGCGCAAACTCCTTAAAAGGCGATTGTACATTTGCTTTTATGATTATTTTTTGTTGTGTTATTGGATGCAAAAATGAAATTTGTTGCGCATGTAACAACATAGTATCTAAACCAAAATTTTGCTTGTAGTAACGGTTTTGTTTGTTACAGCCATGTGGTCTGTCTGCAAGTATAGGATGAAAAATATGTGCGAAATGTTTACGGATTTGATGCATCCTACCTGTTTTAGGAACTACTTTTACCAAGGAATATCTGGAACTTGGATGTTTGCCAATAGCAAAATCAACTTCGGATTGTTGTAACGTAACATATTCGGTAATAGCATCTTGCGATTTTCCTTTTTCGTTAATTAAAGCATAATCAATTGTTCCTTCATTTGGCGTAAAACCCCGAACTACTGCCCAATAAACTTTTTGAACTTCCTGATTAGCAAACTGCTTTTGCATTAAAATATTACAATTTTGATTTAAAGCAAACAATAAAACCCCTCCTGTTTTTCTATCTAATCGATGTGTTAAATATACCACTTCTCCTATTTGATCGCGTAATTTTTGAATAGCAAATTCGGATACATCACTAGCAATATACGATCGGTGTACCAGTAAACCATGTGGTTTATTAATGGCTATCAAATCTTTATCGCGATAAACTATTTCTAATTCGTTCATGCGAATAAAATTAATCGTTTTAATTGAAATAACCTTTACAATTGGATTGAAATGAAAAAAAGGGTTGAAATTTCTTTCAACCCTTTTAAACCTTACCTAACTTATAAACTATGATTTAACTACCAATCATGTTCAATTTAACGCTACACTTTTAATTATGTTATCATTTTAATCAAAAAAAATAAAATATTAATTTAAATAACTGAAAATCAATTATATATTTTTATGAGTAAAACAGTAGCAAACTGATTTTTATCATTGCACAGTACATATTAATGTTGTTGCTTTGTACAAAATACATATTAAACTAAATCTATAGTAAATCATGAAAACTCAAGGCAACAATCCCTCAAATTTTAATTTGCAAAACTTAGGAATTAATACCTCTGAAACAATATTTTACAACTTAGACAAAGTTGAATTAATAGAACATAGTATCCAAAACAAACAAGCCGTTTTAGCAAACAACGGTGCATTGGTAGTGAATACAGGCGAATTTACTGGACGATCGCCAAAAGACCGATTTATTGTAAAAGATGAATTAACTGAAAAAACGGTTTGGTGGAGTTCTATAAACATTCCTTTTGATACAGAAAAATTTGATGAATTATACGCTAAAATGTTAGTATATGTGGCGGATAAAAATTTATATGTAAAGGAAGTGTACGCTTGTGCCGATAAAAATTTTAAGTTTAACGTTCGCTTAATTGCCGAGTTACCTTGGTCGGCAATTTTTACAGAAAACATGTTTAACAACTTTAAAAACAACGAATTAAAGGATTTTGTATCCGATTGGACAGTATTGTGTATTCCTAGTTTTCATGCAAATCCTACCGAGGATGGAACTCGTCAACACAATTTTTCCATACTTAATTTCACCAAAAAAATAGCTATTATTGGAGGTTCGGCTTATACTGGCGAAATCAAAAAAGGAATATTTTCGGTTTTAAACTTTTTATTACCTACTAAAAATAAAATTTTACCCATGCATTGCTCCGTAAACGAAGGCGAAAATGGAGATAGTGCAGTGTTTTTTGGTTTAAGTGGCACAGGAAAAACTACACTTTCCACAAGTCCCGACAGAATTTTGATTGGTGATGATGAACATGCTTGGATAAATGATGAGGTATTTAATTTTGAAGGTGGATGTTATGCTAAAACGATAGATTTAACTCCCGAAAGTGAGCCCGAAATATACAATGCTATTCAGTTTGGTGCTTTACTAGAAAATACGCAATTTTTCCCCAACACTCGTAATGTAAATTATCACGATTCGTCTATCACATTAAATACTCGCGTAAGTTATCCTATCCAACATATTCCCAATGCTAAAATTCCATCGGTAGGCGGCAAGGTGGAAAATGTGTTTTTTTTAACCTGCGATGCTTTTGGTGTTTTACCACCCATTTCTAAGTTAAATATCGAACAAGCCATGTATCATTTTATTAGTGGATATACCGCTAAAATTGCTGGTACAGAGGAAGGTATTAACGAACCTATTGCTGTTTTTAGTGCTTGTTTTGGCGAGCCTTTTTTACCTTTGCACCCTCAAAAATACGCCGATTTATTGGCTCAAAATTTAGCTAAAAATCATGTAAATGTTTGGCTAATTAACACTGGTTGGATTGGTGGAGCGTATGGTGTGGGTTCTCGTATCAAACTAAAATATACCAGAGCCATGATTAAAGCGGCTTTAGAAGGTAAATTAGATGCTGTGGAATACCAAAATTTCCCCATTTTTAATTTCCAAGTTCCTGTAAATTGTCCGGATGTTCCCCAAGAATATATGTTCCCTATTCATACTTGGAAAAATCCCAACGACTACAATCATCAATTAAAGGATTTAGCCAACAGATTTATTCACAACTTTGATAAATTCAGGAAAGATTGCGCTACCTCAACATTAGCTGGCGAACCAAAAATTTTGTAGTTGTGTAATCGTTTTTAAAATGATACCTTTGCGTACATTAGTGTACATCGCATTGGTGGAATAAAATAAGTATTATGAGGTTTATTATTAAAACCCTTCATGGTTTGGAGGATGTTTTATTGTTGCAATTAAAGGAATTAGGCGCACAAAATTGTATTAAATTAACGCGTGCAGTGGAGTGCGAAGGAAATATGGAGTTTTTATACAAAGCTGCGTTATCTGTTCCTACTGCTTTGCGTATTTTATTGCCTATTGAGGAGGCGATTGTGCATACCGAAAAAGATTTGTATCGTAAGGCTAAAAAAATAGAGTGGGAAAAGGTTTTTGATATTAACCAAAATTTTGCTATCGATTGTGTTTCGTTTGCTTCATTTCACACACATTCCAAATTTTTAGGATTAAGAGTGAAAGATGCTATTGTAGATAGATTTAGAGATTTGTATGGCGAGCGTCCCAATGTAGAAACTAAAGATCCTGATTACAGAATAAATGTACATATTTCTGATAAAAAAGTGTCTTTTTCTATAGATTGTATAGGTTTTAGTTTAAACCAACGTGCATACCGCGAAATGGGTCATGTATCGCCTTTAAACGAAGTTTTGGCTGCGGGTATTTTACAGTTAAGCGAATGGAAAGCGGATAAGGATTTTTTAGATCCGATGTGTGGCTCGGGAACTTTGGCTATCGAAGCGGCTATGCTTGCGGCTAACATGCCTTGCAACTGGAATGTGAAACATTTTGCTTTTATGAATTGGAATAATTTCGATAAAAAAAAGTGGCGAGAAATTAGGGATGAGTTCGAAAGCGAATTTAAATCTCCAAGCATAAAAATTTACGCGAACGATAAAGATAACGTTGCTGTAGAAATTGCTAAACAATCTGCTCGTAACGCTGGTGTTTTTAAATATATTTCATTTAGCAACAAGGATTTTATGAAATTGGATATCCCTTTGCAAAACGGAGTTATTGTAACCAATCCGCCTTACGGGGAACGTTTAGAAATTGAAGATGCCATTGCATTTTACGAGGAAATTGGCGATACTTTAAAAACCAATTTTAGCAACAATAATTCGGCTTTTATTTTATCTGGAAATATCGAGGCAGGTAAACGTGTGGGTTTAAAACCATCGCGCAAAATTCCTTTGTTTAATGGTAAAATTGAGTGTAGATTGTTTAAATTCGATTTGTACCAAGGCAGTAAAAACAAAGATAAAGTACAAAATTAAGTGCTATGATTCCTTTAGCAGAGAGGCTTAGGCCCAAATCTTTGGAGGATTATATTGGTCAGTTGGATTTAACTGGCGAAAATGGTGTTATTCGTTTGGCTTTACAATCGGGTTATTTGCCTTCCATGATTTTTTGGGGACCTCCTGGTGTGGGAAAAACCAGTTTGGCGCAAATTATTGCTCAACATATCCAACGCCCTTTTTATACTTTAAGCGCGATAAGTGCTGGTGTAAAAGATGTGCGTGAAATTATTGATAAAGCATCCGAAAAAAGTTTGTTTTCGGGCGGCAAAACGCCTATTTTATTTATTGATGAAATTCACCGTTTTAGTAAATCGCAACAGGATTCCTTGCTGGGTGCTGTAGAAAAAGGTGTAATTACTTTAATTGGAGCCACTACCGAAAATCCTAGTTTTGAAGTAAATAGCGCCTTATTATCACGCTGTCAGGTTTATACTTTAAATGCCTTGAGCATTTCCGAATTAAAACAATTGTTGGAAAATGCACTACAAAAGGACGAAGTTTTAAAAAACAGAAAAGTTGAGATTATTGAAATAGAGGAACTTACTCAATTATCTGGAGGTGATGCGCGTAGGTTGTTAAACAATTTTGAGTTGATTATCAATCAGTTTCCTCAAGATACAAGTTTCACCAACGAAATGGTTCGTAAAGTGATCAAAACCAACCCTTTGTTGTTTGATAAAGATGGCGAGCAGCACTACGATTTAGCATCGGCTTTAATCAAATCCATTCGTGGAAGTCATCCTGATGCCGCAGTGTATTATTTAGCCCGATTAATTGAGGGTGGTGAGGACCCAAAATTTATAGCACGTAGGTTATTAATTTCTGCCTCCGAGGATATTGGTTTAGCCAATCCAACGGCAATGGTAATGGCTACCAACTGTTTTACAGCTGTGGAAAAAATTGGCTATCCTGAGTGCAGAATTCCACTGAGTCAAACGGTAATTTATTTAGCCACTTCGCCCAAAAGTAATTCGGCATACAACGCCATAAATAAAGCCCTAGCATACGTTAAAAAAACAGGAAACATTCCAGTTCCATTACATTTGCGCAACGCACCAACACAATTAATGAAAAATTTGGATTACGGTAAAAACTACAAATACCCACACGATTACGAAGGTAATTTTGTAAAACAAACCTACCTTCCAGATTCCGTAACCGAACAATTTTACATCCCCAACAACAACCCTAAAGAAACCACCATTTGGCAATGGCTAAAAAAGTTGTGGGGGTAGGTTATTAAATTAAACCTGTTTCAATCAACAAATTTTGGTACCACAACTCCATCTCTGCATCAAAAAACAGCTCTAAGCAATCATTTATTTCATGGGTATTAAAGGATAAAAAGAAATTTTCTAAGGGCGTTTCTAAAAATACTCTTTGATAACAATTCTCTATTAAATACAACTCTTCTCTACTTCTTTTTACTGCGTTTTTAAGCTGACTTAAAGAAGTTGAATTTAAATTGATAAATACATTACCGATAGCTACGGAGAATATTTGTTGATTAAAACAATATGAAATACATCCTATGGAATTGTTGGCTAAAATAGTTTTGCACATAAAATTAAAATTTAATATGTAACAAAACTAAGATGAAAAAAATTAGATTTCAATCCCCTTTTTGAGTGATTTATCCCTATTCAATTTTAGCTTATTCGTTATTTTTTTTCAACCTAGGATCTAAAGCGTCTCTTAAACCTTCGCCTATTAAATTAAAAATAGTAATGGTTGTAAATATGGCTAAACCAGGGAAAATCACTAGCCAACTTGCCTCAAATTCTTGTCGGCCTAAACTTAACAAACTACCCCAAGTTACCATTTCATCCGGTACACCAATACCTAAAAACGACAAACCACTTTCTACTAAAACAGCACTAGCCACACCAAACGCCAAACTTACAAATACTGGAGGCACTGCATTAGGAAATGCATGTTTCCATAAAATTTTACGATAACCAAATCCCATAACTTTTGCGGTTTGAATATACTCTAAATTTCTGATTCGTAACATTTCTGCACGCATAAATCTTGCTATTCCCGTCCATGAGGTTAATCCGATAATTAAAATCAAAACACCTAAACTACGTTCGTTCATGATTGCAGCAACAGTAATTATTAAAATTAAAGTGGGTAAAGAATTTAATAATTCTATTAATCTAGAAATAATCCCATCTACTTTTACAAATTTTTGTTGTTTTAAAAACGGGATAAAATGTAAAATCGAGCCGATTTTATAGCCTACATACACTATCAAAATCCAAAAAAATATTGCTGCAAAAAAATATGTAAAACCTATTATAGTGTTTCCATTTTCGAATGTTTCGGCTATACGATATCCATGTGTTTCGAAAGTGAAAAAATAACCCAACACTACAAAAATCACAATCATAATTTTTTGAGCACGTGAAATTTTAATCGTATTATCACCAAAAAAACCTGCTAAAGTCCCCAACAACAATCCAATACTACCCGCTAAAACAATAGAAATTAAACCTATAAACATGGATGTTTTTGCTCCATGTACCAATCCTGCAGCTACATCTCTCCCAATTTTATCTGTTCCTAACCAATGTTTTAAATACCAAGGTGCGTTTACAACTTCGCCCTTTTCGTTTTTATATCTTTGAGTATCCCATGGGGCAATAAAATCTCTATTGTACGTATCATTAAACTCGGCGCTATACGCAATAGGTGTAAATAATATAAAATTTGCGGGTACGCTTCTCCAATCTACTCTATCATAATAAATTACTTCCCATTTTTTAGAATCATTCAGCCAAATGGAATCGGTTTTACTTTTAGTATCTAAAGTTTTAAATGCAGGATACAATGTATTACCTTCCCAATTTACATACAAGGGCTGTTCGTTGGCTATAAATGGCGAAAAAAGCGCTATAAATATGATGCCCAACAAAATCCTAAACGACCATAAAGCAGGTTTGTTTTGTTTAAATTTGGTCCACGCGTATTTTTTAAAATTAAACTCGTTCATCTGCTTTTTATTTTATCGTAATACGTGGATCTGCTAAGGCATACAAAATATCCGAAACCAAATATCCCACTACTGTTAGCAAACCTGTTAAAGTAAAAATTGCAACAATCATAGGGATATCAGTGGAAACTACTGCTGTGTAAATTTCTAAACCTAAGCCTGGAATGGAAAAAATAGTTTCTAGTATAACAGAACCTCCTAAGGCTGCCGGAAAAATATCGGCAATCATAGTAATTATAGGTAATAAGGAATTGCGTAAGGCATGCACCAAAATCACTCGTTTTTCGCTTAGTCCTTTTGCACGTGCTGTGCGGATATAATCTTGTTGTAAAACCTCTACCATACTTCCTCTAATCATCCTACTGATAAAAGCAAAGGAACTATAGGTATATGTAATTAATGGCAATACAAAATAAGGTGCTTGATGGGATATTTTTTGTATAATACCCCAATTTTCCTGATAAATAGATGCATCTTTTACACCACCAATCGGAAACCAAACTAAGTTATCGGGATTAGCAAACCAATACAATAAAATTGTTCCTACAAAATAACCTGGCAAGGAATATAACATAAAAACTAAAACCGAACTGATTCGATCAAATTTTTGATCCTTTTTATAGGCTGCATAAATTCCTAAAGGAATACTTACTAAATATGAAATTAAAATCGAAAGGATTACTAAAATAAAGGAATAAAAGAACTTACTTCCAATTTTTTGTAATATGGGTTGATTATCCGAATAGGAATTACCAAAATCGCCCATCAACACACCATTTTTACCTCTTTTATCTTCTAATCCAAAATCACCTAATAACCATAAATGATATTGATTTTGTAATCCGTTAAACCTAATTTTAGGTAAATATCTGCTAATTCCTCCCGAATGATTTACAAGGTACGCATAGCTTTTTTTTATGTCCTGAAAGGCTATTTGCGTGGTTGGGTTATGGAGTGTTTTAATTTTAGTATCAATTTCGGAAAAATTTTGTTCGATACTTTCGTGATGGTTAATTTGTTGCAAATTTAAAACCAAAAAATTTAAATCGTTACTAATTTCTAGTTGTTCTGGAGTATATTGTAAGGATTTAATATGATTGTGAAATTCTAGCAAATGTTGGTTATAACTTTGTACATTTTGCCAATTACCATATTTTTTAACTAATCGCTGTAAATTTTCTCGATACTTTTTATCTGTAATCAAATGTAAGGTATCACAATCTGCCCAAGAAGCTAAACTGAGATAAAATACGGGTAAATCTAAACCTAATTTTTTTCGAATTTCGTTTTTAATAGAGTTTTCTGCCGAGTTTTTATCTTCCACTCCGCCTTCCATACTAGCTGCTCTTGTAAGCTGCTCCACAGGATCGGCTGGCGAATTTATACTAATTACAAATGCTAATAAGGAAATTAAAAATAATGTGGGGATAAAAATTAAAATCCTTTTTATGATATACAACAACATGTTTCTTACACTGCTTTTTTTCTGAAAAACAACAAATAAACACCAATTAAAATAAATGGAATACTTAAAATTTGTCCGGATGTTAAAACGTTACCAAAATTATTCTCTATTCCTCCTTGCGATTCTTTTACCGTTTCTACAAAAAATCTAACTGTAAAAACCAACATCAAAAATAAGCCTAAAATCCTTCCTTCTTTTGGGAAAAATGCTTGTTTTTTATATAAATACATCAACAATGCAAAAATGAATAAATACGCCAAACCTTCATACATTTGAGCTGGATGCAACACCGTTCCGGGCGGATAATATGTAAGTTGTTTAAACTCTACTCCCCAAGGTAATGTGGTTTCAGTTCCTACGATTTCGCTATTAAAAAAATTACCTAAACGTATGCAAAATGCACTCAATGCTACTGCAATTACTACTCTATCTGTAATCCATAAAAAACTTCCTTTTAGTTTATATTTACTAAACCAATATAAGCCTAACAAAACGCCTATGGCTCCACCATGACTGGCTAATCCACCTTCCCAAATTTTAAAAATATCTACTAAATTATCTTTATAATCTTTCCAATCGTAAAAAAACACATGACCTAATCTTGCACCTAATACTGCTCCAATTAAAACCGAATACAACAAGGGATCCATTAATTCCACTGGCTTTCCTTCTTTTATAAATATCTTTTTAACAATCGAAAATCCAATTAAAAATGAGGTTGCCCACAACAATCCGTAATATCTAATTTCTAATGGACCTATTTTAAATAAAGTTGGACTTACATCCCAAACAATTGCATTTATCATATTAGTTTTTTTAATCTTTAAAAGTTAATAGCGGACTTTTGGTATGAAAAGTTAGTTTTTTAGTCATACTGGAATGAATTAAATTTTCCCAAAATGATCTTTGTTGATTTACCATTACCAATAAATCTATTTGATTTTGTTGCTGATAAGTTTCGATACTATTTACAACATCTTCATTTTCAACTATTATTAATTTAAATTCTACACCCTTAAACAATTCGTTTATTTCGTTTACATCAAAGTCTTCTTTGTTTTTAACTACAAATAAAAGAATTTCAAAATGTTTCGATTTTTCTATTTTAAGTAACAATTGTATCACTTTTTGAGAAGGTAATTTGTAGGGATCTAAAGCAAATAATAATTTTTTATTTTGCTTAAAATCAACCTCTTGAGGAACTGCAATCACCGGAATAGAAGTATTCGCTATTACATCCCATGTGTTGGAACCTAAAAACACTTCTTTTAAACCTGTACTACCTTTGGTTCCCATTATGATATAATCAAACGAATCTTTTTCAAGAGTATTGATTATGTCGCTTAAGGCACCGTATTGATGTTGAAGACTGATTTGGATATTTGGATATTTTTGAATTAAATAATTATTTAAATTACACAAATTTTCATCCGCTTGCTTTTCCATTTGATTTTTTAAACCTCCAAATGACACACTTGCTCTGGTACTTATTATTTCAAAAGTATGTAATAAGTGATATTGTACCTCTTGTATTCCAAAAATATAAATTGCGTAATCTATTGATTTTAAAGAATTTTCAGAGAAATCTGTAGGTAATAAAATTTTCATTTTTTTTGTTGTTAATTGTGTTTTCCAATTATTTTAATCGGAAATCAAATATATAAAATTTAATCCCTTTTACTTTTATTTGTTCACTATTTTTTCCTAATTACATTCAAACCATCCCTAATGGGTAACAATACATTTTCAACTCTAGTATCATGAGCTATGTATGCATTAAATTTTTGTAATGCCAAACACGATTTGTCTTTTGTGTTTTCCTCTAATATTTTTCCGCTCCACAATACGTTATCTGCAATAATAATCCCTCCCGAATTTAATTTATCTATCACTAAATCAAAATATTGGATATACGCTTCTTTATCAGCATCTATAAAAATTAAATCCCAATTTTTATCTAATGTAGGTATAATTTGTTTTGCATCTCCTATAATCATTTTTACTTTATCTTGGAGATTTGCTTTGTTTACAAATTTATTAACGATATCTTCCAACTCTTCATTTCTATCTATGGTAATTAGTGTTCCATCTTCTTTTAATCCTTGTGCTAAACAAATTGCGCTATAACCTGTGTAGGTTCCAATTTCTAATATATTTTTAGGACGTATAATTTTGGATAAAAGTGCTAAAAAACTACCTTGTAAATGTCCGGAAAGCATTCGCGGACTAAGCACGTTTAAATGAGTAAATCGGGTGAGCTCATGCAGTATCTCACCTTCATTTAAACTATGATTTTCACAATATTTTAAAAGTTTTTCTTCAATAAATTCCATTTTTTATTTTGTTTCGGTAATGTAAATAGCTGAAGATGTGGACTTACCATTTTTAAAGAAATACAAGCCTCCCCAATCGTATTTTATTTTTTTGTATTCATCAGCTTTGCCATCTTTTACAACAACAACATAGTCTATTATTCTTTTGGTTTCCTTAAATTGCTCACGATGGATTCCATTTCCATACTTTTTAGCTAATTCTGATAAGTACTTTTCTTTTTCTTCTTCATTATCAAAATCAACTTCTGGAATGGAATTATCTTTTTCCACTATATCAATCTCCGGTTTAACGGGAACAGATTTTTCTTGTTCTTTTAATTTTTGTTGTTCTCTGTATTTTGCAATAGCTTCTTGTTTCCTGCGTTCTTCCTCTTCCTCTTTTTTACGTGCTTCTTCTTCAGCGTCTTTTTCCGCTTTAATTTTCGCTTCTGTTTCTGATTTTTTACGTGCTGTTTCTTCAACCAACTTCTTAGCCTCCTCTTCCGCTTTTTTACGTGCTGTTTCTTCTGCTATTTTTTTTGCCTCCTCTTCAGCTTTTTTACGTACTGTTTCTTCTGCTAATTTCTTAGCTTCTTCTTCAGCCTTTTTGCGTGCTGTTTCTTCTGCTATTTTTTTAGCTTCTTCTTCAGCTTTTTTACGTGCTTCTTCCTCTGCTATTTTTTTGGCTTCTTCTTCAGCTTTTTTACGTACTGTTTCTTCTGCTAATTTCTTAGCTTCTTCTTCAGCCTTTTTGCGTGCTGTTTCTTCTGCTAATTTTTTTGCTTCCTCTTCAGCTTTTTTGCGTGCTGTTTCTTCTGCTAATTTTTTTGCTTCCTCTTCTGCTTTTTTACGAGCCTCTTCTTCAGCTATTTTTTTAGCTTCTTCTTCAGCTTTTTTTCGTGCTTCTTCCTCTGCTAATTTCTTCGCCTCCTCTTCAGCTTTTTTACGTGCTGTTTCTTCTGCTAATTTCTTTGCTTCCTCTTCTGC
>JACCDH010661426.1_pt1 | contig 23080 bp, 16 predicted proteins | sample 7442481 | NCBI WGS metagenome assembly JACCDH01 (sample SAMN15323433, study PRJNA562643) | freshwater metagenome | isolation source: river surface water | place: USA:Blue River Watershed | collected 2017-08-15
ACCTTTAAGTTTTGCTTCTTCAAAAGCAGTTTTTCCGGTGTTGGCCGCAGCCGCAGCTGCAAATGAAATCCAGTCTAATAATTCGTTGCGTGTAGAGTCTGTAGGAATTCCTTTAGTAGGAAAATCTACGCGTCTAGCTGCTTCAGTATTCATGTATGCAGGAAGTTCTTGCATAGTACAACCAAAAGTTGACATGAAGGAAAACTCTTCAACTTGCTCTTCGTTCAAATTTACTTTGTATTTAGTGAGCATGCTGCCGAGCATTTCTTTGCGGGCTTCAGGGTCTGAGAGGTTAAAGAATACGCGTCCGTCACGATCAAGGGTTACCATAATGACATTTTCAGGAATGATTTTGTCACTGATACTTGATGGTGTTTCAACGGTAACTGGCTCTGCAGTACGGAATGAAGCCGTCAACATAAAAAAGGTCACAAGCAAGAACGCCAAGTCAACCATAGGCGTCATGTCTATGGAAGGAGTCCCTTTGGGCATTTTAATTTTTGGCATTGCTTGAGTTTTTTACTGGTGTGTAAAATATTAATTGTTGGCAGCGAAGTCCTGAACGATCGTGAAGCTAGCTTCGTCGATGCTGTAGGTCATGGCATCAATCTTCGTAGAGAAGAAGTTGAACATGATGATCGCGATAGTTGAACCGGTAATACCAAATGCGGTGTTGATCAAGGCCTCAGAGATACCAGTAGAAAGTTCTGCTGTATCTGGTGCACCTTGAGACATCGCAGCAAATGAACGGATCATACCAAGTACGGTACCGATAAGACCGATAAGGGTAGCGATAGATGCTGTTGTCGAAAGAACAGGTAAGTTTTTAGAAAGCATTGGCAATTCAAGTGCTGTAGCTTCTTCAAGTTCTTTTTTCAAAGACTCTAACTTTTGCTCCTTGTCCATGTGACTGTCTTTAGTCATCAATTGGTATTTTACCAAACCAGCGCGTACAACGTTAGCAAGTGAACCGCGTTGAGCATCACATGCTTCGATTGCGCCAGCGTAATTTTTAGCGGCCATTAATTCTTTGATTGATTCAATGAATTTGTTAGCTTTTCCTTTACCATTGGCAAGCATAAGGGTAACCAAACGTTCAATTGAGAAAATTAAAATAATGATGTTAATTGCCACCAATCCTGGTACAATAAAACCACCTTTATAGATTACACCTAATAGGTTTCCTTCTACAGGCTCATTTTCTGGATTGCGATCCACGAAGTTTCCTGGGTCACCGAAAATGTATTTGTAAATTAAGATACCGGCGATCAATGAAAGTGCAATAGCCAGGAAAGCAATGATCGCTGAGAAACCTCCGGCTGTTTTTTGTTTTTTGTCCATAATGATTGTTTTTAATTTTTCATTTTTACAATTGAACGCCAAATATAAAAAAAGTTTGTCCCCTTGCCAAAAGGAAAAGGGCATCATTTCGCATCAATAACGATTAATTATTGTCAATCTAACACAAAGTCCTAAAAATTAAGTGCATTCCTTGGATTTTCAGTCGGAAGAAGCCGAGAAAGTTAATATAGATTTAACATATAAAAACAAAACCCCCGACTCGTTAAGAATCAGGGGTTTTAAGGAGGTCTCAAGCAGATTCGAACTGCTGTAGACGGTTTTGCAGACCGGTGCCTAACCGCTCGGCCATGAGACCTTGGGAGTGCAAAGATAAGAAATTTTTACGCTTTGTAAAAAAACCATCGTTATAACTTGATGAGTTTTTTTGAGAGTAAGGAGCCGTTGATACGGGCCGACACAAAATAAACACCTTTTGGTAGCTCAGTCCATTCAGTGTTTTCAGCGCATAAATGAATTTGTGTGGCTCCGGCTTCAGGTGTGATTTTTGTTTTCAGTTGCCCGCTCGCGTCATAGATATATACTAGGTCTTGAGTTCCAAAGCTACTTGGAAATTCTAGGGTTAAATTTGTTGCATACGGATTCGGGTATGCTTTAATTGCTCCCTGCTCAGGACCCATGTATTCTTCAACGGAGGCAGAGGAAAGTGCCTCGAGGTCATAGGTTTCATCACCAGGTAAATAGGGTAGGTAATGGAAATAAGTCAGGAACATTTCGTCGGTGGTATTGAAGCCACTATATATTGTTTGAGGCGGGTTATTCGGATTATTTGGGTTGTTAACCGTGTTGTCGTAGGTGCCTTCACTTTTGAGTTTGTAACCGGTCGGGACTTTCTGAAGGTGTTTGAAGAAGTAAAAATCTTGCCACATGAAGTCCCACTTTGGAATATTGACAAATTTGATGGTGTCTGCTCCGGCTTTGTAAGCATAGGCTTTAATGTTGGTGCCGATCAAGTGCATATGAGGAAATACGGACAACACTGAATAATTGGTGGGTAAGGTGGCGCCACCCGCACCCGGGAAAAATGCATTGAGTTGCGTGACCTGGTTAGCGGGTAAACTAAAATTGTAGTCGGCCAAAAGGGGGCCTGCATTGATTTGCCTCACATTGGTAGTCCCGACAGGGTAGAAGTGTAAAATGACCTTTGTAGAATCATAAAGGCCATAAGAACCCATCGGATAATGCATCGCAAAATAAATGGAAGAGCCTGGCCCGATGTCAAGGCCGAGCTTGAGTGGATCGGCAGATGGTAAAATCATAGGAGTTGCACCTGGAGTATAGCCGGTAATGAGTTTGGTTGTGCCATTATTTGGGCTCGCGCAGTTTCCGCCGAGCGTGTCTGTTTGTTCAACGCTAGTAGGGTCAAGATAGACCAAACAGTGATGTACTATTTCACGGTTTCCGGGCACGACTTCAACTGCTTTAATGATGCGATTTTGTGTCAGGTTAGTCGGGATATTGAAGCAAACGTAGTCGTCATGGGTAGTAGCTTTCGACATATAGGTCGGGATTTGAACTTGTAAATCTCCGTTACCTAGAAAAGTAGTTGCAGTATAGACAGGCGGTGGTGGCGTCTGATTGGCATTGCCTTCAGGCGCTCCGTTATTGAGCCAATTGATAATGCTTGTTTTTTCGGTATTCGAAAGTGCGCGATTATGTTGGTATTGCTGGTAGTTGTTGTCTGGGGGCCATGGTGGCATTTCGCCCGTATTGACACACTGATAAACGGCTGCAGCTAATGGGCTGACTTCAGCATGCGTCATTAACGAAAATGGGGCAGCACCACCTTGATGATGGCATGCCGTACATTTATTGTAAAAAATTTGTGCAACCTCGCCACTCCAAGTCTGTGCCTGGGCTTTGCTAAAGAGGACTATCGAAAGAATGGTCAGTAGGAGATTTTTGCTTTTCATAGAATGGGTTTAGTGTAAAATTAAAGAATTCCCATTATTTGTTCTTAATTTTCAAATCCTTAATAATATAAGATTTAAGATAAATGAAAACTATTATCCCAATTTCTTTCCTATTCACCTTACGGTTGTTCTTTGCACAAGATTTACCAGCATATCAAATTTATAATTCAAAAGGCAAAGCGGTCAGTTTTGAAAAAATGGCGGCTGCAACCAACGATATTGATCTTGTTTTATTTGGTGAATTTCATGACAATCCGATTGCACATTGGTTGCAATTAGAATTGACACAGCGCATGTACGACGTGCATCAGGGAAAGCTGCAATTAGGTTTTGAAATGTTCGAACAAGACCAGCAAGTACTTCTAGATGCTTATTTGGCAGGAAAACTATCTGATGAGCAGTTCAAAGATACACTGCGTCTTTGGCCGAATTATTCAACTGACTACGCACCTTTGGTGGCGTTTGCCAAAGAGAAAAATCTGAGTTGTGTGGCCAGCAATATTCAGCGAAAATATGCGAGTTTACTCTTTAAAAAAGGTCGTGCAGCACTCGATACCTTGCCCGAAAGCATTAAAGCGCAAATGGCACCACTTGATTTCAAGTTCGATACCACACTGACACAATATCAAGCCATGAAAGCAATGGGCGCTCATATGGGGCCGGGTGCAGGTTGGCGCATGGTAGAAGCCCAAGCGATTAAAGACGCCACCATGGCACATTTTATTTTACACAATATTTGGCGTAAGCCGCAAACAGTGCACCTGCATTTCAACGGAGCGTATCATTCAGATTTTTATCAAGGAATTATGTGGTATGTATTGCAGGATAGACCTGAGCACAAAATTTTAACGATCAGTACAGTCTCTCAGGATAACATCAAAAAGTTGGATGCAGAACATTTAGGGAGAGCTGATTTTATCATTTGTGTGCCATCGAATATGACCAGCACTCATTAGTAGGAACATCCCAACTTGCCCAACTTGAAACTTTTAATTTTGATTCGGCTTCTCGATTTTTGAATAGATCAGCGCCTCGTTGGTTTGGGTTTGCATGAGCTGCCCGTTTTCTAAGTCTGAAATATTTTTCAGTAAAGCACCATCAATAGTTGTGATCGTAAAACCTCGGTTCAAGATATGAATGGGGTCGAGGAGGTTAATTTTTTGAAGCGCATGCTCGAGTTCGAGTTGCTTGGCTTTGAAATATTGATTGGAGGCCCAGTTCAAGTTCTGAACTACCTGATTGATTTTATCAGTATTGCGTTGAATTTGCATTTGGGCATGTTGCACAACGCCCTGGCTGAGTCTTTCTATGCGCAGTTCAAATTCACGAAATTGGGCAATCAGCATTTCGGCCAATTGCGTTGGAGTAATAGCTGATGCATAGGCAATCAGTTCGGCAACTGTTAAGTTTGTCGAGTGGCCGATGCCAGTTAATATCGGTAAAGGGAAGGTGGCAATGCCTTTGCAAAGTTCGTAGTTGTTATAACAAGTAAGACCTACTTCTGCACCGCCGCCTCTTACCAAAACTACAACGTCAAATTGTTCTTGGCACTTTTCAATTTCTTGGAGCGCTTCAAGAATGGATGCAACTGCTACATCACCTTGCACATACGCTTCAAAAAGTTTCGTATGAAAGGTGTAGCCAAAGGCATTTTGATCCAAAACTTGATAAAAATCTGAAAGTCCTTTACTCGTGGCAGCAGAAATGATAGCAATTCTTTTGGCAATGAGCGGGTAGGGCAGTTGTTGATTGGTTTGTAGCAGCCCTTCTGCTTTGAGTTTTTTAAGGGTGATGTCTTTTTCTTTCTGCAAATGCCCCAGTGTAAAAGCTGGGTCAATATCTTGAATTTGCAAACTCAGGCCAAATGTAGGGTTGAATTGAACCCTAACCAACATCAGTACTTGTATTCCGTCTTTGAGTGGCTCTTGAACCTGATCGATAAAAATCTTTTCGATGCGCTGGAGGTGCTGCTTCCAGATACTGCCATTTAATTGCGCTACAATTTTTCCGTCCTCCTTCTCGACCAATTCTGGGAAAGCGTGTCCGCTAGGGTATTTGTTGAGTTTATGTATTTCCGCCTTAACCCAATATTGTTGGTTGTAACGGCTGGCGATAGTCTTCTCTATGGAAAGCGCGACTTGTTTGAGGCTAAATATTTGGACGTTTTCTGTCATTTCAATGGAATACCTCTTGAACTTACAGGCCCGGATGCTTTACTTTTTTCTAGCGAAAAGTTAAAGGTGGTACCTTTTCCAACGACACTACTCACTTGAATTTGTTGTCCATGAGATTCAACAATATGCTTAACAATTGCCAAGCCGAGACCAGACCCCCCTTCATTGCGATTGCGACTTTTCTCGACGCGGTAAAAACGCTCAAAAAGGCGTGGAATATGCACGGGTTCGATGCCTGGGCCGTTGTCTTTGATCTGAATGTTATAGGTCTGCTCGATTTCAACGACACTGACACTGAGTTCTCCGCCGACATTACCATATGCAATGGCATTATTGAACAAATTGGTAAGGACTTGGGAAATTTTATTGCGATCAGCCATCACATAACAGAAAGGACTGGTGTTCTCTAATTTTAAACGAAATGACTTATCGCGCGCAATCAATTCAAGAGAGTCAAAGGTTTCTCGTATCAAATCTAAAATATCGAAACTGCGCACATCTAACGGAATTCTTTCTAGCTCTAATTTGGTGAGTTGATCGAGGTCATCGAGGATGTGGGTCATGCGTTCAGTTGCTTTCGAGGCACGTTCTAAAAAAGTTTTCAGAATTTCAGGATCTTCCATGCCGCCATCTAACAAGGAGTCTATGTAGCCTTGAATGGAAAAAACGGGTGTTTTGAGTTCGTGTGCTAAGTTGCCGAGAAACTCTTTTCTAAAAGCCGCTTGTTCTTGAAGTTTTTCAATTTCTTGGTTGCGTTTCTGCTTCCATTCCTTAACATCTTTTTCTCCTTGTTCAACAAGTTGATCGATGCTTTTGTCTTTATTTTTGGATGGTTCAGTATTTTGAATGCTCCTGTAAATAAGACTCATGCGGTAGTGCAAGAAGCGCTTGATGATGTAGTAGAAAATGGTATATGCAAAAATCCCGCTGACTAACGGGATAATAAAGATGAGCACTGGGCTCAAAGTGACAATCTGGAGGTGTACAAAAAAAGTAAATAATAAACTGAGCAGGTAGAATAAAATACTACCTCTAAGGATTAAAAAACTTGGTCTTGTTCTGCTCACTTTTCGTTAAAGGTATATCCGACACCTTTTATGGTACGAATATACGCATCTCCGAGTTTTTCGCGCAATTTTCTGATGTGAACATCTATGGTTCGTTCGCCAACGATGGTGTCATTTCCCCAAACAACGGCTAAGATTTGATCGCGGTTAAAAACTTTACCTGGTCTTGAGGCGAGCAGTTCTAGCAACTCAAACTCTTTTTTAGGCAATTGAAGTTCTTTCCCTTCAATTTCTACAACAAAACGATCTCTGTCAATTGTAATTTTATCGGATCCACTTTGAACCGTTTTATTTCGACGTAACAAAGATTCGATCTTACTAATAAGCAGTCTTGGTCGGATGGGTTTATTAATGTAGTCATCAGCACCCGCTTCAAATCCGGCAATTTGCGCATAGTCTTCAGTACGGGCAGTCAAAAAAGCAATAATTGGTTGCACCATATTGAGGTCTTTACGAATCACCTGACAGGTTTCAATGCCATCCATTTTAGGCATCATGACATCTAATAGGATCAAGGATGGATTAATTTGCTGAACGAGCCTAAGAGCTTCCATTCCATTACTTGCCGTAAAAACTTTATAACCTTCCTTACGCACGTTGTACGATAAAAACTCTAAGATATCTGGTTCATCATCAACGATCAGTATGGTATGTCCTTTTGTGTTTTCCATCGCTTCTATTTTTTAAAAAAAGAGGGGGCCGAAACCCCCTCTTGTTTAGAATCTTAAAACTATTTGCGAATCATGAGGCGCTTAACACCTACTTGATTTTCGCTGATGATTTGTAAGGTATAGCTTCCAGAAGCAAGCTCAGCAACGCTTACAGGAAGTACTAATGAACCAACTTCGTTGATTGCTTGTGTGAGCACTACACGACCCATTGCATCAAGAACCGTTAAAGTTGCGTTGTCGTTGTTTTCGAAAGCAACAAATACTTGTGCACTTGCAGGGTTCGGGTACACCTCAAAAGTCAAGCTATTGTTTTCTTCAATACCTACTTCAATGGAGATTTCAAATGCTACAGTATCTGTACAGTTACCATTGATAGCAGTTAAAACGGCAGTGTAAGCACCGTTAGCAGCATAAGCATGAGCCGGAGCACTAGCAGAAGAGTTAGTGAAGTCACCGAAATCCCAAGAGTAAGAAGTAGCTCCTGTAGAAGTGTTGGTGAAAGTTACCACGTTACCGGCAGCGGTGAAAGAACCAGCGGCAGTTGGCGTAGCAGTGAATGTAATGTTAGTAGTCGCAGACTGACCAACTCCGTCACATGCATTGGCATTTGTTACAGTTACATAAATTGCTGCAGTATTAGTTACTTCAATTGACTGAGTGGTATCACCTGTTGACCACAAATAAGAATCAGCCGCTGATGAAGTAACCGTTACGACATCACCAGAACACGCTTGTGTACTTGTTGCGCTGATAGTAGGAGTTGGAGCGTTAGAAACGTTCACAGAAATAGGAGTTGAAACACTAGAACAACCGTTCGCGTCTATTACAGTAACTGAGTAGTTTCCTGTAGCGTTCACAGTGATTGTAGCCGTAGTTGCGTTGTTAGACCATACGTTACCAGAGTTAGCACTTGAAGTTAAGTCAACAGAACCACCCGTACAGAATGTTGTAGAACCACTTGCAGTAATAACTGGTGTAGCAGGAAGTGCATTTACAGTAACTGTGATGGCTGCACGCATACTTTCGTCGTTGTTCGTATTTGCCTGAGAAACATAGTAAGTATAAGTTCCTGCAGTTGTTGTACTAGGAACCGGTGCAGTTGTAGTGTAAGTTCCGCCTGTTGGTTGAGTATACCAACGTAGTGTGTTTGCTGTTAAAGCTGTTGCAGAAAGAGATGTAGCAGTTGCTCCTTGGCAATATGTGTAACTTGTTGTAGCAACAACTGGTGTGGCCACTGAATAAAATACAGGATTCATAAATGTAGCACCATTAGCAGCAACTGAACCTACAGCCAAACGCGCGTCGGGTGTAACACCTAAGGCTGGGAACATATTAACCCAATTGACTTGTGCCAATGAAGCGGTTGAGTCGTTTCCGTCTACACCCCACCATGAGTTATACCAAGCTGCAGTAGAGCCACCTGAATTTAAAACGGTGTTAGTATTTCCAGTTGACCAAGAAGGAATAGCAAAGTTTGTCAAAATGTTATTGACAAAGACCATTGTATCGCCATTTAAATTAGCAACCACAGGTGCACCTTCAATAGAAAGCCCTTTTTCCCATCCGGTAACTAATGAATTCAAAACTGAAACAGCTGAGTTTCTTCTTAAGCGGAAGGCTTTCTCAAATTTTTCACCTGCTGGAAGTGCAGTAGTACCGTTACCTTTTGGTCCGACCAAAGTAACGTTTGAAAAAATAGGTCGTGTTTTCGGTGTTGCCGTTGAACCTGCTGCGTCGTTATCACATTCAAAAGCATTTGAATCTCCAGGGGCATCCGAAAGGTCTTTATCGCGAATAGATAGAGCAAATTGAACCTTTCCACGGAAACCGAAATCGCAATCAAAGTCGTCATCAAGACCACGATAAGCAATTAGGTGCTTACAATTTACTGTACCACCAAACCACTCAAAAGAGTCATCTCCTGAATAGGTGACTTGTACATAATCAACGATCGTTCCACTTCCGACAGAGCCAAAGGTAATTCCGTTGATTTCTTTGTTAGGCTCTAAAGCGATACCTGCAAATTCAACACGAACATATCGTAAGGTTCCAGAATTATCGTTATCGAAGTTACCACCATACTGTGAATCTGTTGTAGGTACAATTCCTTCGATGTTGGCTACACCTCCTGGTTGGTTGTTTTTTGCTAAACCGAGTAAAACCAATCCTCCCCAGTCACCTTCGTTACGTGCGCCAACGGCTTCGTTAGAAGTAAAAATAATAGGGTTTGCAGCAGTACCATCCGCCATGATTTTAGCACCACGTGTAATGATCAAAGTACCTTGTGTCAATTTATCGCCACGGATAATTGTTCCTGGAGCAATAGTTAAAGTTGCGTTGTTCTTAACATAAACTTTGTTCATCAATTTAACAACGCCACTCCAAGTAGTGTTAGATGTGATGTCTGCAGATACTGTGGTTACAGTTGCAGGGTAAACAGTAGTTTCCGGATCAAAATTCGCCCAGCCAGACGTCCAATCTGTCGCAGGGGTGTTGTCGGTAACTGGAAATGCACCACGATATGTAGTAGGCGTCCAGAAAGCATCCTGAGCAAAAGCCGAAGCGCCAATGCAAAGGGCAGTCATTAAATTGTAAATCTTTTTCATCTTTTTAATTTTTTTACGATACAAAGTTCCCGCTAACTACCTCTGCTTAAGTTATAGGATACTTAAATGTTCTTTAAATGTGTGTTAATAAAGACCAACGATTTCTTAACATTGACTTTTTAGAACTTGTATTTGAAATTCAAAGTGATGGTTTGTCCGAAAGTAATTTCTTGCCAAGCACTGTCTACTCCTTTGTCGTAGCGTTTGTTTTTGTTGATGTCCTGGAAGAACACGAGGTCTTGCGCTAATAGGTCGGCACAATTCAATTTCAGTTCATATTTATTCTTCCATGTTTTTCCAATTTGAAAATCGAGTACGTGACGTCCATTTTCCCAAACACTTGGTTCTTGGATGCTACCTGCAATGGCAATACGCTGCCCTACATAATTGTATGAAAAGTTAACCATGAGGTCTTTTTTGCTTTCGTAGAATAAACCAACATTTAGAATGTAAGGCGATTGACCTTGAAGTGGTCTGGTTGAACCTGGGTACTCTTCTAGACCTGCAAATTGTGTTAAGTCAGCAGCTGAACGGATGTAAGATGCATTTGTATAGAACGTAGTTCTCGAGAATACTGAGTTAGAATCTGTGCGGTTGATCCAACCCAAATTCATGCGGTACTCAAACTCAGCACCAAAACTATTTGCACGTGCAATATTGTTATAGTAAAGTTCAGGCTGCCCAGAAGTACCAGTGCGGAGTAGTAATTCGATTGGATTTTCAAAAGTTTTGTAGAAGCCCGATACACTGATGATTTGACCTTTGCCAGGGAAATACTCTAAACGCGTATCGTAATTGTTGATAGTAGCACGTTTCAATTGCGGGTTACCGGAGGCCAAGTTGTCATTTAGGAAGTTGTAGAAAGTAAATGGCGCCAACTCACGGAATTCTGGGCGGCTTACAGTGCGTGCTGCAGAGGCTCTGAACTGAAAACGATCTGTAATCTTGTAAGTCAGGTTAATCGAAGGTAATAAGTCAATGACAGTAGTGTCCAGATATTTATCGGCATTAGACCCAAATTCAACATAATGGAATTTTTGTTGGTAAGATTCGGCGCGTATCCCCGTTACCACGCGTAATTTAGTAAACAAACGCATGTCAACCATGGCATAGGCGGCGTGTAAGTTTGATGAAGCATCATAGCTGTCATCTACGTTTGTTCCTTCCTCGAGTTTGAATCCACCCTGACCATCTGCCATGAGACCTAAATTCTCTTGAGCAAAGATTTGATCTTCTGGCAAAAGCAATAATGAAGAATTGAACGAGCTTGACCCGGCAGGGTCATATTTCGAAAAACCAAGGTTTCTTGCTGCAAAATCGCGGCTGCGGTACTGATGGAAACCACCAAATTTGAAGAGGTTTTTAGAATCATCACCACCAAATTGCTTCGAAAAGTCATATCGAGCATTGGCAATATTTTCATTCATGGTTGACCAAAACATGTTTCCAGCTCCTAGGGTTGAAATGTCATTGTTTTGAACAACCGCGAAGTATGGCAATGTGGTATCTACTTGTTGGTACACCATTCTTCTTAGAAATGGAATATCTCGATTCACATTGCTATAGCCTGCAGTCCAATTAAATTTCCAATCGTCCTTCCAGTTGTGTTTTCCTAGAATTTGAGTAGTTAGAATGTTATTTTGTGTATACCAAATATTGGTAGATTTTTCATTATACATAGATTCGATATCCATGTCGCGTTTCCCATTACGGACATTCACTTTATCGTCAGATGAAACTGAATAAAGTGTTTTTACTTGAATTTCTGTTCTTTTGCCAAGGTCTAACTTGAGATTGAGCATGCCCGTATTCAAAATTGATTTGGTAAACGCAGAATCTTTGAGTTCATTTTTTGTTATTACACCCGTAGCCTGCTCTTCGAATTCTCTTCTAGTAACTTGGCTAAAACTATTAGAGTTGGCATAAGAATAAGCAAAAACATAACTTAAGCTTTTCTTGTCTTTGAGTTGAAGTTTGTTTCCTATACTGTACTGAAGGCTACCATTTGGCAAGGCTGTCTGATTACTCGTAGCCCAGCTTGAAGGCATCAATTTGGCAAATTCAGCTTTTTGTTGTGAACTCAAGGCATTGAACTCAGCGGTTGAAGGTAAGCCATCTGGTAGCGCTCTTGCCGCGTTTCCAAAACCTAGTACGTCTGTTGAGCTTCCTTCGTAAACACGGGAGTTTTTTAAAGTTGCAATGGTATTGAAACCGACTCCAATCTGAATGTTTTGGAAGGCTTCTGAGCGCGGCTCTACCGTTTTAATATCAATGACTCCTCCAGCAAACTCTCCTGGAAGTTCAGGCGTGGCACTTTTCATGATGAAAAGGTTTTCAAGCATGTTAGAAGGGAAGATATCAAAAGAGAAAGCCTTGCGATCAGACTCAGTACTTGGAAGCGGTGCACCGTTGATCAAGGCGAAGTTGTAACGGTCACTAAGGCCACGCACAACGACAAACTTGTTGTCTTGTACACTAGCACCACTCACTCGCTTGAAGACTTGTGATACTCTTGAATCTGGAGTTTTGACAAAGGTATTTTTATTAATACCATCGACAACGCCTGCTTGGTTAATTTGCATTTTTGTTACCTCAACATCGCCTTTATTTTTATCTGACTTACCACTTACTCGGATATCTCCTGTAGTCTGAGCTCGCGTTTTCATACTCACACTTACCGTACTGGTTTGACCTTCGGTAACGGTAATCGTTTCGCTCTTGAATACTTCGAAGCCAGGCGCTTTTACGTCAATCGTGTAAGTTCCTGCTGGTATGTTAGTGAAAGTAAATGTGCCTTTTTCAAGATCAATAGTTGGCTTGATAGCTGCGGATAACTTGACCGTAAATTCTTTTAAAATTTTTTGATCTTCGTCTGTCACAGTTCCGTTAATGTTTCCCGTTTGTCCGTAAGAAATAGAACTGATAACGATTAAGAATAAACTCGCTAAAATTGAGGTAAATAGCTTCATTGCTTTACATTAAATTATTTAATGCAAAGGTCTTGTAGTATCTTGATGAGTACATTAATCTAAGATTAACAAAGCGTTAATTAGCGCGCATCAAACGTTAACATTGAGGTAACATAGAAAAGGCGACCCAAAGGCCGCCTTTTTCTAAACTAACTAGAATGAATGTTATTCAAAAACAATTTTCATCTCGACGCGTCTGTTTTTCTGACGGCCTTCTGGCGTGTCGTTTGGTGCGATTGGTTTGGTTTCACCAAAATAAAGCGTAATTAATCTGTTAGGATCAATCCCTTGAGAAATTAAGTAAGCTTTGAGTGCTTCAGCACGCTTCTTAGAAAGAACCATGTTCAGGTTGTCATCTCCTACGTTATCGGTGTGTCCTGAAATTTGCAATTTCCAAGTTGTTTTTTTCTTCAACACTTCTGCTAATTCATTCAAAGATGGTTTAGAGCTTTCAAATATGACATCTTTGCTGGTTTCAAACTCTAGGTTATCAAAGGCTGTTTTAAGCACTTCAATCACGGCTTGTTCAATAACCGGGCAACCTTTATTTGATTTTGGCCCTGGCGTATTTGGGCAATCGTCATCTTTATCAAGCAAGCCATCTTTATCAGAATCTTTGTAAGGGCAACCTTTGTTGGCTTTTGGACCAGCTAGGTTCGGACATTCATCGTCTTTGTCGAGTAGGCCATCGGCATCTGTATCTGGCCACGGGCAACCCTGGTTTTCTTTAGGGCCAGCAATTTCAGGGCACTGATCAATGAAGTCAAATAGGCCGTCGGCGTCTTTGTCTGGGCAACCTTGGTTTTCTTTCGGGCCAGCATTATCTGGGCAAACATCGTCTGCATCGGTAACACCGTCGCCATCTTTATCTGGGCAACCTTTTAAGGCTACGATACCAGCAATTGTTGGGCATGCATCTTCAGAGTCAATGATCTTATCGCCATCGGTATCTGGGCAACCTTTGAATTCTTTGAGTCCAGCAATCGTAGGGCACGCATCTTCGGAGTCGATGATTTTGTCTCCGTCTGTGTCCGGGCAACCTTTGAATTCTTTGAGTCCTTTGACCTCCACACAATCATCTTCTGAGTCAGGAATGCCATCGCCGTCAGTGTCAGGGCAACCTAAGAAGCCCCAAGTACCTGGTACATTTTTACATTCATCCATGCGGTCAGACACTTTGTCTTTGTCTTTGTCTTTGACGCGGTGGTAAATGATAGGAAGGCGTAAACCGGCATAGAAATCTAGGCCACTGATTTCATTTTTGGCTTTGATGAGATTCATGTCATTGAGCCCAAGAATGAGCGGGCCAATTCTTGTTGCTAAACCATACTTGAAGCCACTATACTTGTTATAAACAAAAGGCACATACAAGCCAAAATAAGGGCTATCAAAACTTGGCGTCAAGCTGAGTTGAGTGGCAGTGTGCACTTTCGTATCCTTATTTTTAGGAATCATGTTTAACATGGCGGTTGCATTCACGTAGAAATACTTCCAAACATGATAATCAGCCTGAATACTTAGTGCTGTTGGGGTGCGCATTCTGTAGGTTTGCGCGGGGTCTTGTAAAGAAACCCAGTCTTGCGTTCCGTTTGCCGTGGAAGCCGTAATGAGTGAGTCAATGACACCATCAAAAGACGCTAAATCGGTTGCGACTTCAAAGGTATGTAGGTCAAATAGATTACTGGTGTTGACCACAAAATTGCGGCTAAGACCTCCTTTGGTAAATTTCAAGCCACCCATATCGAGTAAAGAAAGACCTACTCTGGCTTTGTATTTTGTTTCTTGACGCATCCAAAGATCGGTTTTGCCATCCATGTCGTATTTGTACTTAGCGTAGTCAGGGCGCCACTCATAGACCGCACCGATGTCAAGCCCAAATCCTTTTGAACCAGGTTTGAGGTAATCCATGGCATTGGTGCTGTTGATTAAACCGTTCATGCCGTCAGTAATGAAATCTCCGACTTCTTTGGAATAGCCGTAGTCAAAGGTTCCGGACAGTAATTGAGAAGTATCTTCGTTAACGAGGTTATAAGTAAAATCTGAAGAGTGAACATAAGCACTTGCAAATCCTAGAAGTAATTTGGGAGTGATCCCGATTTTGAGGAAGTGCTCTTTGTTGTCAATGAGAACTTGGCTATAATTAAAGCCGATTTCGGCCCAAGTCATGTGGTTCACGTTGATGAGATCTTCATTAATAACTTGATTCCAGAGTGCAGGATATTCTAAGCCTTCCTCAGACAAAACCGCAAGTTTCGGGTTCATGTTATCAACGTTGGTAATAGAGCGCATGCGGGCATTGATGCCAATTGCTCTTTTTTCACCGAGGTGAAAAGCCAAATTAAAAAGGTCTAGGTTGAGGTTGATATTAGCACCTAAGGCTTTGGTAGTTTCTGAGGTGTAATTTCTGACGATAAAACGATCAAGAAAAGTTGACGAAGGGTAGACCCATGAATTGAGAATGGCGGTATCGCCAAAAGATTTTGCCCACCAATAGCCGCCATTTCCTTGTTCAGTGCGCATGGCATTGGCATCAAAATAACCAAAGTTTTGATAAGTAAATAAGTTGACAGCAGGCAAGGTGAGGTCAAATTTAACGCGTCCGTCTACGAAACTTGAGGGGTTCAGTTGGTTACCAATGGCGCCAGCGTAGTTACTGGTGATGTTGCCAAGATAAGACTGCGACTCAACAATTATCGTGTTGAGCAGTAAAAAGGCGAGGATGATTTTTTTCATTGCTTGGTGTATTGAATTAGGTAGGTTCCTAAAAAGGTGGTGATTGAATAAGCGCTGCCGCCAAAACTTGTAACTTGAACTTGTTCTTCTCCATGGCGGTCTTGGTTGTCTAAGTTTCTTCCTAAGTCGTCAAGAAGACAGATTTGGTTGCCTATCGCATCCAAAAATGCCAAACAAGAGTTGCCGCCTGGTTGCTGATAAATATGACATTGACTCACTTCTTTGAGTGCTAAGGTTTTTTCCCATAATCTGTTGCCTTGTTGATCAAAGGTATAAATAGCAGTATTTCTTTTAAAAATAAACACAGTGTTCTGTCCTTGTTTGTAGGTGGCCAGATAAACAACGCCACTTGGTACTTGGAATTGTTTTTTAACACCCTGTTGGAGGATCGCTGCTTGATTTTTTTGGATTTGAATGGCAGCAACGGCCACTGTGCTTTTAGCTAATACACAAGTAGAATCTACGTTTTGCTTACTCAGGACTTTTCTTTTTAATAAATCGATGGTTGTGAACTGCTTGTCCGTTAAAATACCTACGAAAGGCCTGCCGTTTTGCTTATAGACAGCATAATCTTTGAGCTTGCCATTGGCCGGAAACTGTTTGATAACAGCCCCGCTTTCTGCCGAGAGCTGCAGATTAGCCCCGCCATTGTAGCTGATAAATTCTTTTTTACCATTGTGTTCAAAGGCTCCGATCTGAGTACCTGCCTCATGCGTTAGTCTGTATATGAGTCTTCCGGTTTTGTCAAAGATTTGTACTTCATGAGCCATTTGAACGGCTACCAACTGATCAAGTGAACCGAGTGTATAAATGTCTTTGACTTCACCTTTGAGTTCTTTTTCCCATTTTTTGAGGCCGTTGATATAACCAACTAACTTTTGATTTTCACTTTGTAGGATCACGTTACCGCGTTCAGGGAAGGCACCAAAATCAAGTACTCTGAAGCCAGGATTCATGACAAAGTAATCTCGAATTTTATCTTGGTCTAGGTTGCGCTCTTCATTGAGTCTTTGATAGCTAGTGATGACTACATCGTTACCTAAAAGCGTCAGGGTTTTCTTCATGCTGGCGTCAACCCATCTGGCCGTCACTCTTTTTGGCATGTGCTCATAAAAGCGAATGATTTTATTGGTGTCTTGAACAATTGTTTGGTTCAGATTCACTGCTGCCAAGGCTTCGTCAAAAAGCGTTTTGTCTGTACTGGCAAAAGCATAACTCCCAAAAGTACCGAGATGCCAATCATTTTTGCGAGTTTCCACAAGTTTTGTCACGAATTGCTTTTCATAAACTTGAGTTTCTTCATTGAGTTCTTCTAGGCCTAGTGCTTCATTGAGTGCAAGAAGTGGGTTATTATTTTCCGTAAAATCAAAAATAAGGAGGCTGGCACTGTCTTTTTTGAGGTGCACAAATCCTGTCTTGATGCATTTGTACCAAGGTGTTTTTGCAAATTGTGGATCTAGTTGTGCGGCGTAATTTTTCTCGTAGAAGTAATAGCTCGACATAAAATCCGGGACTACTTCGGCAAACAATGCGTAGTCATCTACTTTTTTGAGGCTTTTTGAGGTGTTTTTATATTTCTCGTAGCGATAACGCAGGTTTGGTTTGACATACGTATCAGTTACATGTGCTTGTTGACCTTTCCATGTAATCCAAGAATAGCTCGATTTTGTATTGAGTTTGAGTTGCAATGCGACGGGTTCATCGAGTTCACCTTCGTAGATAATGAGCTGATTTTTGTTGTACTGACCGTGTAATTTGCCAAATTCGAAGGTTTTCAGTTTGCCAAATTGTAAAGGGAAAAGTCCATTCTCAAAAAGATCTTTGACTTCTTTATTGCTCCAGTTCCCCTTCTTTTCGACGAGCAGTAAGGTTCTTTTGGCACTGAAAAATACGGTTACAGGATATTTGGCCGCCCGCGTCACCGAGTAATATAAATTTTGATTGAGCTCTGTTGTTTGCACTCCTTCCTTGTCCCATTCAAATTCACTGTCTTCACGGATGATCCAGACTTTGCTGTCTTTAACATTGAAGTAACTTCTGAAATCAGTGAGGGTTTCGTTGGAAAGCAAGTCATAGGACGCAAAAATGACCCAAACCAAAGCCAAGAAACTTAAAATGAGAAGAACAAGACGTTGTCGCATGCTTACTTTTTGTTCAAAGTTAAGCCCACGGATCGCTGCATTGAACTTTGTTGAATAATCTAATCAACAATGTTTTGTTTAATCAAACAAGCCTAGTTGCTGATCAGGAGATAAGAGTTGGAAAGTTAAGCGGTGATATGGCGATATACCATGTTCAGAAATAGCCTTTCGATGTGCCAAAGTGGGATAGCCTTGGTTCTGTTCCCAGCCATAAACAGGAAATTCTTGATGGAGTTGACCCATGAGTAGATCCCTTTCCGTTTTAGCTAAAATACTCGCAGCAGCAATAGCAGAAAATCGGGCGTCACCTTTGATCATACAAGCATGAGGAACGTCTTTAAAAGGCTTGAAACGGTTTCCGTCAACTAATACAAAAGCAGGAGACACCGCTAACATTTCTAGCGCTTTGTGCATGGCCAATATACTTGCATTCAGGATATTGATTTGATCGATTTCTTCATGATCTACCTGCCCAATACCAAAAGCAAGTGCTTTAGACATGATTTCATCTCTCAAGAGCATGCGTTTTTTTGCACTGAGTTGCTTTGAATCATTGAGCGCAGCTATCGGTTGGTTCGGGTCGAGGATTACCGCTGCAGCTACAACCGGCCCTGCCAAACAACCTCTGCCAGCTTCGTCGCAACCGGCTTCAGGAAATAATGATTGGTATTGAAGGATTAAATCAGACACGTTGGCAATTTATTGAATTATTTTGTAGTTTTATGCTTATCTAATCTTTGCACTATGAAAAAAGTAACACTTCTTGTTTTGGCTTTGGGTCTGAACTTACTTGTATTTGGTCAGAAAACATTGAGTGCTTCAGCAAAAAATCTTGCTGAACTTAAGGGCGGGGTTGCTAGCGGCCACATCCAACTCACTTTGCCAAACGAAGTAACAGAAGAAAATGTCATCATGTATGCCAAGTTCTACACCAATATGTTTACCGTCGATTTTGACGCTAAATCACACGTGGCTACTTTTCATATGATTGCAAATGATCCCAATGCGCGCAGAGTAATTTTGCGTTTTTTATCAGCCAATCAAATTGTTGCCGTTCAGGTCGAAAATAAGAGTTATGACCTCGGCGCCTTTTTTGAAAACTATCTACAGTAACACAAGTTCTTTAAATGAAAGCTACCCTTATTTCACTAGGTGTTTTTGCACTTTTTCTTGCTAGTTGTCAAACTTCTTCAATCGCCTACAAAGCCTATGGCCCTGTAAGTGTAGATACCACACAAGCCTTAACCCTTGACGAAATGCTTGTGCGTTTTAAAGCAAATCCAACTGAACAAGCCTATACTTTCAAAGCGCCTTTAGTTGCAGTTTGCCAAAGCGCCGGCTGTTGGGTAAATGTGAAGCCAGCAAGCGGTGATTTAATCCGTATTCGTTTCAAAGACCACTTTCTTATCCCGCCAGCAACTGAAGCTGGTTCTGTTGCCTATTTCCACGGCACGCCTTACCTTGATACCATTTCTGTGGCCATGCAAAAGCACTTTTTAGAAGATGCAAAAGCACCACAATCAGAAATCGATAAAATTACTGCTCCTAAAATTGAATGGAATATTGAAGCTGATGGCGTAATTGTCAAGAAGTCTTCTTCCGCAAAAGGAAAAAAGTAAAAGCTGTTGAGGCACCTACAATTATTCCTTTTAGCCACCAAAGCCGCACTGGCAACATAAACAGAGCCACCATATTGACAGGAATGAGCAAGATTGCTAATAAGTGAAACTTGCCTTGGTTGCTATTTTCTGAAATCATAAATTCCTCCGGGTGTAAAGCAGAAATGCAGCGGTATGTCGTGTGGACCGACATCTGAAATCTCAATAAATTCATCAAAAAGATGCAAGCCAATAAACAGACAATCTGGCTTACACTGCTTTAATAAGCGGTCATAAAACCCTTTTCCATAGCCCACTCTGTGCCCGTTGGAATCAACAGCTAATAAAGGTACAAATACGTAGTCAAGTTTAGCTGGAAGTAGCGTGCGTCCAAAACGGGGCTCAGGAATGCCGAAACTCGAAATCTCTAGTTGCCTTGGCTCTTCGTAATGATAGAGCGTTAAGCTGTGATCTTGAAAATCAGATTTAGATAAGATGGGATGCCCACCTTTTAACAGGATGTCTTCTAGGAGACCATAGGTTGAGATCTCTTTTTGACTTTCTATAGGTAGAAATAGACTGACGAATTTCGAAGGAAATTGAAAAGTATCCAGCACAAGTGCTTGCACTTGTGCTGAGATTTTAGATAATTCGAAAGGAGTGAGCTGAGCTCGCTTAGCCTTGTAATGCTTGCGAATTTCGGCTTTGGTCATGGTGTTTGTTTACTTACAAACGCACACCCAATTCAGATAGCTTGCGGTTATCTACAACAGCAGCTTTCTTGCGTAAACCACCCATTGCTTGACCTTCAACTTGGCCCATTAGACCTTGTAACAATTGGTCGCGTTCTGCTTGGTAATTTCTGGTAGCAGGAGCTTTGGTAACGCGGTTAATTTGGATGACATAAACTCCACTTTCACCTTTAAGTGGCAATGTGCGTTCACCTTTCTTAATGGCACCAGAGAAGAGATTTCCTACAATTGTAGGCTCGTATCCTGCGTTTGAGATTTGCGGGTTACCAAAAGTGATTTCCGCATCAATAACTGGCGTATTGAATTTTTTAGAAATAGCTTTTAATGATTTACCAGCCATTTGGTTCATGAATCGCTTCGCTTTTTTCTCTTGAATGAGTTCGCGTTCCATTTGTGCGCGTACATTTTCAAATAAAGGCTCACCTTCTGGACGAATTGCGCTCACCATTGCAATGACATACTTGTCTTTGTCACGGATAGGAGAGAGCGTCATAGAACCAACAACTGCATCTTCTGCATAGGCCATCTCAAGAATGCGATCGCGGGCCATAGTGGTTGTAAAGCCATAAACCTTTGGTGCGTTGTCTTCAATTTGAATAACGCGTGGTGCATAGCTTGCACGTGTAACGATGGTATCAAATAAAGCAGCTTTTTTGAAAAGATCTTCTTCTTTAGAAATTTGACGATCTAATTTCAATAAAATACCATTGACTTCGCTTTCCATGTTGGCAACAGTTTCGTCTGATGGCTTGAAAGTAAGATTTACAGAGGCTAACAAAGGAAGTCTGTCTGCAGAGCGCTCAAGAACTTCAATGATGTGGTACCCGAAATCAGTTTTAACAACACCCACTTTACCAATAGGAGCAGTTGCACAATAGAAACCGAATTCTTTAACCATGTCACCTTCTAGGAAGTCTTCGTAGACACCACCTTTATCTTTTGATCCTGGATCTTCAGAGTATTTGGCAGTAATGGCATCCCAATTAGTTTTGTTTAAGATTTTCACGAGGCTGTCTGCTGTTTTCTTTTTAGCAGCTAATACTTTAGCGTCTGTAGAATTGGCTGTTGAGATCAGAATGTGACGAGCCTTTAGGCTTGCTGGTGTGAAACCAATGATTTTCGACAAAACCATTTTTTCTTTTGAAGCATAAGGACCAACGAGTTGGCCAAGTGCCGCTGTTTTGAAAACAGTGTCAAGGCTTCTTGGGTACACTTGGTAGCGGTCAGCTTTAGGGTGTCCTTCAGGTACAGCGGTTGCGCGTTTGTCTGAGAAATATACTGGTGTTTCACTGTTTTTGACAATGAAAGCGGAATCATTGGTGCTTGCAGCAAAACCTGCACGCAATAGGTTCATTTTACCTGCAAATACAGCAGAGTCTGCTTTTGACGGACGGATGTTTACGTCGAACATTTTTACATCGCGGCTAGGGTTGCGCACGAGGTATTTTTTGTCTGACTTATGCTCTTCAAAATAAGCTTTTACTTCGGCATCGGATACTTTGATATCGGCATCAGAAATTTCAGTGTAACGACGAACAACAAAAGAGATGTTTTTCTTTTCGTTGTTAGCTAAATATTGGTCTTGAGCCTCGAGGTCAGTAACAAATACACCTTGCTTCACCAAACCGAAGTATTTTTCAGTTTTGCGACGGTCAGTGTGGTAAGCTTTGAAACCAGTCCATTGCTCTACGCTTTGTGCATCTTTAGACGTCTTTAGTTTGTTTAGGGTAGCAGCTAATTTAGCACGACCCGCTTCAATAGATTGTGGCGATTGCACACCAGTGAGTGAGTCTGTAAAGAATTGGTTGAGGTCAGCTAAAACGCCAAAACCGTCTTTAGCCATCCAGTACGCATCTAACTCGCGGTCAGTAACGCCAATGCCTAATTTTTCGTATTCTTTGCTAAGAATGGTGGAGTCAACCATGAAGTTCCAAGCTTTGTCGCTAGAAGCTTCCATGTCTGTTTCTGTGAATTCTTTACCATTTTGCATGGCTTGATTTCTTTCTTGCTCTTGAAATTTAGAGCTAGCAATGCTGTAGGTAGCAGGATCAACTTTGTCTCCGTAGACCAAGCCAATGCCGTAGTCACCTTCACCGATGCCAAATAAACTTTGATAGTCATTGAGGATAAACGCTAATAAAGCGATTCCAATCATTGCGACGAGTAGGCCAGATTTGGCGCGAATTTTACCGATAATTGCCATTTGTATGCGATTTTAAGATTGCGAATATAGGAAGATTTGAGCAGAGCCCCAAGTATTCGCGCACAAAAAAGGAGGTCTATTGACCTCCTCCATTTCCAGATTTATTTTCTGTAGATTTTGGCGCCGGTTTTGGTGCCGTTGGTGCGGGTTTCAGGGTGTCTGATTTCTGAGCTCCAGGCGTATTTTTTGCAGGAGTTGTAGCTGCCGGAGTAGCCGGAGCTGGTTTCGCTTTTGCAGGGCTTGTTGGTTTAGGAGCTGCAGGTTTTGGGGCCGTTGGTTTTGTTGTTGTTGGCTTCCTTTGTTGCCCTTCTGTGCCGTCATTGACGTAAGTTACGTTATAAGTATTGGTGAAGGTTCCGCACTCGTTAGTAACTGTAATTGTTATTTGATTGGCACCTTCAATTAAACCCAATTCAGCAGCCAAACTTCCGTTGACATTGCTATAGCCACTTAAAACCGTTCCGTTAATGGCCAAGATGATATTAGAATTTGGCGTGTAATTCACTACGGTAGCGTAGTAGGTAAAAACCGGATTATTCACCGTACTTCCAGTTGGGATCATGTTGTAAACAACTTGCGGAGGATCACAAGGGGCCGGTGTGTAGGTAATGTTCAATGTTTGACTTGTGCGATCACACTCATTTTTTCCTTGGATCAAAATGGTATTGAGCCCTGGTTTTAAATTCATGGCTGCTGAAACTTGACCATTTTGAAAGCTAAAGGGTTGGTTTGTTACACCATTTAAGCTCAGCGTAATTTGCGTTTGTGTCAAAAAGGCGGTTTGCGCTTTGAGGTTAAGAGCAGACTGATTTACTTGACTGCCATTTGCTGGTGCATTTACAAAACTGATTGTTGGTTTTTTGCAGGCCGCGTAATTAACAGTGAATGTTTCAA
>JACCDH011779187.1_pt1 | contig 23067 bp, 26 predicted proteins | sample 7442481 | NCBI WGS metagenome assembly JACCDH01 (sample SAMN15323433, study PRJNA562643) | freshwater metagenome | isolation source: river surface water | place: USA:Blue River Watershed | collected 2017-08-15
CTTGGGTACGGGGTCTGCGTCTCGGGCACAAAAGGGGCATCGACCTTACCGCGTTCGTCAGTACATGGTCTAATCTGTGTTAAATCAAGCACTTAGAGCAAAACGCTGGTGAATCACATTATAGGGGGTTTGGCCCCCACCCCCACCCCTTCGGTCAAAACACTCACGGTCGATGAAGACTCGGCGGGTCAACGCCTCGACAACTTCCTCATGCGCCACCTCAAAGGCGTGCCGAAAACCCACGTCTACCGCATCATTCGTTCTGGCGAGGTGCGGGTCAACAAAGGCCGCGCCTCGGCCGAACAGCGCGTGGAGGCGGGCGATTTGGTGCGTTTGCCACCTGTGCGCGTGTCGGCCCAAGTGCAGGCCAAGGCCGATGCGCCCGCCCCAGCCCGTGAATTCCCCGTGCTCATGGAAGACGAGACCATGATGGCCATCGACAAGCCTGCTGGCGTGGCCGTGCATGGCGGCAGCGGCGTGAGCTTTGGCGTGATTGAGCAACTGCGCCGTGCCCGCCCAGCCTTGGCCAACTTGGAGTTGGTACACCGCTTGGACCGCGAAACATCGGGCGTGTTGTTGGTGGCCAAAAAGCGTAGCGCCCTTAAAAACCTGCAAGACCAGTTCCGCGACCGCGAAACGGGCAAAACCTATTTGGCGTTGGTGTTAGGCCTGTGGCCATCGAACAAGAAAGTGATTGACACGCCGTTGATGAAATACACGATTCCAAACGGAGTCGGCGAGGGTGAACGCCGCGTCAAAGTGGTGGGCAAGGACGACCCCAACGGCATGCGCTCCATCACTTTGGTACGCGTGGCGCGCACGGTCGGTCCTTACACCTTGCTCGAAGTGACCATTAAGACAGGGCGTACCCACCAAATTCGTGTGCACTTGGCCAGCCAAGGCCACCCGATTGCGGGTGACGACAAATACGGTGACTTTGAGCACAACAAACTGTTGCAAAAGATGGGCCTCAAGCGCATGTTTTTGCATGCGTGGCAGCTCAAGTTTCAGCACCCGCAAAGCCATCGCCCCGTCAGCCTGCAAGCGCCGCTGCCAGCGGAGTTGAAGAACTTTGTGGATGGCATTCAGCCGCCCATCATCCAACCGCACCTTGACGTATGACCTCCCGCCCACGCCAGTTTGATTTGATTGCCTTCGATTGGGATGGCACGCTGTTTGACTCCACGCAAATCATCACCCGCTGCATTCAAGCTGCGGTGGTGGATGTGGGCGGCGTTAAGCCCACAGATGAAGCGGCGTCTTATGTGATTGGCATGGCGCTCATGCCTGCGCTGGCTCATGCCGCGCCGGATGTGCCGCAAGACAAATACCCGTTGTTGGGTGAACGTTACCGCTTTCATTACATGAAGCACGCCAACGACATCACCTTGTTTGAGGGCGTGTTGCCCTTGTTGGCTGCCTTGCGCGAACGTCATCATTGGCTGGCCGTGGCCACAGGCAAAAGCCGTCGCGGCTTAGATGATGCTTTGCACACGGCAGAGCTCAAAGGCGTGTTCGATGGCTCGCGCACGGCCGACGAAACTGCAGGCAAGCCCCAACCTCGCATGTTGCACGAGCTGATGCGCGAATTTGGCGTGGCGCCCGAGCGCACCTTGATGATTGGTGACACCACGCACGACCTGCAAATGGCTGTGAATGCGGGCTGCGCCAGTGTGGGCGTGAGCTACGGCGCGCACGATCACGGACAGTTTGAACCTTTGAATCCACGCTTTGTCGCGCACTCGGTCAAGGAGTTGCACGACTGGTTGTTGACCAACGCGTGATGGCCATGACGAACTTTTCCTCTCAAATCATTCCTTTGTGCAACAGCGGCGATTTGGCCGAAGGCGGTCGCGCTGTGCCGTTTGATGTGGTGTTTGCGGGCCAAACTTGCCGCGCGTTCGCCATTCGCTTTGAAGGCCAGCCGCACGCCTACCTCAACCGCTGCACCCATGTGGCGATGGAGATGGACTTTCAGCCCGACCAGTTTTTTGACGCATCGGGCCGTTGGCTGCTGTGCGCCACCCACGGGGCCGAGTACGCCCCGGACACGGGCGAATGTGCGGGTGGGCCATGCCGAGGTGGGCTCATCAAAATTGAATTGAGCGAGCGAGACGGCGTCGTCCACTGGCATACTGCGTACAACTTGAAACCTTTTGAATTTCTAGATTAATCTCCAAAACCACCAGCTATGTCTGAACATCACGAAAACCATGAAAAACCCAGCCATAAAACGGCATGGGAGCGCGACACCTTGGAGCGCTTGGCGTTCGCTACCTTGGCAGAGCAACGTGCCAACCGCCGTTGGCGCATCTTTTTCCGTTTTGCATGGCTGGCGTTGATCGTTGCCTTGTTCTGGACAGGGGCGCACAAAGGCGGCATGGGTGGTGCGAACCCTAGCCAACCCCACACAGCCGTCGTCGCTATCAAAGGTGAAATTGCCGATGGTGCTGACGCCAGTGCTGAATGGGTGATCACGGCGTTACGAGCTGCGTTTGAAGACGAAGGCTCGCAAGCAGTGGTGTTGCAAATCAACTCGCCCGGCGGCAGCCCTGTGCAAGCGGGCATCATCAACGACGAAATTCGTCGTTTGAAAGAAAAGCACAAAAAGCCGGTGTACGCCGTGGTGGAAGAGTCGTGCGCGTCTGCCGCCTATTACATCGCGGTTGCCGCGGATGAAATTTATGTGGACAAAGCCAGCATCGTGGGCAGCATTGGTGTGCTGATGGACGGCTTTGGTTTTACTGGTTTGATGGACAAGCTCGGTGTGGAGCGTCGTTTGATGACGGCGGGCGTGAACAAAGGTTTCCTAGATCCGTTCAGCCCCCAAACCAAACCTCAGCGTGCACACGCGCAAACCTTGCTCGATCAAATTCATCAGCAGTTCATCAAGGTCGTACGCGAAGGTCGCGGCAAGCGTTTGAAAGAAACGCCAGAGCTGTTCAGTGGCTTGTTTTGGAGTGGTGAGCAAGCCGTCGAACTCGGTTTGGCCGACGGCTTGGGTAACCTTGACTATGTCGCCCGCGAAATTGTGAAAGCCGAAGACGTGATTGACTACACCCGCCACGAAAACGTGGCCGAGCGTTTGGCCAAGCGATTTGGTGCAGCCATTGGCGAAGGTGCAGTTCGCGCCATGCTGACGATGCCTCAAGTTCGCTGATTTGCTGCAGTTTCAAAAAGAAAAGGCTCCTTAGGGAGCCTTTTTCATGGTGCTTTGTGATGCAGCTGTGCAGCTTACTTGCCAATCAAAAACACAGTGGGCTCACCTGAGATTTGCGCCTTGCCCGCACTGCGCCACGCTTGCACGGTTTTGCAGTGCACTTGCATGCTGGCCATGGTCAAACCGCTGGCGCGGGCTAAGCGGGTGTTGCCTTGCAGGCCATTCACCAACGCGTCCCACAGGGCTTGGTTTCGGTAAGGCGTTTCGATGAACAGTTGGGTTTGGCTGTGTTTGGCGGCCAAGTTTTCGAGCTCGCGTAAACGCTGCGTGCGTGCTGCGCCGTCTTGAGGCAAGTAGCCCACAAACGCAAAGTTTTGGCCGTTCAGGCCACTGGCGGCCAAAGCCAGTAGCAGCGACACGGGGCCGACCAGTGGCACCACGCGAATGCCCAGCTCATGCGCGGCGCGTACCACCGACGAGCCGGGGTCGGCCACCGCAGGCATGCCCGCTTCGCTGACCAAGCCCACATCGTGGCCTGTCAAAGCAGCTTTGAGCAAGGGCTTGGCATCAAACGCGCCCGTGTGGTCGCCTCTTTTGTGCACTTCCCGGGGTAGTTCGGTGATGGTGTTTTCTTGGATGGTTTTGACCAGCGGCACATGGGTGTCCACACGCTTCAAAAACGCGCGGGTGCTTTTGGCGTTCTCGGTGATCCAGTGCGTCACGCCAGCGGCCACACGCAAGGTTTCTTGCGGCAGCACATCGGTGATGGGGGCTTGGGTATCGCAGCCAAAGTCCAGTGGGGTGGGGACGAGGTAGAGCGTGCCCTTGCTGTTCGTTGCATTGGGGGTGGTCGTCATGGCTGTATGGCTCCCAGTAGATCAACGCCAGCCGCGCGTAGCAAACGGGCGGTGCGAATCATGGGGAGTCCAATGAGGGCTGTTGGGTCGTCGTTGTCGATGCCGTCGAGCAGCGCAATGCCCAAGCCTTCGCTCTTGGCGCTGCCTGCGCAGTCGTAAGGCTCTTCGGCGCGAAGGTAGGCTTCAATTTCGGCATCGCTCAGGTCGCGAAAGCGCACCTTGATTTGTGCGAGTTCGGTTTGTGCAAAGCCGCTGGCTTGGCAGACCACTGACACAGCGGTTTGAAACACCACCGTTTGGCCTCGCATGCGTTGCAGTTGCAGTACCGCGCGTTCGTGTGTGCCGGGTTTGCCCAAAGGTTCGCCCTGCAGATCGGCTACTTGGTCTGAGCCAATCACCACGGCGTTGGGGTGCTGCGCTGCCACGGCTTGGGCTTTGGCCAAGGCAAGACGCATGGCCAAGTCGCATGGGGCTTCGTTGGGGTGAGGGGTTTCGTCCACTTCGGGGCTGACCACATCAAAAGGCACGCGCAGGCGTTGCAGCAGTTCGCGGCGGTAACGGGAGGTAGAGCCCAAAATCAGGGCGCGTTGTGCAATAGACATGGCTGGATTCTCTTACACTGCCGCACATGCAAAAACCAAAGAACCTCCGTAGCCTTGATGTCAAAGCATTTGCCAAAGCGCAAATGCATTTAGAGGGCGATACCCCCGTGGCAGAGTTTGAACGCTTGGCCGAAGACTGTGTGGGTGAGGTGACGGGCCATGTGTCTTGGTCAGCGCAGGGCGCGATTGACCCAGAGCAACGAGGCAAAGACGACGCGTGGTTGCATCTTGAAGCCAAGGCCACCGTGCCTTTGACGTGTCAGCGTTGTTTGCACCCCGTGCCCGTGGAGTTGTTGATTGAGCAAGATTTCCGTTTCGTGCCAGACGAGGCCACCGCTTTGGCGCAAGACGATGAATCGGAAGAAGACCTGTTGGTGCTAGAAGACGGCTTTGATTTGATGGCCCTGATCGAAGATGAGTTACTCATGAGCTTGCCTTTGGTGCCCATGCATCCTGCATGTCTGAGTGAGCAGGCGCCAACTTCAAAAGAAGAGGAGGCGATCTTGGTCAACGCGAAACCTAACCCATTTGCCGTGCTGGCGTCGCTCAAAACGCGTAAGCACTAAGAGTAGAGGAGTTGGGCTATAATTTAAGGCTTCGCGTCACACTGACCTTGGTTAGCTTGTGGCCCAACGGTTAACCCACATTTAGTTCCAGGAGCCAATCATGGCTGTTCAACAAAACAAAAAATCTCCTTCCAAGCGCGGCATGCACAACTCTCACGCGGCGTTGACAGCTCCCGGTACAGCCGTTGAGCCAACGACTGGTGAAGTTCACTTGCGTCATCACATCAGCCCCAACGGTTTTTACCGTGGTCGCAAAGTGTTGAAGACCAAGTCTGAAGCTTAATTACTTCATACCTCATTGGCCCGTGGCTGTCTTAGGCGCCTCGGGCTTTTGTTTTTTTGACGAGAAGAAACCTGCATGACCACTCTGGCTGTTGATTGCATGGGTGGCGACCATGGCCCGCGCGTCACGCTGGTGGCCTGTCGCCGTTTCTTAGACACGCATCCAGATGCCAAGCTGTTGCTGGTGGGTCTGCCCGAGGCGTTGTCGTCCTTTTCTCACCCGCGTGCCCAAGTGGTTCCAGCCTCCGAGGTGGTGGCCATGGATGACCCCATTGAAGTGGCCTTGCGTCGTAAGAAAGACTCGTCCATGCGTGTGGCGATTGAGCAAGTTAAGCAAGGTACAGCTCAAGCGGTGGTATCTGCAGGCAACACGGGCGCTTTGATGGCGATCGCACGCTATCTTCTTAAAACCATCGATGGCATTGACCGTCCAGCCATCGCGGGCCGCATGCCCGACTTCAAAGGTGGCGGTACCACCATGCTCGATTTGGGCGCCAATGTCGATTGCACGCCCCATCACTTGTTGCAATTTGCGGTCATGGGCTCGGCCTTGGTGTCGGTGCTCGACAGCATCGAAAGTCCCACCGTGGGCTTGCTGAATATCGGCGAAGAAGACATCAAAGGCAATGAAGTCATTAAAAAAACCGGTGAATTGTTGCGAACTGCTGCCAATTCGGGTGATTTGAATTTTTACGGCAATGTTGAAGGTACAGACATTTACCAAGGCACGGTCAATTTGATCGTGTGCGACGGTTTTGTGGGTAATGTGGCCTTGAAAGCCAGCGAAGGCTTGGCGCACAAGATCAGCGAAACGCTTAAAAATTCGTTTACGAACACGATTTTTACAAAAATTGCCGCTATCTTTGCCTATCCTGTTCTTTCTGACTTCAAAGATAAGGTTGATCACCGCCGTTACAACGGTGCGGCTTTGTTGGGCTTGAATGGCATTGTGTTTAAGAGCCATGGATCGGCCGATGATGTAGCCTTTGGTACTGCTTTGAACCGCGCGTATGATGCAGCCCACCATAACTTGCTCGAACGTGTGCGTTCTCGTATTGCCCATGCGGCGCCTTTATTGGCTCTTGGACAGTCAGACGCCTCGGCCTGAGCCACCTGATGAATGACCCTTTTCTCCCGAATCACCGGCACTGGTAGTTTTCTTCCTCCTCGCCGGTTGACCAACGCAGACTTGGTCGCGGAACTCGCCACACAAGGTGTGGAAAGCTCTGACGAATGGATTGTTGAGCGCACAGGCATCCGTGCCCGCCACTTTGCTGGCCCCGACGTCAGCAGCAGCGACTTGGCGTTCGAAGCTTGTAAGCAAGCCTTAAATGCCGCCGATCGACGTCCCCAAGACATTGACCTCATCATCGTCGCCACGTCTACGCCCGACATGGTGTTCCCATCGACCGCCGCCATCTTGCAGCACAAACTCGCCCAGTTGGACGAGGATGCGGATGGCATTGCTGGTGCGCCTGCTTTTGACGTGCAAGCCGTGTGCAGCGGCTTTATTTATGCGCTGACCGTGGCCGATGCCATGATTCGTGCGGGTAACGCCAAGCGAGCCTTGGTGGTTGGTTCGGAACTCTTCTCGCGTTTGCTCAATTTCCAAGACCGCACCACCTGCGTGTTGTTTGGTGATGGTGCTGGTGCTGTCGTGCTCGAAGCTTCTGAAACACCTGGCATTTTGGCGACCGACATCCACGCCGACGGTAAACATGTGGGCATCTTGTGTGTGCCAGGTCATGTGAAGAATGGTGAAATTTTGGGTACACCCATGCTCCAAATGGATGGGCAGGCAGTATTCAAATTGGCGGTTGGCTTGCTCGAAGGCGCTGCACGCAACGTGCTCGATAAGGCTGGTCTGCAAGACAGCGACATTGATTGGTTGATTCCCCACCAGGCCAATATCCGCATCATCCAAAGCACAGCCAAAAAGCTCAAGCTGCCGATGGAGAAGGTGGTGTTGACCGTGCAAGACCATGGCAACACGTCTGCGGCGTCTATTCCTTTGGCGTTGGACAAAGCCGTGCGCTCAGGTCAAGTCAAGAAGGGCCAAAACCTCATGCTTGAAGGGGTGGGCGGTGGTTTCACTTGGGGCGCAGTGCTCCTTAAGCTGTAAGTCTGCGCAAGACTTGCTGTGACAAACTTCTCAATACGTTATGACTTCATTTGCTTTTGTATTTCCAGGTCAAGGTTCTCAATCCGTCGGCATGCTCGACGCTTGGGGTGACCACCCGGTGGTCGCTCAAACTTTGGCCGAAGCGTCGGACGCCATGGGCGAAGATATGGCTAAGCTGATCCACGAAGGCCCTAAAGAGGCGCTGGCCCTGACCACCAATACCCAGCCCGTGATGCTGGTGGCTGCTGTGGCCGCTTATCGCGTGTGGTTGGCTGAAGGTGGCGCTGCGCCCTCGGTTGTGGCTGGTCACTCATTGGGCGAATACTCTGCTTTGGTGGCTTCTTGCGTGTTGACGCTGGCCCAAGCCGCTCCGTTGGTGCGCTTCCGTGCACAAGCCATGCAAGAAGCTGTGCCTGTGGGCACAGGTGCGATGGCGGCCATTTTGGGCTTGCCTGCCGACAAAGTGATTGCTGGTTGCGCCGAAGCACAAGCCACATTTGGCGCAGGTTCTGCCGAAGTGGTGGAAGCCGTCAACTTCAACGACCCAGGTCAAACTGTGATTGCCGGCAGCAAAGCGGCTGTAGAAAAAGCCTGTGAAGTCCTCAAAGCTAACGGCGCCAAGCGTGCCTTGCCTTTGCCCGTGTCTGCACCTTTCCACTCCAGCCTGATGAAGCCTGCCGCGGACCGTTTGAAAGAAAAACTCGCTGCCACCAGCTTTGCTGCGGCGCAAATTCCTGTGGTCAACAATATTGATGTGACCGTGGAAACCGATGCCGACCGCATGCGCGACGCGCTGTATCGCCAAGCTTTTGGCCCTGTGCGTTGGGTGGAGTGTGTCGGCGCTATCAAAGCGCGTGGCGTGACCACTTTGGTCGAGTGCGGTCCGGGCAAGGTGTTGGCTGGCATGGTCAAACGCATTGATGCCGACTTAACAGGCTTGCCTTTGTTTGACCCTGCCAGCTTGGCGGAAGTCAAAACGGCCTTGGCCTAATTCATAAGAGAACGACTATGAGCGACAACAAACAACACATTGCCTTGGTGACTGGCGCTTCGCGTGGTATCGGTGCCGCGATTGCGCAGCAGCTAGCTGCCGAAGGTTATTTGGTCATAGGCACAGCCACATCAGACGATGGCGCAGCCAAAATTACCCAAGCCTTGTCGGCTCACGCAGGTTGCCGTGGCGCCAACCTGAATGTGAACGATGGTGCAGCGGTTGAGGCTTTGATTGATCAAATCGTCAAAGATCATGGTGCATTGCATGTGTTGGTCAACAACGCAGGCATCACCCGCGACACTTTGGCCATGCGCATGAAGGATGACGATTGGGATGCGGTGCTCGACACCAACCTCAAAGCCGTGTTCCGTGTGTCACGCGCTGTGATTCGTCCCATGATGAAGCAGCGTTATGGCCGCATCATCAGCATCACCAGCGTGGTGGGTGCATCAGGCAATCCCGGTCAAGCCAACTATGCAGCGGCCAAAGCCGGTGTGGCAGGCATGACTCGCGCGTTGGCGCGTGAGTTGGGCAGTCGTGGCATCACGGTCAATTGCGTGGCGCCCGGCTTTATCGAAACAGATATGACGGCCTCGTTGCCCGAAGAACAACAAAAAGCTTTGCTGAGTCAAATTCCGTTGGGACACCTCGGCAAACCCGCTGACATCGCACACGCGGTCGCCTATTTGGCGGGTTCACACGCCAGTTATGTGACGGGCCAAGAATTGCATGTCAACGGTGGCATGTTCATGGCGTAATAGTATTTACGCTAAAACTGACGAACAAAATCAAATACGGTTGGGCCGTCCGGTTAAAATCACGGTCTTAATCAACAACCCTTAGAGGGAATCCATGAGCGATATCGAAACACGTGTCAAAAAAATCATTGCTGAACAACTCGGCGTTGAAGAGTCCCAAGTGACCAACGAAAAAGCCTTCGTGGCTGATTTGGGCGCTGACTCCCTGGACACAGTGGAATTGGTGATGGCGTTGGAAGATGAGTTTGGTATCGAAATCCCAGACGAAGACGCTGAAAAAATCACAACTGTGCAAAACGCGATTGACTACGCGTTGACCCACAAAAAAGCCTAACTACTAGGAAGCACCGCATGAGCCGTCGTCGCGTCGTCGTGACCGGCCTTGGCTGTATCAGCCCCGTGGGTAACACGGTCGATACAGCTTGGGCCAATCTTTTGGCTGGTCAATCTGGCATTGCCAACATCACGCGTTTCGACGCGTCGGGTATCAATTGCCACTTTGCCGGTGAAGTCAAAGATTTTGACCTTGACCAGTACATCGCCCCGAAAGAGGCGCGTGCCATGGACACGTTCATTCATTACGGCATTGCTGCGGCGGTGCAAGCGGTTCAAGACTCAGGCCTCGCCACAGGCGACGCCCTGAGCGAAGAAGAAGCGACGCGTATCGGCGTCGTGATTGGCTCTGGTATCGGCGGCTTGCCGCTCATCGAAGACATGCACAGCGAATACCTGAACAAAGGTGCGCGTCGCATTTCTCCCTTCTTCGTGCCAGCGTCCATCATCAACATGATTTCGGGTCACGTGTCCATGCGTTACGGCTTCAAAGGTCCTAACTTGGCCGTGGTCACAGCTTGCACCACAGGCTTACACAGCATCGGCGAAGCCGGTCGTCACATTGAGTACGGTGATGCCGATGTGATGATCGCGGGCGGTTCTGAGTCCTGCATGTCGCCTTTGGGTGTGGGTGGCTTTGCCTCCATGCGCGCCTTGTCGACTCGCAACGATGACCCCGCTACCGCCTCTCGCCCTTGGGACAAGGACCGTGACGGCTTTGTGTTGGGCGAAGGTGCTGGTGTGTTGGTGCTCGAAGAGTACGAACACGCCAAAAAACGTGGCGCCAAAATTTATGCCGAATTGGGTGGTTATGGCTTGAGCGCAGACGCTGGCCACATGACAGCCCCCAATATGGACGGCCCACGCCGCGCCATGCTGAGCGCTTTGCGCAACGCGGGTGTCAATCCAGACCAAGTCGATTACCTCAACGCACACGGCACATCGACACCATTGGGTGACGTGAACGAAACCAACGCGATCAAAGCGGCCTTGGGCGACCATGCCAAGAAGACTGTGGTGAACTCCACGAAGTCGATGACGGGGCACTTGTTGGGCGGCGCTGGCGGTATCGAAAGTGTGTTCACAGCTTTGGCGGTCTACCACCAAAAGAGCCCACCCACCATCAACATCTTCAACCAAGACCCCGAGTGTGACTTGGACTACTGCGCCAACACCGCTCGTGACATGAAGATTGATGTAGCCCTTAAAAACAACTTCGGCTTCGGCGGTACCAACGGCGCGTTAGTTTTTAAACGCGTCTAAGGCCTTCGCCATGCACAACGCCCCATCGGTTTCATATCCGGTGGGGCGTTGTGCTTTTCAGCGGTGGCTTTATTTTGGCTTTATGTGTTTCACGTCAGCGGTACTCTTGGCTTGGGCATTGAACCAAGGTTTGAGCGCAGGTTGGATGGCTGCTCTGATGGCCGCAGTGCTGGGTGCATGGCTGGGTTGGAAAGCGCTGGGGCATGTTGGCACACTCACATGGGATGGCCAAGCGTGGTATTTGCATGATCAAAACTCAGGCGCTGACGATGCTCTAGGCGAGGTGGATGTGACGTTGGATGTGCAAAAAGCCTTGCTTTTGCGATGGATGCCCACATCTGACACACTGCACGGCAAATCCCAGTGGCTCTGGTTGGACTCGCAAACATTAAGCGAGCGGTGGCAAGATTTACGTTGCGCTGTGTATCAGCGAGTGAACAGGTGATGAAGGAAACAACTATGGCACGTCCATTGACATTTAAACGTTCGGTTTCTCTTGGCTTCTTGTGCTTCTCGTTGTGGGTAGCAGGCCTTCAAGTTGCTTTGGTGCAGCAAGCTGCTGCGCAAGTGGTAAAAGGATTGCCAGATTTCACAGAATTGGTCGAGCAAGTAGGCCCCTCGGTGGTAAATATTCGCACGCTCGAAAAAACTGCTGTACGCGAGACGCAGGGCAACGAACCCGATGCGGAAATGCAAGAGTTCTTCCGTCGTTTTTTTGGTGTGCCCATGCCTTCTCCCAACACCCCCAACGCGCCACGTCAGCAGCGACGTGGGCAACCTGAGGAGGCTCAGCCCAGAGGTGTGGGGTCGGGCTTCATCCTGTCGGCTGATGGCTTTGTGATGACGAACGCGCACGTGGTGGATGGTGCGGATCAAGTGATGGTCACTTTGCCCGATAAGCGCGAGTACAAAGCGCGTATCGTGGGCTCAGACAAGCGCACAGACGTGGCGGTGGTGAAGATTGAAGCCACAGGTTTGCCTGCCGTGAAGATTGGCGATGTGAGCCGCCTCAAAGTGGGCGAGTGGGTCATGGCCATTGGTTCACCCTTTGGCTTAGAAAACACAGTCACCGCAGGCATCGTGAGCGCCAAGCAGCGTGACACGGGCGACTACCTGCCTTTCATTCAAACCGATGTGGCCATCAACCCGGGCAATTCAGGCGGCCCACTCATCAACATGCGTGGCGAGGTGGTGGGTATCAATAGCCAAATCTATTCACGTTCGGGCGGCTTTATGGGCATCTCGTTTGCCATCCCCATTGATGAAGCGGTGCGCGTGAGCGAGCAACTGCGCGCTACTGGCAAAGTACAGCGCGGCCGCTTGGGCGTGCAGATTGATCAGGTCAGTAAAGAAGTGGCTGAGTCGCTGGGCTTGTCCAAAGCGCAAGGTGCTTTGGTGCGTGGCGTCGAGCAGGGTTCGCCAGCAGAGAAGGCGGGCTTGGAGCCGGGCGATATCATTTTGAAGTTCGAAGGTAAGACCATTGAGAAGTCGAGCGACCTGCCGCGCATGGTGGGCAACACCAAGCCTGGCACGCGCAGCGCCATCCAGGTGTGGCGTCGCGGTAGTTTCAAAGACATGCACATCACGGTCGGTGAGTTTGAAGCAGATAAGCCTGTGAAGAAAGCATCGGCCGCAGAGAAGTCTCTGGCTGGAAACGTCACTAAGGTGCTAGGTCTGACGGTGAGCGAACTGACAGATGCGCAGAAAAAAGAACTTAAATTGCGCGGTGGTGTACGCGTGGATGCCGTGGCTGAGCCTGCTTCGCGCGCTGGAATTCAAGAAGGTGATGTCATCTTGGCCTTGGCCAATATTGAAACGCCCAATGTGCAAACATTAGAAGCCCTGACCGCCAAGCTCGACCGCAGCAAACCTGTGAGCCTCTTGATTCGCCGTGGGGAGTGGGCGCAGTACACGGTCATACGACCCACCCGGTAAATCCCTTGATGTCAGTCGGGAATCTGCGGCTTGAAAATATTTCTTAAGCTGGTACTCGCTAACTTAAGGCAATCTGTTCAAACCCTTTTTGTATAGAATCGAGGTGCTGAATGCGTTTTTGCGATATATCGCATGCCAAAAACTCCACGATACGGGATTGGTAGATCAACTCCACAGGTGCTCCACAGATCACCCACAAGTTGTCCCAAAACCTCTTTGTCAAAATGTTAGTAAGTTGTGGATAAATTCATGTTGCGAACCCGCAACGAGGCCGTGGTTGAAGATAAACCGCTGTGCAATTCTGGGTTTTTGCCTACAATGAACTCCCAACTTATGCAGTTGCCATTGCTTGTTGGTTCTGGGCGCGTCAGCAGATGACGCGCCCTTTTTTCTTGGCGCTCTCCCTTTGAATTCAATCACTTAAGTGCTCCCGTTGATGAACAACATCAGAAACTTTTCAATCATTGCCCACATCGATCACGGCAAATCAACGCTCGCAGATCGTTTGATTCAACGTTGCGGAGGACTTGAAGAGCGCGACATGGAAGCGCAAGTTCTCGACTCGATGGACATCGAAAAAGAGCGTGGGATAACTATCAAGGCACAGACCGCTGCGCTGCAATACAAAGCGAAAGATGGTCAGGTCTACAACCTGAATTTGATCGACACACCGGGTCACGTTGACTTCTCATACGAAGTGTCGCGCTCACTCTCTGCATGCGAAGGTGCGTTGCTGGTGGTCGATGCTTCACAAGGTGTGGAAGCACAGACGGTGGCCAACTGCTACACCGCACTCGACCTCGGTGTCGAAGTGGTGCCTGTGCTCAACAAAATGGATTTGCCCAACGCCGATCCAGACAATGCCAAAGCAGAAGTGGAAGACGTGATTGGCATTGATGCCAGCGATGCCATTCCGTGCTCGGCCAAAACCGGCATGGGTATTGATGAAATCTTAGAGGCCGTGGTGGCCAAAGTCCCACCACCCAAAGGCAACAAAGATGCGCCTTTGCGCGCCATGATCATCGACAGCTGGTTTGACAGCTACGTGGGCGTGGTGATGTTGGTGCGTGTGGTCGATGGTCGCTTGGGCAAAGGCGAGCGTTTCAAGATGATGGCCACCAACGCGGTTTACAACGCCGACAACCTCGGCGTGTTCACTCCCGCCAACGAGCCACGCCAGTCACTCGAAGCAGGGCAGGTGGGCTACATCATTGCGGGCATCAAAGAGCTGCAAGCCGCCAAAGTGGGTGACACCATCACTTTAGAAAAGAAGTTGCCTAACAACTTAGGCCCTGCTGAAGAGGCTTTGCCTGGCTTTAAAGAAATTCAACCTCAGGTGTTTGCAGGTCTGTACCCTACTGAGGCCAATCAATACGATGCGCTGCGTGACGCGTTGGAAAAGCTCAAGCTCAACGACGCCTCGTTGCAATACGAGCCTGAAGTATCGCAAGCGCTGGGCTTTGGCTTTCGCTGCGGTTTCTTAGGGCTCTTGCACATGGAAATCGTGCAAGAACGCTTAGAGCGCGAATTTGACCAAGACCTCATCACGACTGCGCCGAGCGTGGTGTACCAAGTGGTCATGCCTGGCGATGAAGTGATCATGGTGGAAAACCCATCCAAGATGCCCGACCAAGGCAAATTGCATGAAATTCGCGAGCCCATCGTGACCGTGCACTTGTACATGCCGCAAGACTACGTGGGCCCCGTGATGACGCTGGCCAACCAGAAGCGCGGCGTGCAAATCAATATGGCGTATCACGGACGTCAGGTGATGCTCACGTACGAAATGCCTCTGGGCGAAATCGTGCTCGACTTCTTTGACAAGCTCAAATCGGTCTCACGCGGCTATGCCTCGATGGACTATGAGTTCAAAGAGTACCGCGCCTCTGACGTGGTGAAGGTCGACATCTTGCTCAACGGCGACAAGGTCGATGCCTTGTCCATCATCGTGCACCGTTCGCAGTCGCAGTACCGCGGTCGTGCGGTGGTGGCCAAGATGCGCGAAATCATCAGCCGCCAAATGTATGACGTGGCCATTCAAGCCGCCATTGGCTCCAACATCATTGCGCGTGAAACCATCAAGGCCTTACGCAAGAACGTGCTGGCAAAATGCTACGGGGGTGACATCACCCGTAAACGCAAGCTGCTTGAGAAGCAAAAAGCAGGTAAGAAACGCATGAAACAAATTGGTTCCGTCGAGGTTCCCCAAGAAGCCTTCTTGGCCATTTTGCAGGTGGAGGATTGATGGCAACGTTGACCGCATTCGTGCTGGCAGCCTTTGTGGGCTACGCTGGTTTTTGGTATGTGGGCATGATCGAGGGCAACTTTGCTTTGCTCATGTTCATGGCCACCGTCGTCACTGGTATTTATTGGTTGGCTGAGCAGTTTTATTTCTTGCCTCAGCGCAAGGCAACCGCCGAGGCTTTGCAAGCCCAAGCCGACAAGCGCATGGCCGAGTTGCAGGCCCAAGGCATCGCTCAAACCGATGTGAACGTGGCCGAGGCCAAAGAGCGTCTGTACATGCAACCATGGTGGTTGGATTGGACCGCAGGTTTGTTCCCCGTGATCGCCGTGGTGTTTGTGTTGCGCTCGTTTTTGTTTGAGCCTTTCAAAATTCCATCGGGCTCCATGATCCCAACGCTGTTGGTGGGTGACTTGATCTTGGTGAACAAGTTTCACTACGGCGTGCGCTTGCCGGTGGTCAACACCAAGCTCACCGAAGGCAATGCTGTGCAGCGCGGCGATGTGATGGTGTTCCGTTATCCACCCAAGCCAAGCCTCGACTACATCAAGCGTGTGGTGGGCGTGCCTGGTGACGAAGTGGCTTACCTCAACAAGCAGCTCACCATCAATGGCCAGCCTGTGAGCAAAACGGCATTGCCTGAATTCTTTGAAGAAGACAGCATGCGCTACATCCCGCAGTTTGAGGAAAAGTTGCCTTTGGGCACGAAGTCCAGCGAAATGACGGGTGTGCGTACACACAAGTTACTGAATGACAAAGATCGCCCGGCCTTCATTCCAGGCGCAGATGACTTTGCATTCAAAGACAACTGCCGCTACACCGTCGAAGGTGTGACCTGTACTGTGCCCAAAGGGCATTACTTCATGATGGGCGACAACCGCGACAACTCGCTCGACTCCCGCTACTGGGGTTTTGTGCCCGACCAAAACATTGTGGGCAAAGCCTTCTTTGTGTGGATGAACTTTGGCAACTTCAAGCGCATCGGCTCTTTTGAATGACCTCACGCGCCCGCCACGCTCGTCCTAGCCTGTCTCAGCAAGAAATCATTGAGACCCTGCAAACGCGCTTGGACTACCGCTTTAAGAACCCTGCGTTACTCGCGCAGGCCTTGACGCACCGCAGCTTCAGCTCAGACCACTACGAGCGCTTGGAGTTTTTGGGTGACTCGGTGCTGAACTTGGCGATTGCCAACTTGCTCTATCAACGCCTCAATACCTTGCCCGAAGGCGACCTTTCGCGCGTGCGTGCCAACTTGGTCAAGCAAGACACCTTGCACCACTTGGCGGTTGAAATGGGGTTGTCCGGCATCTTGCGTTTGGGCGAGGGGGAGATGAACTCGGGTGGTCAAAAACGTCCCTCCATCTTGGCCGACGCGCTTGAGGCCGTGCTGGGAGCGGTGTACTTGGATGCCGATTACGCCACCGCCGACGCTTTGGTGCAGCGCATTTTTGCCAAGGTGGAAATCAACCCCGAGATGCAAGCCGTTGGCAAAGACGCCAAAACCGAATTACAAGAATGGCTGCAAGCACGTAAGTTCAAGCTGCCTATTTACCGTGTGGTGGGCACCTTGGGTGCCGCGCACAAACAAACGTTTGATGTGGAATGTGAAGTTCCAGAACTGGCCCGCTGCGAGCGTGGCATTGGCGGCTCGCGCCGCGCCGGAGAGCAAGCAGCCGCAGCCGCCATGCTCCAAGTGATCAAAGACAACGGGCTCAAATAATGGCTTCCTCTGACCAACACCCCCCACAAACCCTGCAAGACATCGACGCCATGCTGGCGGCCAGCAAAGGCAACCGTGTGGTAGCCAGTCAAGCGGTCGTAGCACCTGCCGACCAACGCTGTGGCCTGATTGCCATCGTGGGCAAGCCCAACGTGGGCAAGTCTACTTTGCTCAATGCTTTGGTCGGCCAGAAAATCAGCATCACCTCACGCAAGGCGCAAACCACGCGCCACCGCATCACGGGCATGCACACCCAAGGCGCGGCGCAGTATGTGTTTGTGGACACGCCCGGTTTTCAAACCATCCATGGCAATGCACTGAACAAATCGCTTAACAAAGCTGTGCAAGGCGCGGTGGGCGATGTGGATGTGGTGTTCTTGGTGGTCGAGGCGGGCAGCTTCACACCCGCCGACGAGAAAGTGTTGTCCTTGTTGGCCAAAGGCATTCCCACCATCTTGATTGCGAACAAGCTCGACTCGATGAAAAACCGCGCCGAGATCATGCAGTGGCTGCAGTCCATGCAAGAGCGTCACCCCTTTGCCGAAATCGTGCCCATGTCGGCCAAGAACGACAAAGACGTGCAACGCCTCTTGGGTATTGCCGAAAAATACTTGCCCGAGCAAGCGTGGATGTATGCGGCTGACGAGTTGACCGATCGCAGCGAAAAATTCATGGCTGCTGAGATGGTGCGCGAAAAATTGTTCCGCCTCACCGGTGACGAATTGCCCTACACCTCGACGGTGGTGATCGACAAGTTCGAAGAAGAAAAGGGCAAGACCAAAGGCGTTAAACGCATGGTGCGCATTGCCGCCACCATCGTGGTGGAGCGTGAGGGCCACAAAGCTATGGTGATTGGTGACAAAGGTGAGCGTTTGAAGCGTATGGGTATGGAAGCTCGCACCGAGTTGGAAAAAATTTACGACGCCAAAGTGTTCTTAGAACTGTGGGTCAAAGTGCGCTCTGGTTGGGCCGACGACGCAGCGCGGGTGCGTAGCTTTGGCTACGAGTAAGTCCAGCACCTTCACGATGTCGCGGGGCGTTCCCCGCATTCAGGACGAGCCTGCGTTCGTGGTGCACCGCTACGACTGGAGCGAGTCCAGTCTCATTTTGGAAACCTTCACCCGTCACTTTGGTCGGGTCGCTTTGGTGGCCAAAGGCGCCAAAAAACCCACGTCTAACTTTCGCCCTGTGTTGCTGCCTCTGCAACCGCTGTACGTCAGCTATTCAGGCGATGCCGAAATTCGCACCTTGAAGGGGGCGGAGTGGGTGGGTGGCCACATCATGCCCACGGGCGAGGCCTTGTTGTCGGGTTACTACCTCAACGAGTTGTTGCTGCGCTTGCTGGCGCGTGATGACCCGCATCCTGGCCTGTTTGATCTGTACCGCCAAGTGGTGCAGGTGTTGGCTTCCGGCCATGAGGGCACGATTGCCCCTGCGCTGCGTGCGTTCGAGTTGCTGCTGTTACGGGATATTGGCTTCTTGCCCGAACTCAATGCCCAAACCCTCACCTTAGAGGCTTTGCAACCCGAGGCCTTGTATGTCTTGGTGGCCGAAGGTGGTTTGCGCGCCCATAACGCACAAGACCGTGCAGGCTTGGCAGGCAGCGTGTGGTTGCAGCTGCACGAGAGCTTGTCAACAGACGCACCCTTCACCGCCACGTTGCGCGTGTGTGCTGAGATGCCTGCCGAGCAACGCAACGCTTTGCTGGGTCAGTTACGGGCCTTGCTGCACTACCATTGCGGCGTCAACACACTGCGCACACGTCAGATGATGATTGACCTGCAATCTCTTTGAGTAAATCCATGTCTCACGCTCCTACCAAAACTGCACTGTCGGTCAATCTCAACAAGGTGGCCTTGGTGCGCAACACACGCCATTTGGGTATTCCCAGCGTCACGCGTGCGGCCACGCTGTGCTTAGAGGCGGGCGCTGCGGGCATCACGGTGCATCCACGTCCTGATGCGCGCCACATTCGCACGGACGATGTGCACGATTTGGCCGCCTTGCTCAAAGCTTGGCCCGACCGCGAGTTCAACATCGAAGGCAACCCGTTTCACAACCTGATGGACTTTGTGCGCCAAGTGCGCCCCCATCAAGTGACCTTTGTGCCCGACAGCGAAAGCCAGTTCACCAGCGACCACGGCTGGACCTTTCCGCAAGATGCGGCGCGCCTGAAGCCGCTCATCGACGAAGCCCAAGCCTTGGGTGTGCGCGTGAGTTTGTTCATGGACCCGATCCCTGAGCAAATGGCCGCTGCCAAAGCCGTCGGCGCAGACCGCGTCGAGCTCTATACCGAAACCTATGCCGCGGCCTATGGCACGCCTGAGCAAGCCAAGATGCTGGCCGCCTTCAAAGCCACGGCCGAAGCGGCGTTGGCCGTAGGCCTTGGCATCAACGCCGGTCACGACCTGAACCGTGACAATCTGCACACTTTCTTGACCACTGTCCCTGGCGTGCAAGAGGTGTCGATCGGTCATGCGCTCATTGCGGATGCGCTTGAGCTGGGCTACACAGACACGATTCGCGCATACAACGCGTGCATGCCCAAGATTTGAGGCGAGGCATGATCTACGGCATCGGTACCGACATTTGCGACATCCGACGCATTCGTGCGTCACTGGAAAAGCACGGTGAACGTTTCGCCCAAAAAGTCTTGAGCGACAACGAGATGCAAACCTACCGCGCACGCAGTGAACGTTGGCCCGAACGCGGTGTGCGCTATGTGGCCACCCGGTTTTCGGCCAAAGAGGCCTTTAGCAAAGCTATTGGTATGGGCATGCGCATGCCCATGACGTGGCGCTTGTGCGAAATTGGCAAGTTGTCCAGCGGTCAGCCCACCCTCGTGCTGCATGGCGTACTCAAAGACTGGTTTGAAGCCAAAGGCTTGACGGCGCACGTGAGTGTGAGCGACGAGTCTGACTACGCCACCAGTTATGTGATTGTTGAAAAAAATACTTGATTCGAAATTGATGTCTCACCACGCCCCCCTGATTCTTGATGTCGCTGGCACACAGCTCACCGCAGTAGACCGCAAGCGCTTGCAGCACCCGCTCACGGGCGGTGTGATTTTGTTTGGCCGCAACTGGGCCAACCGCCAACAGCTCACCCAGCTGTGCGCCGACATCAAGGCCGTGCGCCAAGACTTACTGATTTGCGTGGACCACGAGGGTGGCCGCGTGCAACGTTTTCGTAACGACGGCTTTACCCATCTGCCACCCATGCGCGCCTTGGGCGAGTTGTGGATGAAAGACGCCAAAGGCGTGCGTGGCGACTTTCACACCGGCAGCGGCGCACTGGCCGCCATGGACGCTGCCACGGCGTGTGGCTATGTGCTCGCCAGTGAGTTGCGCGCCTGTGGCGTGGACTTCAGCTTCACCCCTGTGCTCGACTTAGACCACGGCGGCAGCAGCGTGATTGGTGACCGATCCTTTCATCGTGACCCACGTGTGGCCACGGCCTTGGCCAAGAGCGTCATGCACGGCTTGTTGCAAGCGGGCATGGCCAACTGCGGCAAACACTTCCCCGGTCATGGCTTTGTGAAGGCCGATTCGCATGTGGACATTCCCGTGGACAAGCGCAGCTTGAAAGCCGTGCTCAACGACTGCGCCTTGCCGTATCAGTGGCTCACCACCACGCTCACCAGCGTCATGCCCGCGCATGTCATCTACCCAAAAGTGGACAGCTTGCCTGCGGGTTTTTCGCCCCGTTGGTTGCAAGACATCTTGCGTGGGCAGCTGCATTTCAACGGTGCCATCTTCAGCGACGATTTGTCGATGGAAGGCGCACGTCGCATCGAAGGTCGCTCGGTCAGTTTTGCCGAGGCTGGGGTGGCTGCTTTGAATGCAGGCTGTGATTTGTTGCTCTTGTGCAACCAAAGCGTGGGCGATGGTCACGGCGTCGATGACATGCTCGACGGATTGACCGAGCGCTTGGTGAAAAACCAGTGGCATGCCAGCGATGCAAGCGAGCAACGCCGTCGTGCTCTGTTGCCGCAAACACCCGCTGTGGCATGGGATGCCTTGATGATCCAGCCTGCTTACTTGCGTGCTTTAGACTTGCTGCCTTAAGCCCATACTTTTATTTTTCAGGAGTTCAGCCATGTTTCCTTCGCGTCGTCACTTTGCCGTTTTAGCTTTGGCCCTGAGTTGTGGCTTGGTTGCTGCACAAACACCCAAACCCATCAAGCTCATGGTCGGCTTTCCACCCGGTGGTGGTACCGATGCTGTGGCCCGTATCTTGGCGGACAAGCTCAAAGACGAATTGGGCAGCCCTGTGGTGGTCGAGAACAAGCCCGGCGCTGGCGGCCAGTTGGCCGCGCAGGCCTTGAAGGCGGCACCTGCAGATGGCACCGTGCTGTTTCTCTCGCATGACCACACCATTTCCATCCTGCCTTTGGTGCTCAAAAACCCCGGCTACGAGCCAGCGAAAGACTTTGCGCCCGTTGCTGGTTTTGCCACGTTTGTGAATGCCTATGCTGTCTCGGGCGGTACGCCTGCCAAGTCTTTCACTGACTACGTGGCGTGGGTCAAAACCCAGGGCGGCAAAGGTGCTGTGGGTATTCCTGCCCCAGCGTCCACCCCCGAATTCTTGGTCAAGGTGGTGGGAGATAAGTTCAAACTCGATTTGGTTTCTGCGCCATACCGCGGCAGTGCGCCCATGATGGCCGACATGCTGGGTAACCAAATTGCTGCTGGTGTCGGCTCGGTGCCTGATTTCATCGAGAACCACAAGGCGGGTAAAGTACGTGTGGTGGCGGTGTTGGGCGCCAAGCGTCAAGCAGCCTTGCCTGATGTGCCTACGTTTGCTGAGTTGGGCTTGAGTGGTTTGGAAGACATGCCTTACTACGGCGTCTTTGCGCCACAGGGCACACCGCAAGCGACCATCAACCACTTTGGCATGGCTTTGTCCAAAGTGTTGGCCATGCCTGATGTGCATGAGCAGCTCACCAAAATGGGCCTGACGGTGGGCTATATGAACTCACACCAACTTGAGCAACGCGAACGCGCCTACACGCAGGTGTGGACCAAGCTCATCAAGAACAGCGGATTTCAGCCGCAATAAGACATGGCGATCCCTTGGCTCTCTGCACTCAAAGTCATCCCTTGGGGGGACGTGATCTCGCACGCGCCTGGGGTGCTTGAAAAAGCCCGTGATCTGATGGCCCGAAAACCAGCTGATGTGCCTCATCATTCAATGGCTACGCCCAACGCGCACGATGAAGTGCCTAGCGTAGGCGAGTTGAAAAACCGTTTGCGCGATGCATCCTTGCAGATCGAAGGTCTGCAACACCGGCAAGCTGAGCTGACTCAAACCGTGAGCGATCTGGCTGAGCAAAACGCGGCGTTGGTTTCAGCAGTCAGTGGGTTGCGCCAGACTGTACGGTGGATGGTCGGCGCTATCTTTTTAGCCTTTGTGGGTATAGGTGCCTTGGCTCTTCGCGCGTATTCATAAAAACAACGCATCACTCGCCTCAACAAAAACGCCGCCTAGTTGTTGCTAGGCGGCGTTTTTTTATCGGTTTCTTTGCTTTAAGCTTCGCGGCGCAAAGCAGGGAACAAAATGACATCGCGGATGCTGGGGCTGTCGGTCAGCAACATCATCAAGCGGTCAATGCCAATGCCGCAGCCGCCGGTGGGGGGCATGCCGTATTCCAAAGCGCGCACAAAGTCGTGGTCGTAGAACATGGCTTCGTCGTCGCCACTGTCTTTGGCTTCCACTTGGGCATGAAAGCGTGCGGCTTGGTCTTCGGCGTCGTTCAACTCGCTGAAACCGTTGCCGAACTCGCGGCCTGTGATGTAGAGCTCAAAGCGCTCGGTCACCTCAGGCTTGCTGTCGCTGGCGCGGGCCAAGGGTGAGATCTCGACAGGGTGCTCGCAGATGAACGTGGGTTGCCACAGTTTTTCTTCCACGGTTTCTTCGAAGTACATGACTTGCAAACTCGCCAAGCTGCGTGTGCTGAGTTTGTCTTTGTCTTCTTTGAAACCGAGTTTCTTCAAGGCGTTGATCAACCACTCGCTGTTGTCCACGTTGTCACCGGCTTCGGTGTGTTTGAGGATGGCTTCACGAATCGTCAAACGTTCGAACGGTTGGCCCAAATCCACAGGCTTGCCGCCGTAGGTGAGCAGCGTGGTGCCAGCGGCCTTCATGGCGGCGTCGCGCACCAGCTCTTCGGTGAAGTGCATCAGGTCTTGGTAGTTCCAGTACGCAGCGTAGAACTCCATCATGGTGAACTC
>JACCDH011616975.1_pt1 | contig 23062 bp, 20 predicted proteins | sample 7442481 | NCBI WGS metagenome assembly JACCDH01 (sample SAMN15323433, study PRJNA562643) | freshwater metagenome | isolation source: river surface water | place: USA:Blue River Watershed | collected 2017-08-15
CACCAACGCCAACACCAACACCAACACCAACACCAACACCAACACCAACACCAACACCAACACCAACAGGTACACCAACAGGTACACCAACAGGTACACCAACAGGTACACCAACAGTTCCTGCACGTGGTCAGACGCTTCACGACTTAAATCAACAGTTCGATAAGAACCCCATTCTTTCGTGGCTTTCTCAAGTAACTGGTATCCAAAGCATCCTCGATGAAAGGGCTGAAGCCTCTTATCTCGCAATAAACTCGACAGAACTATCTGAAAACGCGACACAACTGCAGACAGAGCCCGCATCTTTACGAGATCCACTTTCTCTATTGGTGGGGGCCCTCAACTTCCTCTTTGTGCCCACTCCATTTGTGGACAATGGAAGCTTCTTCCTAAATGCCCAAAGCTATGAGAGTTTCGCCTGGTACTTCTACTACTTGATTCTCATTATTCTTTTGGTGGGCCTAATCCGCAGGCGCTATGTCCTAAATCTAGTGACCCTGTCCACAACTTTGTTTTCCCTGGGGTTCATAGCGATGTCTGCCCTCATTGAGATTAACGATGGAACTTCAGTCCGGCATCGAGCAGTACTTCTGATAGGTATTTTGGTCATGCTTGCCACATTCCAACAGAAGCAGCCTGAGCGCCTAGAAGACCAAAGTTCTAAATTTTAGTTTCCAACCAATAGAATATTTCAATGAGCAAAGTCGCGGTGACCGGTGGAGCTGGCTTTATCGGCTCCAACCTTGTTTCCCGCCTCATCGCCGAAGGCCATGAAGTTGTTGTGGTTGATGACCTTTCTACTGGGCTTTTCTCAAATGTAAAAGATCAGGTTTGTGAATTCCGAGAGTTATCAATTACCGACTTTGCTGGGCTTAATTCTGCTCTTAAAGAATGTGAAACAATCTTTCACCTTGGTGCACGCGGATCTGTTCCCCGTTCGATCAAGAATCCAGTTGCAACCCATGCAGTCAATGCGACTGGTACATTAAATGTTTTAGAGATTGCACGTGAATCGGGTGCACACGTTCTATTCAGTTCCTCATCATCTGTTTATGGAAGAAATATGCAGCTTCCAAAAGATGAATCGATGTGGCTGGGTCCAATGACACCTTACGCTGCTAGCAAGCTCGCGGCAGAAGCATACGTACAGGCTTATGCATCCGCCTATAAAGTCCCAACTACACTTTTGAGATTCTTTAATGTCTTCGGTCCACGTCAACGCCCTGACCATGAATATGCAGCAGTTCTTCCTAAATGGATCTGGCTCGCTATGCACAACCAACCCATTCAAGTTTTTGGTGATGGAACAGCCTCTAGGGACTTCACATACGTGGATACAGTATTGGATGTCGCAATTACCGCGATGAATCAAAAAGTTACATCAGATGGCGCAATCAATCTTGCCTATGGAAATCGTATCTCGCTAAATGAAACTATTAGTTTAATGAAACAGCATTTCCCCGATTTGGAAGTGAATTACACCGTTGATCGCCCTGGTGATGTAAAGGAGTCACAGAACTCGCCCGAATTACTAAAGAATCTCTTTCCTGCAGTCCAGCCGAAGGCTTTCGACGCTGCACTTTCTGAAACAATTACTTGGCTCAAAGAGTTCGGCCAGAGCGTTGCAAACGGTCCCCAAACTTCGGATTAATTGAACAACTTATGTGTGGAATATCGGGTGGTGTCGGCCCCAGTGCACCAAAACAAGGCTTATTAGACGCTCAACTCAAATCAATCGAGCACCGCGGACCAGATGACAAAGGTACCTATTTCGGAGATGGCATTGGATTGGGGATGTGCCGCTTAGCCATAGTTGAGGTCGCTGCTGGAAAACAACCTGCTTCAGATTCGACTGAAAAGATTCATATCGTTTGGAATGGCGAGATTTACAACTACCGTGAACTTCGAGCTGAACTAGAACAACGTGGGGTCCGCTGTCGGGATTCAAGTGAATCAGAAGTGGTAATTAACCTTTACCTTGAATTTGGTTTAGATTTCATCAACAAACTCAATGGGATGTTCGCAATCGCTATTCATGACGGGCGCGACAATACCCTTCATCTAATTCGTGACCGTATGGGCAAAAAACCATTGTGGATTTCACAATTAAATGATGGAACCCTTTTCTTTGCCTCCGAGGTCCGGGCTCTTATGCTGGCACGTCCAGATAGAACCTTACGAACCGAAATGATCTCCGAAGTCATGCAATATGGCTACATCAATTCGCCTAACTCCGCATTTAATGAGATTCACCAAGTTCCACCAGGCTCAGTACTTTCTTGGGAAAACGGGAAAACTAAGCAACATACTTACTGGGCCCCAGATTTTGATACCAAGATCAACATTTCATATGAAGAAGCTCTAGAAATCACCAAAGAGTTAATTGAGGCTGCCGTTTCTCGGCGTCTGATTTCAGAGCGACCTATTGGTTCATTCTTAAGCGGCGGCTATGACTCTACTGTTGTGACGGCCTACATGGCCAAACTAATGAAGGAAAAGGTCCAAACTTATTCAATTGGTTTTGAAAGCAAAGCCTTTAACGAGGCCCATTACGCGAAAAAAGTGGCGAATTACCTCGGAACGGATCACCATGAGGAGATCCTGCAACCCAACCCAACCCTGATAATCGAGACTATTTCCAAGGTTCTAGATCAACCCTTTGCTGATTCTTCTATCGTGCCCACATTCCTACTCTCACAGTTCGCTAGAGAAAACTTGATCGTAGCCCTGGGGGGAGACGGTGGAGATGAAGTATTCGGAGGTTATGACCGTTATTTGGCCACCCCTATTCTGCAGAAATTAAACCCAGTTCTTGGTATTGCCAGAGCAGGATTGGGAATAGCTGGAAAGGGCTCTTTTGGGCAATCGCGCAAAATCAATCGGGTAGGTTCGCAGCTTTCAAGAAAGTCCTCTTTAGCAAAGCGCTACAGCTCCATCATGTCGCTGACACAAACTGATGAACTATCAAGATTGATAAACCCTAATTTAATTTCGAAGAAAGGCGAGAATGATTTTCTCAGTAACTTTGAATCTGGTGGTTACTCCCCATTTGATCGAATGATTCGTTCTGATCTTTTAGCATACCTACCAGGTGATTTGTTGGTAAAAGCTGACATCGCATCTATGGCAAACAGTCTGGAGCTTCGCTCTCCATTACTTGATGTTAACGTTATTGAATGGGGTATCTCACTTCCACGCAAGTATAAAATCAAGGGATTTGAAACAAAGCACATACTTAAGGAAGTGGCTCGCTCCCTAGTTCCATCTGAACTAATTGACAGACCAAAAATGGGATTTGGAATTCCACGAGCTGAATGGCTTCGTGGAGGAATGAAAGAAATGGTCATTGATACGCTTACTGGCGATACTGCAATTCAACGAAACTGGTTTAACAAGAACGAAATGAAGCAGGTGATTGATCTTCATATGGGAGGGCAAGACAAAGACAACGTTTTGTGGCCCATGTTGATTCTGGAGCTATGGGCTAGGACTTGGCTCGATTAGCAAGCAGTCTTTTGTAAAGTTGCTCATGATCCTGCACTAATCGATCAACCCCAAAGTTAGCCAAGGTGAACACTTGAGCTGCTTTCCCTAATCTATTCCTCAATTCCTTATCTCTACATAGTTTTTCCAGCGCATTAGCTATTTCCATAACATCTAATGATGTGACAATTCCAGTTGTACCGTCCAGGACAACTTCCGGCACCGAACCTACATTTGTCGAAACTACCGGAAGCCCAGCCATACCTGCTTGGATCAAACTTAATGGCGTGCCTTCATTGTCACTTGTCAGCACCACCATGTCAGCCGCTGATAAAACTCTCTCAATATCGCTTTGCCAGCCCAGAATTATGACTGGTAATTCTTCTTGCTTGATTCGATCTCGACATCGGTCCAACAGCTCGCCATCACCAGCCATGAAAAAATCTAATTCAACTTTCCGTTTTTTCAATTCGCTTACAACATCTAAGAATCTATCGGGACGCTTTATTTGAGTCACTCTACCTATAAAGGCACATTGCAAACCGTCAGGCTCTAAGGCAAGTGCAACTCGCGAGGCGTCCCTAGGTGGTAGCTCTTCAATTTTCAATCCTGGTGGCATTAATCCGAATTTACTTCTTGAACCAATACCCGCTTTCAGTAAATCTTCTCTGACCTTATCGCCTACCGCCAGTAGTTCATTTGTAAAGAGAGCCAAGAATTTTTCAATAATCACAACGAGTGATCGCTTAAAGATTCCGAAATAACCGTTAAGTAAGTGTCCATGAAAAGTGTGTATGCGGATTGAATCTTGAAATGAAACAATTGACGCCATTCGACCCAAGAACCCTGCCTTGGCGGTATGGGTATGAATGACATCCGGCTTAAATCTACGGATTTCAGTAACCAAAGAGATAAAGGACCTCAAATCCGCACTTAAGCTAACACGCCGTCCTAAACCTTGAATTCGAACAGCCATGACATCAGTTGCGACAGTTTCCAGATAATCAGCTTCATCTTCTGCGCAATATCCGGTGAATAAACGCTGATTAAATTCAGACCTATTGAATGCTCGCATTAATCCAGAAACCTGAACCGCTGGTCCGCCTACATTCATACGGGCAATAATCCGCATAACCCTTATTGGATTTTCAGTCGATTGGTTCATGGGTCAATCTTCTCTCATGAATCCAGTAAATCTATTGAGAATCTAATCAGTCAGTGGGCAATTTGACCCATTCCACTAGTTAGGATTGGGACCATGAGCGTCGAAAACACAAAAACACTCGCAATTATTGGACAGGGCTATGTGGGCCTCCCATTGGCTATGGCTGCTGTTGACGCTGGCTGGACCGTTATCGGCATCGATAACTTTCAGACCAAGGTCTCCCAGATTAACTCAGGTTCAAGTCCCGTTGAGGACGTGTCTAACAAGCGGTTGCAAGCTGCAATCTCAAGTGGAGCCTATAAAGCAACCATCGATTTTTCTGAGGTTGCGCAGGCTGCGGTGATTACAATCTGCGTGCCAACGCCGCTGAATGAAAAACGCGAACCAGACCTTGAACTACTTCGTAATGCTACAAATGGAATTGCCCCATTCATTTCGAACGAAACCCTAGTTGTCAGCGAATCAACTTCATATCCAGGAACACTTCGAGATGTAATAATTCCAATAATTAATGAGTTTAAAACACAAGAGGCAAAAAATCTCTATTTTGCAAGCGCACCCGAGCGCGTTAATCCAGGCGATCCAGTCTGGAATCAAAAAAATACACCGCGCCTATTAGGAGCAATCGATGCTGATTCACAAACTCGAGCGATGGCTTTTTACAAGTCGATATGCGACGCAGTAGTTCCTGTCTCCACCCCTGAAATTGCAGAAGCAGCAAAGCTACTAGAAAATACATTTCGTTTAGTTAATATTGCCTTAATCAATGAGTTTACGCAGTTGTGTTCTGCGGGTGACATTAATGTTCATGAAGTTATCGAGGCAGCTTCCTCAAAGCCTTATGGCTTTATGCCATTTTGGCCAGGAGTTGGGGTCGGCGGCCATTGCATTCCAGTCGATCCTTTGTACTTGACATGGTGGGCTCGACAAAATGGTGGACAAGCCTCATTTGTAGAAACTGCAGATTCTATAAATCTTGCGATGCCAAAATATGTGGCTCAACGTGCTTTGTCTATAGTCGATGCAACAATTAGAAACCCCAAAGTTTTGATCCTTGGTGTCGCTTATAAACCTGGAGTTGGCGATGTTCGTGAGACTCCAGTCTCTGAGCTTCGCTCTCATTTGATTATTCAAGGAGCAGACGTTAAGTGGCATGACCCACTTGTACCGATCTGGGAGGGCTCAGAACCAGTAGACCTGGGATGGGAGTGTGATGTCGCAATTCTGGCTACAAAGCAACCAGGCATGGACGTTGAACATTTGGTCACAAGAGGCATTCAGATCTTGGACTGCACAAACTCAATAAGGGACCTTCCTGGGGTTACCTCGCTCTAAGAACGCATCTTCATGTTAACAGCGATGTCTTGAATCATGGTTGAAAGATTCCTCTGAGGCTTCCATCCCACTAATTGATTTATCAAATCAATATTTGGGACACGGCGTTCCATATCTTCAAAACCATCGCCGTAAGCTTCAGCGTAGGGGACATAAACGATTTCACTCTTCGACCCAGTCTCACTAATGATCTTTCTTGCGAGATCATTTATCGAAATCTCATAATCATTTCCAATATTGATCACTTTGCCGACAGTATTCTCAGCAAATGCAATAGCAATCACGGCATCAATTACATCAAATACGTGAGCGAAGCAACGGGTTTGTTTTCCGTCGCCATAAATTGTGATTGGGTGATTAGATAAAGCTGCTTCAACAAATCTTGGAACAACCATTCCGTATGCTCCAAGTTGGCGCGGTCCAACTGTATTAAAAAATCTCACAATTCGAGTCTCTAATTGTTTCTCAACAAAGTAGGCATAAGCAAGTGACTCATCTATCGCTTTTGCTTCGCTATAGGACCAACGTAAAGTGACCGGACTACCAAGAATACGATCATCAGATTCCTTGAGTGAGTCAGAAACATTCTTTCCATAAACTTCACTGCTGCTCGTCAAGAAAACTGGAGTATTTGTTGCATATGCAGCCTCAAGCACATTCTCGGTTCCACGGATGTTGGTAAGTAGACTGGCTAAAGGATTATGGACAATGTTGAATACACCAACTGCTGCAGCAAGGTGAAACACATAATCAGCTTGATCGATAAGTGGAGTCAATCTTTTATAATCAAGTATTGATCCTTCAATCAGGGAAAAACTGTCAATCGATTCAAGATTGGCCAAATTAGAAGCTTGCCCAGTAGAAAAATTATCGATTGCGGTGACCATATGCCCGTCATCTATTAACCTTTCACATAAATGTGAGCCAATGAAGCCTGCCCCGCCAGTTACCAAGATACGCATTCACGAAGTCTACTTTAGAGTTAGTAAATTTTTTTACCTATAAACCCATTAGTTTTGCTTGCCGATCAAAGTTTGGGACGGCATTACGAACTTCTTCAAAAGTTCCCGTTGCCATAATTCTCCCTTCGGAGAGATACACCACAATGTCAGCATGCCTAACTGTGGACAATCGGTGCGCAATCATGACTACTGTTGTGGATCCACGAAGTTGTTGAATTGCATCAGAGATACTTGCTTCCGTTTCACCGTCCAGTGAGCTCGTAGCCTCATCTAGCACCAACAGAGCTGGTCTTGTGAACATGGCCCGTGCTATACCAAGTCGTTGCCGTTGCCCACCACTGATTCTTGCCCCTCGTTCTCCCATCTGTGTTTCAAGTCCATTCGGTAATCCGATTACATATTCATCTAAATGAGCCACTTTTAATGCGCTCATCACCAACTCATCTGTTGCCGCATCCAAAGGATACCCAAGAGCGACATTCTCGCGAATGGTACCTGCTGCAATAACAACATCTTGAGGAACGTACGAAATGGCACCCGGCCAATTTGCTATTGCTGCCAGGGGTGGCAAACCTGAAATCAATACTTTCCCTGAATCTGGGGTAAGCACGCCCAACAATGTGTCTATCAATGTTGTTTTGCCAGCACCGGAAGGGCCAACAAATGCTACGGACATTCCCGCCGGGATGGACAATTCAATTGAACAGATCGCCCGCGTGGACATATTGGGATAAGTAAAATCTGCCTTAGAAATGAGAATATTTGACTCAAAGCCCTTATGGACAAAATCTACTGAATCATCAACATTTTCAATCATGGTTACGTTGCCAAGCGATTCAATTAGATCCAAAGTAGGTGCAGCTTGTCCCAGACTTCCTCGGATCTGAATTAATCCTTGTTGCACTCGAAGTACAGCAGGTGCAATTCGCGTTCCTGCCGCAAGAAAAATGGCAATAGTGGCCACAGCCGATGCTGCATCCTCTAGGTAAAACTGTGTGGCACCAATAAGCAGCGCACCAATCACTATGGTTGTTTCAATTAAATACTTACTCACGTAGGGCATGAAATACATGTCCGCCGAAGTGTCAGCCAATTCAAATCTTAACTTCCCGATTTGACGGGCGTAGTAATCTCTACGATTGCGAACAACTGATTCTCTATAAGAACTGAAGACTTCTACAATTTTCTCATTACTTTTAATATTTAGTTGTGAGCTTCGAATTCCAAGCGCACCTGCCCGCTTGCTCATCACGCGATAAAGAAGGTATCCCACAAGACTGAAAACTAGTATTGTGGCCGTGGCTGTAGAAGGATCTATTGCAAATAACCCAATACACATTACTAGAAGTAATGCGACATCAGCTACCAAAACAACCGAAATGGCCAAGACTTGTAAGGTGATTAACTCGACTCCTCGGGTTACAGAATAAAGAGTCTCTTGGGTTGTCCTTGATTGAATAGTCAGCAGGGATTGAGACAGCAAACGCGAAACCAAATCTGCAGAGATCTTTGCGCCACGTCTGCTAAAGAACAAAAGTATCTTTCTTGTAAAAAAAATCGAAAATATTGTTCGACCCGCCAAAAGGATTACTGCAGTGGCACCCAAAATTGTAACCTGTGTTTGGTATGGAAAATCGGCAATAGGCGTAAACTCCATGACCAAATTAGGGGAAGTATTTTCTTGAGAAGATTGTATTCCGGCAACAGTTAACGCCCCTAGAAATCCAATTACCACTACGCCGAGGAGATCCAAACCACCTAAAAAAACTTGCAAAACCGTGACAGCGATAATTTTTCGCCGATCGTTCTGCGACAAGACTTGAGCCGACCGTCCAAAAGGACTCCTTCTCCACTTTCTGCGAAGATTAAACACAAATCCCAATTTCCTTTCTAGGGAAATTTCCTATTAAACTCAAATATTCACAAATTACGTGGTCCTCGGAAGAGAATCAACAAATTTCAGTTTGCAAACCTCGAGCCACCTCACCCATAAGTAACTATAGTCATCGATCTCCTGAAACACGCCCATAGCCCTAAAATCACTGCAAACGATGTTTTAGTGAGGATTTAACTTCAGATTTGGAGTCACATAGATTAGATTTTAGGTATGAAGATACTCGTAACTGGTGGAGCTGGCTTTCTCGGCTCTCATCTTTGTGATCAGCTTTTACTCATGGGCCACGAGGTAGTGTGCGTTGATAATTTTTATACGGGCTCCAAGAAGAATGTTCAGCACCTATTGGACAACCATCAATTTGAGCTAATTCGGCATGATGTAACTTTTCCTCTTTACTTAGAGATAGATGGCATCTTTAATCTTGCATGTCCCGCTTCACCCGTTCATTACCAACGCAACCCTGTCCAAACACTTAAGACGAGTGTCCACGGTGCAATAAACATCTTAGGACTAGCGAAGCGCACGGGTGCTCGTGTCTTGCAAGCAAGCACATCTGAGATCTACGGTGACCCCAGCATCTCTCCACAGGCTGAAAATTACTGGGGGAACGTAAATCCAATCGGTGTTAGAGCATGTTATGACGAGGGAAAGCGTGCCGCAGAAACACTCTTTTTTGATTATCACCGTCAATATGGGGTTGACATAAGAGTTCCCCGTATTTTTAATACATATGGGCCCCGGATGGCGATGAATGACGGACGGGTAGTCAGTAACTTCATCGTTCAGGCATTGAACAATAAAGAAATCACGATCTATGGTGATGGTACACAAGTCAGAAGTTTCTGTTATGTAGATGATTTAGTTGCCGGACTAATCAAACTATTCTTTACAGAGGGTATTCATGAACCGATCAATCTGGGTAACCCTGAACCAATTACCATGAATGAACTTGCTTCAGAAGTGATAAGGATGACGAAATCTTCCAGCAAAGTTGATTACCGCCCGTTACCCTCTGATGATCCACTAACAAGAGAACCTGATTGCAGCAAGGCCAAAGAGATTCTAGATTGGAAACCAATTACTTCACGTGAAATTGGATTGGAAAAAACAATTCAGTACTTTAGGGAAGAACTAGAACATACAGAACAAAAAACATTTGAAGTATAGAATTGTTAAAGAGCGAAGTTCCAAAGAGCATCCTTGAATTTGTTAAAAACTTTTCAGAAGTCACCTTAAGAAAGGGCGTACCGCTAGTGAAAATTGGAGCAGAAATGAGAAAGTTTTTGGCACGCATTCTCCCCCAAAGTTTGCGCAAGCTTGTGCCCCGATCAATTTCAAAACATTTATATTTCGTTGGGGTTTTTGAAGTAGACCTTGGTCAAGGCAAATCCATGCTCATGCAGGCAAACGGTTATGTCCTTGAAAATGAAGTTTTCTTTTACGGGATCAGAGGAGGGCACGAAAAAAGGGCCATGAAGATCTGGCTAGAGTATTGTGAAAAACACCAACCCAGACAAGTTTATGATATCGGTGCAAATACTGGAATTTATGGGTTGGTAGCCAAAGCACTTGTGCCAAAAAGCCATGTATCTTTTTTTGAACCAATCACACGTGCAATCGAAATTTTACATCAAAATTTGAAGTTAAATCATTTTGACGCATCCGTTTTTCAATTAGCACTTTCTAATTATGATGGCGAAGGTCATTTCTTCATGCAAGATAACAATGATTTTGCATATTCTGTTACTTTAAATAATCACGCTGACTTGGCCATTACGGGAAATCACAACGAGAATCGAATACATACAAGAGTTTTGACTCCAGTAAAGCAAATTTCGTCACTGTTGGCTAATGGAGAATTAGAAAAACCTGACCTCGTAAAAATGGATGTTGAAACCCATGAAAGCGAGGTTTTAGAGGGATTTGGTTTTAATCTGTCTGATACCCCAGCGTATATGGTTGAAGTTTTAAATGACTTGGCTGCCGAAAAATTGAATTCAATCTTTAGTAACCTCGATTTTGATTTTTATCAAATAGATGACATAAGTGACAACGTGAAGAAAAGAGATAAAATCGTGGCCTCAAGCAATTACAACTATTTTATCGTAAAGCCAAGCTATGCAAAGGTATTGCAAACCTTAAAATGAAATCTTTAGAGAAGAAACTCATAGGAAGTCGATGGTTATTTATAGGAGGAGCAGGGTTTATTGGAAGTCATGTGCTTCGATCATTTATTGCTGCGGGTGCTGAGTGTTATGTTTTTGATAATCTAATAACAGGTCAACAGAAAAGAATCCCTCCAGACGTGCAGTTTGTTCTAGGTGATGCAACAAATCCGAGTGAGATATTAAGAGTTTGTATTGATTTTCAAATTACGGGAGTCATCCAACTGGCTGCATTTATGCAAGCGAGAGAATCTGTATCAGATCCAATTAAATACTGGACCAACAACCTGGGTTCGTGTTTATCCCTTGCATCAATTTTACATTTGACTAAAGTTAAACATGTAATACTCAGCTCAAGTTGCTCTGTTTATGGGAATGCAATTGATGTCTCTGAAGAGTCTCCTTTAAATCCAATCAGTCCATATGCAATGACCAAAGTTGCATCGGAGCAAGTTCTGTCGCAGGCGTGCGAAGATAGTTCAGTTCGACTTAGCATTCTTCGATACTTTAATGTAATTGGAAATGACAACTTCCCCGCCGCTCACGATCACAACTTGCAAACCCTAGTTCCTTCAACAATTAGGCGAGTGAAATCTGGATATCCTCCAGAAATATATGGTGCCGATTTTCCCACCACAGATGGTTCCGCCATTCGAGATTATTTAGATGTTAGAGATCTTGCGAGCGCGCACCAGTTAGTTGCATCTTCTCCAAGAGGAACTCAAAGTGAAGTTATAAATGTATCGACTGGCAAACCAGTCTCTGTACTATTGATCGTAAAAACTATTCTAAAGATATCTGGGTCTTCTTTAATCCCACAAATTGTTCCTATGAAAATAGGGGATCCAAGTGAAGTGTGGGCAAGGCCTTCGCAGCATTTGAAAAAGCTCGGGTGGAATCCGCAATATCAGTTACATGATTCAATTCTTTCAAGCTGGAATGCGTATAACTCTATTTGGAGTAACGAACAAAAATTTTAAAGAGATGAGAAATTGCTCCCTTGAATAATCCACTACGTAAGTGCGCCTTAGCTGCACCAAGCTGGAAGCGGACCCATGTCAATTTAAGAATGGAGCTACGTACCTGCGTCTCCGGATTGGCGGAAGAATCAAGCAGCTGTTTTCTTACAGCCAATTCGTTATCACGATAGTATTTTTCTAGTGATCCAGCAGACATACTAGATGGATGCTTTCGATAGTTCACAATTGGAAACTCAACAAAATCAATTTCAGTAAGCCTCGACAGCCTACGGAAATAATCCCAATCAGCTGAAGTATGCAAGGAAGTGTCAAATTCACCTACAGAATTCGCTACCTCTGCGCGAATCATGGCTGTGCTGCATCCCAAAAGAATTATTGCAGTTGTTGGAAATCGATAATAGAGGTATTCAACGTCGCCTTTATATCGAGCGCTCACTATCTCAAGATGGTTTAGTTCCTCATCGCAAATGTTAATACTAGAATATACGACACCGATTTCTAAGTCGTTAAATTTTGAAATTTGTGAGGAAATTTTATTGGGTTCCCAAGAATCATCTGCGTCTAAAAAACACACAAAATCACCTTTTGCAAATCGCATTCCATGATTTCGCGCAGCGGAAACTCCAGAATTTTCTTGGCTTATCAGCATCACACGCTGAGAGTATGCTTCTATGATTTTAGTAGAATTATCTGTTGAACCATCGTCTACCACAATAACCTCGATGTTTTTATAACTTTGATTGAGAACGCTATCAATAGATTCCTGGAGAAAGTGACCATAGTTATAATTTGGAATAATTACTGAAACTAAAGGCTCGAGGTAAGTGAATTCTTTGTCCATTTTAACTCCTAGCCAAAAAAAATCTGAGAAACCTCTTCAAAATTCTTTTCGTAAGAAGATTCAATCTATAGTAAAGGGAACCATATTCAGGAAATATTTCTGGATGAAATCTTTTTTCTGGAATTGTAAAACAACTCACTGTGGAAGATTTCTTGTGAAAAATTAGAAGATTCTGTTTGTACCACGGCGAAATTCCTTTGGCTTTCCAGATTTCATTTCGAGGATCCAATTCAAGAAAATATTGGTGCTCGGCAAATAATTCTGCCCAATACTCGGGATACTGCAAGTTGATATGGTCGGTGCCCGATTGACCTGGAATCGCAGCTGAGAACGCAATTCTATCTGATGCTTCAACAAGAGACCCGATTAGAGTTCTCGAATATTCACTGGGAAGGTGTTCCGCTACTTCCAGGCAAATCGCTAAGTCAAATCTTCTGTTGAGGGATATCGGAAACTTTAAGTTGTAGATCGATAACCACTCTTGGGATGAAACAGGCTCGATATGAAGAATCCACTCTCCCTCAATCCCTACAACTTCAGAAACCCCGCTTGCCATAAATGCTTTACAGAAAGAACCAGTTCCACAACCAAAGTCAATGATAGATGAGGGGCTGAATCTGTCAAAGAGAATTGGAACCAACACATTCGCAGAAGTGTCAGACGTACCAGAAAGTTCGAGGTAGAAATTCTTGGAATACTTACTCATAGTCAGTTGCTCATTCTTTCGGCAGGAATTTTTCAGTAATTTTCTCACAAAACCATGCAGATTCCCGAAGATTTAGTTGAAATTGATCCTCATATATTTCTTCAGCTTCATTCAAGTGAAAAATCAGGTCCTGCAACACCCGCAAATTGACCGATCAGATAGACGATTGTTTTGAGAAGAGTCATGCAATAATTTTGTATCCTTCAAGCCCCCGACTTACATCCAGGAGAATAATGTCACCAATCACCCTTCAAGGGCTTGACGTCTTGGATCAAAAGGTACTACTTGTGGGTTTTGGAGTGATCGGAAAGCAAGTTTTCCAAGATGTAATCAACGCCGGCGGTTATATTGTCGCGATTGTTGATGACAACTACAAAAACCAATCAGTAGCTGACAATATTCCAACTTATGGAATCGACTTTCTTGAGCACGCTATAGGGAGACATCACCCGAGCATGGTATTGGTATCAGCGGCTCTATTAAAGGCGCAATACTTACATGAGATATCAGCTGTAACAAAAAAATCTGGAATTCAATTGGTAATTGCTCCCGAGCGAGCAGAATTTCACATCGAAGAAGTTGGAAAGGTCAATTTGAGGACGCCAACCTTAGAAGATATATTCGCACGCACATCTTTGTTAATTAATTTTGATGAAATACGACAACGCTTAAAGGGAGCACGAGTACTAGTCTCAGGGGCAGGTGGATCTATTGGCTCTCGAATTGCATTGCACTCACTCGCCATGGGAGCAGAATCGGTCGGGCTCCTCGATAGAGATGACTGCTTATTGCATGATATTGCAGTTGAAATGACCGGCAATATGCATGATCCTCGAACTCCTTTGTACGTAACTGATATTCAATTTGAGCAAGCACTCGATGAAGTTTTCAAGGACTTTCAACCTAGCATAGTCATACATGCGGCCGCACAAAAACATGTTACAACCCTAGAGGCACAACCCCAAAATGCTTTGGCCATCAATGTTCTTGGAACTATAAACATGTTGGAAAAAAGTGAGAAATATGGGGTAGAGGATTTCATTAATATATCTACAGATAAAGCAGCCTCTGATGAAAACATCCTTGGACTAACCAAATTTCTAGCAGAGAGGTTGACATCTGGTTCGAGAATTAAACGCACTAAGAGTGTCCGCTTCGGAAATGTTTTAGGGTCACGCGCAAGTGTGATGCATACCTTTCGAATTCAGGCTCAATTTCACAAGAAATTAACTGTGCGCGGTGTGAACACAACTCGTTTTTTTATGACTAATAATGAGGCTGCATCACTTTCACTATCGACACTTGCTTCTCGGGAAGACAAAGGAACTTTTGTGTTCGATATGGGAGCCCCTGTAAAGATATTGGATTTAGCTAGAGAGATATCTCGTTCAGATACGAATGAAATCGGAATTGAAATTGAGGAACTTCTAACCGGAGAAGTCATACACGAGCAACTCTTTCGACCTGAAGAGAAACCTGCCAAAACTGAGACAGAAAATGTTTTAAGAGTAGAACCCCAGCCAATCTCAACTCAAAGAGCTAGGGAAATAATTGGGAAAGCAGGCGATATATACGATATGTCCCCAAGTCAGGCCAGGAAAACAATCCAAAAACTTCTCGAATTGTAGGTCCATGTTGAAAAAAAAAGTTACTTTCATATTTTCTAATGTCATAGATAGCCCGATCTATCGTGCTCTCATTGACGAGTTTTCTGATCAAAATTATAAATTGCTTTGCATTTTTTTAGGAGAAGAAAGTCAACCACTTTTTGAATACACAAAGAAAAAAGGCGTTACATCTAGGCAGCATAAACGAGTTAGCAAGTCTAACTCGATTCTCAGGCTCATCTTAGTTGCCCGAAATTTTCTAATCGAAAAACCAAAAGTAGTTGTTACATTTGGGCAAACAGCGAGTTTGATTGGTCTTTTAGCTACTTTTTTTACAACCCGTGCAACGCGTATGTATTTGCGTATGCACACTTCCATGAATCATGTTGAAAGATATTCGAGGGGAATTGTCTACGATAAAATTTGTAATCGACTCGCAGACATAATTATCGTTCCAAACAGAAATACATTGTTTTATGTTGAGGAAAATGAAAATGTACGAAGAAATAAAATTCAAGTAATAGAATTTGGATTTAATTTAGAGGATTTCAAGGAACCTTCCATTTCAAGTATCGAAGCGTTCCGAAATGAACTTGAGCTCACTCCAGACCAATTTATAATCGGAATAGTTTCTCGGTATAGCCTAGTCAAGGGGCTTCACTACTCACTCCCGGCGGTTTCTAAGTTTCTTTCCCGACACCCAGAGGGCATACTTGTCTTGGTTGGGATTGGCGAATATCAACCCCAGGAGCTACAAGATTTGCTAAAGGAGATTGATCCTAATCAGCTTCGACTGATACCACGCGCGCAGGACATGCCGGCACTGTACAAATCGCTATCTGTTTTTATTCATACACCGATAGATGAAACAGTTGAATCATTTGGCTTAGTTTATGTTGAAGCTCTTGCTGCGGGAACTCCCTCGATTGTGACACTTTCAGGAATTGCCAAAGAGATATGTAATGACGGGGAGAATTGTCTTGTGGTGGATTATTGCAATATTCAGGAAATAGAAAATTCTCTAGAATCATTGTTTAAGGATAGTGATAAACGTTTCAAGCTAGCTCAGAACAGTTGTCTATCAGTTGCACATTTAACTATGACCAAAATGATAGGAAAATATCACACACTTATTGATTCCCAGTTTTAGCACCATTGGAGCGAATCTGTCGATATACATCTAGATATCTAGATGCACCCACATCAATATTAAAGTGTTTCTCGGCTAGCGCTCTGCACCTATTTGGAGTATCCGAATCAGATAGAAGTGAAACCAATGACTTTGCACTCTCGCCTAGGTTTTCAACTCCCCCATCTAAAATCACACCAGCGTCGAACTCCTTTATGAACTGATCCATATCTCCCAGTCCTTTATTGACAACAATTGGTCTACCACAAGCTAAAAACTCACCAATCTTTGTGGGCATCGCAGCGCTCAAAGATGGACCCGCATTCAATTTGCAAACTGAAATTCCAAAGCTATATCTGGGAATGAGTTGAGCCATATTCTCTTGCAAAACTGGGATAACTTTCTCTTCACCAACCCCCAGATGACTTCTATTTGACTCTAAGGGGCGAGCCCAATGCGTCTCGAGTGATACTAATCTGCGCAATTCACTTAAAAACATTGCACTCAATTCAAGGTCGTAATATTCGTTATAGGTGCCAGAAAACAATACTCTGATTGTCTTAGGAAAGTTAGCAAACACTTTAAATCTATCTAGATCAACAGCAGTCGGTACCACTGTTCGTATTTTGGGTAGTTTCTTTTGCCGTTGCTCCAAAATTGGCACAACGGCACTGGTTAATGTCGACATGGCCAAACTCTTGCTTGCTGCAACAGTTTCAAGTGCTCGGTATGAGCGATACAGCGCACTATTTGTGAAATTATCTTGTATCAGCACTTTTTGGTCAGCCCATAGACTTCTAACATCCCATAGCACGGGAGCTTCTTGTGAAACCACTCCTGATACAGCAGGTATGTCACTCCGAGCATGGATTATCTCCGTATTTGATATTTCTCGCCTTAAACCATTCAATCTTTGAGCGGCCCCAATCAAACCATGAGATCCAAAATGTTGAATATTCCAATCGATACCTAATGATTTGTAATGTTCTAAAAGGTCATTTCGTGGTTGAAATTTTTCGTAGCTAATTAAATTAATTCTGAGACCGGATTGAGCTAATCGGGTTAACAAAGGTGTGATCTGACTGCTTCCCACACCCTCAGAGAGAGAGTCGATTGTCACATATGTTAGATTGTAATTATCCATGATATTCATATTTCAAGGTAACACAGATTCTATTGCCGAGTCCCATTTTTGCAAAAGTATTTCTCGATTGTGATTTTCTCGCAAATAATTTTGCCCTTTCACAATCTCATTACGAGAATATTCTGGATCGTTTATAACTCGAGAAAGCTTTTCATACCAATCTTCCGAAGTTTTACATACGGAACTAACATCTGCCAATCTCGCCACTCGACTATATGCAGGGCTCGCAGATGTTAGGCAGGGAAGACCCAATCTCCACATTATCAATAATCTGTTTTCAGGTTTCAAATATTGCATAGGCACTGATAGATCAATTGGAATCATAGCGGCCACTCCCTTGCTTGCATACTCAACAAGATTGTCGGAGCTCCAGGGAATTACACTCACTCGACCGGACATATTCTGGAGATTCCTCTGTAGTAAATTGAAAGTGTCTCTTTCTATGTATCGATTTAACACTTTGAAATACTTTTCGTCTGTCACAAAATCGAAATACAAGTCGTTCGCGTCTGAAAGTCTTGACAATTCTGTTGATATTTGAGCAACCCCACGAATCGTTGCTGGTTGTCCTTCCCACAGGATTCGCTTTACTTTTAAAGTTGATTTTCCATCTTGACTCTCATCTAAAAAAGGAATTTCTTCATGTGAATCTAAAATCACTTTTGTTTGGTTGTTATACTTTCTGATCAATACTTCTTGCTCTATCGAGGAACAAACGACTAACGTTGCATTCTTACAAAAATCTCGTACGTGATGACTATAAGGTCTGACGGCGCCAGTAATTTGTCCAGATAGCTTCTTTGCGACACCGCGTGCTAAGTCGTCAATTGGGTTTAAGGGAGATAGGTAGGCGTCAACAAGATCAAAAACCATAGGAGCTTTTGGTTCCAAAAAGAACGAAGAGTTAAAGTCAGTATTCTCGCTTGCAACTATGACGTCTACCTTCTGTTTCAAATCAGTGATTAGTGTATGACCACGAGCTTGCGCCCAAAAAACCACTCTCCGCCGGTCTCCAGCGGAATTCATCCCTTTTGTCAAGGGCCAGTAACCTATTCTTAGTTTTGTCAAGATCCGAGAACCCATTCCAAACCTTGATCTAGTGTGTCACTTGCTTTCCACCCATTAACGAAGAGTGGAGAATTCTTACCAGCAACAGAAACCTGTATGTTTGTTGAAACTTGATCGGCCATCCGTTTCAATTGATCGGAAGCGCCCATTAACATCCCTAAATGTCTCAACAATTGTACATTTGTATATCCGAAAGATGTGCCAATATCCAATTCAATAGGAGCAGGATTGCGCATTATCCAAGATATCGCTGAAGCAATATCTCTCGTGGTAATCCAATCACGAATCGAGGTAGTGTCAATCAAATTTATTTTCTGATCCGATTTGATAGATTGAATGAGATATGGAACTAATCTATTGCAATCTTGTCCTGGGCCATAAGGCTGAAAAACTCGCACCCAAGAGAATCGACTTTCAGAATTTGCCATAATTTCTGCAGCAGATCTGAAGGCTAATACTTTTTGTTTGGCATATAAACTTTGGGGATTCAATTTGGTGAATCCGGCACTGCTGGCCACACTCTGTGATCCATATTCTGCACATGTACCAAGTACAATCAAATGTTCAATACTCAATTTAGCTACGTGTTCTGCCAATGTGATTGTAAAGTGACTATAACTGAAGTTGGATGCGTCTTCTAAGTACTTGCCATGAGTAGTGATCCATGCAGTGTTAATTATCACTTGAGGTTGCCACTTTAGCGCTTGAAAAAAGCTGTCAGGATCGAAAATGTCTCCCTCAATTTGTTTGCAATCGATATTCGATTTGGAGGTCCTTGAAAAAACAAGCAATTCGTGACCTTCAGATTCAAGTTCGGCGATAATGGCTCTTGCAATAAACCCGTTTCCAATGATGAGAACTTTCACAAAATCACCTCTTTAGAGATTCGGCATATTTTTGCACGCCAAACGAGAACGAAACACCAGAAGAATCTCTTTCTGAAATCGAAGTAACTTCTATTGGCCAAGTAACTCCTAGTTCTGCAAATGGATTTATGCTCAATGAATGCTCGGGAGAATATGGAGATCCAAGCCCATAATGGACAATTGAATTCGGGACAAGGGTTTGGAATCCATGTGCGACACCTTTAGGTAAATAAATTTGACGGGTATTGGCAGCACTTAACTCGATACCTGCCCACTTACCAAAAGTTTTTGAATCTCTCCTCAAATCAATAACTACATCGAATACCGCACCTTGTATACAGGTGACAAGTTTTTCTTCCGTATAAGGCTCTAGTTGAAAATGTAACCCTCTGATGGTGCCTGGAATAGGATTAACGGAGATGGCAATCGAGTTCAATGCACCGGTAAAGCCATTTGCTGGATTAAACTTTACGAAGGTTCCTCGATTGTCAGAATTTGATTGTGTATGCGCCACCCTTACACCTTCGATTTCAGGTACTTGGAAGTTGCTCACTCTCAGTGCACCTCATGCATTTCAGGAATCACACACCACATACGAAGCCCTCCACCTAAGTTTGCTCGTAGAATTTCCGCTATTTCCGCCTTGATGTTCCAAGGGAAAATCACGACGTCGGTCGGAGCTGCACTATACAAATCTTGCGGCGATATTACTTTAGTGCCCTGGGGAGGCATATAGCGGTTTTGTTTCTCTAAACTTATATCGGCAATTGCAGTCAACAAACCCGCATCGATCTTCATTGAACTCAATAGGGTGCTGGCTTTCGCGGCGGCACCGTAACCATATATGTGCCTCCCTTCAGCTTTGGCCACAAGCAACCAGTCACGGAAGTCATCTAGAATCTTATGAACTTTTTTTGAGTAGTCTTCCCATTTTTTCGAATCAAACAATTTCATCTCATTTTCAATTGAAATCAAAAAAGAGACAGACGGGTCCACAACTGGTTCGGCGGCCATTTTTCGAAGCCAATATCTATTTGACCCACCATGAATTGGTAACTGTTCAACTTTAAACAAATCTAAACTATTCATCTTACCCAAGTGCGCAACAGAAGTAGTGGTGAGATAGGAGTAATGCTCATGATAAATTGTGTCAAATTGTAGATCTACCAATACATTTGCTAGAGATGGATTCTCAATACTAATTTCTGTGTCAGGACCGCATAGCAATGATAATCCTGTAATGAAATCAACCAAGTCAGGCACATGTGCCATGACGTTATTTGCAATAATGAATCTTGGGTGACCATACTTTTGCAAGAGCTCTCTTGCAAGTGAGCTGGAAAAAAACTCGGAGATAGTTTCAATCCCCATTTCTCTTGCGATCTTGGCCACATTTTCTGCAGGCTCGATCCCAATCGCCGTAATGCCAGAATTCAAGAAGTTTCTCAAAAGGTACCCATCATTACTTGCGATCTCAAGTACCCAATCATTCTGATCAAGAACATTCTTCTTCAATATACTTGCAACAAAGTCCGATGCGTGGTTTAGAAATGTAGTACTCATAGAAGACAGATATCTGTAATCTCTAAAGATCTTTTCTGGGGTAACAACATCTGCTACCTGTCCGAGCCCACACCTCGTACATATTTTCAAATGGAGGGGAAATGTCTTGAATTCAGTATTTTGAGACTCAAGGAGCTCATTCGCAATTGGGAGTGAACCTAGATCCAAGGCAGAGAAAAGCTCCGTTCCTAAACAACCTCGACAAAATCTGCTGCCGCGCCCTTCAATGAATGTTGGCGCGTGATCTATTAAACTAACCAAGGAGCTTCACCTTTTTCCCATAGAGATTCTAATGATCGTTTATCGCGTAGGGTGTCCATGGGTTGCCACCAACCTTGGTGCTCAAATGCAGTTAATTCACCTTCCTTTACAAGTTTATTCATTGGGTCACTCTCCAAAGAAATTGTGGAGTCCAGAATATATGAGCAAATTTTCTTTTCCAGACAAAAGAAACCCCCATTGATCCAACCAGCATCTTGTGGATCCTTTTCCGCAAACTTCGTTACCAAGCCATTTGAAATATCAATAGTTCCAAACCTTGCAGGAGGTCTAACAGCCGTTACAGTTGCAATTTTATTGAATCTTTTGTGATGATCTAAGAGTTGATCAATATCTACATTCGAAAGTCCATCACCGTATGTGAGCATAAATCTGTCGTCAAGAAGATCTTCCAATGCTTTAACGCGACCTCCAGTGGAGGCTTCCAGGCCGGTGTCCACTAGATTTATGCTCCACTTTGAGTTGTGTGTATTCTCAAAATAGTCCTCAATTATTTCTGCTTTATACCCCAGGGCAATCACGAAATCTTTGTGCCCAAAACTTGAGTAGTAATTCATGATGTGCTGAAGAATTGGAATGTTTCCAATTCGAACCATCGGCTTAGGAATAAAGTCAGTTTCTTCAGAGAGACGAGTTCCAAAGCCTCCCGCAAGAATAACCACTTGCATCTACTTACCCCCGAAGCCAGTTACGTTGAGTATAATGAGAAACTACGAATTTAAGGATACTATGCACTTTCTAATAACTGGGCACACTGGCTTCAAGGGTGCGTGGCTCTCATTGATTTTGCACCACCGAGGGCATTTAGTAAGTGGAATTTCACTTCAGCCCGAGGTTGGCTCCTTATTTGACCAAGCCGGTATTGGGCAGTTTCTGGAAAATGACGTTCGGTGCGATATTCGCGAATCAACAAAGCTCACAGCGCACTTTAAACAGATCAATCCTGATGTTGTAATTCATTTAGCGGCACAGGCATTGGTTCGAGAGTCTTACAAGAATCCCAGAGACACCTTTGATGTTAATGTAATGGGAACATTAAATGTTCTCAATGCCTCACAACAGAATAGTGATTTGCGGGCACAGCTGATAATCACAACCGACAAGGTTTACAAAAACATTGGAAAGAAGTCTGGCTACGTCGAAACAGAAGCATTGGGAGGGCGCGATCCTTATAGCGCATCAAAGGCTATGGCAGATATTGCGACTCAATCGTGGCTTTCAAGCTTTGATAATCCAACTACTGCAATTGCCCGTGCGGGTAATGTGATTGGTGGTGGTGACACATGCGCTGATCGCTTAATTCCCGATTTGGTAAACTCTTATTCTGAGGGCTTGACTCCAAAGTTAAGGGCCCCAAAATCTGTTCGCCCATGGCAACATGTACTCGATTGTCTGAATGGGTATTTGATGCTAGTTGATGCGCTACTTGAAGATACTGCTGCTGGCGCATGGAACTTTGGGCCGCATGAAAATCAATCTAAGACAGTGGCCGACGTTGCAAACATTGCTGGTGAGGTTTGGGGTGCGGAAAAGAGTTGGGAAAGAGACCTAGGAAACCATCCACATGAAGCCGCACTTCTGATGCTAAACAGCAATAAGGCAAGAGCAGAGTTAGGTTGGTCTGACAAACTTTCTTTTGAGGAAAGTGTTACGTGGACTATTGATTGGTACAAGAATGTCCACAATGGAAACGATCCATTAGAGGAAACTTTGAAGAACATTAGAATGTTCGAAGCAAGATAACGGTGGCTTGGGCCGGGATCGAACCGGCGACCTAACGATTTTCAGTCGTTCGCTCGTACCAACTGAGCTACCAAGCCAAACAAGGTTCTGATATCGGCCTTTAAAAAGTACGACACCAAAACCTTTGCG
>JACCDH011239526.1_pt1 | contig 23042 bp, 19 predicted proteins | sample 7442481 | NCBI WGS metagenome assembly JACCDH01 (sample SAMN15323433, study PRJNA562643) | freshwater metagenome | isolation source: river surface water | place: USA:Blue River Watershed | collected 2017-08-15
AGACGGACCAATATCAGTAATTTGATTACTAACAGCAGTACCCTTTAAGTAAGCCAATATAAAGATTCGTCTACGCCTTTGAGGCATACCATAGTCTGCTGCATTTACAACTTTCCACTCTACAATATAACCTAACTCATTCAAACTTTGTAGAATTATTGCAAAATCTCTGCCTCGCTGCCCTGAAGGGGAAATCAATAATCTATCGACATTTTCTAAAAATAAATACTTTGGCTTGTTCTGTTTTTCCGAAAGTATTTTATGAATACTCCACCAAAGCACACCCTTTTTCCCAATTAACCCTTTTGAATTTTTCAGTGTAGTTGCAACAGAATAATCTTGACACGGAAATCCCCCAACAAGTAAATCGTGATCAGGGATATCCTCAACATCAACATTTGCTATATCAATATTTGAATGACCCTCTTTTCCAAATCGATTTTCATAAACTAATGATGCATGTTGAGTCTTTGTTGAAGGCTCCCATTGATTACTCCAAACAATATTATAAGGTGCTTTAATTGATGATTTATATCCTGTTGAAGCTGATTTTCCGTTCCACCCTTCTAATCCAAGCCGAAAGCCACCAACACCGGCAAAAAGTTCTACAACCTTGATTTTATTTCCCATTTTTTACTGTTTTAAAATATTTCACCTTTTCCTCAGCAATTTTTAAAATACTTAAATCTGCTTCCTCACATAGAATTTTATATGCAATCTGGTCACTTAAAAAATTTCGTTGCAAATCTTTTTCCTCTACCTTAAATAACTCCGCAACTTGTTTTATTAAAAACCTTGTTGGCTGACGTTTATTTCTTTCAATTTTAGCTAATAGTGATGTGTCAATATTAATTTGCTCGGATACATTTTTTAGTGTCAAGCCTGCATCCTCTCTTAAATCTCTAAGTTGCTCGCCAAATGATTTTACACGCTTTAAGGTTCGCATTGTTTTGGTCAAATAATGTCCAATTATAATATAATTATTCTTAATGGACAAAAAAAGTCCAAGGAAAAATTACATTTATCTTGATATCAATAATGTTCAAAATAAAAAAACTCTATTCAAACCAAATAATTATAAATTAATCGCTTTCAAGGCGGTTTTGGCGGATTGAGAGGCGGTGTGGACCGAGACCCAGTCTTCCCCGTCCGTGAATTCGGTGCCGGCAAAAAATAATTTATTATTCACACTCTCCCCCAAGGTTTTTACCATTCTCCAATCGGCGTGATCGCTTAAATATCCTCCCTTGATAAACGGTTCATCGTTCCAATTCTGAACAGTATGCTTGATGTAGCGGGAACTTGCCTTGTTGTTATAAACACCATCCATCTCGCTGAGAATGTAGTTCTTTAAATCGCTACCGGTTCGCGACAAATACGCTTGCGCTGGCTTGCCCACCACAAACAATCCGAGTATATTTTTCGATGTATTTTGTCCCAAAGCGGCATTGTAGTACAGCTTTTGACCGTCGGTTTCGGGTTTAACTGAAAAAATGAATTCGTTGTCACCGTAAAAGTTAGACGAAAACTCAAAGAACGCTTTGAACCCATCCCAAACCACAGCATCCCGTATGGCATCGGCCTTGGCTGTCGGTAAAGCAGGCGTAAACGAAATATTCCCTTCCTTCAAGATTTTTAAGGGTACCGAAACTACTACCTTGTCGGCCGTGAACGTGCCATTGGAGGTATTCACCACTACCTTGGTTCCGGAATAATCGATGGAAGTAACGGCGGTGTTGTATCGAATACTGTCTGCCACCGATGGATGAATGAAATCGTTAAAAAAGTTGTACCACGAATAATTGACAAATTTCCGATCGGGGGAATCGGCGATGGTCTGGATGTCAACCGTTACCGAATCATCGTTCACCATTTCCTTGAAAATACCCGTGTTTGTTTCTATCCATTCGGCACCCAAGGGTATTGGGAAATCGGCAAAATCCGGATTGATACGCATTCTACCACCCCATTGCGAGGATGCTTCCAGCACTTCCACCTGCGTTCCTTGTTGTTTTAATAAATAGGCAGTGGATAGTCCCCCGGCACCCGCTCCAATAACCAACACTTTTCCCGTGAATGGCCTGTTCGTAGGAATGAAAGGCTCGCAGGAAGATAGGGTACTTTGTAATGGTACACCGATTCCTAAAATTCCGCAAATACGTAAAAACTCGGTTCGGGTCATTATTTACTGAAAATTCACCAGACAATATCGGTATAAATTCAATACAACATTGTTAATTTCTAAATATTTAATTTCCAGTAAATCACATCGTTGGATGAGGTAGTTTGATTAAATCCGTTTTTTTTCAGTACTCTACTCGACGCAACATTTTCGATATTTGTGGATGCAACAATGGCTTTAACTTTATGCTGTATTCTTGCCCAATTAACAAAGGCCGAGACCATTTCAGTCATTAATCCCTTACCCTGAAATTCATTATAAAGTTTCAATTATAGTCTTAATATCCAAAACTAAATTATCTAAATCATTTTCAATGATATTCCAAACAATTTGATAATCAATCCCCATGTAATCATGAACGATTCTATTTCTAAATCCTCTGATACGGAACCAATTAATATTACTGTAGGTTATTTTAAAATCATCAGAAAGTCTATTGGCAGCTTCACCAATTATTTCAAAATTCCTTATAACCGCATCAACTGTTTTCGAATCATCGATAAATTGATCAAAAGCTAATCCTTGAGTATATACTTTAATCTTGTCAGTTGCGACTAATATATCCTCTAATAATAATTTCGAGTCACGTTTAGACATAATTTAAATCCGACTCAATTTGTTTCAAATATTCTGGTCTCACACCATTTCTAGAAACAAGATCCACTTTGATATTCAACAACCTCTCTAATTCTTCGGCTAAATCAATAAACTCAACACCCACTGGCCTGTTAAACTCCACTAAAATGTCCAGATCACTTGCATCGTTTTGTTGATCTCGACTATAACTACCAAAAATCGCAATATTCTTCAATCCATAGGTTGACATTAGCCTAAACTTATGAATTTGAAGTATTTTCCTTATGGATTGCAATGTTGCCACAATAATTCAAATTTAAGAAACTGAAAACAACAATTAAAACTTTTAATCACTTTTATTCATAGCATACCGAAAAGCAGGTTTTACTCACAATCAGTTGATTCGATGTTAACTACGAAAACTGTAACGTTGAATTTTCCGAAATCTAAAATCGGAATAGGATGAAGTACAAATTAGAATGAGAACGGTAGGTGTTACACGTTGAAGCGGAAGTGCATGCAATCGCCGTCTTTCACGATGTATTCTTTGCCTTCCACGCGGAGTTTACCTACTTCGCGGCAGGCGGCCTCTGATCCGTAATGCACGTAATCGTCGTAAGCGATAACTTCGGCGCGGATGAATCCTTTTTCGAAATCGGAATGGATCTCCCCTGCAGCACCCGGTGCTTTGGTACCGTCAATAATGGTCCAAGCCCTTACTTCCTTTACGCCCACGGTGAAATACGTAATGTAATTCAACAATTTATAGGCCGCATGAATCAACTTCTCTACCCCGCTTTTTTCCAATCCCAACTCCGATAAAAACAACTGCCTGTCTTCAAATGTTTCCAACTCGGCAATCTCTGCTTCGATGGCCGCCGAAATCAATATCAACTCGGCTTTCTCCCCGGCAATCGCTTGTTTTACGCGTTCCACAAAGGCATTTCCAGTATTTACACTGCCTGGATCTACGTTGCACACGTACAATACCGGCTTATCGGTTAGTAGATTTAATTCTTTGATCAAGGCACGCTTCTCGGGTTCCATCTCCAAGGTTCTAGCGTTATTCCCCTTCAACAAATGCGACTGAAACGCTTCTGCCACTTCCAAGGTCTTGGCTGCGTCTTTGTCGCTACCGTTTTTGGCCACTTTGGCAATTTTCGCTACCAATTTCTCCAACGATTCCAAGTCCTTCAACTGCAATTCGGTATCAATCACCTCTTTGTCGCGTACGGGATCCACCGAACCGTCAACGTGAATGATATTATCGTCCTCAAAGCAACGCAACACGTGCAAAATGGCATGGGTGTTTCGTATATTCCCTAAGAACTGGTTACCCAAGCCGTCTCCGTTAGACGCGCCTTTCACCAATCCGGCGATGTCCACAATTTCAATGGTGGTAGGCACCAAATTTTGGGGATTCACCAATTCGGCAAGCTTATTCATCCGAACGTCTGGAACGGTAATGGTTCCTACGTTGGGTTCGATGGTACAAAAAGGGAAGTTGGCCGATTGGGCTTTCGCGCTGGAAACCGCATTAAAGAGAGTAGATTTCCCAACGTTGGGCAAACCTACGATACCGCATTGCATGGACATGTGATTACAAAGTTAATCCAATAAATCTCCGATATCCTGCAAAATTTTGCGGGTTAGATTTTCGGCCGTGGTTAAGCTGGCACTTTCGGCATAAATTCGGATAATGGGCTCGGTATTGCTTTTGCGCAAGTGCACCCAATCATCGTCGAACTCTATCCTCACGCCATCAATGGTATTTACTGGTTGTTTAGAATATTTCTGAGTGATTTTTTCCAAAATAGCATCCACGTTGGTTCCGGCTTGCAATTCCGCTTTGTTTTTACTCATGCGGTAATTGGGATACGTAGAGCGCAAGGCGCTGGATGATAATTTTGATTGGGCTAAGTGCGTTAAAAACAACGCGATACCCACCAAAGCATCTCTGCCATAATGCAATTCTGGATAAATAATTCCGCCGTTACCTTCGCCACCAATCACGGCACCAATCTCCTTCATCTTCTCTACTACGTGCACCTCTCCCACCGCACTGGCTTCGTATTGCTGTCCGGCTTTTAAGGTAAGTTCCTTCAAGGCACGCGTGCTGGAAAGGTTACTAACCGTAGGCCCCGGAGTATGCTTCAATATATAATCGGCAATGGACACCAAGGTGTATTCCTCGCCAAACATTTCCCCGTCATCGGTAATCAAAGCCAATCGATCCACATCGGGATCTACCACAATACCCAAATCAAATTTTTTGGATTTTACGGTGGAGGCGATTTGACCCAAATGCTCGGGCAAAGGCTCCGGATTGTGAGCGAAATGACCCGTAGGTTCGCAATTAATTTCGATGATTTCTTCCACGCCCAACGCATTCAACAAGCTAGGAACGGCAATCCCTCCCGAACTGTTTACTGCATCCACGGCGATTTTGAATTTCTGTGATTTGATGAGCGCCGCATCCACCAAAGGCAAAGCCAAAATCTTTTCGATGTGCATCGATAAAAATTCTTGGTAGGTTCGGGTTCCTAACTGATCCACGTTGGCATAGGTAATTTCGTCCGATTCGGCCAAAGCCAAAACCTGAGCACCGTCTTCGGCACTGATAAATTCCCCTTTTTCGTTGAGTAACTTTAAGGCGTTCCACTGCTTGGGATTGTGGCTCGCCGTAAGTATAATTCCACCGGCTGCTTGCGCTTCCACCACGGCCATTTCAACCGTAGGCGTGGTTGATAATCCCGCGTCTACAACGTCTATCCCCAATGACATTAACGTATTAACTACCAATTCGTGAACTAGAGGACCGCTTATTCGCGCGTCTCTGCCCACAACAACCGACTTTCCATTGCCTTTACCTAGAAGAAATGTCCCGAATGCTGCGGTATATTTTACTACATCAATTGGGGTTAAATTTTCTCCGCTCTGTCCACCGATTGTACCTCGAATTCCCGAGATTGATTTAATCAACGTCATAAAATGAGGCGCAAAATTAGTCGATTTTCTTCAAATTTTATATACCAAGCGATGGGTATTCTTCTTTATTCGTTGTTTACTCGTTGCCGCAGAAGTACCTTTGCATCATGCAACCATTGATAGAATGTGTACCTAATTTCAGCGAAGGGAGAAACCCTGCGATTATCAAAGAAATTACCCAAGCCATTGAAAGCGTGGAAGGGGTTACATTGTTGGATGTGGATCCCGGAAAAGCTACCAACCGAACGGTAGTAACCTTTGTGGGTCATCCCGATGCGGTGATTGAAGCGGCTTATCGGGGAATAAAAAGAGCCTCGGAGGTGATAGATATGCGCGGTCACAGCGGCGAACATCCTCGCATGGGGGCTACCGATGTATGTCCGTTGATTCCTGTTTCCGGAATATCGATGGAGGAGACGGCGGCGTATGCGGTAAAATTAGCCGAACGGGTAGGCAAGGATTTAGCCATCCCCGTGTATCTGTACGAAGCGGCGCAACCCAATAAAGACAGAAGCAACCTGAGTATTATCCGTGCGGGTGAGTACGAAGGGTTTGCCGAAAAAATAAAATTACCGGAATGGAAACCGGATTTTGGTCCAACAGTATTCAACGAAACCGCGGGAGCTACCGTAATTGGGGCCCGTGATTTCTTGATTGCCTACAACGTGAACCTAAATACCAAAAGTACGCGTATCGCCAATCGAATTGCCTTTGATGTTCGCGAAGCCGGTAGAGTGAAACGCGAAGGAAACCCCATTTCGGGCAAGGTGGTGAACGATGAAAACGGTGAGCCCGTGCGTATTCCTGGCAAGTTGAAACATGTAAAGGCCATCGGCTGGTACATCGAAGAATACAACATGGCCCAGATCAGCATGAACCTCACCAATTACAAGGAAACGCCCTTGCATATTGCTTTTGAGGAAACGAGAAAATCGGCCGATGAGCGTGGTGTTCGCGTTACCGGTAGCGAGTTGGTAGGATTGATTCCCTTGCAGGCCATGCTAGACGCTGGGAAGTACTTCTTGGAAAAGCAAGGCAGCAGTGCGGGGGTAAGCAATCAGGAATTGATCGATTGCGCAATCCGCAGTTTGGGGCTGAACGAATTAAGCCCCTTCGATCCATCGAAAAAAATTATTGAATACTTACTAAAAAATCCTAAAGATACCCGTTTGGTGGACATGACCGTGACTGGCTTTGCCAACGAAACGGCGTCCGACAGTCCGGCTCCGGGCGGTGGAAGCATTGCGGCGTTGGCCGGTGCTTTGGGGGCATCGTTGGGTACAATGGTTGCCAATTTAAGTGCAGGCAAGCGCGGTTGGGAAGACCGGGTAGAAGAATTTTCGGTTTGGGCCGAAAAAGGTCAGCAGTTGAAAGACCGTTTGTTGTTCTTGGTGGACGAAGATACCCGAGCATTTGATGCTATTATGCAGGCGTTCGGATTGCCGAAGGACACGCCGGAGCAGGTTGCGGAGCGTAAAGCGGCCATTCAGGAAGCATCGAAATACGCTACCCTTACCCCATATTACACCATGCAGGCAGCCTACGATTGTGTTGAATTATTGCAAGAGATGGCCGAAAAAGGAAATCCAAATTCGCTGAGCGACGTAGGAGTGGGTGCTTTGTGCATTAAAACCGCAGTTCGTGGCGCATGGTTAAACGTTATTACCAATGCATCCGGGTTGGCCGATAAGGCATGGGCCGCGGATATCGTGGAAAAAGCCAGAGCTATTTGGCAGAAAAACCACCCCGCTTGCGATGCGATTGTGGAGAAAATAGAAGCCAAATTGTTGGGATGAGTAGGGTTTTACCTGTTTTCGGGTTATTACTGACTTTATCCATTACCGATCTGCTGCATGCACAATTCGCTCCAGCAGCGGGAAAACCTGGAAGTACAGCCATCAAGGCAGACAGTTCTTGCTTTGTGGGTTGGGCGGTGGATTGTGCGGTTCAGCGCGGACTTCGACAAATAAACATGCCGGATTCTGGGTTGGCCACGGTGGGGGATGCCGCCAATGCCACGGGCCCTGCGCTGAGTAAAGGCGTAGTGAGTTTGGGCGATGGTGGATCTGCGGTACTCACGTTCGACCCGCCCATCCGCGATGGCGATGGTTACGATTTTGCTGTTTTTGAAAATGCGTTCAACGATAGTTTCTTGGAGTTAGCCCACGTTGAAGTGAGCACAGACTCCGTTCGATGGGCTCGATTGCCCTCGGTTTCGCAAAGTCCCATCCTCCAACAAACCGGTAGTTTTGGAGCTACCCTACCCACCCGAATTCATAATCTCGCCGGCAAATACCGATTGCCGTATGGAACTCCTTTCGACCTAAACGACATCGCCCATATTTCCTATATCAACCCCGAAAACGTGCGCTACGTTCGCATTGTGGATGTGGTGGGAAGTATAGACAGCACTTGGGGAAGCAGAGACAGCAAGGGGAATGTCATCAACGACCCCTTCCCTACCAATTTTGCCAGTTCTGGATTTGATTTGGATGCTGTTGGGGTGATTCATCAAGGACCAACATTACAAATACTTTCGCCGAAAAAATCAACCCCTACCTATTGGGTTCGATACCAAGATAATACCTTATTTCTCTACCGTTCCAAGGGAAATCAGGGAGGCAACCTAAATCTGGCCGACAGCGAGGAAGAATTCTCGGGAGCTGAACTTTCCGGAGCTGAACTTTCCGGAAGAGAACTTTCCGGAGCAGAACTTTTCAGATCAAAACTTCCAGGAAATGACCTGTCAGCAAAAGATCTTTCCCTCGTTTTGTATTCCATGGACGGAAGAATTTTGGCAGAAAACAAGCGGTTATTAGCAGATAAATCGGAAGTAGTTTGGCCCATCACTCTCAGTCCTGGAATCTACACGCTTCGGATCAACCGGCAAGTACTGCGATTCTTGGTGCCTTAGCGAGTAAAGATTTATTGCCTTTTAACGTGATGTTATGCACTGCGATGCAGCGGATGGAAACGATGCAGCCCATAGAAAGATGCAGCCTATAAAAACAAAGTATATCGAATTGCTAATCCATATAATTGCTTGATAACGGTTAGACTATAAGAACATTTTTTCTAGGAAATACAGAAAGTTTCATAACTTTGATAGTATCAAATGATATTATCAACAAAGCCACCCTACGATATTACACCTACGATTTTAAAACTAATCAACTCCATTGCAGAGAAACTGGGTGAAGTAAATGCGAACTATTTAAGCAAGCAATCGCCTCAATTGCGAAAGCAGAATAGGATTAAAACCATTCAATCTTCACTTCAAATTGAAGGGAATACATTAACAGAAGAACAAATTACGGCACTGATTGAAAACAAGCGAGTCATCGGACCTGAAAAAGACATACTCGAGGTTCTCAATGCAATCCGAGTTTACGATAAATTGCACAGCTATAAACACCACTCTGAAAGAGATTTCTTACAAGCACATGCCTTGTTAATGAATGGTTTAATTAGCAATGCCGGCAAATATAGAAATCAAGGTGTAGGGATTGTAAAAGGCAACAATATCGAACATATGGCCCCACCCTTTCAGAATGTTCCCTACTTAATGAAGGATTTGTTTGAGTATCTGAAAGACGAACAAGAACTAACGTTGATCAAAAGTTGTGTCTTTCATTATGAAATGGAATTTATACATCCATTTATCGATGGAAATGGAAGGATGGGAAGATTATGGCAAACGGTTATACTTAAAAAAGATTATCCGATTTTTGAATACTTACCTTTTGAAACATTAATAAGCGCAACTCAAGACGAATACTATAAGGCCCTGTCTCTGAGTGACAAATCAGGAAAATCAACCCCATTTATTGAGTACATGTTAGGAGTGATGGAACGATCTCTGGCTGAATTACTCAATTACAACAATAGAATCTTAAAAGAAACCGACAGAATAGAATACTTTATTAACCAAGGATTTAAGGAATTCACTCGAAAAGATTACATGAATGTATTCAAGGACATTTCTTCTGCTACCGCTAGTAGAGATCTTAAAAAAGGTATCGAGTTAAATTTATTTATCAGTTCAGGACAGCTCAACAAAACAAAATATAGGGTGAAATAAATTTCATTATTAGGGGTCAATATACGGGTCAGGAGAATATGCCTTCTTAAAACACACCCCATACGAATTGGGTAATAACGTGTTAGTAACCCAAGTAAATGACGGTAGTTTTGAGGACATCGTTGCCGCGTCTGATTTCAAACGGATAGGCTCCGGGGGCGATATGCAAGGCATTCAAATCGATAGCGTCGAACTGTGGGCCATCGTCCAAGACTTTCCATTTCTTATACACCAATCGCTGTTGACCCAAGATGGTAGTTAGCACCACTTCTACTTCATCCCCCGAATTTACCTGGAATTTGTAGTTCAACACGCCGTTAGACGGATTTGGGAAGAGATAAAAATTGAGGGAATTGGACTTACTGATATAATTGGCCGATGCTAAATCGTACTGGAAGGTTGTAGAATCCCTACAACCCAAACTGTTGGAAACGGTTAAACTGCCCATAAACAGGTTGTTAGCCCGAAATAAATGGAATCCTGAAGGAGTAGCAGACGATTTCCCGTCACCAAAAATCCAGCGATATTGATAGCCGGGGATGCTTGTATCCATGGCGGTGTATTGGATCAATTCCCCGCGTTGGTTGGCCGAAATTACCGTAGATTGTGCACTTACGGCGGGTACCACCACTACGTTTTGGCTGGAGGCCGTATCGGTGCATTTGCCGTTGGTGGACCAATGTTTCACCGTATAATTCCCCGGTTTGGCAAAGACAAACTGCTCCGCAGACTTAGAAAAACCCGAAGAATCCGCTATGATCCACGCGTGCTGCAACGCATTCCCATCGGCATTGGTGCTGGTAGATTGTATATTGAGTACCTGCTGCAATGCACACAAAGGATTGGGGGAAAGATTGAAACTGGCCGATGGAATGCTTAACACCGTAAACTTATCCGTAGCCGTATCGATGCAATTAGACACCGTATTAATGGATTTCAAGGTTGCGGTATAATTCCCAAAGCGAGGGAACACAGACCAAGCATTTACACCCAATTCCGCGGTTGTATCCAAACCATTGCTAAAGGCTAGTCGATATTTCCAAGGACCGGGATCCTTTGTAGTTGACTGGTTATCAATTACTACCGTCTCGTTTTCGCAAAATACACGGGTAGTATTTGAATAATTTCCAACCGTAAATTTAGGTTTTGCAGTTTCCGCAACTCGCACAAACCGACGGGCCGTATCGGAACAATTGTTGGACGAAAGCGCCACCAATTTCACGGGGTAGGTGCCCCAAGTGGAATAGGTTTTTGCCGATGGCGAGCTACCCGTTACCGAGTTCCCATCGCCCCATGTCCAAGTAAAATACAGCAAATCGGTACTGCCAATACTGGATTCGTTGGTGAATTTGAAACTGTTTCCTTTATCGCATTGGATGGAGTCGTTCACCGAAAACTTCGCTTTCGGCTGATCGTACACCATAACCGTGGCCTTGGTTGAATCTTCGCAACCGGTTTGGTATTTGGTTTTCAACACCACGGAATAGGAACCGAATTTCGAAAACGAATACTGCCAGTGTAGAGCTGGGGATTGTGCCTTCTCCGAATAAATTCTCCAGGTGTAGGCAGGAATATTACCCGCATGAACGGTGGAAGTTTGAATAAACTGGAAATTGTTGTTCCGCAAACATTGCTTATCGGCGTTCACCGTGAAGGTGGGGATGGGTTTTGGATAAACCACCAAACGAACTTCCAAGGAGGTGTCTTTGCAACCGTTATTGTCTAAAATTATTCGGTAATTCCCCGAATCGGAAAGAGTTAACGAGTTGAAAGTCAATAAAGAGTCTACCGTTAAGTTGGGATTAGAATTGGGCTGCATTTTTTGCCAAGTAGTGGTGAATTTGGTAGCAAATGAATCGCGAGCAGCCAAGGTAAGCTTTAGTTGTTGACAGCTTTGTAATGCACCCGATTTGGTATAAATCTTGGCATTGGGAACTTGAATCACCGATACGAGGGCTGTTCGGGTAATACTGTCGGTGCCATTAATTTTTAATTTGGGCGACTTAATCCCCGCCGTGGTATAGGTTACCGTATGTGGACCTGCACCCGTGGCGGTTCTAGGTATTGCTCCTATACCAAAATCCCAATCCCAGCGATGGATTAGACCGATGGACGAATCTTTATAGGTAACCTTTTCCCCGGAGCAAATTTTAATTTTATTTACTGCAAATAAGGGCTGAATCACATCGTACACCAAGGAATAATCCTCGCCTTGGCCATAATTTAGCGTTTTGCATGCGTTGGAATCCAAGCCATTGTAATCGGAAATTACCCGCATTCTAACGGATTTATTTGGGGGCAAGGTGGATGGCGGCTTAATTGTGAAGCTTGCCTCCACACCCGGAGCTACGGAAACCGAAGGGTAATATTCGCCTTTGTAGTTTTCGAATTTCCCATTATTATTCCAATCGATATAAACCGCTACATTTTCTGTATTATACAATCCGGCCTTGATTTTGGCGGTGTAGGTACTATTGGGTTTAACCCTAAAAACTTTGGATTTCGAGAAATCTGGGACATTTCCATCGTCGAAATAGGTTCCGCTTTCGTGGGTATTATCGGCAAATCTCACTCGAGTAATTCCAATACCATAATTACCAGTTCTATCGGTGGAATTGGCCTTGCAAGTTGCGGATGCTGGATTTGGAAATACTTTAATCCAGTTGATTTTGGTGATGGATTTTGAACTTACGCAACCGGTAGTTGATAACGAAACCGAATAAATACCCGGCTTAGAGAAGGTCAGGATGGCGGTGTTGGATACGCTATCCCCATTGATATAACTGTATCCATCGTATGGAGTTACTTTCCACTTTATTCCGTTCCAGGGTCCTTGAATCGCTTGATAGATATTGGCCGTAGCTCCAACCGTGAAAATGGAATCAAAGGCATACATGTCGGGAGTTAGTGTGGTAGATCCCAATTGCGAATAGTTGTGTAGGTGCGAACGCCAAACGCCCCTTCCGTAGGTGGAAGCATAAAGGTAGCTTTCTTTGCGATTGGTTTTGTTGTAGGAAATTTCTAAATCGGTAACGTCTGCCCATATTGGGAAATCTTCCATAAAATCCCAAATACCGTTAGATGTTCCGGCGGTACTACCCAAATACACATACACCCCTCTATCGGTGCCGATATATAGATCCTCGTATTTACCCGAAGAATCCGCACGCAATGCTGTGGGTATTCCAAAGTTTGTGGTACCCGGCGAACCGTTCCCGAAGCTTCCAATACTGGTCCAATTCAATCCCTTGTTGGTACTTTTATACAAGGTATTGTTGCTCATGATATAGACTACATTGGAATCCTTATAGCTTGGTTCAAAGGCTCTTAGAGTGATACCTACAGGTAGGTATGGCGATAAATCTACCCAATTGGGGGTAATTGCGGTACCGGCATTATCGCTTCGGTACAATTTACCATCGCCCCGAACTACATAAAGGATATTGTTGTTGGCTGCGGAGTTTTTTATGGCTCGAACGTTGCCCGTAAATCCGGTTGAAATTTTGGTAAACTTGGGGGTTGCGGAGTTCTTTACGCTATCGCTGCGCCAAACATTCACGTAGCCCGCAAACATGCGGTGGGGGTTGCCTTCTTGCAATACGAACGGCGTTAACCAACCTCCCCCTTCATTCACGTTGGTGCCATTTTCGGCAGTGGTTGAAACGCGGGTTTTGTCGATGGATCGATAAATCGACCCATACACGTAAGATCCATACACAAAATTATCATCGGACGGATCTACCGCACAGTCCATTCCGTCCCCTCCGTAATAGGTGAAAAATTGGTCGTTCTGATGCTGCGCCGATCCATTGTCTTGGTAACCGGTGGCGCTCATGTGCTGCTGATTTTGCGACACAGCGATCCTATATATTTGAGAATTTTGAATACCCGAAGAAATATTATTGTACTTTTTCCCGCCATCGTTGGAAAAATAAATGCCGCCATCGTTGCCTACAAACAAGGTTCTACCGGTGGTATTAAATTCCGCTGCATGTTGATCGGCATGGATATCGTCTGCATTTCCACTGCCCACCCAATGTCCGCTAATTTTAAACGTGGCACCCCCATCGGTTGACTTCCAAACATTAATCCCCAACGCATAAACGGTAAGTGCATTGTAAGGATCCGCAGCAAGATCTAAATCGTACCATCCCTGGCCCACATTATCGGTACCCATTTCGCTGTACCCCAATATATTGGCCGGTGTGGTATTGCGGTTTGCGAAGGTTTGTCCGCTATCGGTGGATAGGTAACACCCTTGAAAACGGGAATTTGCAGAGACAAGCATATACACTCTACTGCGATCGGCTTTAGAAACAGCAATTTGCGCGCGTTGCACTCCCGAAGTTGGCAACCCGGTTGTTATTTGAACGAAACTATTTCCGGCATCGGTACTGCGATAAAATAAGCCGTTGCTTGTTGCATACACAATGTTTGGATTGAAGGGATGAAATACCAAATCGTGGTACTTTACCGAAGTGGGCGAAGTTCTGGTCCAAGTAGAACCGCTGTTGGTAGATTTAAAGACCCCACCGGAAGTAGACGCCAATAAAATCGCGGAATTTCGAGGATGCATGATGATCCGAGAAACGGTTTGATTCCCCATCCCCGAATTTCTAAGAGCAAAGGTTTTACCGCCGTTGGTTGAAAAAATCACTCCATAACCGGGGGCATCTCCTGCATCGCAATCTCCAGTACCGATGTATAAGGTATCTGGATTTCGGTACGATAGCACCATGGCCGAAGCACCTAAGGTGAGGTAGCTGGTGGAAGTGCTGGATTTCCAGAAGTGCGACCATGTTTTCCCGTAATCGGTGGTTTTCCAAACGCCGCCTTGGGGAGCCAAAGCAAACAAGGTATTGGTATCGGTGGGGTGAAAAGCGATGCCATTAATTCTGCCGATTCCGGTAGGTTGCGACGATTGATTCCAAGGATGTTGGATGGGGCCAACCGGCTCCCAATGGCCTTCCCGGCCGCAGTTAATCGAAGGCTGGGTGGCATTGCCGCCGGTTGGCCCCGAATTGGTAGAACCCGCGGTTGACCTTCCGCCAGCAGGACCTGCACCAGCACTGCCACCAGACCCACTTGCTGCTGTGCCGCCAAGTCCACTACCAGATCCACTGCCAGTTCCGCTACCCGTAGAACTTCCGCTACCCATACTTGAATTATTTGCAATTCCTGTATCGCGGAGGGTATTTAAAAATTCCGTTAAGGCTCCATCGCCCCAAACAACGTAACCGGAATCATCTAATCTACTAATTACTCGGTACTCCCAACGTTTAAACGATTTATAGCCCCATCCTTTTACCGGCACTTTCCCGCCAAATTGTTGATCAAACAACTGCTTGGCTTTATAATAATTCGGTCTTATACTTTGTATTTCATCCTCCCAGGTCCACCCCGAAACCTCCTTTGGCCCATCCGCTGCGGTGGGTAATTTAAGGCTGGGTCCGGTTTGAGAATGCAAGCTTTGAACACCTAAAAAACATATAATTATTCCCAACAATTTCCAACCAATCATCCTGTTCTGGAAAATTGTAGGATTGATATCTTTTTGAGTATGAAATTTGGATGAACTACGATTATATCCGTCCGAAATACATCCAACCGTTCGTTGTATTGGGATTAATCTCTGCGACAGTCGAATAGAAAAATCAATAATACTAGTAAAAAACCAAGAAATCATTGATGGCAATTTACCAAAATCGGCGGTACAGACCACCAACTTTCCCTATAATTTACTGAAAATTTATGAGTTTTAAAAGCTCGGCGGTCGATAAAAACGGACCTTGAACGTTATTGGTTAGCACAACAAATCCTTTGGGCTCATCCAAGCAACGCCAATAATAGGTACGAAATCCCTTCCACCATCCGTTGTGAAATGTCCATTTCTGGCCGTTTACCCATTTAACCCTCCAGCCCAACGCATAAAACGCATCGGCGGTGGTTTGAACCTGGGGTGTGGTCATATCGTTAATAATCGGCTCGTGAAGTATATAATTGGTTCTTAACGCTTTATCGAAAGCCCACATCTCCAACACACTGGAATAAGCCCCTTTATCCCCGGTGGCTCCGTTGTAGGGATTATCGGCATACACCTTTTTTTTATCGTATCCCTGAACAATATAGCTGGATAGACCCATGGAATCCAGATTGCAAATATGGGAATACCACATCCCCGCTGGAATCATAATTCGTTGCCGTACAAAATCCCTAAAATCCATGTCCGTCAGTCTCTCTATCATCAATGCCAACAATGCGAAATTGGAATTGCAATAATCGTATTTCCCAATTTTGCCAAACATGCTGGGTTTCTGAACATTCAATAACTGCAATACGTCTTCGTTATTCATGTGAGCCCGCGGCGTTTGCCATCCGGCAATATCTACATAAAAATAATCCGGAAGGCCCGAAGTATGGGAGGCCAAGTGCCTAATGGTTAACGTTTTAATTTTAAATTCGGGCAAATACCAATGTACACTGTCGTCCAGTTGGAAATACCCATCCTGCACCATCAACATGGTAGCCACCCCGGTAAAGGTTTTGGAGACACTGGCTAGCTGGAACAAATCTTGGGGTTTTGCCGTATCCTTGGTGGAGAAGGTGGCATATCCCATGGAACCCGTGTGCATGCTATCGCCTTTGAAAAACAAGTAGGTCCCGTTAAAATTTCCCCATTTGTAATGCTTGCGAAAAAAACTATCGATCTGTTTCACCATCGTATCCCGTAAAGGAATGTAGGATTCCGTCATCGAACCATTCCCTTTTACATCCTGAGCTTGCAGGGTGGAAACCCCAGACACGCACCCCAATAAAAAAAAGACCCTAATTTTCGTTAAACGAAAAAAGGCGATTGTGTTCGATATGCATCCGCAAGTTGTCAATAAATTCCTACAAATACGTACAAGAATACGCTATGGAACATGTATTATTTTGTGCGTCTGCAGAGAAATTCTCCACCGTGGATGGGCTTTAACGTAATCAATAATCAACGGCATTACGGTTTGCTGTTTATCCCACTCGGGTTGAAGCAGCGCTATTGCTTGGGGAGCCTCTTCAATCCAGGTCTCCGCCCACTGAAAGTCCGATTTATTAAACACTACCACTTTCAGTTCGTGGGCTAATGCCACAACTTCGGCCAAGGGCGACTTAAATTTCTTGGGAGATACCGTAATCCAGTCGAAATCACCTCGCAACGAATACGCTCCGGAAGTTTCAATATGCACCCGAATTCCCTGTTCATGCATAGCTTTCGTAATTGCCGATAGGTTATACATGGCAGGTTCCCCTCCTGTAATAACCAACAATTTCGCACCGGCATTTGCCACCCAAGAAACCATATCCTCCGGGGTATGCAAGGGGAATCCATCCGCTGGCCAACTTTCTTTCACATCGCACCATACGCATCCCACATCACAGCCGGCTAAACGAATAAAATAGGCCGCACAACCTGCATAATGCCCTTCGCCCTGAATGGTGTAAAAATGTTCCATCACAGGGAACACGAACTCCGTTTCAGCGCGCTGCTGTGCAATTTTCAGTTCCGATACATTGGGTTTCTCCATACCACACGCTCCCCTATTTCTGGGAATTACGATCCAAATTTCTCTTTATAAACCACCAAGGTATTCATCATTAAACCCGTAATGGTCATGGGTCCTACACCTTTTGGTACCGGAGTAATGGCCGAGGCAATGGGTTCGATAGCGGGATAATCCACATCGCCCATTAATTTCCATCCGGCTTTCTTACTAGCATCATCCACTCGAGTGGTTCCAACATCTACCACTACCGCTCCAGGCTTTACCATATCGGCCGTAACAAATCCGGGTCTGCCCAAAGCAACTACCAAAATATCGGCTTGTAAGGTATATTCTTTCAAATTTTGCGTTCTGCTATGACACAACGTAACCGTTGCATTTCCGTAATCGGCTGCGGCAGACAACAACATACTCATCGGCCTACCCACGATATTGGATCTACCAAGAACCACCGCATGTTTACCCGCTACCTCAATTCCGTAGTGCTTCAACAACAAAGTAATTCCAAAAGGCGTAGCTGGTTTCACTCCGTGAGACCCTTTTGCCAATCTACCCATATTGATATCATGGAACCCATCAACGTCTTTGGAAGGTAAAATTGCTTCTGTCACTTTTTCTTCCGAAATGTGTTTAGGTAATGGCAATTGAACAATCAAACCGTCAATATTGGGGTCTTTATTGATCCGATCGATTTCGGCCATTAGAAAATCTTCAGTAATCGTATCTTCAAAATGCAAGACGGTACCGGTAAATCCGATCTCGTCACAAGCCTTCTTTTTGGCACCCACATAGGTCATTGAGCCCCCATCGGTTCCCACCAAAATTGCCACCAAATGCGGAGGTCTGTGTCCTTGTGCTACAAATTTTGCAACCTCAGCGGACATTTCGGAACGAATTGCTACGGAAGCTTCAACACCGTTTAAAATTATTGCCATAGTCACAAAAATACCCCAATTCATGGATATTTTCGATATGGAACTGGGTTTTTACCCGGTAAGTCTGCTTACATCAACGTAATTAACATGCATCCATCTCCACCCGCCGCCTCAGTCTGGTACGAATAACTGCGCACATAATTCAAGGTTTTTAAATAATCCCGAATACCTTTTCTCAAAATTCCATCTCCTCTGCCGTGCACCAACTGCAATTCTTGCCAACCCAAGGCATACCCTTCATCCAACCAATGCTGAACTTTACCTACCGCCTCGTCCAATCTGCAGCCGCGAACATCCAACGACGATGAAAAACTCGCTTGCTTTTCCACCCAATTAAAGCCCGATTCTTTTTTCTGTTTTTTACTGTTTGTCCCTTGCACATCCCATTGCAACTCCACCACGGGCACCCACATTTTAATCAACCCGAAAGCAATCCACACTTTATCTTTCTTGGTATCCAACACTTCTCCAGACAGCCCTGTAACGATGCTTTTCACCTTGGCGCCTGGCTTTAATTCTGCAATGAGAATAGGTTTTGGCTTTTCCAATTCCACCGGTTTTGCATTGGCGGCATCCCGCACTTTTTGCTGGTTCCGTTGATCCCGAGCTTGAAGTTTATCTTGATGTTTACGGTCTACCTCCTGCTGCAAATTGGGATCGTGATTTTTACCCATCCCCGATTCCCGAGCTTGTTTCATGGCCGATTCAATATCTCGGTACACTTTCTCTTTGTGTTGCTCCAATTTTACTCTGGCCGATTTGGTAACCTCCTTATCCGCCCGATGCTCTTTTATTATCCGAATCGTTTGCTCAATTTGTTGATTGGTATCTTGCAATAATTTCCGGGCTTCTTCTCGGGCCGAAGCCAAAAATTCCTGTCGCTTGGATTGCAATTTATCCTTCAACTGCTGATAACTGGCAATCAGCTGATCGGCATGACTTAATTTCTCGCTATAATCGGCAATTTGTTGGTGCAGCCTGTGATTCTGACGTTCCAACTGCAACATCAAATCTTCGGTTTTTCCCATTTGCTGACCCGCAAGTAACTTGATTCGTTCAATCCAAGCATGGTCAAATCCGGTCTTACGCATTAATTCCAGCGCGAACGAAGACCCCGGTTTTCCTACTACCAAACGATACAAGGGTTTTAACGCGTGTGCATCGTAAGCCATACTGGCTTGCAACACATCCACCATGCCTGTCCCCCATTCTCTCAACTGCGAAAAGTGGGTGGTGGCAATTACCCTACTGTGATTGGCCAGTAATTTCTCCAACACCGCTTGGGCAATGGGCGCTCCAAATCGGGGATCGGTGCCTGCGCCAATTTCGTCCAGTCCAATTAATGAACGGGAACCGGAATGCTCCAATATTTCTTTTAGCCCTTTTAAATGTGCACTGAAGGTACTCAGACCTTGTTCTATGCTTTGACCGTCTCCGCAATCGATGGCCAACTGATGAAAAATTCCCAATCGCGATTCCGGAAGTGCGGTAATATACAATCCGCATTGCACCATATATTGTAGCAGCAAGGCCGTTTTTAAAACCACGCTTTTACCCCCGGCATTGGGTCCAGAGACCACCATGATTCGGGCCGAATCCAATTCCATCGTAAGCGGAACAGCCTTCAATTTCTTTGCCGCTAATTCTTTTTCCAGCTGCGGGTGCACCGCATTAAGCAAGGAAATTCTCGCCTCATCACTCACCTTTGGCCTTTCTGCACCATTAGATAAGCACCAATTGCATTGGGAAATCCAAGCATCCACTTGACAAAGTCCTTGCATGGCCGATTGCAAGGCTGTTTCAAACGGAGCTACTTCTGCCGTTAATGCCCGCAAAATTCGTTCTCGTTCTCTGCGCAGTTCCGCATACAACTCTTTCAATCGGTTATTCAATTCCAGTGCTTGGGCCGGTTCAACGTACAGAATTTTACCTGTTGCCGATATGTCTTTGACAAAACCCTGAACTTTTCGTTTGTGTTCGGCCAAAACGGGTATTACCAGACGTTCTTCACGGACACTCACATCCGTTTCGGCAGTGTATCCCAGCGCTTTCCATTCCTTGAAAACACCACGTACCACTTGTCGGGTTTCGCCCTCCAAACGCTGAATATCTTGACTTAATTTGGCATAAGTAGGCGATGCTTTCACACTTACCTTCCCAAATTCGTCGATGATGCGCTGAATCTTTAAAATCACCTGCTCTACGGCCTCCATTTCCAGCACGGTGGATGCTAAAATGGGAAAATCTTCTTTCCTACTGCCAACCCCTTTGGATAGCTTTTTATACGATTGTAGAACATCCAGTACGATTACCCAGATTTCCTCGTCCCAGAAAGCATTTTCGATACTTAGGACCGATAAAAAATCGGAATAGTCCGAACCTGCCAACTGCAGCAAACTCGGCATTCTTTCCTGCAAGCTGCGTATCTCATCCAATGCATCTAAGCGATAGATTACCGTTGCGTAATCGGTTGTAAATCCCCAGTGTTGAAGCAATTGCTGCGTACCCGAATATTTACATCGCGAAACAATTGCCGCACGAATGGGCGCAAACCCTACTACTTCCTCAAAATTTAACGGATAAATCAACGCTTTCGGTTTTTATCGGTTTTCAAAATAATTATCCCACCCTTTACGGAATCTCTACCTTTCTCTACCGCAGAATCCATCATCGCTCGTACCCTCGCCTCCATGGAATTAGGTTTTGGATTATTGGTACTGCTGGATGTGGCAAACCGTGAATCTGCTTGCTGCAACCGTGTAATAACTTTCTCCATCAGCTGGGAATATTCTTGAGGCTCCGCTTGATACCACCCTAAATCCTCAACAAAATCCTCGTAAGCGATATTGTGTTTATTGCAAATAAATCGATATTCCTTCTCCCAAATCGAATCGGGTAACAAACCGAAATTGTATCGAATTTGGTGTCCGGCTTCCATGGTCATGGCATCGGCCAATACCGCCACCATTTTGGATTCCTCCGTTCCGTTTGGAGAACCCGTGCAACCCAACAACATCAACAGCCCCGTAAAAAACATAACTTTGCTCTGTTTTGTTATGGATATGCTGCGTTTCATGAGGTTAAATTACTAAAATGCAAAGGTAACTATAGAAACAATCATAACACAGAAACAGTTCGATATTAAACGTTTAATTTACATTATGCCCAGTCCAACCCTACTTGCCAAAGTTGACGAAAATCTAAAAACCATTGAACAACGTCTTTTGCCATCCTGCCAATTAATTGTGGTTAGTAAGTACCGGGAAATTGAAGAGATCGAAGCCGTTATCGCCCGCGGGAATACCGTCTTTGCCGAAAACCGCGTGCAAGCCTTACTGGAGCGATACGAAGCCTTACCCAAGCACCTACAATGGCATCTTATCGGACATTTACAAACCAACAAGGTAAAATACATTGCGCCTTTTATTGCCATGATCCATTCGGTTGACAGCGAAAAACTGCTGCAAACCATCCAAAAAGAAGCCGAAAAAAATGATCGTACTATTCCGGTATTAATTCAAATTCACGTAGCCGAAGAAGAGACCAAGTTTGGATTCTCCCCCGCGGAAGCGCTTGCATTTTTTGAACAATTGGATCCTGCGCTGTACCCCAATGTAGAAATAAGCGGCTTGATGGCCATGGCCTCATTTACGGAATCGGAGCAACAAATAAAGCAGGAATTTGGAATTGTACAGCAACTGTTTCAACGCGTACAAAAAGAATATACGCAAAAATTACCGCATTTCCAAGAGCTTTCCATCGGCATGAGTGGCGATTACATCTTGGCCCAAGAATTTGGCAGTACGATGGTTCGCGTGGGTTCAGCGGTTTTCCGTTGATTCGGTCTCAATCTTCTGTCGAAGTTGTACCGTTCGATTACATCTTCAAAATAAGTGTCAGGCTTCAAAAAATGAGTTGTAGGATCTTTTTGCATATCCCACCAATACCCCTTTAAGCGGTAATAACTTATATTTTCTAAAAAGTGACGTGCAGATTGCTCATCGTTGAAAAGCATACCTCGGTGTTTTAACAAGGCAATTTGATCTGCTATGGAGTAAGGCGTTTTATTTGCCATAGCTATAAAAAAAGAATGACCCGTTAGCAGATCTTACGGTATGCTAACGGGTACTGTTGTTACAAAAGTACAACAATTTTTGAATTCTCTCCAAATTGAAAATAATTACCATCGCATCATGTTTGTGAATTTAACATAGGTTCATTATCTCCGAATAACCTAGAAGAAACTTAAATTAGTCAATCAAGCCCCCATTTGGGCTGCTTGGTTTCTAGGGGGGGGCAATATAATTAATAAACAATTGAATAATATGGAGTTAAGTCGGCAGGTGAGCCTTTGTCTCTCTCCGCCAGATAAAATTGGTAAAGCCTTGCTAAACAAAAGTTTAGCGAGGCTTTACTTTTGGAGCAAGACATGATTGTAGTTTCAGCAAGAAACTACGCAACTTAGGATTTTAGATTTATTTTTATTAAATTTCACTTTTACTTTAAGAATGTTGAAAATCCGTAAAATATTGAAAGTGAACTTAATACTTGTTTTTATTACTTGTATTAATGTACTAAAAGCGCAAATATCGCCCTCACTTCAAGTTGGACCTTATGGAGGTCATGTAGTAAACTTTTGGGATGATTTGCAGGATTACAAAAGGGTAAATGATGGTCTCAACCCTAGTTACGGCGTTAAAATTAGATATGGTTGGAAAAAAAGCCGGTTAACATGTCAA
>JACCDH011738920.1_pt1 | contig 23034 bp, 20 predicted proteins | sample 7442481 | NCBI WGS metagenome assembly JACCDH01 (sample SAMN15323433, study PRJNA562643) | freshwater metagenome | isolation source: river surface water | place: USA:Blue River Watershed | collected 2017-08-15
GACCCCCAGGTGGGTGTGCTGCTGCTGACCCATGTCGACTACCGCAGCGGCGCGATGCACGACATGGCCGCCATCAACCGCGCCGCCCGTGCGGCGGGCGTGATCACGGTGTGGGATTTGGCGCACAGCGCCGCAGCCGTGGAGGTGGACCTCAAAGCTGCGGCTGCGCAAGCCGACTTCGCCGTGGGCTGCGGCTACAAGTACCTCAATGGAGGGCCGGGTGCCCCGGCCTTTGTGTGGGTGCACCCGGCGCATGTGGATGCCGTGGAGCAGCCCCTGCGCGGTTGGTTGGGCCACGCGGCCCCCTTTGAATTCGACGCGGGCTACCGGCCTGCGCAGGGCATTGCCCGCTATGCCTGCGGCACGCCGCCCATCCTCAGCCTCACGGCTTTGCAGGCGGGGGTGAACAGCGTGCGAGCTGCCGATCCCTTGGGTGGCATGGCGGCGCTGAGGGCCAAGTCGCTGTCGCTCACCCGAACCTTCCTCCGCGCCAGCCAAGCGGCTGCGCAAGCGCACGGCCTGCACCTGGCCACGCCGCTGCGCGACGAGCACCGCGGCTCGCAGGTCAGCTGGGCCTGCGGTCCCCAGGCCCCCGACGGCTACTCGGTCATGCGCACCTTGATCGAGCGCGGGGTGATCGGCGACTTTCGGGCCCGCCCTCGCCCGGGCCAGCCCGACCTGCTGCGCTTTGGTTTCGCGCCGGCCTACAACACCCACGAAGAGGCGTGGCGCGCGGCCCAGGCCCTGGGCGAGGCCTTGCGCCACGTGGCCCGCCAGGGGCCCCGCGCCGCGGCGCGGCCGGCGGTCACCTGAGGCTCGGCCCGTCGGGCCCTGCCTTGACATCACGGCGGCCTGGCCGGACACTGGCGAATTGTCTTGGACGAAGTTGGTCCAACCTGGAATTCCAACTGACCTAGAGGCCGTCCATGACCGCTGCCCAACACCCTTTTCATTCCCTGCTGCAGGCCGGCCCTGATGCCGCGCCGGCCATTTCGGCACCGGGCCGCCCCAAGCTCAGCCACGCCGGCTTGAGGACCCTGGTGCAACGCACCATCGCCCGCCTGAATGAACTGGGCGCGGGCCGCAACGACCGGGTGGCCATCGTGCTGCCCAATGGCCCGGAGATGGCCACCTGCTACCTGGCTTGTGCCGCCGGCACCACCAGCGCACCCCTGAACCCCGCCTACCGGGCCGACGAGTTCGAGTTCTACCTGAGCGACTTGAATGCCAAGCTCCTGATTGTGGAGCATGGCAGCACAAGCCCTGCCGTGGAAGTGGCCGCTCGCTTAGGGGTGAGGGTCATCGAGCTTCATGTGGCCGAAGGCGCCCCGGCGGGTGACTTCAGCCTGGAGGCGTCTGGCGCCGGTTCCGTGGCGGCCGCGTCTGTGCCGGCGGACAAAGCGGGCTGGAGCCAGGCCTCAGATGTGGGCATGGTGCTGCACACCTCGGGTACCACCTCGCGGCCGAAGATCGTGCCTTTGAGTGTGGGCAACCTGGCGGCCTCGGCGCGCAACATCCGAACCACCTTGCAGTTCACCCCCGCCGACCGCGGGCTGAACATCATGCCGCTGTTCCACATCCACGGCCTGATCGCGGGCGTCTTGGCGCCGATTTCGGCGGGCTCCGAGGTGTTTTGCACCCCTGGCTTCAACGCCCTGAAGTTCTTCGCCTGGATGGACGAGGCCCGCCCCACCTGGTACACGGCAGTGCCGACCATGCACCAGGCCATCCTGCAGCGGGCCAAGGGCAACACCGAAGTGATTGCTCGCCATCCCTTGAGGTTCCTGCGGTCCTCGTCCTCATCGATTCCGCCGCAGGTCATCCGCGAGCTGGAGGAGGCCTTTGGCGCCCCGTTGATCGAGAGCTACGGCATGACCGAGGCTTGCCACCAGATGGCTAGCAACCCCTTGCCGCCAGCGCTGCGCAAGCCGGGAACGGTGGGCGTGGCCGCCGGGCCTGAAGTGGCGATCATGCTCGATGGCGTGCTGCTGCCACGGGGCCAAACCGGCGAAATCGTGATCCGAGGCGACAACGTCACGGCGGGTTACGAGAACAACGAGAAGGCCAATGCCGAGGGCTTCAGCGCCGGCTGGTTCCGCACCGGGGACCAGGGCGTGATGGACGAGGACGGCTACATCAGCATCACAGGGCGCCTGAAGGAAATCATCAACCGGGGCGGTGAAAAGATCAGCCCTCGCGAGGTGGACGAGATCCTGATGGACCATGCGGCGGTGGCCCAGGTGGTGTGCTTCGGCATGCCCCACCCCAAGCTGGGCGAGGAAGTGGCCGCGGTGGTGGTGTTGCGCGAGGGCCAATCGGCCACGGAAAAGGACCTGCAGGCCTTTGTGGCCGGCCGCGCGGCCGACTTCAAGGTGCCCAAGAAGATCCTCTTCATGGACGAGATTCCCAAGGGCGCAACGGGCAAGCTGCAGCGCATCGGGCTGGCGGCCAAACTGGGCTTGGGCTGAACCGGCCCCATCCCGGGCATGCCAGCCCGGGGTTTAGATTAAGCAAAACCTTAATCCACTAACCTCAAAGATTAAATTCTCTAGAGGAGAGGACTTCCCTAGAGTTCGAAGTCCCGGCCCAGCAGGGCTGATTTGACCTAGACAAACCTCACCTCCCGGCGGGCCGTTTTGCCGCACTGGCGGATCACCGGAGACAGCCATGCCGCACCATCAGCCCTCGCCCATCCACCCCCAGGCCCGCAGCGCGCGCGCCCACGCTCAGACCCTCAGACCCCTGATGTCGAGCCTTGTGGCTCTGGGGGCCACCGCCATGGCCATCGGGCTGGGCCTGGGTGCGGCCAACCGGGCCCACGCCGCCTGGGAGCCCACCAAGCCGGTGGAATTCGTGGTGCCTGCGGGCACGGGCGGCGGTGCCGACCAAATGGCGCGGTTCATTCAAGGCGTGGTCACCAAGCACAGCCTGATGAAGCAGCCCATGGTGGTGCTGAACAAGTCCGGCGGCGCCGGCGCTGAGGGCTTCTTGGATGTGAAGAACGACAAGGGCAACGCGCACAAGATCGTCATCACGCTGTCCAACCTGTTCACCACCCCGCTGGCCACCGCTGTGCCTTTCAACTGGCGCGACATGACGCCCGTGGCCATGCTGGCCCTGGACCAGTTCGTGCTGTGGGTCAATGAAGAGTCGCCGCACAAGACGGCCAAGGCCTATTTCGATGCGGTCAAGGGTGGTCCAGACCGCAGCTTCAAGATGGCCGGCACCGGGTCCAAGCAGGAAGACCAGATCATCACCGTGATGATCGAGAAGGCCGCGGGCAAGAAGATCACCTATGTGCCGTTCAAGGGCGGCGGCGATGTGGCGGTGCAGCTGGTGGGCAACCACGTGACGTCGACCGTGAACAACCCCATCGAGGCCGAGAACCATTGGCGCGCCGGCAAGCTGCGGGCCTTGTGCGTGTTCGACCAAAAGCCCATGCCCTACAAGACCAAGGTGACGGCCTCGCAAAGCTGGGCTGACCTGCCCACCTGTGCCTCGGCCGGGCTGCCGGTGGACTACCTGATGCTGCGCGGCATCTTCATGCCCCCCGGCGTCACACAGGACCAGATCAACTTCTACCTGGAGTTGATGAAGAAGGTGCGCGCCACGCCCGAGTGGAAAGACTTCATGGAGAAGGGCGCCTTCAACCAGACCTTCATGAGCGGACAGGAGTATGTCGACTGGCTCGGCAAGAACGAGTTCCGCCACCGCGAACTGATGAAGGAGGCGGGTTTCCTGGCCAAGTGAGCCGGGCTTCCGCCAACCCCCAACGTCCACTTAAACCCCAGCCACGGCCACACCCTAGCCCCCGCGGAGCTGCCCATGAACACCACCACCTTGAACCCTTCCCAGGCCCTGGACCCGGCGATGCCGGCCGATGCGGCACACGCGCCAACGGAGGCGGCGCACGAGGGCATCCGCGAATGGGGCCCCGAGGTGGCGGTGGCGGCCTTTCTGATGGTCTTGGGCGGCTTGGTGGTGTTCGACAGCCTGCGCATGGGCGCGGGCTGGGCCGACGATGGCCCCCAGTCGGGCTACTTTCCCTTCTACATCGGCCTGATGCTCCTGGGCTCCAGCGGCTTCATCCTGTTCAAGGCCGTGGCGGCGTGGCTGGCGCGGGGCGCTGGGGCGCCTGATGGCGTGCTCACACGCACCTTTGTGGGCCGTGAAGAACTGCGCCTGGTGATGTGCATGCTGGTGCCGGCCACCCTCTACGTGGTGGCCATGGGCTTTGTGGGGCTGTATGCCGCATCGATCGTGCTGATCGGCTGGTTCATGAGGCGCCATGGCGGCTTTGCCTGGCTGCCCAGCCTGGGTGTGTCGATCGGGGTACCCCTGACCGTGTTCGTGGTGTTTGAGCGCTGGTTCCTGGTGCCCCTGCCCAAGGGGCCGATCGAAGCCTTGCTGGGCTTTTGAGGGTGTTGGTGGCCTTCGGGCCACCCCTGTGTGAATGCTGCAGTAAATCGGCGGCCCGCGGCGGGTCGCCTTGTTTTTCCCGTCTGCAGCGCAAGCGCGCAGGCCTGAACCGGACCTGGCCATGGAAGAAATCTCCCTGTTGATGAACGGCTTTGCGGTGGCGCTGTCACCGCAGAACCTGGTGTTCATGTTCGTGGGCATCACCCTGGGGGTGTTGATTGGGGTGTTGCCCGGCTTAGGGGGCGCCAACGGCATTGCCATCTTGCTGCCGCTGACCTTCAGCATGAACCCCACATCGGCCATCATCATGCTCAGCTGCATCTACTGGGGTGCGTTGTTCGGTGGTGCCATCACCTCCATCCTGTTCAACATCCCGGGCGAGCCCTGGAGCGTGGCCACCACCTTCGATGGCTATCCCATGGCGCAACAGGGCAAGGCCGCACAGGCCCTGACCGCGGCGTTCACCTCGTCTTTCGTGGGCGCCCTGTTCGCGGTCATGGTCATCACCTTCTTGGCGCCGTTGCTGGCCAAGTTCGCCTTGAAATTCGGGCCGGCCGAGTTCTTCTCGGTGTACCTCCTGACCTTCTGCAGCTTCGTGGGCATGAGCAAGGAGCCGCCGGCCAAGGTGATCGCCGCCATGATGCTGGGCTTTGCGCTGGCCTGTGTGGGCCTGGATACGGTGACAGGCCAGCTGCGCCTGACGTTTGGCTCCACCGAACTGCTCAACGGCTTTGACTTTCTGATTGCCGTGATCGGCCTGTTTGGCATCGGCGAGATCCTGCTGACCATGGAAGAGGGCCTGGCCTTCAAGGGCAAGAGCGCGCGCATCACACTGGGCACGGTGTGGGAGACCTGGAAGGGCTTGCCGGCCTATTGGATGACGTTCCTGCGCTCCACGGCCATCGGCTGCTGGATGGGCATCACACCAGGGGGGGCCACACCGGCCTCGTTCATGAGCTACGGCGTGGCGCGCCGCATGAACCGGGACCCTGACAGCTTCGGCAAGGGCAACATCGAAGGTGTGGCCGCGCCGGAAACCGCCGCGCATGCGGCCGGCACCTCGGCCCTGCTGCCCATGCTCACCTTGGGGGTGCCGGGCTCACCCACGGCGGCGGTGCTGCTGGGCGGTCTGCTGATCTGGGGCTTGCAGCCCGGGCCCATGCTCTTCGTGGAGCAAAAGGATTTCGTCTGGGGGCTGATCGCCTCGATGTACCTGGGCAATGTGGTGGGCTTGATCGTGGTGCTGAGCACGGTGCCCTGGTGGGCCGCCATCCTGCGCATCCCGTTTTCCATCATTGCACCCGTGATCATCGTGATTTGTGCGATCGGCGCCTACACCGTCAACAACTCCATGTTCGACGTGATCATGATGATGGTGTTCGGCGTGTTTGGCTACCTGTTCAAGAAGCTGAAGTACCCGCTGGCACCTCTGGTGCTGGCCTTGGTACTGGGCAAGGGCGCTGAGAGCAGCTTCCGTCAGGCCATGCTGCTCAGCGATGGCAGCGTGGCCATCTTCTGGAGCAACGCCCTGGTGGGCAGCGTGAGCGCCCTGGCCCTGGTGATGCTGCTGTGGCCGCTGTGGGGTACGCTGAAGGGCAAGCTCTTCGCGATGCCGGCGAGGTCCGCCTGATGCCGCGAGAGCGCATCGGTCTGATGCGGGGATGACGTGTGCGGGGCCGCCCTTGGCGGCTCCCTTCTTGTTTGAACGAGTTGCCTTTGCTATGAAATTCGCCATCGTCGGCGCCGGTGCCATCGGCGGTTACTTGGGGGCCCGCCTGGCCCACGCCGGGCATGAGGTCACCTTCATCGCCCGCAACCGCAACCTTCAGGCCATACAGGCCCAGGGCTTTCGCTTGACCCTGGAAGATGGCAGCCCGCTGCATGCGCCCAGTGCCCGTGCGGTGCAGGACATGGCCGAAGCCGGCCCGCAGGATGCGGTGCTGTTGACGGTCAAAGCCCACCAGGTCAAGGACCTGTTGCCTGGCCTGCGTGCTCTGTTTGGCCCGGACACGATGGTGGTCACCATGATCAACGGCGTGCCGTGGTGGTACTTTCACAAGCTCGCTGGCCCGTATGAAGGCCGTGCACTGGAGTCGGTGGACCCGGGCAGCTTGTTGGCCCAGCACATCGAGCCCGAGCGCGTGATTGGCAGCGTGGTGTACCCCGCGGCCGAGTTGGTGGAGCCTGGCCTGGTGAAGGTGATCGAGGGCAACCGCTTTACCCTGGGGGAGCCCGATGGCACTCGCAGCCCGCGCATCGAGGCCTTGAGCAAGGCGCTGATGGAGTCGGGCTTCAAGGCCCCCGTCAGCAAGGACATCCGCAGTGAGATCTGGGTCAAGCTGTGGGGCAACCTCAGCTTCAACCCCATCAGTGCACTGACCCATGCCACGCTGGAAGACATCTGCGCTTACCCGGCTTCACGCGAACTGGCCGCGCAGATGATGCGTGAGGCTCAAGCCATCGGCGAGCAGCTGGGCGTGCAATTCAAGGTGAGCCTGGAGCAGCGCATCGCAGGCGCGCAGGCCGTGGGCGCACACAAGACGTCGATGCTGCAGGATGTGGAGCACGGCCGAGCCTTGGAGCTCGATGCCCTGGTGGGCAGTGTGGTGGAGCTGGGCCGCATCACGGGCGTGCCCACGCCCACGATCAGCGCCATCCACGCAGCGGTGAGCCTGCTCAACCACACCCTGCAGCGCCATGCAGGGCGCTTGAGGGTGACGCCGGTTTGAAGCGGGGCTCGGCTGTCCCAGGGGGCCCCCGATAAACTGCGGGGTTTGCACCGGTAACGCCAACATGACTGCTCTTGCCACCCGCTATCGCCTTCTCCTGGCCCTTTTGGTGTTGCCTTGCGGGCTGGTCGCCTGCGGCGGCGGGGGCGACAACGGTGGGCTCTTCGTGACGCAGATGGCAGCCACCACGCTGCAGTACAGCCGGAACATGACCATCACGGTCTCGGGCTCTGGCCTGGACAAGGGCTTGACGGTGACCGTGGACAAAGGCTGCGGCGCGGTCACCGAGTCCGCGGGCGGCGACGCCCTGACACGCCGCTTCACCTGCAAGGTCACCGAGTTGGGCCCCAAGACGATCAGGGCCTACACGGCCGACAAGCTGGAGGCGGCCCGCCTGCAGGTGACGGTCCCCGAGCCCGAGGTCACCTTCATCCTGCAGGGCCTGGACACGGGCACCTCCACCTTCACGGTGAAGCTGGACCCGCAGGCCGCGCCGATCTCCGTCAACAACTTCCTGGATTACGCCAACGCAGGCTTCTACCGCCCCACCATCTTCCACCGGGTGGTCAAGGACTTCGTGGTGCAGGCCGGGGGTTACACCGCTGGTGCGTTGGGCCCGGTCATCAAGACGCCCACGTCGCCGGCCATTGCGCTGGAATCCAACAATGGCCTGAAGAATGTGAAGGGCAGCATCGCGATGGCGCGCACATCCGATCCGAACTCGGCCACTTCGCAGTTCTACATCAACACCGTGGACAACCCGTCGCTCGACTACAAGAGCCCAACGGAGCCTGGCTATGCGGTGTTTGGTGCCGTGGTCACCGGCCTGGACGTGATTGAGCGGCTCAATGCCGTGCCGGTGCGTGTGGACCTGCTCAGCGGCTTGACCCACTTGCCGGTGACCAACGTGACCATCATCAGCGCCCTGCAAACCAAGTAGCGCCACCGAGGCTGGAGACCCCTGTCATGAACCTGCCCATCCTGGGCCTCGTCATCTTCTTGGGCATCCACAGTGCCCGCGTGTTTGCGCAGGCGCCGCGCCAGGCGCTCATCGATCGCTGGGGCCCCGGGGCCTGGAAGGGTGTGTATTCGGCCTTGTCGCTCGTGGGCCTGGTGCTCATCGTTCAGGGCTATGGGCAGGCGCGGCTGGACCCCGTGGTGTTGTGGCTGCCGCCCGTGGGCATGCGCCATGCAGCGTCTTTGCTGACCCTTTTGGCCTTCATCCTGCTGGCCGCCGCCTATGTGCCGGGCAACGCCATCCGTGCGCGGCTGCGCCACCCCATGACCTTGTCGGTCAAGACCTGGGCCCTGGCCCATCTGCTGGCCAACGGCAACTTGGCCGATGTGCTGCTGTTCGGTGGCTTCCTGGTGTGGGCGGTGCTGGTGTTCCGCGCAGCCCGCGCCCGTGACCGCCTGCATCCGCCCGAGCCGCAGGCCACACGCCCCATCGCCCTGCTGGCCTGCATCGTGGCGGGCACCGCCGCTTGGGCGGCATTCGCCTTTTGGGCGCACGCGGCCTGGATCGGCGTGCGGCCCTTCGGCGGCGCCGCCTAGGCGATCACGCCGCGGCGATGGTGCCCAGCCGGCCGGCTTGGTAGTCTTGCACCGCCTGCATCAACTCGTCGCGGGTGTTCATGACGAAGGGCCCGTACTGCGCGATCGGCTCCTTCAGGGGCTGGCCCGCGATCAGCAGCAACCGCGCGCCCGCGTGGCCGGCCACCAGGGCCACCCCATCGCTGTCGACCGGGTTGCTCAACACCGCCATCTGACGCGCCCGGGCCTCCTTACCCAGCACCACCACGCTGCCGGTGTGCAGGTACAGGAAGGCGTTCATCGCCGCGGGCAGGGCCTGCTCGAACCGGGTGTTGGCCTGCAGCGTGATGTCCAGGATCGTCGGCTCTGTTTTGGGGCGCTGCATGGCACCCTCCACGCTTGATGCGCCGGCGCCGCAGCGCCCGGCGATCACCCGCACCACAGCGCCCTCCCCCTGCCAACGGGGAATCTGCGCATCGTCGATGTCGCGGTAGCCGATGGGCCCCATCTTGTCGCTGCTGTGCAGGTTCAGCCACAGCTGAAAACCGTCCATGCGGCCTTCGGTTTGCTCGGGGGTTTCGCTGTGGATCAGGCCCCGGGCGGCCGTCATCCATTGCACGCCGCCATCGGTGACCAGGCCTTCATGCCCGCCGCTGTCGCGGTGGCGCATGCGCCCTTGCAGCATGATGGTGATGGTTTCAAAGCCCCGGTGCGGGTGGTCGGGAAAGCCGGCAATGTAGTCGTCGGCTTGGTCGCTTCCAAAATGGTCCAACATCAGGAAGGGGTCCAGGCGCCGCTGCCACTGTTGGGTGAGCACGCGGCTGAGCTTGACGCCCGCGCCGTCGGAGGTGGGGGTGCCGGCCACCAGGGCTTCGATGCCGCGAGGGCGCTGCAGGGGTTTCGTGTCCATGGCGCAACTGTAGGACGGCGGCGCGGGGGCTGCTTTCAAAGGGTTCGCACGAAGCGTTCGGCTGTGGCATTCTTTCGGGCATGACACATAACCGCCGCCCCCACCCCTTCACGAGTACCGCCCTGGCCGCTTGGCTGCTGGCCGGCTCGGCCCTGCTGGCGATGCCGGCTGCACACGCCAACACGCCTGCTGCACCGTCGATCAACCCGCCCTCCAAGAACATCACCTGGTTGGCCGCTGCGCAGGATGCCGACATTGAGCGCGCCTTTGCCCAGGCCAAGGCCCAGAACAAGCCGCTGCTGCTCTACTGGGGCGCCACCTGGTGCCCGCCGTGCAACCAGCTCAAGGCCACCTTGTTCAACTCTCAGGACTTCGCCATTCAGGCACGCGACTTTGTGGCCGTGCATGTGGACGGCGACCGCCCTGGGGCGCAAAAGCTCGGGGCGCGCTTCAAGGTGCGCGGCTACCCCACCGTGATCCTGATGAATGCGCAGGGTGCTGAGATCACCCGGTTGCCCGGTGAGGCCGATGCCCAACAGGTGATGGCCGTGCTGCGCGCAGGCTTGTCAGGCGGCCGCCCCATTCAACAGGTGCTGGCCGATGCGCGCAGCGGCAAGGCCTTGTCCACCAACGAGTGGCGCACCTTGGCCTACTACTCTTGGGAAACCGACGAGTCGCAGCTGGTGGCGCCGGCTCAACGCCCGAACCTGTTGGCCGAACTGGCGGCCAAGGTGCCTCAGGGCACGGCAGGCGGTGCCTCGCGTGAGGTGGCCCAAACCCATGGCGAGATCGCCACCCGCCTGTGGCTCAAGGCCCTGGCCACCAGCGACGATGGCCGGGGCATCAAGCCCGATGCCATGCTGCGCGAACTGGTGCAAACCGTGTTGGCCGACGCGGCCTCCACCAAGCTGCACCTGGATGTGCTGACCGGCGGCGGCGCGAAGATGGTGCAGGTGCTGACGGCTGAGGGCTCGCCCGAGCGCGGGGCCCTGGTCCAGCGCATGGACACGGCCCTGCTTCGGGTGCAGGCCGATGCTGCGCTGTCGCGCGGCGACCGCACCCAAGTGGTGATCGAGCGCATCGCCCTGGCCCGCCTCGGACAGGGCAAGGACACCCTCAAGCCCCGCCTGCCCGAGCCCCTGGTGCAGCTGGCCCGCGAACACGCCCAGCGCATGGACCGCGAGATCACCGACGGCTATGAGCGCCAGGCCGTGATCACGTCTACCGCCTACTTGTTGGGCCAGGCCGGCTTGTGGGAAGACAGCGACGCCCTGCTCAAGGCCAACCTGGCCCGCAGCCATTCGCCCTACTACCTGATGAGCCAGCTGGGCTCCAACGCCCGCAAACAGGGCCGCACCCAGGAGGCTCTGAAGTGGTACCAGGAGTCCTTCGACAAGAGCGTGGGGCCGGCCACGCGGCTGCAGTGGGGCGCAGGCTACTTCAACGCCCTGGTCGACCTGGCGCCGCAGGACAGCGCTCGCATCGAGGCGTTGGCGGCTCAGCTGTTCAAGGAGGCTGCACAGGACAGCGCTTCCTTCCACGAGCGCAGCGGGCGCTCGCTGCAGCGCGTGGCCACCAAGCTCCAGGAATGGAACAAGGGGCCGGCACAGGCCGCGGTGTTGCAGCGGCTGCAGCAGCAGCTCAACGGCGTGTGTGCCAACGTACCGGCAGCCGATGGGCAGCGCCAAACCTGTCAGAACCTGATGAAAGCCTGATCAGCGCCTGATCAGCGCCTGAAAGGGGGCGCACCAAACGCCTGATGGCCAGCCCCCATCAGCCCCCATCAGCCCGCCACCAGCGGCGCCAACTGGCGCATCAGGCTGATCAGCGCCGGCCCCATCAGCACCACCAAGAGTGCGGGGAACAGGGCAAAGATCAGCGGAAACAGCAGCTTCACGGGCAGCCGTGCCGCGGCCTCTTCGGCACGCCGCTCGCGCTGTTGGCGCAGGGCTTGCGCATGCACCCGCAGGGCGTCGGTCACCCCGGTGCCCAGCCGTTCGGTGTGCACCAGCAGCGTGGCGAAGGCGCGTATTTCCTCCACGCCGGTGCGCTGGGCCAGGTGCCGCAGGGCTTGCGCGCGCGCCACGCCCAGCCGCAGCTCGGCGCTCAGCAAGGCCAGCTCATCGGCCAAGGCGGCGCTGCGCAGGGCCATGTCCTGTGCGGTGCGCTCCAAGGCCGCATCCAGGCCCAACCCCGCTTCCATGCACACGATGACCAGGTCGATGGCATCGGGAAAGGCTTCGAAGAGTTCACGCTGGCGGCGCGCAATGCGCCGGTTCAACCACAGGCCCGGCGCCTGCAAGCCCAGCACCGACGCGCCGAGCAACCAGGCGGCGCCGGAAGCCCCTGCCACGGGCTGCGCCGCCGCGGCCAGGCCCCACCAAACCAGCACCGGCAGGCCCAGGGCCAGCACCACCTTGACCGCGTAGAACAGCACCGGCGCGTTTCTGCGGCGCAGGCCCGCGTGCAGAAAGCGCACCCGGTGCGCCGGCGGAACGAACAGCCCCGGGTCGTCCTCCACGCCCTGCGCCACAGGGCCCGAGGGCGGTTCCTGTCGCGGGGCAGCCAGCCGCGCCAGCGGCTCGATCAAGCTTTGCCACGCCGGTGTTTTTTCAGCGTCCAGGCGGCTGCTGTGGTCCTGCATGCGGGCTCCTCTTAAATGCGTATCCGTGTCATGCGCCACAGCCACAGGCTGCCCAGCACCATCAGCACCCCGCTGAGCTGCAGCATCCGCAGGCCCAGTGGATCGGTCCACAAAACCGCCATGAACTCTGGCCGCGCCAGCCACAAGGCCCCGGCGGTCACGGGTGGCAGCGCCGACAGCACCTGGGCCGATAAACGCCCTTCTGCACTGAGCACCCGCACCTTGTCCACCAGTTGCAGGCGTTGGCGCAGCAACAGCGCGATGTTGCCCAGCACCTCAGCCAGCTGCCCGCCTGTTTGCCGCTGCAGCTTCACCGCCATCACAAAGAAGCGCACCTCGTCCACAGGCACCCGCAGGGCCAGCGCATCCAAGGCCTCGTTCGGGTCGCCACCCCAGGCCATCTGTTCCACCACCTGCTGGACCTCAGAGGCCAGGGGCTGAGGCCCCTCTTCGGCCACCATCTGCAGCGCCGTGGAGAAGGCGTGTCCGCTGCGCAGCGCGCGTGCCATCAGGTCCAGGGCATCGGGCAGTTGCATCACGACCGCGCGCACATGGGCGCCCCTGGCACCGCGGTGGTGGCGCCAAAGGGCTTGCAGGCGGGTCCACCAAGGGTCGGGCTCCAGGTCCTGTGGAAACCAGGCCTGCAAGCGCCGTTGCAAGCGCAGCACGGCGGGGCTGCGGGTCTGGCGCCACATCAGGGCCACGCCTTCCAGGCCCAGGGCAGCAGCCAAGAAGGCGGCCCCCATCAAGGCCAGCTCCAAGGCGCCAAAGGGGTGTTCAGTCATCGGCAGGCCTACTGGGGTACGAACAAGTTGGAGGGCAGGTGCAGGCCCATGGCCCGCAGCCGAGGCTCGAGTTGCGGCCTGACGCCCGTGGCCCGAAAGCGGCCCAGCACCCGGCCTTGCGCATCCACACCGGTGGCCTCAAACACCTGCAGGTCCTGCATCAGGATGGTCTCGCCCTCTTGGCCGGTGAGTTCTGAGATGCTCACCACGCGACGCGAACCGTCGCTCAGGCGCTGCAGGTGCAGCACCACGGACAGGGCCGAAGCAATCAGTTGCCGCGCCACCCGTGAGGGCAAGCCGCCGGGGCCCATGCCCACCATGTTCTCCACCCGCAGCAGCGCATCGCGTGCGCTGTTGGCATGCACCGTGGCCATCGAGCCCTCGTGGCCCGTGTTCATGGCCTGCAGCATGTCGAAGGCCTCGGCACCCCGCACCTCCCCCAGGATGATGCGGTCGGGCCGCATGCGCAGGGCGTTGCGCACCAGGGCACGCTGCGTGACCTCGCCGGCACCCTCGGTGTTGGCGGGGCGGGTTTCCAGGCGCACCACATGCGGCTGCTGCAGGCGCAACTCGGCGGCGTCTTCGATGGTCACCACGCGCTCTTGTGGCGAGATGGCCGATGAGAGCATGTTGAGCATCGTGGTCTTGCCACTGCCGGTACCGCCCGAAACCAACACATTGAGCTTGGCTTGCACCAGGGCCTGCAGCAACTGCCCCATCTCCGGGGTCAAGGTGCCCAGGGCCACCATGCGCTCCAGGGTCAGTGCTTCGCGGCTGAACTTGCGGATCGACACGGCCGAGCCGTCCAGCGCCAAGGGCGGGATGATGGCGTTGAATCGCGACCCATCGGGCAAGCGGGCGTCGACCATGGGGCTGTTCTCATCCACGCGGCGGCCCACCCGTGCCACCACGCGGTCGATGGTGCGGCGCAGGTGGGGCTCGTCGTCGAAGCGAACGCTGGCCGTTTGCAGCCGGCCCTGTCGCTCCACCCAAATGCGCTCGTGACCATTGACCAGGATGTCGCTCACGGTGTCGTCCTGAAGCAGGTGTTCCAGGGGCCCCAGGCCCATCACTTCGTGCTCGATGTCGGTCACGGCCTGCACGCGCTCAGCCGCATTGAAGGGCAGAGCCGACTCCTCCAAGAGGCGTTGGGTCAGGCGGCGCAGCTCGCTGCGCAGGGCCGTGGGCTCCAAGGCCCTCAAGGCCTCCAGGTCGATGCGGTCCAGCACCCGCTGGTACAGGTCCCGTCGGAGTTGGGCATACGCCAGGGTGCTCATGGCGCCCACCTCAGCAGGCGTTCATGCCACGGCCTGGGGGGGGCTGCTGCCGCGGGCTGCGTTGGTACGGCTGGGCCATCTTCGGCGGTCGGCGCGGTGGTGGTGGGCGCCGCTGAGCAGCGACGTTGCTCAAGCTCGCTGGCCCACCGGGACACCGCCCGCGACCACGCGTCTTTGGGGTCCACCGCGCCCACCGCTTGGCCGTGGTAGGTGGCCTGCGCCACGGCCGCATCGCTGCGCGGCAGTTCTCGCCACGCATCGGCTTCGCCGTCCAGGCCCAGCGTGCGCCGCACCTGTTCGCTGGGCAGGCCGGTGTGGCGTTGCACCTTGTTGAGCAGCAGGGTGTTCGCGCCGGGTGCGCTTCGGTGGTCCTGCAGCCACTGCCAGGCACGCCGTGCATTGAAGGTGGCCGGCAGGGTCGGCTCCGTGACCAGGGCCACCTCCTGGAGGTCGCACAGCAGCGGACCAAAGTGGGCGCTGCTCATCGCACCGGCCGGCAGGTCCAGCACCACCCAATCGGCCAGTTCTGTGGCGGTGCGCAGCAGCTTGAGCAGCGCCGAGGCGTCTTCGTCGGGCCCATCGGGCCAGGCCGCCCAATCCCGCGGAGCGGGCAAGAGCCGAAGAGCGGGTGAGCACGGTGTCAAGAGGGTGTCCAGGAGCGTGTCGTCCAAGCGCTCCATGACGCGCATGGCGTCGCCCACGGTGGGGCCGGCGTTGCGCTCGCACAGGTGCAGGGCCGCTTGTCCGCTGCGCAGGTCCAGGTCCAGCAGCACCACCCGCAGGCCGCGCTGCGACAAGGCCCAGGCCAGGCTGGTGGCCGCTACCGTGGTGCCCACGCCCCCTTTGGCGCCCACCAGGCCCAGGGTCCGAGGTGCGATGCTTCCGTTCACAAACATGAGGGGTTGTTCCTTCCTTGGAGTTGGCTGCTCAAACTTTCGCGGGGCAGCTCCACCACCGCCGCCGGCAACGGCAGGCTGCTGCCCCAGGCGGGCATCACGCCTTGCAGGGCCGCGCCGCTGAGGCTCACCCGAAGGCGTTGACAGTTGCTGGGGCTGCAGCCCGCCGGTTCCCGTGCCACCGTGAGCGTGGGCGGTTGCGCCAAGGCGTGCAGGCCCACCACGCGGGCCAGGGCTCGGCTGTTCACCTGCGGGTCGTCCAGGTCGCACACCACGGCCAGCCGCGCGCCCATGCGCGCGGCCTCGTGCAGCGAGCCGGCTGCGGCCAACCAACGGCCCAGGTCCACCATGCCCAACACCATCGCCACCAGCAGCGGCAGCACCAAGGCCCACTCCAGTGCGGCGGCCCCGCGCTCCTGGCGCTTGGGCCTACATGCACGCTGCGATCGAAGGGGTGTCATGACCGAGCCCTCATATGAACCGGTAGGCCAGCGTCAGGGCGATCGGGCCATAGGTGAAGCCCCAGGAAGCCGGCAGCAACTGGGGCTCAAAGCGCAGGCCCTGCACCTGCACCGTCACCAGCGACACGGGGCCGGCCGCACTGTTCACCAGGCGCACGCCCGGGGTGGACTGCGGCTCCAGGATGCTCACCATCGACCCCTGCAGGCCCGGCACCACCGGTGTGGAAGACCCCTGCACCTGGCCATACACCACCAGGCGTCGCGCTTCTTCTTGGCGCACCGGGTCGGCCGCATCGCCCGTGGCCAGGTGGCGCACGGCCGCCCGCACGCCGTGGTGCACGCGCTCCAGGTGGTGCACGGCTCGGCCCACGTCCCATGCGGTGGCGGGCATGGCCACCAGCACCGGCAGCAGCAAGGCCAGTTCCAGTGCCGCCAGCCCCTTGCTGCGGCCGGCCGGGTGCGATCGCAGGCGCCCGCTCATTGGACCAATCCCGGCACCAGCGGGCCGGTGTCGCCGCCCACGGCCCCGTTGGTGGCGCAGGGTGCGCCCGCGTCGCCCGCTCGGCCCAGGTACTCCACATCGAAGCTGCCCGACACACCGGCGCCGGTGGGCCGGCTGCCGGTTTTCACCGGGGCCAGCATCAGCACGCAGCCCAGATCCAACACGGTGGCCATGGCACTGCCCTGACCCCCGTTCCACACGGTGCAATTCACGATGGGCACGGTCACCAGGCGGCGCTGCGCGCCCCACTGCGCATGCTGCGCGCTGCTCAGGGCCACCACGGTGCCGCCCACCTGCCCTTGAAACGGGGCCCGCGCGGCGCGCCGCTGCAGGTAGTCGCTGAGGTGGTTCTGGCCGCTGGCATAGCCCCAGCCGGTGTAGTCCGGTGGCGCCAACCGGGCATCGGACGAATTGGCATACAGGCCAAAGCGCGTGTTCCAGGCGCGCCCCACCGAGCTCACCTGTCCGGGCTGTCCAATCGACTGCCCCAGGTGCACCCCACAAGCGCCCTGTCCTTCCAACAGGGCGGCCAACTCCGAGGCGCCGCCGTTGGGTGGGCTGAAGTCGGCCCAGCCGAAGTTGCCACTGCCGTAGCCGCCGGAAGGGTTGTCCACCGAGGTCAGGCGACGCCCCGCGACCAGCCCCCAACCCTGTGCGCGCGTGGCGCCGGGCGCGGCGCACACCGCCAAGGGCATGGCGCACACCTGCTGCGCACCGGACAAAGCGGCCACCGCTTGGGCCGTCACCGACACGCTGTGGGCGGTGTCAATTCCCAAGGCCTGCAGCACCGGCATCAGCCACAAGGCCCGCGGTGGGTCGGCGCGCCGGCAGCGTACAAACCGCGCCTGTGCGGGCGACAGGCCCATGGTCTGGTTGGCCGTGGCGGGCACGAAGGGGCCGTCGAGCTGGGCCGAGAACGCCACCTCGATGGACGCGGCTGAGGGCACTTCGCTCTGCAGGAACACCCGGTTGACCGAAGCGGCCGGCCGGGCCGCTGCGCCCTGTGCCTGCGGGTCCACCAACACCTGGGCGTAGGCCCGAGCCGTGTCGAACACCATGGGGTCGTTGGCGCCGGTCAGGGCGGAGCTGGCCGCCAAGGCACAGGCATCCATGGCGTTTTGGAGTTCGGCCTTCAGGGCATAGGCGCGGCTGAGGTCCAGGCCCAAGGCGACCAGCCCCAGCATCAGCGGCAAACACAGTGCCAAGAGGATGGCCGACGCGCCGCGCTGCCGGGCACGGCTGCGCGCACGGGGCGGACAGAAGCGGTTCGCGGACATCACCGCCCCGGCGGGGTGGCTGCGGCGCCAGGCGGGGTCTGCGCCGCGGGTGATCCGGCAGGCTCCAGTGATGAGCCACCGCCGGTACCGCTGGGCCCGCGCCGCAAGGCCATGGCGTCTCGAGCCGACACCGTATCGGGCAGCCTGGGGTCTTCGCCGGCTTGCGGGTTCAGGCGTTGGGCGCGGCGAGCCGCCAAGGGGTCTTCGCTGAGCGCCGGTGCAGCCCTGCGGCCCGGCCCTGCGGCCCCGGTGCCATCTTCCCCAGCCCCCAGGGCTTCGGCTTCACTGGGCAAGGCCTGCACCAGCCGTGGCGTGATGATGAACAGCACTTCCGAGCGGTCCTGCTGAAACTCCTTGGAGCGAAACAGCGCCCCGAGGATGGGCAGGTCCCCCAGGAAGGGAAACTTCGTCAGCGTTTCGGTGTTGATGTTCTTGATCAGGCCGGCGATGGCCAGGCTCTGCCCATCGCGCAGCTGCACCGTGGTGGCCGCGCGGCGTGTGGTGAAGCTGGGCAAGACGGTGGTCACGCCGCCGCTGCTGAGAAACGGGGAGCCGGTGCGGGTGAGCTCGGAGACCTCAGGGGCCACCCGCAGCTGCACCACATCGCCTTCCAAGACCTGTGGCGTGAAGCGCAGGCCCACGCCGTATTCCTTTTCTTCCAGCGTGACCGTGGCCCGCCCCTCGGCCGTGTCGCGCGCCACGGGAATGAAGACCTTGCCTCCGGCCAGAAAGCTCCCCTCTTGCCCGCTCAAGGCCACGATGTTGGGCTCGGCCAAGACCTTCAGCGCGCCGTCTTGCGCCTTGCCATCCACCGACAGGCTGCCGCTGCGGCCGGCCACGCCCAGGCGACCAAACACATCTTGCAGCGCCTGCGTGACCAGGCCATAGCTCATCGAGCCGACGGTGCGGTTGAGGTTGAGGCTGACACCGAACTGGTCCAGCAGGTTGCGCGAGACCTCCACCACCTTGACCTCCAGCATCACCTGCTGGGGCTGGCGAATCTTGAGGAGGTTGATCACATGCGGGGGGCTGCCGCCTTGGGCCTGGCCGCCCGTGGCGGTGGTGCCCAGTGCCGCACCGCCGGGGCCGCTGGAGGGCCCTCCGGCCGGTGGGGGGGTGTTGGGGGCTGGCGCCAAGCGCGCCAAGGCCCGCACATGGCCCTGGGCCAAGGCCACGGCCCGCTCGGCCGCCAGGACGTGGCGCACCGTGCCCCACAGCACCACCGAGTCGGCTGCTGCTTGGACCTGCAGTTCGGTCTCCTCCGGCAACACCCGCTGCAGCTGTTCACGCAGGCCGCGCACGTCCATCTCCACCCGTACGTCGATCACCGACACGGCCGACCCCCGTGACCACAGCATGATGTTGCTGGAGCCAATGCCGCGCCCCAGAACGTACAGCTCGCGCGGGCCTGTGAGCACCACGTCCAACACGCCGGGATGGGCCACCGACACCCGCTCCACGGCTTGCGGCAGGGTCAGCACCTGCGAGGTGCCCGCCAGCACCATCAGGCGTTCAGCCCCTTGGGCGTGGCCCTGCCCGGCGGGGGTGCTCAAGGCCAGGGCCAACAGGGTCGGCCACCAGGCCGCCGCGGTGGCGCGTCGGATGCGGGCGGCGCGCGCCAGGGTCAAGTGTTCGCAGGGGATCAGGGCGGAGGGGCTCACAGGCGTCCTTTGCTTGTCAACAGGAAATCAACGGCGTATCCCCCGGGGATCCCGGGGTTGCCAACAGCTCATCAAGGGTTTGTCAACAGGCCTTCCACAGCCTTGAGCTGGGCGGGCGCTGCGGGGTGGTCACCACACGGCAGGCGAGCGCTGGGTGCCGCGGATGAGCTCGGCGCGTTCTTCGGCGGGGGCGCCGGGGCCAGCCGGGCTGGCCGGACTGTGGTTCGCGGGGGGGTGGGGCGGCGGGCTGGCAGCGGGCTCCACGCGCCGAGCCCGGGGTTTGGCCTCGCGCAAGGGGGCTGCAGGCACCGCTTCGGGCGCCAAGGCCAGCAGGTCTTGCTTGCGTGCACCGGCGGTGTGGGCCGCAGCGGCGTCGGCCGGGTTGCGCAGCACCAGGGACAAGGTGCCCACGCTGCGGGCGAGGTCGAGCTTCTCGGCCTCCTGGGGCGTGACCTCCAGGGTCACGGCACCGGTCACGCGCGGCGCGGTGGTGTCTCGGCCTGCGTCTTGTGCCACGGCCAGCACCAGAATCCGCTCCAGCACGATCTTGGACAGCCCGGCGTCCCGTGCGTGCCGGTCGGGGTCTGTTTGGGTGTGCACCAGCACATCCACGAGGCTGCCCGGCAGGGCGAATCCGGCCACCCCCATGGCTTCGTTGACCTTGACCGTCAGCGCGCGTTTGCCTGGCGTGATGGCCGCCGACAGGCCGCCACGCGCGCCCAGAGCGGCCAGCTTGGCCTCCAGGACCGGCTCGTGTTGGCTCAGCGGCGTGCGCGCCACACGGCCCACCAGGGCGCCCGGGTCGGCCACGGCGCCCGCCGGCCAGGCGCTGGGCGGCCAGGGCACGGTGCGCAGCATCGACGCTTCCAGGGGCGTGCCCAGCGGGATGTCGGCGGCGGCCACCACCACCGGGAGGTGGTCCGCGGTCTGGGCGCGCAGCCACTTCGCCGCCAGGACCAGGGCGACCAATCCGGCCACGGCGGCCAGCCCCAGCAGGGTCAGGGGCCTGCCCAGGCGAAGGAAGAACGGGGCTTGTGTGGGGGTTCGAGACAAAGGGCGTGCGGGCATGGAATTCGGTTTCGGTTGAGGCGGGGATCGGGCGCTGGTGCGCCCATCGGATGGCGGCCACGGGCCACCGCGTGAAGGCCTTCAGCCGTCAGGGGGCGTGGCCATGCTGCTGACGATCAGGGCCAATTCCCCCGCGGCGATCGCCACCGCATAGGGCATGGGGTTGGGCCTGGAGGCCAGCTTCCACACCAACGCCAGCACGCCGCCGGCCAACAGGGTCCAGCACAGCAGGGGCCACACCCCATCGGGCCCTGCATGGCCGGCCAATACGGCCAGCCACTTGGCGTCGCCCGCCCCCCAAAGCCCTATGCGCCACAGGAGAGCCCCTATGGCCAGCATCAGAGCGGCGGCCATACCCCCCATGAACACGCCGGGCGTGCCGTACAGAGGACCCACGGCAGGGTGCGGGCCCAGCGGCAGCAAGGCCTGTTGGGCCATGGCGCTCAAAGCCCCTGCGGCCACCAAGCGGTTGGGGATGCGCCGCGTGCGCAGGTCGGCCACCACCGCAGCAAGCAAGAGCGCGGCCAAGATGGCCCACGCCACCGCCTGCGCTGCACCCCAGGGGTGTGCCAGGTTGACGGCTTCGGGCAAGGGGGTGTCCATAGAGGGTTCAGGCCAGCGGCCGGTCGGGTGGTGTGTGGGGGGTGTCGTGCAGGGGCCCGGAGCAGGCCTCGCACCGGGTGGTGCGGCCCGGCCCGGGCACCCGGTCATCACAAGGCGGTGACCACCGACTTGAAGACGGTATCCAAGGCGGTACCCACCGAGCCCACGCTCGTGGCAATGACGACCGCAATCAGTGCGGCCAGGAGGCCGTACTCGATGGCCGAAGCCCCGTCTTCTTCCTTCCAGAACTTCGACATCAACGACTTGATCATGTTTTCTCCCTTGGGATTTGAGTGATGAATCCCTGGCCGCGAAGGCTGAACCGAAACCGAGGTGCACTCGCGGGTGGGGTGCACCTCGCGGGGCTTCGGGCCCTGTTCTGGGGCCTTGGCGACCAGGAAGTCCAGTGTGTGCAATCGGCAAGGGGCTTCCAAGCGACCTTTGGCCGGAAGCTGTGGCAAATCAAGCGGCGGGTTTGGGAGCCTGATGGGGATCAAGCGCTGGGCGCTCTGGCGCCCGGGGTGCGGCATCCCTAGGGGCGTGTCTGCACTTCCAGCCGCGCCAACCACTGCAGCGCATGTTCGCGGGAGTTGCCGCACATCTCGGCGCTGGGCTGCAGCCCAACGCAGAAGGCCGGCCGCTCAGGCCGCCCAAAGAGGGCGCAGCGCCAGTCTGCGGTGAGCTGTACGCAGGGCACGCCAGCCGGCTTGCCCTGGGGCATGCCGGGAATGGCTTGGGTGATGGAGGGTGCGATGCAGCAGGCACCGCAGCCGCTGGCGCAGCGCATGCGGTGATTGTGCAGGCCCGCGCATACGGCCTGGGGCCCGCCTAAAATCAGGGTTTCCGCGCTTGGCGCTTGATGCGCCACCCCATCCCGTGCTCCATCCCCAGACCTATGACGTGATCGTGGTCGGTGGCGGCCATGCCGGCACCGAAGCCGCCTTGGCGGCAGCCCGTATGGGCTGCCGCACGCTGCTGCTCACCCACAACTTGGAGACCCTGGGGCAGATGAGCTGCAACCCCTCGATTGGGGGGATTGGCAAGGGCCACCTGGTCAAGGAGGTGGACGCCTTGGGTGGCGCCATGGCCGCCGCCACCGACGAGGCGGGCATTCAGTTCCGGATCCTCAATGCGAGCAAAGGGCCTGCGGTGCGTGCCACCCGGGCGCAGGCCGACCGCGTCTTGTACCGCGCGGCCATCCGCCGACGCCTTGAAAACCAGCCCAATCTGGACATCTTCCAACAGGCGGTGGACGACCTGATCTTGGATGGTGACCGTGTGGTGGGCGCTGTAACGCAAGTGGGCATTCGCTTCGCTGCTCGTGCGGTGGTCCTGACGGCAGGTACCTTCCTGGACGGGCGCATCCACGTGGGCCTGGAAAACCACTCGGCCGGCCGCGCCGGTGACCCGCCGGCCGTTCGGCTGTCGGCTCGCCTGAAGGAACTGCGCCTGCCGCAGGGCCGCCTCAAGACGGGCACCCCGCCCCGCCTGGATGGCCGCACCATCGACTTCAGCCGCTGCACCGTGCAGCCTGGCGACGGCATGCCGGGGCCCAACGGCGAGGCCCCCACCACCCCGATGCCGGTCTTCAGTTTCTTGGGCACGCCGGATCAGCACCCGCAGCAGTTGCCTTGCTGGATCACCCACACCCACGCGGGTACGCACGACATCATCCGATCCGGCTTTGAGCGCAGCCCCATGTTCACGGGAGTGATCGAGGGAGTGGGGCCGCGTTACTGCCCCAGCATTGAAGACAAGATCAACCGCTTTGCCGACAAGGACAGCCACCAGATCTTTCTGGAGCCCGAGGGTTTGAGCACCCACGAGTTCTACCCCAATGGGATCTCCACGTCGCTGCCGTTTGACATCCAGTTGGCGGCGGTTCAGTCCATCCCGGGGCTGGAGCGGGCACACATCGTGCGCCCCGGCTACGCCATTGAATACGACTACTACGACCCCCGCTCACTGAAGACCAGCTTTGAGTCCAAGTCGATCGGGGGCCTGTTCTTGGCCGGGCAGATCAACGGCACCACCGGCTACGAAGAAGCGGCGGCGCAGGGCCTGTACGCCGGCATCAATGCCGCCCTGCAGACCCAGGGGCACGCGGCCCTCACCCTGCGCCGTGACGAGGCCTACCTGGGCGTCTTGGTCGACGACCTGATCACCAAGGGCGTGACCGAGCCTTACCGCATGTTCACCAGCCGCGCCGAGTTCCGCCTGCAACTGCGCGAAGACAACGCCGACGCCCGACTGACCGAAGTGGGTCGCC
>JACCDH011129531.1_pt1 | contig 23022 bp, 20 predicted proteins | sample 7442481 | NCBI WGS metagenome assembly JACCDH01 (sample SAMN15323433, study PRJNA562643) | freshwater metagenome | isolation source: river surface water | place: USA:Blue River Watershed | collected 2017-08-15
ATGATAATTGTCGTGAGCGTTTCATCTGTTTATAATATTTGTTTTTTATTGGAAGATGGAACGCCTATAATCATATTGGTGTGTGTCAATGATAATTGTCGTGGGCGTTTCATATGTGTTTGTTTTTATTTTTCAGCGTCATATATGGTATGCTTCGCTAGTTCGACTCTGTCTAGGGTCGCCATTTACTAATTGGTATTTGCTTCACTAAGTTACTATTTTTTATATGTGTTCAGCGAATTTCATTTGCTTCACTAAGTTACTATTTTTTATATGTGTTCAGCGAATTTCATTTGCTTACGCAAACTTGTTGTTTATGGAGATTTCATATTTTTTTATGAAGTTAAAAAACTTTTATTTCACGTTAAAAATTTGCTCCAATATTTTGATGGTAATCAAATAAGTAGGTTTTACACCCGTTGTTCCTAATCCACCTGATGCCAATGTGCTTCCCGTTTCCAATGGATTATCCGAGGCGTAATAAGCGTATCTCACTTTCACATCTTTTGGTATGCTTTTTCTAATTTTAGATGCCGATTGAATGGCTTTTTGATAATAAGAACCTTCCATTTCGAGTCCAATTTCGCCCCAAGTCGATTCGTGAAAAAACTTCAATAAATCTTTATTTTGTAAAGAAGTTCCAAGTACTGTTACCATAGGTCCTTCGAAAACTGGAACATCATCAGTTGCAAACATTGCTCCTGTTAATTCATTATTAAAGAAATAATTATCGGCAGTTCCTTCGTTGATGTGGGCTGTAGGAATCATAATATCTCCCTTTCCTCCCTGAAGTATTCCTGCTTTTCCCATGATAGAAACCGATTCAACGTTCAAAAATATGTTTTTATTATACGGTTTCAACAATTCGTCAATGGTTTCATAAGCTTGTTCACCAAAGGCATAATCCATCACAATGAGAACAGGTTTTTTTACCCCAAGTTTTGCTGTTGGAAAAGAGGATTTTGCCCAATCAATTTTGGCGGTATCAAAAATTTGAACATCAATGTTAGTCCCCGAATAGTCTGGAAGAGAAAACATTCCGTATTGTTTGGCAAAATCTTCTACTTTAGCTCTCATTTCATTAGCCCCAGATTTGCTCAATTCTTCATAAATAAACATAGGTGACTTAACTTTGAAATTGTTTTGCAAAACTGTAGTTGCAAAAATAGAATTCATCACACTATGCATATTGGCACTTATAACATGTATTGGACGGTCAATAAGATTATGCTTTTTTATGACTTCTTTGATGTTAGTTGCCCAAATTTCTCCGTGAATGTGATGTCCTAATCGTTCTCTTAATATCGGACTAAATGTTATCGTCCTTTTATTATCATCGACTACTTCTTCAATTGCTAATTTACCTAGCCAATAAATTATATGTAAAAAACGATCTGGAGAAACATCAGAAGCAAAAGCGTCATAAATATCTAAAACTTCAATAAATGTTCTTCCGAGGATATTTGCCGCGTGTGAAACGGCTTTCTCTTTTTCAATTTGAGTCAATTTCTTTTTTTGTGAAACAGCCAATTCTAATTTTTGCCAATCACGAGAAACTTCACCTCCATCATCCAGTAAAACACTGTTTCGTATCTTATGTGATTCTATGAAAATAAAAGTCAAATGGGTCAAAATATCATAAATATCAGAACGTCCACGAGTGATTTCGACATTCATTTGTTCTTCATCAATTCTGTAACAATTTCGTTTTCTTTTTGGAGGGACAATAGCTTGAAAATGTGATTTCGAATAGCCTTCATCCGAAGTCAAATTGATAAATCTACATTCCTCAATTCCTGTTGGAAGACGTTCAATAACGTACAAAAGTCCATTCAATTCTACTTTTTCTTCGCCTAAATTTCCGTAAATTTCAGGGCGTAATGTTAACAAAGCTTCTCTCAAAGTATCACCAGAAACGCCCATTGGTTTATAAAACCCACGATTGAACAAATGTCGCATCGTGATGTACATTTTTTCAATAGCCGCCGAGGATTCTTGTGCTCTGGATCTTGATGTGTTTTTTATTTTGTTCATAGAAGTCTATATAGTAACTTACAAAGGTATGGTTTTATTTCTTTTTTAGTAAATCCACAATCTTTCTATCATTACTCAATCTTGGAATCTTGTTTTGACCACCCAGTTTTCCAATGGATTTCATATAGTCTTGAAAACCGTTTTTTGCCACTTTTGTAATAACCGCTTTTCGCAAAACCTTACCTACTATCAAATCATCATAATAGATGTTTTGTTTGCGCATTGCATCGTCCAATTTTTTAGTAAACGTTTCAAAATTTTCGGGTTCGTTTTCAAATTCGATAAACCATTCGTGATAAGGCAAACCTTCTTTAGGTGTAATTTGAGGAGCAACTGTAAATTCGTTGATGCAAATGTTGGTGCCAATTATAGCTTCTTGCAAAGCACTTTCGACCTCTTTGCCAATCACGTGTTCACCAAAAGCCGAAATATAATGTTTGATTCTTCCCGAAACGATTAAACGATAAGGTTTCAAACATGTAAACTGAACAGTGTCTCCAATATTGTAACCCCAAAGTCCAGCATTAGTTGAAATTATCAATACATAATTCACCCCCAATTCTACTTCGCTAATGGTATGTCTTTTAGGATTTTTGGTAAAAAACTCCTCGCTTTTGATGAATTCGTAGAAAATTCCTGAGTCCAACAACAACAGCATTCCTTTCTCTTTTTGAGAATCTTGATAGGCAAAAAAACCTTCCGAAGCGGGAAATAATTCAATGCTATCGACTTTCCGTCCAATCAGGTTTTCGAATTTGGCACGATAGGGTTCATAATTAACTCCTCCATATATAAACAGATTGAAGTTTTTGAAAATTTCCCCTACAGGCTTCCCTACTTTTTGATGCAACTTTTCAAAATACATTTGTACCCAAGATGGAATCCCAGAAATAACGGTCATATTTTGGTCGAATGTTTCTTCGACAATCGCATTAACCTTGGTTTCCCAATCCTCGATGCAATTGGTTTCCCAAGAAGGCAATCTGTTTTTTTGCAGATATTTTGGAACAAAATGGGCCACTATTCCAGAAAGTCTTCCCAATTTTACACCGTTTTTTTCATCCAAAATCGGGCTTCCTTGCAAGAAAATCATTTTCCCATCGACAAAATCAGTTTTTCCCGTTTCGTGAATGTAATGGAGAATAGCGTTTCGTGCCGCTTCTATGTGAAAGGGCATCGATTCCTTGGTTAACGGAATGTATTTTGCCCCCGAAGTGGTTCCTGAAGTTTTGGCAAAATATAGCGGTTTTCCTTTCCAGAGTATGTTTTCTTCTCCCTTGATAACTTTATCCACATAGGGTTTTAGGGCTTCGTAATCTCTAATAGGAACGTTTTTAGTAAAATCTTCAAAAGTTTTTATTTTGTCGAAATGATGGTCAATGCCAAATTGTGTATTGTTCGCTTGACGGATTAAATCATTAAAAACACGTTGCTGAGTTTCTATTGGATTTGTTGCCCAAAGCTGGGTTTTTCGATAGATATTGCGTGCAAATATTTTAGCCAAAAAAGGTTTTAAAGACATTGTATGGTTTTATTTATTCGCTTTAGATGCGTTGGATTTGGATTTTTTTTCTTCTGTGGTTACTTCTTTCCGAAGTTCCAATTCTTCTTTTGAGGCAGACAAATCAAGTTGGGATGGTGCTTCATCAACTGAAGCCAGTATGGAATCTTTGTTGAATTTGGCATATTCCAATTTGCCATTCAATACTTTTTGAATGGATTTGATATAGGCTTCATTTTTTTTCAAAGCCAAGGTCAACGAATCGGATTTTAGAGCCAATTCGGTGGCGTCTTTTTTCAATTTAGAAGAAGAATAACCCGGAATAAATTCGCGCAAAGGGGTAAATGCTATAATAAATGTGGTAAACGTAATTAATAAAATTGCACTTGTAGTGGCAGCTACAAATACATTCATTAAATTCAATTTGAAAGAGAAAAGTTCTTCAAAAGTTTCCTCATTCAAAATAACCAAGCGGTTTTTTGTGAATAATTTGTTGTGAAGTTTTCTTCTTTTAAGTCTATTTTCAGACATATTTTGCGTTTATGATACAAATATAATAATTAATGTCATCATTAGTTTGTTTTCTGGTTGGTGTTTGTGTTATGGCTTTTTTACCAAATTTTTAACGCTAATGAAACTAAAATAATTATACCAAATTGATTTTATGTTAAGTAATTCTATATACCTTTGTTGCGCGATTTATTAGAAATTTGCTTCGGCAATAAAATATTATATTATGGGAAGATTTGGTCTAACAGAAATACTTGTTATTTTAGCGTTTGTTTTATTACTTTTTGGAGGTAAAAAAATTCCAGAATTAATGAAAGGTTTGGGTAGCGGAATTAAAGAATTTAAAAACGCTGCAAAAGACGATAAAGAACCAGCAGATAAAAAAGAAACTAAAGAGGAAACTAAAGAATAAATTTTCTTTAGGTTTAAAATTTAATATTCCAAACCCCAAACAATTAAACTGCTTGAGGTTTGGGATTTTGTTTTAAACCTCTATTCTAATTTCAAAACCTCTTCAATTATTTTTGGCTTACAAGTTTTCCAGTTGAAGGAGGTTTTCATCAGTTGAGGTATTGGTTGTTCATTGGCTTCTTCAAAATAGGATAAACTTTTTTAGACCATAAATTCTGAACCGTCAAAGTATATTTTGATATAAAAATCCAACATTTGTTTTAGGGAATATTCATTTAATAAAAAATACAAATCGATAAAATCTTTTTTGCTTCCTCGACCAGCAATAGCGTTAAGTTTCATTGCGGCAATATCTTGCTTAGAAAACATTCGAATACCATCAATTTCAAGCGGTTTTCAATAAGTTCATATTGATAATTTACAAAATCTACCTTAATTCCGGCAACATCGGTTATCAAAATATTTTTTGAGTTTTTTTTTACTTCAATTTTTCCAAAATTATTCAATAAATTGATGAATAAATCGGAGTCGATTTCTTGCTTTCCAAACAAATCAATATCAATGGAATTTCTGTGACCCATTTGCAACGACAAAGAAGTGCCACCAACTAGATAAAAATTTGAGAAGGCTTCAACTTTCATTAATTTTCTCAAGAGTTCCATAAGTTCTGGAACAACCGTCTGTGTTTGTAACATCTGAACTGGGTTTTATCAATTTTGAAAATTGTTGAAACAAATGAAAGTGTAACAGCATCTAATGATCTAGCATTTAAAGCGGCGTTTTTAATGGCTTCCATTCCATATAGTTTTTTAATCAACTGCCAATCTTTCATATTACCATATTCCAAAACTCTCTGAATAAAAAACGATTGGTATTTATTTAATTCAAATCTACATCCCAAAAAAGATGTTTTGAAAAGTCGTTTATGGTTATTTCTTCCTTCATAAAAACAAAGGTAGTTTTTTTTATAAAACCATCGTCAACTGAATTCTCTTTCTATCTTCATCAACCTCAGTGACTTTTACCTCAACGTGTTGGTGTAATTTAACCACTTCGTTCACATCGCTCACAAAACCGGCTTTGAGTTGAGAAATATGTACCAAACCGCTTTCTTTCAAACCAATATCCACAAAGCAACCAAAATTGGTAATATTGTTGACGATTCCCGGTAAAATCATTCCAGTTTTGAGGTCTTTAATAGTTTTTACATTCGGATCAAATTCGAAAACTTTGGCTGATTTTCTCGGATCTAATCCTGGTTTATCAAGCTCTTTGATGATGTCTTTTAGAGTTAACAAACCTATTTCAGGTGTGATGTAGTTTTCGGGTTTAATCAAAGCTGTTTTTTCTTTATTGGCAATCAAATCATTTACCGAAAGTTTTAAATCTTTCGCCATTTTTTCCACAATTGGATAGGCTTCAGGATGAACGGCTGAATTGTCTAATGGATTTTTGGCATTCGAAATTCGGATAAAAGCAACGCCTTGTTGATAGGCTTTTTCACCTAAACGAGGTACATTTTTCAATTGTTTTCGGTCTTCAAACGGACCGTTTTCAGAACGATATTGGACTATATTTTCAGCAAGCTTCTCTCCTATTCCACTCACATAACTCAACAAATGTTTGCTCGCCGTATTGATGTTTATCCCCACAGAATTTACGCAACGAATTACGGTAGAATCTAATTCTTCTTTCAGTTTTGTTTGATCTACATCGTGTTGGTACTGCCCTACTCCTATCGCTTTTGGGTCAATTTTTACCAATTCTGCCAAAGGATCCGACAATCGTCTTCCGATGGAAACCGAACCCCGAACCGTAACATCATAATTTGGGAATTCCTCCCGCGCTATTTTCGATGCGGAATACACCGATGCACCCGCTTCTGAAACGATAAAAACCTGAACCGGTCTATCAAAAGCGATTTTTTTGATGAAGAATTCGGTTTCTCTCGAAGCGGTTCCATTTCCTATGGAAATAGCATCAATATTATAGGCATTGACCATCGATTTTATCTTTTTCATCGCCATTGCAGTTTGGTTTTGTGGCGCGTGCGGATATATGGTTTCATTGTACAACAAATCACCTTTTTCATCCAAACAAACCACTTTACAACCGCTTTTAAAACCTGGATCTATGGCTAAAATTCGCTTTTCTCCCAAAGGCGGCGCCAACAATAATTGTGTTAAATTATTGGCGAAAACCTTAATGGAATTGGCATCGGCCTTGGCTTTGGCTTCTTGTAAAGCTTCGTTGGAAATAGCAGGATTTAGTAATCTTTTGTAACTATCTTCAATGGCTAATTGTACGTGAGGTGTTGTTTTATTTTGGCCTTTTAAAATCAATTCATCAATAATATCATAAGCTTCATCAATATCGACTTCTACTTTAAACTTGATAAAACCTTCATTTTCTGCACGAAGCATAGCCAATAATCGGTGTGAAGGGGCTTTGGTCAAAGGTTCAGACCAATCGAAATATTGATTGAACTTTTGGGCATCCTGTTCGTCTTTTTTGGTTTTTACAACCTTGGTTGTGATTATTGCTTTTCGTTGAAAAAGACTTCGTAATTGTTTACGAACATAGATATTTTCGTTAATCCATTCGGCGATAATGTCGCGTGCGCCTTGCAAAGCGGCGTCTTTATTAACCACGTTATCGTTTAAATATTTGGTGGCCAAGAAATCGACATCGTCGTTGTTTTGAGCCATTATGATTTTAGCCAAGGGTTCCAATCCGTTTTCACGAGCGACATCAGCTTTGGTTTTTTTCTTCTTTTTGAAAGGCAAATAAAAATCCTCCAATTCCTGTAAATCGAAGCTTTGCTGGATTTTTTTATCCAATTCAGGTGTTAATGCGTTTTGCTCTTCAATCGATTTTAAAATGGCTTCTTTTCGCTTGACGATGACTTCGTAATCCTTATGGAGTTTGGCAATTTGTTCGATTTGAACTTCATCCAAATTGCCTGTTTTGTCTTTTCGATACCGAGAAATAAATGGAATCGTGCAATCTTCGTCTAATAATTGAACGGTGTTTTGGATGTTTATGGGTGCTGTTTGAACAGACTTGGCGATGAATTGTATGTTGGTCATTTTTTGATTTCAGTAAATAATGCGAGATTCTTAGAGAATCTCGCATTATTTACAATTTATAAGATTTTAAAATTTTATTAAATTCTTTAGATTTAATAAAATTGTGTTTAATTTTATTAACTTGGATTTTTTCTAGGAAACCTAAATTTTCAAGATTGTTTAAATCTGTTCTAGCGGTAAAATTTGAAATTCCAAATCTATTTTCTATTTCTTTGTTGCTCAAAACTCGATCTGAATCTTCATTTAAGATTTTTAAAATTTGAGCTTGACGCTCATTAACATTTGGTATTTTAATAAATTTTGCCGCTTGAATTACTTCATTTTGTTTTCTACCAATATACTCTTTCAAAGCTGTAAATGCTTTTTCCATTGTTTTTATATGATAAGTAACAAAGTAAGTAAGATCATTTTGATCTATTTCTGAATACAAAAAAGCTTTTTCATACTGTACTTTTGTATCTTTTATAATTGTTGAAATTGTTAAATATTCTGTGAGCCAATAGCCGTTTTTGAGCATATACCAATAAAATAAAACACGCGCTGTTCTACCATTACCATCACTAAATGGATGAATCCATCCTATCATAAAATGTATAATAATTCCTTTAATAATAGGATGTATAAATGTTTTTTGTTCTTCGTTAAAAAACAAACATAAATCACTAATTAGTTTTTGTATCTCTTCACTATTAGGTGGAGTATGTACTACTTCACTATTTGAATAATTTACAACATAAATATCATTATTCTCTCTGTATCTTCCTTCATCTTCAACATCTTCTAATGTATTATTAGAGATAAGTTTATGAACATAAAGAAGATTCTCTGGTGACAAACTATCATTTTTATGTTGAACAATATATCTCATTGTGAAATAATTATTCATAATCATCTGTTCGGATTTGTTCTTCGGTTTACGTTCTTTTTGAATCATTTCTTTTGCTGCTTTCCTAGTGGTATTTGCACCTTCCATTTGGCTACTTGAAATAGCTTCTTCCATTATTGAACTTATCAGAAATTTATTTTTATCTGTATTCGTTATACCAATATTACTTCCTAAATTTCCTCCAATATGCAAATCAAAATGATGTAAAAGTCTGAGAATATAAACTGTAACATTAAAATTAAAAGAATATGTTCCGAACGAAATATTCTGTTTATTTAATAATCGTGATAATTTAACAGCATTCCAATATTGTTGAGGTTCAATAGTTTTTGTTTTATATTTAATTTTATCCCAATATAAATATTCATCATTGATTTCCTTCAATTCACCTGACAATGTGAGCTGAGTTAGCAAGCTTATAGTATTATTGTCGTATTTCGATACAGGAGGACTTTCTAACATATAATTTTTTATGCTAAATTAGTAAATAATGCGAGATTCTCGTAAAATCTCGCATTATTTACTAACTTATTTTTTTATTGACTAAAACAAGTACATTTGATTTTGATTTTATTCTATATATTTCTGGTCAATAATATAATCTCTTTTCTATTAATTGGCCACGACAAGTATTTATCCAAATCTAAAAAACAAAGAATTTCAGAAAGGACTATGTTAAGTTTCGTTTTTTTTTGGTGGAACCATTGGTTCTGGATTAGGGATGTTGTTTTTTAGACATAAACCTTCAAAAATATCCTATTTTTGGAAATATTGGGGAATTGTGATTATTCAAATTTTGATTGCTTATTGGTATTTTAATTCTAAACTTTTTAAGTTATAAAATCCAAATAATTTTGCTTACTAATCACTTCAAAACAAGCATCAGGATAGGCTTTGGCGAAAGCAGTAGGAATTTTTGATTTTCTGTTTTCGTTCCATTTAAATTCGTAACCTCTCAAAATATCATTTTCTTCTTCGAGCCAATCCAATTCTTGTTGGTCGTAAGTTCTCCAGAAATAATTGGTAACTGTTTTTTGTGTGTAATTTTGATATTTAATGCGTTCCGATGCCAAATAATTTTCCCATAATGCACCAATATCTGTTCTAGAATCCAATCGGCTAAAGTTGCCAATAATAGCGTTTCTAATGCCGTTATCATAAAAATACCAGCGGCTGGATTTTGTGATTTCTTTTCGCAAATTTCTATTAAAACCAGACACTTTATAGACAACAAAAACTTTTGAAAGCAAATCTAAATAACTCTCGACAGTGTTTTTAGAAATGCCCAATTGTCTGGCTAATTCTTGCAGCGATACCTCCTGCCCTACTTGAAAACCAATTAATTTTAGTAAATCCAAAATCTTATTGGATTGTTTGATGCCTTCATAAACCAAAATATCCTTCAATAAATAAGCATTGATTATTTCTTTTAAATAGTTGATTTTATCTTTCCATTCCGGATATTGTTCGAGTTCGGGATAGCTTCCAAAAAGCAATCGTTCTTCTAATTTTTGGGTAGTCTCTTTATAATTTTCGTAGTTTGTAAACTCCATTTGTGCTAATGGAAATAAGTAAATGGTGTTTTTTCTCCCCACCAAAGGTTCTCCTAATTTATTGGATAAATCAAATACTGAAGACCCTGTGGCAATAATTTTTATGCCTTTTATAGAATCGACAATCAATTTTAAAATCATTCCGATATCTGGAATATTTTGCGCTTCATCAATTACCAACAAGTTTACATTTGCCAAAAGTCGACTATAATTACTTACAGATCTTTCTTTTAATAAATTAGCGTCGTCAATATCTTCGCCGTTTAATTGTAAATACGTCTCGGATGCAACGGTTTCGAGATAATCTTTTATGAGTTTTGTTTTTCCAACACGTCTTGCGCCTAATAAAACTAATACTTTATTCGGAAGTAACTTTCGTGTAAATTCAGCTAAAATAGCTCTTTTATAATAATTTGACATTTTAAATTCTTTTGAATTATAATGCAAATATAATAAAAAAACGTTAATTCAGTCAGTGAGTTGACTGAATTTACATTAATTCGGTCAGTGAGTTGACTGAATTTACATTAATTTTAACAGCAAATTTTATCCACTCTGTTTTGGTGTCTTCCTCCTTCAAATTCCGTGCTCAGGAAAGCATCTACCATTTCGACAGCTTGTGGAATCGAAGTATAACGCGCCGGAATACTCATAATGTTGGCATTGTTGTGCTGACGTGTTAAAATAGCGATTTCTTTCATCCAACAAAGTCCTGCTCGTACCTTTGGATATTTATTTACGGTCATTGCAATTCCATTTCCACTTCCGCAAATCACGATTCCGAAATCGGCTTTTCCTTCAGAGACATCTTTCGCAACAGCATGACCAAAATCAGGATAATCAACACTTTCATTAGTATCGGTTCCATAATTAGTTACTTCATATCCTTTGGATTCAAGATATTCTACAATAGCTCTTTTATATTCTGGTCCTGCGTGATCGTTTCCGATGGAGATTTTCATGTTTTCTTAATTAGTTGTGTCGCGCAAATTTAAGGAAACAATTGTGGAATTTTAAATATATCCTATTAAATATAAAACTATAATAGTATTTATAAAAAATATATTTTTAAGAAAATAATATCAATATAAATTGAGTTGAAATAATAGTGCTACTATAATTAATATGTTAAATTTTTGTGGTGTTAACAGTATTTTATAAATACTTAATAATCAGTCAACCTTAAATTAACATTAAATGTTTATAACTTTAGATAGAAAATTAAAAGTATTTCTTGTTCTTATCGAATAAAAATGTAAACCAAAACCGGAATGAATTTACCTAATTTAGTTTGGTAAATTTTTAGAAAAGTTATTGATATAAAAAACGATATTGTTAACAAAATTTAGAAAATAACTTATTTACAAAAATAAATTTTTATATTTATAAAATGTTGTTAATAGTTTATTAAAATTACTTTAAAATAAACCTTTTAAGGTAGCGAAAGTATGTTAATAAATGGTTATAAAAACATATATCTAAAAAATAATACGTTTAAAAATAAATTTATTGTAACTATTAACACGCTATAATAACCATTAAAAAATTAATTTAAATTTCTTTTTCTTTTTGTTGTTTTTAATAGATGTTGACAACTTCAAACAATTTCAAGATTGTTATTCAAATTATCCAAAATATCTTGAACTCTTTCGAAATCGTTGGGATGAATTTTGAGATGAATTCCTCCATAAGCAATACTAGCAAAAGGATCTATTGAAATTAGATTTTCATTTTGAAACAAAAAAGGAATTTCTTCGTTCTGTAAAATTGATTTTAAAACTATAATTTCGTGAGCAAAATTGAATGTAGTAATGGTTTGAAAAGGATCCATTTTTTAAATTTTTATAAAGATACAAAAGTTATATTTTCGATAAATCTTATAACTTATTACTCTTAATCTTATTACTTCTTCGTAATTTTAGACTTTTAAGAAATTAATTATGAGTAAAAAATTAAGAAAACCAGAGAAAAAAACAAAAGATTTTTCGAATAAAATTATAAAAATTCTCTCCCAAAATGCTAATAAAGCTTTTAATTACAAGCAAATAGCAGCAATATTAGAAGTTGATGATACTAAAAGTAGAAACGAAATCATTAGAGATTTAAAAATTCTTGCTTCTCAAAAAAAAATAATTGAATCTGAAATAGGAAAATATCTTATAAAAGCCATTAGTCAAGATTATTATGAAGGAACTATTGATATGACGGGACGGAAAACCGCTTATTTTGTAAGTCCTGAATTGGAAGAAGATGTCTTTATTCCCACCAATAATTTAAACCGAGCTTTGGATAAAGATAAAGTAAAAGTTTATGTTTACAATCGTAGAAAAGGAAGAAGACCTGAAGGTGAAGTTATAGAAGTAGTCGAAAGAGCTAAAACTGATTTCGTGGGTGTTATTGATGTCCAAAAGAATTTTGCTTTTGTTTCCACCGCCAATCCAAAAATGTACACTGATATTTTTATTCCAAAAGACAATTTAGGTGAAGCTGAGCAAGGAGATGTCGTATTAGTACATATTGAAGATTGGCCTAAAAGAGCTGATAGTCCTTTTGGTACTGTAATAAAAGTACTTGGTAAACCAGGTGAGCATGATACTGAAATTCAAGCTATACTAGCCGAATATGGTTTACCAGCCGAATTTCCTATAGAGGTAGAAACTTATGCTCAAAAAATTGATACTTCGATTAATGAAGAAGAAATAAAAAATCGTCGTGATATGCGAGATACTTTAACTTTCACAATCGATCCAAAAGATGCTAAAGATTTTGATGATGCCTTATCTTTTAAAAAGTTAGAAAACGGACATTATGAAATTGGTGTTCATATTGCTGATGTTTCTTATTATCTTCAAGAAGGAACGATTCTGGATGATGAAGCTTATCAACGAGCTACTTCGGTATATTTAGTGGATAGAGTGGTACCAATGTTACCAGAAGTTTTATCCAATTTTGCTTGTTCTTTGAGACCTCAAGAAGAAAAATATACTTTTTCAGCTATTTTCGAAATTACCGAAACGGCTCAAGTGGTTAATCAATGGTTTGGTAGAACAGTAATTTATTCCAATCAACGATTTGCATACGAAGAAGCACAACATATTATTGAAACTAAAAATAACACGATTCCAACTGAAATTTCTATTACAGGAAGTTCTTATCAAGTTTCTGATGAAATTGTTACAGCCACACTTAAAATGCAAGATTTAGCAAAAATTCTTCGTACAAATAGAATGAACAATGGCGCTATTTCTTTTGATAAAGTCGAAGTAAAATTCAATTTAGATGATGAAGGAGAACCAGAAGGTGTTTATTTTAAAATTTCAAAAGATGCTAATCATTTGATTGAAGAATTTATGCTTTTAGCCAATAGAAAAGTGGCGGAATACATTGGAAAACAAAAGAAAACCTTCATTTATAGAATTCACGATGAACCCAATGAAGATAAATTAATTGCAATGCAAACTGTAATTTCAAAATTTGGTTATAAAATAGATTTTAGAAATAAAGGGGATATATCAAAATCATTGAATGCTTTATTGAATGATGTTGTAGGTAAAAAAGAGCAAAATTTAATTGATACTCTTGCGATTAGAACGATGAGTAAAGCCAAATATTCTACTGATAATATTGGACATTACGGATTGGCTTTTGATTATTACAGTCATTTTACCTCGCCAATTCGTCGTTATCCAGATGTAATGGTGCATCGATTGTTGCAACATTATCTTGATGGTGGAAAATCCGTCGATGAAGAAAAATACGAAGAAAAATGTTTGCATTCTTCCACAATGGAAGGTTTAGCATCGAATGCGGAGCGAGATTCTATCAAATATATGCAGGTGAAATATATGCAGAACCACAACGATCAAGAATTCTTAGGAGTAATATCAGGTGTAACCGAATGGGGAATTTTTGTTGAAATCATCGAAAACAAATGCGAAGGAATGGTGAGAATCCGAGAAATTAAAGATGATTATTACACATTTGACGAAAAACAATATGCTTTGGTTGGTACAACTACAAAAGCTTTGTTGCAATTGGGTGACGAAATTTACGTTAAAGTAAAAAATGCCGATTTAGTCAAAAAACAATTGGATTTTAATTTTATGAGACGAAATGATTAAATTTTAAAAAAAATGAAAAGAATAGTTTTAATATTTTTTGTGATGATTGCACAATTAAATTACAGTCAAACCACAATTAAATTAGAAGATTTTGATGCATTGAAAGTGTTTGACCAATTGAATGTAACTTTAATTCCATCTAATGAAAATAAAGTAGTAGTTACCGGAAAAAATGAAAGCAGCTTTGAAGCAGTTAATAAAAATGGTGTTTTAAAACTTAGAATGGCAATAACTAAAATACTTTCTGGTGCTGATACTAAAGTTATTTTATACTATAAAGACATTCAAAGTATCGATGCTAATGAAGGAAGTATTGTGAGTTGTAAAGCTATTTTCAAACAAACTACAATGGAATTATCAGCTCAAGAAGGAGCGATGATTGAAGTTGAACTTGATGTTGACAATGCGACAGCGAAACTCAATTCTGGCGGTATAATTAATGTAGCAGGTAAAGCAGTCACTCAAAAAGCAACAATTACTTCTGGCGGAATTATGAATGCCAAGCATTTAGAAACTTCCCAAACAACGGTTAGTGTTTCAGCTGGCGGAAGTGCCGATATAAATGCTAGCACATTTGTAGATGCCAAAGTAAATGCAGGAGGAACTATTACTATTTATGGTAAACCAAAACAAATAAAACAACAAGCCTTTGCGGGTGGAAACATTACAGAAAAATAGATATATTCCCCGATAATTATTTTCGGGGATTTTTTTTATTACTTTGTGGCATCAAATTTTTAATGTTTTGTAAATGATAAATGACATTTTATCGGGTATTCCTTGGGGAATTTTTTTAAGTTTTATGATTGGCCCCGTTTTTTTTATATTGCTAGAAACTAGCATTATAAAAGGATTTAGAGCCGCTTTAGTCTTCAATTTAGGTGTTGTTTTAGGTGATATAGTCTTCATCACCATTGCTTATGTAGGAAGTTATCGATTGATTACCAGTATAAAAGACAACTCCGCACTTTTTATGTTTGGAGGAATATTGATGTTGGCTTATGGGATGATTTCATATATAGGGTTACACAAAGAAAAAAAGATCGATACGCATAAAATAGACAACGAAATCATCAGAAAAGATTACTTAGGTTTGTTTATAAAAGGCTTTTTTCTGAACGTTATCAACATTGGCGTTTTGGGATTTTGGTTGGCTATTATTATTTCGGTTGGACCAAAACTTGAAATGCAAACCTCAAGAATGCTTACTTTTTTTACTTCCGTAATTGTCACTTATGTATTGGTTGATTGTATCAAAATACTATTAGCCAAACAGTTAAAAAATAAAATGACACCCACAAATATTCTTAAAATCAAAAAAGGAATCAGTATTGTTTTGATGATTTTTGGAGTGGCTTTAATTGTTCAGGGTTGGTTTCCAAAAGAAAAAGAAAAGTTGAAAGATGCTTTGGAAAGGATTGATGAGTAGGTTTTTGAAAGGAATTGTACTTGTAACTATATGTTAAGTAAATTGTAATCTGAATTTGACGGAATTCACAAAGAACAATCGAATAAAAATTCACCAAAAAATAAACTAAAAAAACGGCTACTTTAGCGTTTAGAAAAATCAAAATTATGGTAATAGGTTGGAATGAAATTAAGAAACGAGCTGTAAAATTTTCAAACGAATGGGCAGATTATTCAAACGAAGAAGCAGATGCAAAACCATTTTTAGTAGAATTCTTTAACGTTTTTGGAATTTACAGCAAGAAAGTGGCCACTTTTGAGCATCGAGTTAAAAAATTGGATGAACGAGATGGTTATATTGATTTACTTTGGAAAGGAACAATTCTTATCGAAATGAAAAGTCGAGGAAAAAATCTCGACAAAGCTTTCGGGCAAGCCAAAGATTATTTACACGGTTTAAAACAACACGAATTACCAAAATACATTTTAGTTTCCGATTTTGAAATCTTCAAATTGCACGACTTAGAAGATGATAAAGTGGTTGAATTTAAAATTTCAGAATTAGTCAACAACGTTGACAGTTTTAAATTCTTACTCGGTTTTCCAAAAAAAATTTACAAAGAACAAGATCCAGCCAACATAAAAGCGGCTGAATTGATTGGAAAACTGCACGATCGATTAAAAGAAATCGGTTATGAAGGTCATCCGTTAGAAGTTTATTTGGTTCGCATTCTCTTTTGTCTTTTTGCCGAAGACACCACCATTTTCAACAAAGAAAAATTTCAAGATTATATCACCAATCGTACCAACGAAGACGGAAGCGATTTGGCCCCAAAACTGCAAGAGCTCTTTCAAGTTCTCGACACACCAGTTGAAAAACGGTTTAAAAATCTTGACGAAGATTTGATGCTCTTTCCTTACATCAACGGAAAACTATTTCAAGAAATTTTGCCAACAGCAAGTTTCGATACCAAAATGCGAAATGCCTTGTTAGAATGTTGTTACATCGACTGGAGCAAAATTTCGCCAGCTATTTTTGGTTCCATGTTTCAAAGCGTAATGAATCCTAAAGAACGCAGAAATCTTGGAGCCCATTACACCAGCGAAACTAACATTCTAAAAGTAATAAAACCTTTATTTCTAGACGAACTTTGGGCAGAATTTGAAAGCATAAAAAACAATAAAAACAAACTGCCAGAGTTTCATAAAAAAATTAGTCAACTCAGATTTCTAGACCCAGCCTGTGGTTGTGGCAACTTTTTAGTAATTACATACAGAGAATTGCGCTTGTTAGAAATTGCAATACTTCGTGCCATTTATAAAAATCAATTGGCTACAAGCATTGAAAGTATTGTTTGGCTCGATGTCGATATGATGTGCGGCATTGAATATGAAGAATTTCCAGCACGAATTGCCGAAGTAGCCATGTGGCTTATTGACCACCAAATGAACATGTTAATTGGTAACGAATTTGGTAATTATTTTGTGCGTTTGCCATTAAACAAATCGGCAAAAATTGTTCATGGTGATGCTTTAGAGATAGACTGGGCAACATTGAAACACAAAAACACAGCCTATGTTTATGCAGATGAATTGAATTACCATATAAATGAACCTTCAGAAACCTTTGGAACCTTGAATGTTATTACAAAATCGGCTACCAAAATCAGCAACAAAGAAGATTTTCCACAAAACACAAAATTAGATACCATAAAATATGATTATATTTTTGGCAATCCACCATTTATTGGGTCAAAAATAATGACCCAATACCAACGAAATCAAGTAGTAAAAGCATTCGATAACATTGCAGGAAGTGGCAATCTTGATTATGTAGCGGGTTGGTATATCAAAGCAGCTAAACATATACAAGGCACAAAAATAAAAGTTGCTTTTGTATCTACTAATTCAATTGTTCAAGGCGAACAAACAAGCATTCTTTGGGGACAAATGCTCAATAAATACAATATTAAAATTCATTTTGCGCATCGAACTTTTAAATGGAGTAATGAAGCAAAAGGAAATGCAGCCGTTTATTGTGTTATTGTAGGTTTTGCAAATTTTGATACCAATAACAAAAGTATTTTTGAATATGATGACATTAAAGGTGAAGCCCACGAAATAAAAGCAAAAAACATCAATCCGTATTTAGTTGATGCAAAAGATATTTTTGTTGAAAAAAGGAGAACACCAATTTGTAATGTACCTGAAATTTCTTTTGGAAGTATGCCAAATGATGGGGGGTTTTTGTTAGTTGATAATTATGAAAAGGAAAAAATATGTTTAACCGATAAAATATTTGATAAATACTGTAAAAAATTAGTGAGTGGTCAAGAATTTTTAAATGGAGAAACAAAGTGGTGTTTATGGTTAGAAGATTTTAATCCATCTGATTTAATAAAAAGCAAAGAAATAACAAAAAGAATTAAAGCGGTCAAAGATTTAAGAGAAAAAAGCACAAGAGAAGCAACAAAAAAATTGGCATTATTTCCATATCAATTTGGCGAAATTCGTCAACCAAAATCGGATTATATTTTTATACCATTAACATCTTCTGAAAACAGAAAAGTTATTCCGATGGGATTTTTTGATAAAAATATGATAGCTAATAATACGGGAAGCGTTATTGCAAATGCAACACTCTATCATTTAGGGATTTTGCAATCATCTATGCACATGGCTTGGGTAAATTCAGTGTGTGGTAGATTAGAGAGCAGATACAGATATTCAAATGAAATTGTTTACAATAATTTTCCTTGGCCAGAGGATATTTCAAGCAAACAAAAAGAGCAAATTGAAAAAGCCATACAAAAAATATTAGATGTAAGAATACTATTTGCAGATAGTTCATTAGCTGTTTTGTATGACCCAGAAAAAATGCCTCCAGCATTAGTAAAAGCACACATTGAATTAGATAAAGCGGTTGACTTAGCATATCGCCGACAATCTTTTACTAGCGAAGCCAATCGTGTAGAATTTTTGTTTGAATTGTATTCCAACTATACAGCAGATTTGTTTACGAAAGAGAAAAATAAAAAGAAAAAATCATGATACACATATCGCAAATTACAGCTAAACCAGAAAAATTAACCTATTGGAGAAATCCAACCAAAGACGAAATTAAATTTGGTCACGGTGCAATTCATTATGGAGATTTTGATTTTGAAATTTGTTTTGACGAAGAAGGTTTTCAAAAAATAAAATTAAGAGCAGGTGATGATAATTTGATTTATTATTACAAATGAGTTGATTTTAAAACATCAATAGCTAAATTTTTGAAGCTTATAAGTCCAGATACGAAACCTTCTTTACCTAATTTTCCTAAAAATGAAAACAAAAAACCTCAAATTTATGAAGTTTTTAAGGCATCGTCCGGATTCTTGCAAGATTAGACAACTTTTTAAAAGTTGTCTAATCTAAAACAAAAAAAAGAGACACATTTCTGTAACTCTTGTTGAGGTATCGTCCAGATTCGAGTGATAACTCTAATTTATTTTTTAGATTCTTCCTTCGTCAGAATGACAAGCACAAAAAAAACCTCAAGTTTGCTTCTCCAGTTCGCTGCTCTCTTGTCCTTGAAGATTTCAGCCGCTTCGTCCGGATTCGAAAGGAAAGATTAGACAACTTTTAAAAAGTTGTCTAATCTAAAACAAAAAAAAGAGACACATTTCTGTAACTCTTGTTGAGGTATCGTCCAGATTCGAACCATAACTTTACCTAATTTTTTAGATTCTTCCTTCGTCAGAATGACAAACAAAAAAAAACCTCAAGTTTGCTTCGCCAGTTCGCTGCTCTCGTGTCCTTGAAGATTTCAGCCGCATCGTCCGGATTCTTGCAAGATTAGACAACTTTTTAAAATTTGTCTAATCTAAAACAAAAAAAGAGACACATTTCTGTATCTCTTCTTGAGGCATCCTCAGGATTCGAACGATAACTTTACCTAATTTTTCTGATTGCTTCGTTCCTCGCAATGACAAATCACAAAAAAACCCTCAAGTTTCCTTGAAGGTTCAGAGGCATCGTCCGGATTCGAACCGGAGTAGGAGCTTTTGCAGAGCCCAGCCTAGCCGCTCGGCCACGACGCCAATTATTTATTGGTGTGCAAATATAAGTAAAAGTTTAAAAGTTTAAAGTTTAAAGTTTAAAAATTTTTGTTTCCTAAAATCTGAAATCAAAAATCGTTAATCTACAATCAAAAATCCTAATTCCTGTATTCTTCCATTTCTATCGTAACGGCTTCAACATCACCACCAATAGGAGGATTCAGTTTAGAAACGGCTAATGTAATTATGGAAATAGCAGCCACTTCATCGAAAATTCTTTTGATAATTCGGTGTGCCACGTGTTCCAAAAGGTTAGAACGAATCGCCATTTCTTCCACGACAATGCGATTCAAAAGCACATAATCAACCGTATCTTCCAGATGATCCGAAAGAGCTGATTTACGCAAATCGGTTTTCACTTCCAAGTCAACTGAATAATCAGAACCAATTTTTCCTTCTTCAATTAAACAACCGTGATAGGAGTAAGTTCGGATGTTTTTTAGTTTTATAATTCCCATATTATAGTTTTAGTCTTGTAGTATTTGGATCTTGATGATTTGAGGTTACAGCTTGAATTGAAACAGTCTTTTCGAATTCATCAACTGTAAAGTGAATGGTATAAGGGAATTTCTTTAAAGGTAGGGTGCGGACAATATCGTATTTTTCCTCAAAAAAAGGAAATTTATAAAGCGTTTTTAAATGGTCTTTGTAATCTAAAAGAAATTTTTCACCCAAACCTTTTCGAATATTTTCATAGTATTGAAAAGCCTCTTCAAGTTCTAAATCGGCTCTTTTTACTATTAAAACTTTAAATACCATATTTCTTTTTTAAATTTTCCAAAGCTACATCAGCATCAATATAATCCTCAGGTTTAGCGTTTTTCATACGTTCTAAAACCATTTCTTGTTGCCAAAGCGGAACTTCACTCGTTGTGTTTTCGGCTATGGAAACCTCAGGAATATGTTTGAAAAAACTAATAAAAGTTTCGTAAAAACTGTCTGGAATTGTAACGGTTAATTGTCTCATAACATTTGATATTTATACAAAAATACAAATTAAAATCATTGTTTGTTATTTATGACGAATCTAACTACAAACCATAAACTCTAAACTTTTTATATCTTTGCATTTTAATATAGAAAATTATGTCAACCGAAGAGAAATCACTTCATTTTATAGAACAAATTATCGAAGACAGCCTAGTAAGTGGTTTTCCCCAAGACAAATTACGTTTTCGTTTTCCACCAGAACCTAATGGGTATTTACACATTGGTCACGCCAAATCCATTTGTTTGAATTTTGGTTTGGGTCTAAAGTACAATGCGCCAGTCAATTTACGTTTCGACGACACCAATCCCGCCAAAGAAGAGCAGGAATATGTAGATGCCATCAAAGAAGATTTGCTTTGGTTAGGTTTCAATTGGGCCGAAGAACGGTATGCTTCTGATTATTTTCAGCAGTTGTACGATTGGGCAGTTCTAATGATCAAGAATGGAAAAGCGTATGTTGACAGCCAATCTTCTGATGATATGGCGATTCAAAAAGGAACGCCAACCCAACCTGGTGTTGATAGTCCGTATAGAAATCGTTCGATTGAAGAAAATTTGACTTTGTTCGAAGGAATGAAAAATGGAGATTTCCCAGAAGGAAGTCACGTTTTGCGTGCCAAAATTGATATGGCTTCGACCAATATGTTGATGCGTGATCCGTTGATGTACCGAGTTTTGCATCGTCATCATCACAGAACAGGCGATGATTGGAATATTTATCCAATGTATGATTATGCACACGGCGAAAGTGATTATATAGAACAAATTTCTCACTCCATTTGTACGTTGGAATTTGTGATGCACAGAGAATTATACAATTGGTTTTTAGATCAAATTTATGATGATACTTTGGTTAGACCGAACCAATATGAATTTGCGCGTTTGAACTTGAATTACACCGTAATGAGCAAGCGAAAACTATTGCAATTGGTTCAGGAAAATATAGTTAACGGATGGGATGATCCCAGAATGCCAACGATTTCAGGTTTGCGAAGAAGAGGCTATACTCCAGCTTCCATTCGAAAATTCTGTGATATAATTGGAGTTGCCAAAAGAGAAAATATTATTGATGTTTCGCTTTTGGAATTTTGTTTAAGAGAAGATTTAAACAAAACAGCCTCAAGAGTTATGGCAGTTTTAGATCCAATAAAAGTCGTTATTACCAATTATCCATCCGATAAAGAAGAACTTTTGGATGCCGAAAACAATCAAGAAGACGTAGCAGCAGGTTTTAGAAAAGTACCTTTTTCGAAAGAAATCTACATCGAAAGAGAAGACTTTTTAGAAGTAGCTCCAGCCAAATTTTTCCGTTTGTCATTAGGAAATGAAGTACGATTGAAAAATGCTTATATTATCAAAGCAGAGAAAGTTATAAAAGATTCTGAAGGAAATAGTATTGAAATTCATGTGACTTATGATACCGATTCTTTGAGCGGAAGTGGGAGTGAAGCTTCTAAAAGAAAAGTGGCTGGAACCCTACATTGGGTTTCTATCAAACACGCTGTCGAAGCTGAAGTTCGTTTGTATGATAGACTTTTTATAGATGAAGCACCAGACAGTCACAAACAAAAAGATTTCCTGGATTTTATCAATCCAAATTCTTTGCAAATTATAAAAGGATTTGTAGAACCAAGTCTTTCTACAGCAAAATCAGGTGATAAATTCCAGTTTCAACGTATTGGATATTTTAATGTTGACAAGGATTCAACAGCTTCTAAATTAGTGTTTAACAAAACGGTTGGACTTAAAGATGCTTGGGAAGAAAAAGGAAAAAAAGAAGAAAACAGCATTAACAATGCTTTAAAAGAAATTAATAAATATTTTAAAGTTGACACAAGAGAAGAGCGCATTGCTATTAGAAAAGCAATAGGAGAGACCTTGTCCGGAATTGTCAATTATAGTTTATTGCAAAATGCTGTAAAGAAGAATATCAATAATAACAAATCTTCTTTGCTGTTTGCTCAATTCATTTTGAAATATTCCAGTTTGAAATTTGCTGATTTCGATAAAGAAGATTTAACCAAATTGTATTTGATGTCTTTGCGAAGCGAATCAACATTTGTTCGTTCAAGAGCACTTTTGAATTTACTCCATTTAGAATACGATTCAGACTTTGTAAATTCTTTCAAAGAAGAAATTTTGAAATTAAAATCCAATCCACCGAAAAGTACAACCGAAAGAGAATTGGAATTTATCGACCAAGTTTTAAATAAATAAAAACTATTGAAAGCGCTTTTAGAAGCGCTTTTTCTTATCATTTGTTTTTTTTGATTGATTTTATAATTTATATCCATTGTTGTCCGATAAAAACTTGAAAAGCTACTATTTATAAGCTTTTCAACTGATTTACTTGTTTTTTAGTGTTCTTTGTAGAACTCAATATTTGAAATTTAGAAAAATATTTTTTCAAATATTGA
>JACCDH011010476.1_pt1 | contig 23019 bp, 19 predicted proteins | sample 7442481 | NCBI WGS metagenome assembly JACCDH01 (sample SAMN15323433, study PRJNA562643) | freshwater metagenome | isolation source: river surface water | place: USA:Blue River Watershed | collected 2017-08-15
AGTTGGCAAATGCTTATTCAGAATTAAATGACCCAATTGATCAGCGCGCAAGATTCGAAGATCAAGTAAAATTGATGGAGCGAGGTGATGATGAAGCAATGTTTATTGATTATGATTTCTTAAGAGCATTGGAATATGGTATGCCACCAACAGCAGGTATGGGAATAGGTATTGATCGTTTAACAATGATTATGACGAATCAAGTATCTATTCAAGATGTACTATTCTTCCCGCAAATGAGACCAGAGAAAGTACAGAAGGTAACGAGTATAGAAGATTTTGTGGAAGCAGGTGTACCAGCAGAATGGGTTCAAGTATTGAATAAAATGAATATCAATACGGTTGAAGAATTGAAATCCGCAAATCCGAATAAAGTCTTTAACGACATGGGCGGAATGAGAAAGAAATTAAAATTAGAAATAGCTATTCCATCGAAAGAAGAAGTGATGAAATGGTTTGAATAAAAAAAAGCCCGATGGTACTATCGGGCTTTTTTTATTATTGAATTTTATCAAAGTAAAGTTCTGTTATATTAATATATTCGTCAACCCCGTTAGATTGAATATATATACTTTCTAATTTTAGATTTATATTTGATAAAGTAGTTTTAAGTGAAATAGCACTAGCTGGATTTTGCATAGTGATAACCATGTTATTATTTGTTATTTTATAACTTGCGGTGTCAAGTTCTCCCATTTCAGATACTATCAAAGTGTCATTTTTTCTGAAATCATAAATGTAAAAATTTTCTGGCAAGTATGTAGTATCATCTACTAATACAACTCCATTCTCAATTTCAGCACTTCTAATAAATTTAGCATTCCATTTAGTATTTATCAATAAACTTGTAATATCAGAAGTTGTATTATTTGGACTTGTCTGTTCGTCTTTTTTACAAGCAGAAAAAGTAATTGCTATAATTGCAATTAACATTAAGTTTAATAGATTTTTATTCATACAGGAATAGTTTGATTTTATAGTTAAATAAATCTAAACTTAATGTATGATACTTTAATTACTATTTTAAGGGATTTTAGTTAATAAAAAAAGCCCGATGTTAACATCGGGCTTTTTTTTATTTTTTCTTGAAGTTCATTTCGAATGAACCAGAATATGTTACTCCTTGGTATACTTCAGAGTATTCTTCGTATAATTTTAAGTTTGCGCTTGTAATTGTTGCAGTGAAAGTTATAGTATCAGGACCAAATATAGGATCATTATCAATTAATGATAACTGATTACCATTTAATATATAATTTGCTGTATCTGTAATACCGTCTTCAACACTGTATGCAGTGCCATTTGAATTGAAAGTAACTAGTAATTGATTTGCAGCATAAGTTTCTGTAGTGTCAATTTGCGTTTGTCCGTTCATTTTTTCAATACTTCGGCTTGATGTTGCTTCCCAAGTACCTAAAATAGATCCATTTGTACTAGATGTAGAATCATCCTCTTTCTCGCATGCTACCAATGCAGTTGCCATTCCAACAACCATCATTGTTCTAAATAATAATTTCTTCATTTTTTAATAATATTATTGAGTCTTAATTTTGTTTATGATATAAAATTATAAAAAATGTCTGAATATTAAATTATAATGGAATAAATACCAATGTTTAGGTATTTTTGAATATATCAACATGAAAGATACCATTGATAAATCAAGTTGGGAAATGTTTTTTAATTCTTCAAAGTTTAATGAAGAATTTAATCTCATAACTAATCGAATATACTCAAAAGGTATAGGGTCAGATATCTATCCTCCAACTGAAAATATTTTCAAAGCTTTTGAATTGTGTGATTTTCAAGAATTAAAAGTTGTCATTCTCGGACAAGACCCATATCATGGAGAGGGACAAGCACATGGTCTTGCCTTTTCGGTGCCTGAAGGAATTGATATACCACCATCCTTAAAAAATATATTTAAAGAAATTGAAGATGATCTTAATTTGTCATTACCTGATAATGGAAATTTAGAGCGATGGGCAAGGCAAGGAGTTTTATTATTAAATTCTGTATTGACGGTACAAAAAAATCTAGCCGGATCTCATAGAAATATAGGTTGGGAAAAAATTACAGATAGTATAATTCAAATGATTTCTGAAGAAAAAGAAAATGTAGTATTTATTCTATGGGGTAATTTCGCAAAGGGGAAAGAGGCATTTATAAATAAAGAAAAACATTTTGTACTTACAGCGGCTCACCCATCTCCATTATCAGCTTATAAGGGGTTCTTCGGATGTCGACACTTTTCGAAAGCGAATGCGTATTTGGAGGTAAAGGGGATTGCGAGAATCAATTGGTAACTGGTAAGTAGTTACTGGTCTAGTTACTAGTCACTACTTACAAGTTACTAGTATTAAACCATAGGCAATGAATGCGAATGCTTTGTTGTTGAAAGTATCATCATAGTTTGTAAGTGTGCAATTTCTTGCATCTTACTGATTTTATCTAAAATTAATCTCTCGTAAGATTTAATATCTTTTACAATTACTTTTAATAAAAAGTCAGCAGAACCTGTGATGTGGTGACATTCAATTACTTCATCAATTTTCATAATTTGTTTCATGAAACTCTGCACTGCATCACTCTTGTTGTAGTTTATAGATACTTGTATAAAAGTTTTAATTCGAAGTCCGAGTAACTCCTCATCTACCATCGCATGATAGCTTTTAATAAAGCCATTTGCTTCTAGTTTACGTACTCTCTCCAATGTGGGTGCTGGAGATAAGCCAATGTCGTAAGATAATTGGATATTGGTGATTCTACCATTTTCTTGTAAAATCTTCAATATCTTAAAATCTGTAGCGTCTAATCCGTTCATATTTGTTAGTTTATAATATTTAAATTTAGATATTTAATTCAATAGTAAAATATAATTTCGACATATTACTTAATCAAGTAAGTGTATCAAAATAAAATTTTTTTGTATTTTAGACTTATCTAAAAATATTTTAAGATGTCTAAAAATTCATTTACAGAGGAAAATTATTTAAAAGCAATATATAAAATAGCTGAAAAAATTGATAATGAAGGGGTTAGTACTAATGAGATTGCTTTTGCGATGTCAACAAAAGCTGCTTCAGTTACAGATATGTTAAAAAAACTAGCAGATAAATCATTAATTGATTATAAAAAATATCAGGGTGTAAAACTAACAAGCAAAGGAGAGAAAGTAGCTGTCGATATCATTAGAAAGCATAGATTATGGGAATTATTTTTAGTTGATAAGTTAGGATTTAAATGGGATGAGGTACATGATATAGCTGAACAATTAGAGCATATACAATCAGATGAATTAATTGATAGACTTGATTCCTATTTAGATTTTCCAAAATATGATCCACATGGTGATCCGATTCCTAATAAAAGCGGAATATTTGCATCTAAGAAAATGTTAGATTTATTTGAAATGCCTGTAGGCTTCAAGGGACAAATCTCTGGTGTTTCTGATCATAGTCCGGTTTTTCTAAAACACCTCGAAAAAATAGGAATTACTTTAGGAGTAGAAATTAAAGTTGAAGATAAAAATCAATTCGATAATTCATTCTGGATAAGTGTTGCAAATGCTGATCCGATTTTCATTAGTAAAGAAGTAACCAAAAATTTATTAGTGTTTAAGAAATGAAGCAAGAAGAATCTTTAAGCGAAGTTTATCGTTCGGTACAAATTCCTGAAGGTAAAAATAAATGGAAAAAATTCTTTGCCTTTGTAGGTCCAGCTTACCTAGTAAGTGTAGGTTACATGGATCCTGGGAATTGGGCCACTGACATTGCAGGTGGAAGTATGTTTGGATACAAACTTCTATGGGTATTATTAATGTCGAATTTAATAGCATTACTTCTACAGAGTCTAAGTGCAAGGTTGGGAATAGTACGCGGATTAGATTTGGCGCAGGCATCTAGAAAAATATATGCTCCTTGGGTTAATTTCCCTTTGTATATCATAGCTGAAATAGCGATTGCAGCATGTGATTTAGCGGAGATCATAGGTATGGCAATCGGATTGCAATTGTTATTTGATTTGCCCTTAGTTGTAGGAATTAGTATAACTGTATTTGATACATTACTTCTGTTGTTTTTAATGAACAAAGGCATCAAAATATTAGAGCGATTTATTATTTCTTTAATTTTTGTTATTGGCATTTCATTTTTAATAGAACTATTTATCGCAAGTCCAGATGTTATTGAAGTCAGCAAAGGCCTTATACCATCAGCATTAGATGGTTCAGCATTATACATAGCTATTGGAATTATTGGAGCTACAGTAATGCCGCATAATTTATATCTTCATTCATCATTAGTACAAACACGTTCGATTAACAAAACGAAATCAGGCATCAAAGATGCTTTGAAATATAATTTCATAGATTCTACCATTGCATTGAATTTGGCATTTTTTGTTAACGCTTCAATATTAATTTTAGCTGCAACAGCCTTTTTTAAAAACGGATTTTATGAGGTAGCAGAAATACAAGATGCACATAGATTATTGAAAGATATTTTCGGAAGTTTATCACCAACTTTGTTTGCAATAGCTTTGATATGTGCAGGGCAAAGTTCGACGATAACAGGTACGTTAGCCGGACAAATAATTATGGAGGGGTATTTAAATTTAAGGATAAGGCCTTGGTTAAGAAGATTGATTACTCGATTAATAGCGGTAATACCAGCATTCGTAACGATACTTTACTTCGGCGAAGAAAAATTAGGATCATTACTAGTATTCTCACAAGTGGTTTTGAGTTTACAGTTAGGATTTGCTATCATCCCTCTAATTCATATTACATCAAGTAGAGAACACATGTCTGAATTTAAGTTAAATGCCTGGGTAAAAATTTTAGCATGGATTTCGGCTTTTGTGATTGTCGGCTTAAACATAAAATTGGTTTATGAGAATGTATATGAATGGTTTAATGCAGATGATGTTGCATGGTACATGTATTTCATAGTATTGCCAGTAATAATATTTTTTGCAATACTATTAATGTATATCATCTTCAAACCATTGATAGATCAAAGCATTCGAGCGGTTAAGATTCCACATGCCGGTTCAGTAAAATTAAATATTGATTTACCTAAGACAGCTGAGTTAATTGCTATACCTGTTGATTTCACAAAATTCGACAACATTGCAATTAACCAAGCTTTAAAAATAGGAGGTAAGTCAGCCAAATATTTAATCATTCATATTGTAGAGTCAGTTGCTGCTTCTTATTCAGGCTCCAATACAGATGATCATGAGACGCGAGAGGATTTTAAAGAAGTTCAAATATATATTGATCAACTAACAGATTTAGGATATACTGCTGAAGCCTTAATAGGATATGGGAATCCGGCTAATGCCATTGCCAAAATTGTAAATGAAAAGGATGCAGAGTTAGTGGTAATTGCGGCTCACGGACATAAGGGATTGAAAGATATATTCTTAGGCTCTACTTTAGATAGTTTGAGACATAAGGTGAAGGTGCCAGTGGTGATTGCGAGAGAAGTTTTGAGTCGTAAGTCGTAAGTCGTATGTCTTAAGTCGTATGTCTTAAGTCTTAAGTCGTATGTCTTAAGTCGTAAGTAGAATGTCTTAAGACTTATTTAAGCGATTTAATTCTTTTTTAGAGTCGCGTTCTTTCATGGTATCACGTTTATCATGAATTTTCTTGCCTTGTGCAACAGCTATTTCTAGTTTCGCAAAACCACGTTCGTTGAAAAATATTTGAAGAGGTATAATGGTTAATCCTTTGTCTTGGGATTTTATTTTTATTTTTTTTAACTCCTTTTTATTTAAAAGAAGTTTTCGGTTTCGTTTGGGAACATGATTGTAAAATGAGCCCATTGAATATTCAGAGATATGAATATTGAAAGCAAATAACTCTTCTCCAATGAAACTACAATAACCATCACTCAAATTTGCTTTGCCAGCTCTTATTGATTTTATCTCGGTGCCAAGCAATTGAATACCTGCCACATATTTATCTAATATGTGATATTCAAAAAATGCTTTTTTGTTTTTAATGATAATTTGCTCCGACATAGGGCTGCAAATATGTGCATAATAAGTACAAAAAAAAAGCTCTCCGAATTTCGGAGAGCTTTTTCTATTATATGATTTAAATTAGAATAATAAACCAATTCTTACCATACCTAAAGCTCCTGGAGCGATACCAAATGAAGAACCACTGTTACCAATAACAGTTAATTTATCAGTTGCACCGCCTACAGTAGTTTCAGTTTCTGTATCAGCTACAGTTGAAGTTCCGAATAAAGTCATACCTAATTCAGCACCGATATATACTTTTTCTACGATGTAGTAGTCAGCACCTATCATTGCATTTAAACGGATGTTAGTTGTACCTCCGCCAGTTGTTGATTGCTTATCACCAGCTACACCACCAAAATTTGTAATTTCAGTAGAGCCACTTGCAATACCAAATCCTACTTCAGTACCTAGATAAGGTGATAATTTTGAAGTACCTGATAAATGTTTTTCAATACCTGCACCTAAAGTAAAACCAGTAGTTTTAGCTACTGTTTCTTGAGTGTTTGCTGCAGTTGTAGTTGTAGAACCCATGCCTACTCCGAAGCTACCTCTGATTGCCATGTTGTCTGACATAAAGTAACGACCTTTAAGCACACCTAAAGCAACACCTGCTGGATTGTTAGCTGATACTGGTGTACCGATTACTGAACTTAATCCCATCTCTACTGTGGTGTTACCTGAAGTTGGTTTTTGAGCAAATGCGAAAGTACCAACTGCCGCAAATGCAACGACTAATAATAATTTTTTCATACTGTTTGTTTTTTAGTTTTAAGATTTTTTTAAATGATCTTATACCAAATCTACCGAAATATTATATTCAAACAATACGATTCAATTCTAGAAGCGCTTGAACTTATTCACATCTGTTAATAAGTTATCAACAGAATTTTACCAAGCCTGCTCCCCGATAAGTGGTACAAATCTGAAAGAGTCTAATGCTTCTGTATGAAATTCCGTTTCTGAAATTCGTTGTACTAAGTTCATTTTTTGAGCATTTTCATTACCCACTGGTATTACCATTTTGCCGCCAATTTTCATTTGTGCTAATAGTGTCTGTGGTATACTAGGTGACCCAGCTGTGCATATTATTTTATCGAATGGTGCAAATGCTGGTAAGCCCTTAGATCCGTCTCCATAAAAAAAACGAGGCTTTAAATTTAATTCTGCTAATAATTTTTTGGTCTTGTCAAATAATTCTTTCTGACGTTCTATGGTAAATACTTCTGCACCTAAAGCTAATAGAATACTTGTTTGATAGCCTGAACCTGTACCAATCTCTAATACTTTATCTCCCTTCTTTATCTCCAATAACTCAGTCTGATAGGCAACTGTATGCGGATGCGAGATTGTTTGTCCGGCCCCAATTTGAAATGCCTTGTCCTCATAAGCATGTTCCCAAAAATCTTTATGAAAATAAAAATGTCTAGGAATTTTTAACATTACCTCTAATACCTGCTCATTACTTATACCTCTCTTACGTAAATGGTCGATCAGAATTTTTCTTTCGCCTTTATGTTTATATGAATCAACAAATTGTGCAGATTTTTCGTTCATGTGCTTATACAATAATCTTTATTTTTTACGTTATTAGGTATCATTTCACCCGAATTACTTATTTTGCACCAAAGTAATATTCATGAGTAAAAATTTATACTACATTAAATTTAGTTTTTATGCTTTGGTACTTAGCTTCGTAATTCAATCTTGCGAAATTATAAATCCTGATGAACAAATACCATTCTATTTAAGAATTGATTCAATTAGTTTTATAGACTCTAGTACTACACCTCCAACATTAACCAAACCTGGTGTACAAAAAATTACCGATGCTTGGGTTTTTGTTGATGGTGAATATCAAGGTACTTATGAATTACCTACTACATTGCCAATTAATTTACCTGATGGCAATCATAGAATTAATATATCTCCTGGTATTTTAGCAAATGGTATGAATTCTGATCGCAGAATTTATCCCTTCTTTACCGACTATGAAATATACCTCAATACAAAAGCTGGTAAAGTAGATACTCTATCGCCAAAGGTTTCTTATTTCAAAGACGGACCGAATTATCCACCTGAAGGGGTCGGGCAATTTCCTGAAGGCTTTGAAGGTGCAGGTACAATTTTAAAGATCGGTGCGAGTTCTAAAGTCGACACCATCACCCGCACTAGCAACAGCAATCTTGTATTCGATGGTAATTTTTCATTATTATTCGAATTAGATGCAAGCAAAGATTATTTAGAATTTGAAACAGCAAAAAGTTATTCTCTACCATTGTTCCTTCGACCAGTTTATGTTGAATTGAACTTTAGGTCGGATGTTAGCTTTACAATGGGCTTATATGCTGAGAATGCTCTAACCGGACAAGTAATAGTGATTCCTTTTATAACTTTATTACCTACTAACGGGGAGTGGAAAAAAACCTATCTGAATTTATCGAATGATATTGTTTCATACTCAGGTAGTAAATTTAAACTTTGGTTCAATGCTAAGCATGATTCCACATTGCTGAAATCACAATTATTATTCGACAACTTTAAATTGATTTATCAATAGTGAATAAATTCATACAAACCATAAAATACATCATAGTAGATTACTTAAGTTCTCTATTAATATGGGTTTGTTTTTTTGCTTATCGTAAAATTTATGTTGAGCCTCAAAAATTCGGTTATGAAATTCCTGTAGAGTTTGATGAAAACTTTTATCTAGGCTTATTAATTATTCCTATTTATTGGTTGAATATATACTTGTTAATGGGTAGCTATAGAAATGTTTATAAGAAATCTAGGTTAAAAGAGATCGGACAAACAGCTACACAAACATTCATTGGGGTATTAATTTTATTCTTTGCATTAATACTAGATGATGAAATTGCAAACTATACAAGTTATTATTTAACATTTTTCACACTAGTTACTCTTCATTTTTTTGGCACAGCAATTCCTCGCTTCATATTAACTACCAACACAAAATTAAAAATCAAAAAACGTATCATTGGTTTTAATACATTAATAGTAGGTAGTAATGAAAAGGCTTATAAATTATATAACGAGATTGAGTCAGAAAAAGAATCTGTAGGCTTTAAATTTATTGGTTTTATCAATGGTGATATCAATCATGAAAGTGAACTAGCTAAACGACTCCCACAGATTGGTAAATATGAAGACATTGCTAGAATCGTTGAAGATTATAATATCGATGAGGTTATCATAGCTATAGAATCATCAGAGCATGAAAATTTAAAAAAGATCATTGCTGATTTAGAGAATTGCAGGGCTGATGTGAAAATCATTCCAGATATGTATGATATCATCACTGGTTCCGTTAAAATGAACCACTTGTTTGGTATACCTTTAATTCAAATCAAAACAGATTTAATGCCTCCTTGGCAAATGAATGTTAAGCGTATTACCGACATTTCGGTTTCTATAATTACATTGATTTTACTCTCTCCTGTATTTTTAATAACTGCAATACTTGTTAAGTTTAGTTCTAAAGGTCCTGTTTTTTTCAAACAAACCAGAATCGGATTACATGGAAAACCATTTAAGATAATAAAATTCAGATCCATGTTCCTTGGCGCTGAGAATGCAGGTCCGCAGCTTTCTAAAGACAACGATACTCGCATTACACCTTTTGGGAAATTCATGCGCAAAACACGTCTCGATGAGATACCTCAATTTTACAATGTTTTGGTAGGTGATATGTCACTAGTTGGTCCACGTCCCGAACGACAATTTTTTATTGATCAAATCATCCAATACGCACCTCATTATAAACACTTACATAAAGTGCGCCCTGGAATTACATCGTGGGGGCAAGTTAAATACGGTTATGCTGAGAATGTAGAGCAAATGCTCGAGCGATTAAAATATGATATAATTTATATAGAAAATATGAGTTTAGCAGTTGACCTAAAGATAATGTTCTTTACTATTGTAACTGTGATACAGGGTAGAGGTAAATAGTTTTACATCGGGTCAACGTCAATAATTATATTCACACTCTTGAAATTCTTTTTTGATTTTAACTCAATCACTACATTTCGTAATAAATTTTTTTGATGCAATAGTTGCTTACCTTTTCTGTCTAGCTTCAAAATAATTCTATTTATGAATTGATTTCTAACTTTACCTATTGCCGGAAACTCAGGTCCTAATACCGCAGCGCTATCTATAAATTTCTTTATTTCTTTACACAACTCAATTGCCGCTAGTTGTGTAGTTTTCATTTCTTTATGTTTTACTAATATTTCTATTACTCTACAATATGGAGGATATTTAAATTGTTTTCTTTCGTTAAGTTGATGACGAAGAAATAAATCATAGTCATGTCTACTTGCTAATTGTAAAATAGGATGATCTGGTTTATAAGTTTGTATAATAACTTGTCCTTGAATATCTCTTCTACCAGCTCTACCACTTACTTGTTCTATTAATTGAAATGCTCTTTCGTGCGCTCTGAAATCTTGATGGTTTAACAAACTATCTGCTTGCAAAATACCAACAAGCGTTACTAAGTTAAAGTCTAAACCCTTAGTTACCATTTGAGTACCTACTAATATATCTATCTCAGAATTTTCAATGCTATTTAATAAATCTTGGTAGGCATTTTTCTTACGTGTTGTATCAAGATCCATTCTTGCTACTCTCGCATCAGGAAATAATTCTTTTAACTCGTCTTCAATTTTTTCAGTACCATGACCTTTTAATTCCATATGCCCGGCACCACAAGCAATACATACCTTCATCACTTTACTATGAAAACCACAATAATGACAACGTAACTCATCTGACCATTTGTGATAGGTTAGTCCGACGTCGCAATTCACACAATACGGCGTATGTCCACATGTTGTACATTGCAAGTAGGGAGCATATCCTCTTCTATTTTGAAATAATATTATCTGTTCTTTTCTATCAAGTCTTAATTTAATTTCTTCTTGTAATGTTTTGCCAATAATTGCACTTAAATTTTCTTTAGGAAATTCATTTTGTGCAGACACTAATTGAATTTTCGGTAGGTTAGCTGAGCCAAATCTATTTTTTAATGTATGTAAATGATACTTTCCATTTAGAGCATTAAAATATGATTCCATTGAAGGAGTAGCAGAGCCTAAAATAATTTTTGCATTGAAATTATTAGCTAAGTAAATAGCACAATCTCTAGCATTGTATCGAGGGTTAGGTTCATTTTGTTTATAAGATGAATCATGCTCTTCGTCAACAATTATTAAGTTTAATGATTGAAAAGGTAAAAATATAGATGATCGTGTGCCTAATATAATTCTTGATTTACCACTAAGCACATTTTGCCATATTTCTACTCTTTGTTTTTCAGAATATTTTGAGTGATATACTGCAATATTTTCGTTGAAATGTAACTTATACCTCTCAATGAGTTGAGTTGTTAGTCCGATTTCAGGAATTAAAATCAACACCTGTTGATTCAGTTTTAATTGCTCTTTTATTAGCTCAATAAATACCATTGTCTTACCTGATGAGGTTACACCATGTATCAATGCAGGAGTATTAGTATCGTCTAATAAAATATTATTCAATACTTCTAACTGTTCATTATTTAATTGAAAGCTAGATTCAGAATTGTCTTCGTTGATATTATCTACTAATCGACTTACTTTTATATCAGATTTAATAAATACTTCTTTTTTTATTAGTGTATTTATGGCTGAGCTACTTATGGCGGCCTCTTCAATTAGCATTTTTGATGTAATATTTTGCTCTGACTTGCTTAGTCTTAAAAAGGCTTGTAAGGCATCAACTTGCTTAGGTTTACTCTCTAATTCAGTGAATAAGTTTTTTAAATTTTCGACATCCGTATAAAAACTATTTAGCTCTATAATGCTACGTGTTTTCGCTTTGTATTTTTCTTGAATTTCTTCAAGCAGGTATATGTAGCCTTTATTAATCAAATTTTTAATAATAGGCATTACCGTTTTTATATCTAGAATTTTCTGAACATCGTTAATACTGATTCCTCCTTGAACTTCAATAGCTTCAACTATTAAATATTCTTGTTCTGATAGCTCATTTTTATCATAATCGGCACTCTGATTAATTACTAAATTAGATTCAGAACTAAGCTTCATTGCACTTGGCAATGCGGCGTTCATTACATCCCCAATATTACATAAGTAATAATCAGCTAGCCACCTCCAAAAATTAATTTGACTTTCTAATACAACAGGTGATTCATCAAGAATATTAATTATGTATTTCGCTTCATAATGTATTGGAGCTTTATTATGAACTGAGCTAACAATAGCAGTATAAAGTCTATTGCCATGAAATGGTACAATAACTCGAGAACCTATATGCACAGAACTTGATAGACTTGCTGGCACTCTGTATGTATAAGCTTGGTTTACAGCTAATGGCAAAAGTACATCAATAAATGTATCGTATTTACTGGTTGAAAGTTCAATCATTTTTTAAACGTAGCGCATTGATGAAAACTAGTAACCAAGATATGATGATAAAGCTGCCTCCGATAGGGGTAATCGGACCTAAAAATTTCAGCATAGGCATAGCAAGGAAATCTTTTAGTGAGAGTAGGTAGATTGAAAATGAGAAAAGTAAAACACCTACAAACATTAGATATCCAGCTGTTAGAAAAGATTTGTTTTTTGTAAGATGGTATAAGATAGCTATGATTAATATAACTACAGAATGCAATAAATGATAAAGTATACCTGTCTCGTAAGAAAGAATTTGGGCTTCAGTCAATATTGATTTTAGAGCATGCGCACCAAAAGCTCCTAGAATTACTCCCGTTGCACCTAAAATACTAGCAATTATCAATAATTTTTTCATCTCTATTTTGAAAATTAAAGATAGCTAAAATCTCTACTATTTTGCTATTTTTACGTATTAATCAATAGATTTATGAGAAAAGCTATTTGGCTTGCATCGATATTAATTACCCTAATATTTGTATTAATCTATTTGTATTTTGGTAAAGCATTAATTATAAAATCGTCTACTGAAGCATTTAAATATATTGATAAAAATAATGCATTAGTATTTGAATTTCAGTATGATGAGAATTTGTCGGACTTAATATCAGAGGCTGACGTGTATTCCTATTCTTTTCCTGAAGAGCTCATTCATGAATATAAAATTTTAGACTCCATAATTAAATCTAATGAAAAGTTAATAAACCTATTCAACTCAAAAGATATTTTCAGTGGTATCCAGAAAGTAAATGCCACGTCATTGGGTGGTATTTATATTGTAAATTTAAAAGATGCAGAACCTGATTTAGCGAGTATTTTTAGTGATAAAGATAAACCAATAATTAGAGCGAATTCTAGAATGTTTGACGCATTGGAAATATTTAGTTTTGATCAAAACATTGGTAAGACTATCTATTATACCTACGATGCGCCATTCTTCATATTAAGTTTTGAATCTAATTTAGTTGAGAATGCAATTCGTGCTAATAGAAAATCAACAGGTATATATTATGATGAAATACTAAAGAAACATTTAGATACTCAACAGCATGAAGCTAAGTTAGCAAGAGTGTTTTTGAATTATTCTAGTTCTGTTGATCTACTAAGTATAAAAATTCTTGAGCGAGAGTTGAAGAATTTTAATTTTTTGAAGAATGTCGGACAGTATTCAGTATTTGAATTGAATTATAAAAAAGATGCTTGGGTATTAAATGGAGAAATAGTAACAAATGAAAAAGACTATTTTGAAATATTTAAAGGACAAACAGAAAATGTAAGTTATTTAAATCAATTTTTATCAGCTAATACATTTATGTATAAAAATATTGTATTAAGTGAGCCTGAATTATTTAGAAAGAAATTGAGTAATTATTATCTGCAAAATAATAGTTTTTTACATGAAGCTGAATTGAAAATTTTTAGAAAGAAATATGGTATATCTTTCAACCAATGGGCAAGTCAACAAATTGGTAATGAATACATAATATCAAAGTTTAATAATTCTAATTTTAATACTAAGTCTGGTAATATTGCAATGTTTATTATTAAAAACAAAGAACTAAATAATAACCTTTCATTACCACAATATTTTAAAGAGATAACTACATACAAAGACATAGTAATTAAATCGTTTCCAGTAAAAAATATCATGTACTTATTACTTGGTGATTTATCAATTAATAAGAAGTATAATTATTGTATAAATGTTGATGATGTAATGATTCTGGCATCAGATGTTAGTGATCTAAAGAAATACATTGATGACTACGTAAATATGGATTTCTTACTAAAGAAGAATTCTTATCAAAGAATACTTGAATCGTTAAATGAAAGTTTTAATTTCTATTATTATAATTCTATAGCAGGAACTGAAGAAACAATATCTCAATTACTTAATAATACAGCTAGAATTGAATTAGAAAATGAATCTTCAATAAAAAAATATAATGGCTTTACTTATAGCATTAGTAACGTCGAAGAAGTATTAATAAATAACATTTACATCCCGATAAATTCTAAGGAGGAAAGTGAGAATTTAAAAGAGGTTTGGAGTGTTAGTTTATCAACAACTACAACTAATCAAGCGAATTGGTTAAACTTGGGTAGAGAGCAGAAAAATTATTTATTCGTACAAGATGACGAACTAAAATTGTACAAGATTGCAGAAAATTCTAATGTAGAATGGAAAATCGGATTAAATGAGAAAGTTATAAGTTCTTATTATAAAGTTGATTATTATAATAATGGTGAAAATCAAATACTGTTTAACTCATCTAATTATATTTACTTGATGAAAGAGGATGGTACTTTTATGCCCAACTACCCTAAGAAGTTACCTTATTCAACCTCTATAAGTCTTAGTCTATTTGATTACGACTATAATAAGAATTACCGAATATTTATTGCTACGCAAAATGCATCTATATATGGGTATGATATAAGTGGTAGAGCTCTTGAGGGCTGGAATCCGAAACGCATTATTGAATCATATGAACCAATAGTTCATAAAAGAGTTCAAGGTAAAGACATTTTATTTGTTAGAGGACTTAGAGAGTTTTATTTACTAGATAGAAAGGGTAATGTGATGAACTTGTATAAAGACTCAAGTCATATTTCTTATAATAACCCATTTTATTTCAAAGCGGATAAGAGTTTTGCAATGAATAGGTTTGTTAGTACTGATCAAAATGGAAAAATCAAAAGTATTTTATTAGATGGAAGGAAATTGTACAAATCAGTAGGCACTTGGAGTTCAGATCATCATTTTTTATATGCTGACGTGACGGCAGATACATTATATGAATATGTGTTTATCGATAATAGTCAACTCTTTATGTATTCAGATGATACTACATTGGGTTACAACTTTCAATTCAATTCTAAAATCTCTGAAGCACCATTTGAAATACAAATAGCACAAAAAAAATTACTAGCAGTACATTCATCTGATGATGGTTTGTTATATATTTTTGATAGAAATGCCGAAATCATTAAGGGCTTCCCGATCAGTTCTGTTATAAAACCTGCAATCTTAAATGACAAGAACAAGCATTTGATTACTGTCATCACGAAAGATGGGAAGGTTATAAGTTACTCTGCCGAAATAAAAAATTAACATTGGTTGTCAATCGAAATTGTATTTTTGTATATATATTGTATATTTATATAACTAACTAACTAAATACTATTTCTTATGCATGTAATTAAATTCCTGAGACAGGTTTGCTTCATAGCATTAGGCTCTTCCATGATGTGGTTTGCTTCTTGCGCTGATGATTTTGCAAAACCTTCATTGTCACCTGACTATTATTTTCCATTAGTCTATGGTGATTTATCACTACAAAACTTAGTAAGTGATACTAGTTTTATCAAAACAGATCCAACAGGTTATTTGAAAGTAGGGTTTCAAGATACTGTACCTGTATTAGGATCGAGTGATTTGGCCCAAGCCTTACAGATTTTTCAGACTATTGATGTTCCACAGCCACTAGAATTCATAAATATTGGTGGTGGTAACGACCAATTAGTACCAGATTTTGAATATAATTTCTTGGCTCAAGTAAGTTTGAGTAATTTACGTAGAGCCGCATTTGATAATGTGAAGTTCAAATTAGTATTCAAAAATACTAAGACTTATGCGTTAGCAGGATTAGATGTTAAGATACCGGGGTTAGTTTCAAGTACTGGAGCATTTTCAACAGGGATCATTAACGTTCCTATTACAACTGGTGGTGCAGATTTCGAAACACCTGAATATGAGTTAACAGATGCTGTATGGGATTTAACGGGTAAAGACAACGATACAACAAGTATGGTTTATTTACAACTATCATCAGCTAGTCCGATTCAAGGTGCTAGTGGCGGACCTGCAACTGTTTCAATTGTAATTACATCTTACGATGCAAAGTATTGGTTAGGTGGTTCACCAATTTTAGCTCAATTACTTTCTAATATTCCGGTAACAACTTCAAATACAAGAGTGGTACCAACTTCTACTTATCAAAATATAAAATCAGGAAGTTTATCATTAAGTGGTATTAATGTTGATTTGAATTTCCAATCTACCATGGGTTTACCATTAGGAATGAAGTTTGTATTAGGTTCATTCAGTGGTGTAGACAATAACTATGTTGAAATGGATACTCTTAGAGTAAACGTTGACAAAGGAACAATTATAAACGGTATGCCAACTGTGAAAGATAACTTCTCATCAATCAACGAATCGAATAGTAACTTATCAGCAGTATTAACCAATTTCCCAAGTACAATGAAAGTTGGTGCTGGTGGTGGTGCAGATTTTAGTTCAGATCCATTAGGATTGTTTGTGCATGATAGTAGTGAATTAAATTTAATTGTAGATGCTGAAATTCCATTAGCAGTTAACTTAAATAATTTAAATCTACGAGATACACTAGACTTCGCATTAGGAGAGGATATTGATAACGAGCAAGTGTCATTAGATACAGGTTCATTAGAATTCACAATGACTAATTACTTCCCATATGGATTTAATTTCGTGATTAATGCCTTAGATGCAACAAATGCATTTGTCGATGAAGTTGCAGTTATAAATATTAATCAGGCAACTATTCCACCAGGGCAAGATAAAGTTCAAACACCAGTACAGAGTACATTTGCAATTACTGTTACACCTGAGTTGTTTGAAAATCTTAAGAAAGCTACAAAGTTAGAAGTTAGAGCAGTTTTAAATACACCTTTGGGTGCTAGTCCGAAAATCTTTACTGATTACAAACTTGGGTTTAGTTCAAAGGCAAGATTGAAAGTGACAATTGATACAGCAAAACAATAATCAATCATTTAAAACAAGTAATCATGAAACTACTAACTAAATATATATTCGTTGCTGTACTTTTATTAGTCATTGGTACAACAGCAAGAGCGCAAAAATATTCGCTATATTATACAAGAACTTTATACGATGGAATTCAAAATCCTCATCATAGAGCTTTAGACTCATGTAGAGCATTTTCATCTAACTTTTTCATTTTCCCTTCAATGGGACTTGACTTTTCGTTGAGTGGTGAAGCAAACGATTTCGCAAAAGCATTTTTAGCAAGTGAAAACTTAACAAATTTAAGTTTAGAAAATGGAGGTAAAAATAGTTTCAACATTAGAATGAACTACAATATCTTCATGATGAAGATTCGTTTAAGTAGAAAACGTGAAGCTGAATTATCTTTCTATTCTCAATTAAAATCTGAAGCTGGCTTCAATATCAACAATGGTATTTTTAATTTTATTACCAAGGGTAACTATCCTTTCAGAGGTGAGAGTATTGACGGATTTCTAGATATCGGCGGATTGGGAAATTTCTATGTTGAAAGTGGTGTCGGATTTAGAAGACAGATTTATGGTAAATTATCAGGAGGATTTAAAGTTGGTTATATTATTGGTATAGCTAATGCTACATTAGATATTAAAGATTCTAAGTTTTATACATCAACAAATGGTGATACTGTAAAGATCACTGTAGGTGGTGAGGCGAAATTATCTGTCGACCCAGATAATACAGCTGATATTGCTTCTAATATTTTGAAGAATAATGGTTTTGCATTTTCTGGAGGTTTACAATATGAACTGACTAGAAAAATGACCTTAGGTTTATCAGTTTTAGACTTGGGTGCCATTACTTGGAATGAAAATTCTAGACAATATAAACTTGGAAAAACTATAACATATACTGGAATTAATGCATTAGACTCTGCTGCACAAGATTCAGTATTAAATAACTTAACTGATTTCTCTACTGACAGTACTAAGGGAAAATACACTTCACCTTTATTAAGTAGAGTAGAATTCTCATTAAACTATCGTTGGGCAAATTGGTTCCACCAAACAGCTATTGTTTCGAAGCCATTATACCAATCGAATATGGACTTAGTATTGATTAACAATATTCGATTGATCAAGAGATTTAACTTTATTTTCTTAGGTGCATATAATACGAGCGGATTTGCATCAGTAGGTGCGCAGTTCTTATATCGTGCTAAAGGTGGTGGTATGGATTTCTATATTGGATCTGAAAAAGTTTTAAATACTTTCCAAATAACACAACAAATGGCTGAGCCTACTAGAAAACCTACTTTAGGTTTAGGTGCAGATGTTAACTTCGGTGTTTCATTTGCATTTGGTAGATGCCCTAAGAAGAAGCCTATGGCTCCAACATTACCAGGCGATGCTGATGCTGATGGTGTAATGGATGTAATCGATGATTGCCCTTATTCTGCTGGTCCGATCGAAAATAAAGGCTGCCCTTGGCCTGATACTGATAAAGATGGTGTGTTAGATAAAGATGATTCGTGTATTGATATTGCCGGACCTCTTGATAACAAAGGTTGCCCTTGGCCAGATGCTGATAATGACTCTATACCTGATAAAGATGATAAATGCCCGAATGCAATAGGTTTAGCAATCAACAATGGTTGTCCTGATACTGATGGTGATGGTATATATGATGATACAGATGCGTGTATAGATGTAGCTGGACCTGCAGACAACAAAGGTTGTCCATGGCCAGATACAGATGGTGATGGTGTATTAGATAAAGATGATAAATGCCCTAATGTTAAAGGTCCAGCTGATAGCTCTGGCTGTCCAGGTGTTCCTCAAAAAGTAGAATTAACCGTTGAAGAGCAAGAAGTAATTAACAAGGTATTTAGCAACTTGACATTTGAGACAGGCAAATCTATAATCTCTGCTGCATCATACGAATCATTAGATTTATTAGCTGAATTATTAGTTAAGAAACCTTCATTCAAATTGTTGATCGAAGGACATACAGATAACGTAGGTAAAGCAGCTGCTAATATGAAATTGTCACAAACTAGATCCGATGCTGTAAAGAAATATATTGTAAGCAAAGGTATTGAGGCTTCACGTATAACTGCAAAAGGTTACGGACCTACTAAACCAGTTGCTGATAATAAAACTGCAGAAGGTAGAGCGCAAAATAGAAGAGTACAATTTACAATTCTTGAGTAATCTATAATAAGCTAAAATAAAAAAGCTTAACTCCTTAAAAAGAGTTAAGCTTTTTTTATTTCTTAAAATAAAACTCTTTTAAGTAGTAGGGTTCAAAATAAGCAGTGTCTACAAACTGATTATTTTCGAATGAATCATAAGCATCAACTATCATATCTTTAGAAGAGGGATATTGTAAATCTAAATAGATTAGACTATCTGTAGATATTAATGATTTTGTTTTCTCTGCACCGTCACCGAAAAGTATAATCTTTTTAGAATATTGTAGAAGATTTGCAAATGAATTCTGATCCAATATCAATGCTTCTGTTTCTTGCAAAATGTTTAATTGATGATCAAATACTTTTGTATAAACTTCCATTCTTCGGGCATCTATCATTGGTATGTAAATGCTTTCTATATCGCTATACATGTCAATTGCTGCTCTTGTTAACGATTTTAAGGTATCAACTGCAATCAATGGTATGTTTAAAGCATAACAGATCCCTTTAGCCGTCGAAACTCCAATTCTTAGTCCGGTATACGACCCGGGACCTTTACTCACGGCTACTGCGCTTAAATCATTTATTCGGATGTTAGCTTTATGACAGGCCTCTTCAATAAATAATGTGATTTTTGAAGCATGAATATTTGCTTCAACTTTTTCAACTAATGAAACTTGCTGGTCATTTTTGCTAATAGCAACTGAACAGTTTATACTTGAAGTGTCTATATGAAGTATGAACGACATCTTAAAATAATATCATTTTAGTAATCACTAATAATAAGAAAACTATAAATATAATTCGAATTTGTTTTGCACTAATTTTACTTGCTATTTGAACGCCTATTGGCGCAGCCAATAAACTTCCTAATGCTACTGGTAATGCAAGTGATAAATAAATGACTTGAGAATTATCTTGCAATACGATTTTATGAAATATAAAATTATACAAGGATGTTAATATAGCCATTATGCTAATTACACCTAATGAAATAGATGTTGCTTTTTTTATGGGCATTTTAATTAAGTCAGTTAATATAGGCACAATAATTACACCCCCACCTATACCTGAAAATGCTGATATAGTTCCAGAACTAAGTCCGGTTAAAAACAGCTGCAATTTATTTGCATTACTATCTGTTTCAAGAGTCACTTTGTTTCTTTGAGTAAATAATCTAATAGCAATAAATATCAATAAGCAAATAAAAATCCATGTAAATCGATCTTTGGTATACCAAGTACCCATGCTTATCACATAACCAAAAAAGATAGAAGCTAATGATGCAGCAATACCAGTGGTTAACATTTGAGAAGGATGGAAATTTTTATTTCTCCATTGTTTGTAGGTGCCACTAACACCCGCAAATAAAATTGCAAACATAGAATTGGCAATGATAGCCTGCACTATGGCAGACTCACTTAAACCGTATTTCGATAGATAATGACTAAAGATAAGTACGTATACAACACCACCTCCAATACCTAAAAGTCCGGCTAATAACCCACCCACACTACCCAATAACAATAAAACACCAAAATTCAGAAGTTCTTGCATGCTATGAATAAAAGCTGCAATTTCTTAATTTTTATTTGATTGATCAGTATTTTTTAGTGTATTACTATATAATTGTTTATTGCTTAATACTTCAATAGCTTTACTAACTTCCGGATCGTTCACTAATGATTTTTCTATTCTACCTTTTTGATAATAATAGCGTGCTACAATTTCTTCTTCTAAAATTTCTTTAATCTCTGTCTCAAATTTTATTAAGTCCGCATTTTTATCACTCAATAATTTAGATCTTAAGCTCTCGTAATCTTGTTTAACAGCATCGAAGTATTTTTCTTTAATAGCAACTTCTTTGTATTCTTCAAGCATTTTTTCGGACTTAGTTTTGTACTCAAAATTTTGAGATTGTACATAATTCATGAATTCATCATAATCATTCTTACTAAGCTTGAAGTTTTTAGCAGGAGCAATAGAGTTATTTTTTGATGCATATAAATTCGCATAATCAAAAATGATATTTTTGGTAATTAAGTTTTGAGTGATGTGAGAGTACTTTTTAACATCAACAGCAAAATCTGGAGCAACGCCACCTCCGTCATAAACTTTACGGCCAGATTTAGTTTTGAATTCTTTAATTAATGAATCAGGTATTTTACCAACAGAGCCATCTTCATTTCTATGAGAGTAATCTAATGCTTGAATACATCTACCACTTGGTATGTAATACTTGGCAGTAGTGATTTTCATTTGTGCATTATAACTCAATGGGCGAGTAGTTTGTACAAGGCCTTTACCAAAAGTGCGTTGACCTATAATTACACCTCTGTCTAAATCTTGAATAACACCAGATACAATTTCAGATGCAGATGCAGAGCTACTGCTAGTAAGTACTGCTATTGGAATATTCGGATCGATAGGTTCATTGATAGTTAAATACTTTTTTTCAGCGTCTTTACTTTTGCCTTTAGTAGTTACAGCAAGTTCACCTTTATTTACAAAGATGTTTGAAATATCAACAGCCTCATGCAATAGTCCGCCTGGGTTACCTCTCAAATCTAATATTACAGCTTTAAGGTTTGAATTTTTCTTCAACTCTTTCAATGCATTTTTTACTTCTTTACTTGCATTTTGTGTAAAGCCTTTCAATTGTATAAGTCCGACCTCATTAGTTATCATCCCATAATAAGGTACATTTTCAATTTGAATGTCTTCACGTTTTAATGTAACCTTGAAAGGTTTGTCGATACCAATTCTTTTTATCAAGATGTTTAAGCTACTACCTGCTTGACCTTTTAAAAATTTACTGACATCCGAAGTATTTTTACCCTGCACATTTTTATCATCAATTTCTAAAATGATATCACCAGCTCTAATACCAGCTTTCTGAGCAGGGAATCCTTCATATGTTTCACGAACTATTACTTGTTTATCGCGAGTAAAAATAGATGCGCCTACGCCACCATATTGACCTGTAGTCATTATTCTATAGTCTTCAACTTCTGACTCAGATATAAAATTGGTATAAGGGTCTAATGACTCGAGCATAGCTTCAATGCCTGTACGCATTAGCTTAGATGCATCAACATCATCTACGTAGTTGGCATTTAACTCTCTATATGCTGAGGTAAATATTTCTAGATTTTTAGAAATTTCAAAGTAGTCGTCGACAAATGCAAGTGATGTAAATGAGCCAATTACAATTGCAGCTCCAAGAAATATTTTTTTCGCTTTATTCATATGTTAAGGTAAAGGATCATATCCGCTTTTTCCCCAAGGATGACAACGCCCAATTCTTTTGAGTGCTAACCAGCCACCTCTGAACGCTCCATATTTTTTTATGGCTTGCAACCCATATTCAGAGCATGTAGGTGTATAACGACATGCGTTTGGTAGAATAGGGGAGATAAACCACTGATATAGTTTAATTAAGAACGTGAAAAAGTATGCGAATATTTTCAATGTTTATTTAGTAAACGATTCAAAGCTAAATTTAGTTTTTTTTCTAAATTTTC